>Ga0335085_10002195_pt1 | contig 37344 bp, 33 predicted proteins | sample Lox_Sample_45_FD_206712 | JGI IMG/M metagenome (GOLD analysis project Ga0335085, IMG submission 206712) | Soil microbial communities from Loxahatchee National Wildlife Refuge, Florida, United States - Lox_Sample_4.5 | ecosystem: Environmental > Terrestrial > Soil > Wetlands | place: USA...
GGCGCCGGATCGACGCGCGCCGCGCCGGCGAGGAAGTCGCGAATCAGCCGCTCGATGAGCGCCACCCAGGCGCGCTGCTGCGCGCGCCAGTCGGCGGCGGCCGCCCCTGTGACCGCCGGAATGGCGCGCACCCGGGGCAGCACATCGGCGCGCGCCGCAACTCCCGTGAAGCGCGCTTCGCGCGCCGTCAGGTTGACGGTCGCGAGGGCCACCACGTCGGCGCCGATGGCTGCCAGGTAGGCGAGCAACTGCGGGTAGGTCGGGCGCGCGCCGAACCAGTCGGGGGTCTCCGGCCGCCCGCTCTTGTAGTCGAGCACGGCCTTACCCCCGGCCACGGCGTCCACGCGATCGAGCCGCATGCGTACGCGGGCGCCGCCGAGCACGAGCTCGGTCACGTGCTCGGTGGCCTCGACCGTGAACGGTGCGCGGGTGCGCTCGAGGGCGCACAGCTCGCCGATGAGCCGCCGCGCCCGCAGGCACTCGCGCGTCAACGCGGGCGAGAGCGCGCCGAACAGATCGAACTGCCCGTTGGGGGTGCGTTGCCCGCGCCGCCGCCCGCGCTTCCCGAACTGCAGCGCCTGCGCGGCCTGCGCCACGCAATCGGCAATCAGCGTCTCGAGCGCGTCGTCTTCACGGGCGCCGAGACCGTCCGAGTCGCGCAGCCGCTCCCACAGCGCCTGCAGCGCCGCGTGCAGCAGCAGGCCGCGCTGATCCATCGGCACACCGGGCTCGGCCTGCACGGGCGCGTCTGCGCCGAGACGGAGCTCCGCGTAGGCGCGGAAGGCACAGCTGTTCTGCAGCGTGATGGCGCGCGTGCCGGAAGGCAGCGGCTTCGGCGCGGTGAAGGCGGCGCCGCGCACATCCTCGCGCGCCTCGGTGCATCCCTCGCGGTGCAGCCGCAGCGGCAGCCACAGGCTCGGCGGCGCGGCATCGAGGAGCGTCACGCCCGCGAGCACCGGGCTCGGCAGCAGCTCGAGGTCCTTCTCGCGGGCCGGTACGGAGAGCACGAGCTCCGTCGTCGCGCGCCGCCAGGCCTGCATCAAGGCACGCGCCTCGATCCGGCGGCCCGCCGCGCTGGCCTCCGGCATGCCGGCCGCGAGCTGTGCGGCGAGCGGCAGGAACGCATCCGGCGTCACCGGCATCGGCAGGACATCCGCGCTGAGCGATGCCACCCAGACTCCGTCGTAGCTGACGATCGGATCCACCAGCATCGGAGAGATCGTCACCGGGACGTCCTCGTCCGCCGGCCGGTAGGCGGTGTGGGCCGCCAGGGCCTTGAGCTCAGCGAGCGCCGCTTCGCGGGTCAAGCTCCCCACCGCGTTGGCCAGCGTGCCGAACTCCTCGAGGAGCTCGCGCCAGCGCAGGCGCGTCTGTTGCACGGCGCTCCCGGGCGGCAGCCCTCCCGGAAAGCCGAGCGCGGCGAGCGCCGCCTCGAACCGCTCGGACCAGCGCCGCGGCGAGCTGCTTCCCTCGCCGAGGAGCCCCGCCGCGCGGCGCGCGAGCGCCTCGAGCGCGCTGGCCGCGGGCTTCAAGCCGCGCGGCGCGAGCTGCAGTGCGCCGAGGAGCTCGCGCAGCGCAAGGCTCGGGGCGCCATGCTGGCGCAGGTACAACGCGAGCGCGGCGCGCGCCCCGGGCGCACCCGTATTCCAGTACGGGGACGCCAGCCAATGTCCGATCGAGGCGAGATCGACCGTTGCCCCGCTGAGGATCGTCAGCGAGAGCAGCGCCTGCGCCGGAAGCGGCTGCGAGCCGAGCGGCTCGCCTCCTTCGATGGCGACCGGCGGGCGCTGCGCGCCGCGCCCGGAGAGCACGGCTCCGGGATCGAGGCAGCCGCGCACCAGCGCCGCGAGTCGCTCGCGCGCCGCCGCCGATCCGGGCAACATCACGAGAAGCCGCGCGTCGGGTTGCGCCGTGAGACGCTCACGGCACCAGGCCGCGATCGCCTCGAGCTGCGCCTCGGCGTCGGCCGTGCGCACACCGCGCGGGGTCGCTCCCCCGCCGCCGTCCGCCCCCTCCGCCGCCGACACGGCCGCTCCAGCCAGGCGCGCCAGGGCGCGCGGCGGGTGCCCGAAGCCGCACAGCAGCGGCCGCCCGTCGCCCGATGCGGGCTCGAGCCGGGCGGCGAGCACGCTCGCGCTCCCCGCCCCGAGCTCGCGGCAGCGGGCCGTGAACAGTCGCTCCGCCTCGTGGAAGAGTCGCGTCTCGCTGTCGGCAGCGCCACGCGCAACCGCGATGTCCCAGGCTGCGGCGCGCTCGGCCGCGCGCCGCAGGACTTCCGCCAGCGGCTCGGTGCTGAGAAAGGCATTGTCCCCGGCCGCCGTACGCGCGGCTTCGGCGGCCGCTTCGCGCCACAGCCGCCACTCTTCCGCCGGCCCGAGAAGCCGCGGCCAGTCGAAGGAGGCGCGCTCGGCCGCGCGCTCGCACTCGCGCCGCAGCCACGCGGCCGGCACCAGCACCTGCGGACTGGCCCACACCCGCAGACCCGCGCCGAGCCGGCCGGCCGCGTGCGCGAGACGCACCGCGTGCACGCGCTGGCGCGTCGGCACGACGAGGGTCCGGCCGCGCTCGATCTGCCCTTCTAAGTCGCTTGAAAGCCTAAACAAAACAGGCTTTTAAATAGTATTTAGATAATTCACTTGAAGCGTGATTCCGCAGTCACCACATTCGCCGCCGCCGTCCCGTCCGAGCGTTGCCCGGCGCTCGCGTAAGTGTCGAGCAGTTGCTCGATACGTCCGAACACCTCGCGCAGCGTCGCCGCATCGGGAAGATTCGTGATGCGCAGGTGATTGCGGTACGGCACGTTGAAGCTCACCCCCGGTGCGACCAGGACGTGCTTCTGCTCGAGGAGGTCGAGCGCGAACTGCTGGTCGTCGAAGCCCGGCAATGCCTGTCCGTCGACACCCGGGAAGGCGTACATCGCCCCCCGGGGGGGCACGAGCGTGAGAAAGCGGCTGCGGCGCGCGGCCTCGATGATCACGGCGCGCGACTCGTACAGCCGCCCGCCCGGAGCGACGAGCTCGCGAATGCTCTGGTGTCCGCCGAGCGCCGTCTGTATCGCCCACTGCGCCATGACGTTCGAGCACAGGCGCAGCGATGCGAGCAGCTCGAGCGCATCGAGATATTCGGCCGCCGCGTGGACGCGCCCGGAGAACACCGCCCAGCCGGCACGGTAGCCGCAGGCCCGGTACACCTTGGAGAGGCCCGAGAGCGTCGCGCACAGCGTGTCGTGCACCAGCGTCGCCATCGGCACGAACTCGGCGCCGTCATAGGTCATCTGGTCGTAGATCTCGTCGCTGAAGACCACCAGGCCGTGGCGCTCCGCCAGCCGCGCGAGCGGCTCGAGCACCGCACGCGGGTACACCGCCCCCGTCGGGTTGTTGGGATTGATGATGACGAGCGCGCGCGTGCGCGGGGTGACGAGCCGGGCGAGCTCCGCCGGATCGGGTACGAAGCCGTGCTCGGGCCGGCAGCGGTAGTGCACCGGCCGCCCGCGGTTGAGCGACACCGCCGCTGTCCACAGCGGATAGTCGGGACTCGGCACCAGCACCTCGTCGCCATCGCAGAGCAGCGCCCGCAGCGTCAGGTCGATGAGCTCGCTGACGCCGTTGCCGATGAACACCTCCTCGGCGGTCACCCCGGTGATGCCGCGCTCCTGCTGCTGCATCACCACCGCTTCGCGCGCCGGAAAGATGCCCTTCTGGTGGCAGTACCCTTCCGCCTGAGCGAGATTCTCGATCATCGCGAGACGCATGGTCTCGGGCGTGCGAAATCCGAAGGCGCGCGGGTTGCCGATGTTGAGCGAGATGATCTCGTACCCCTGGCGCTCGAGCTCGAGGGCACGTCGGGCGAGGCGCCCGCGAATCTCGTAGCGCACGTGCTTCAGCGCTTCGCTGGGGCGGATACCGGCTTCAGTCTTCATGCCGGGAGCATAGCGCAAGCTCACGCCAGCGATGACACGCGACCCGATCCCCCGCGCCGGTATCCTCCCATTCGGGCACCCGCTCGGCGCACACGGCGAGCGCGTGTGGACAGCGGCTGCGGTATACGCAGCCGCTCGGCGGCGAGAGTGGTGACGGCGGCTCGCCCGGCCGGGCGCGCCCGAGGCGGCCCGGTTGCACGGCCGGGTCCGCCACCGGAACGGCGTCGAGAAGCGCGCGGCTGTAGGGGTGCCGTGGGTTCCGGTACAGCGCCTCCGTGCCGGCGAGCTCCATCATTCTCCCGAGGTACAGCACGAGCACCCGCTCGCACAGGCGCCTCACGACGGCAAGGTTGTGGCTCACGAACAGCACGCTCATGCCCGACTCGCGCCGCAGTCTGGCGAGCAGCGCCAGGATCTCCCGCTGCGTCGGTCCGTCGAGGGCGCTCAGGGGCTCATCGCACACCAGCAGGCGGGGCTCGAGGATCATGGCGCGCGCGATGCCGACGCGCTGGCATTGCCCGCCGGAGAGCTCGTGCGGATAGCGGCCCAGGAGCTCAGGTCCCAGCTCCACCCGCGCGCAGCTGGCCGCAATCCGGGCGGCGCGCGCCGCCGGATCGAGCTCGCGCGCGTGCACGGTGAGCGGCTCGCCCACGATCTCGGCCACCGTCATGCGGGGATCGAGGCTTCCGAGCGGATCCTGGAAGATGATCTGCAGCTCAGCGCGCACGGCACGTAGCGCGCGCGGCGGCAGCGCGTTGAGGTCGCGCCTCATCCAGACGACTTCCCCGGCGCACGGCCTGAGGAGCGCCAGTGCCGCGCGCGCCAGCGTCGACTTGCCTCCACCGGATTCCCCGACCACGCCGAGCGCCTCACCCTCGCCGAGCTCGAGGCTGACGCCGCTCAGCGCCCGAAGCCGCCTGCGGGGCTCGAGCCAGCCGCCGCCAACGGCAAACTCGACCGAGACGTCGCGCAGCGAGAGGGGCGCCTCGCTCCGGGGGACGGGCGGCGCGGCCCCGCCCGGCAGTGCCGGCTCCACCGCCTCGATCAGCTGCCGCGTGTAGGCCTCGCGCGGAGACTTGAGCACCGCCGAGACGGTACCGGTCTCGACCACGCAGCCGCGCCGCATGACCAGCACCCGGTCGGCGACGCCCGCGACGGCCGTGAGGTCGTGAGTGACCAGCACCAGCGCCATCGAGCGCTCGCGCTTCAAGTCTGCGAGCAGCGCGAGAATCTGCGCCTGCACGGTGACATCGAGCGCGCTGGTGGGCTCGTCCGCGATCAGCAGCTGCGGCTCGCAGGCGAGCCCGATGGCGATCATCACGCGCTGGCGCATGCCGCCGGAGAGCTCGTGCGGGTACTGGTGCGCGCAGCGCGCGGGGTCGCTGAGCTGCACGCGCTCGAGGAGCGCGAGCGCGCGGCTGCGCGCTGCGGCACGCTTGAGCTGCAGGTGCCGCACCATGACCTCCGCGAGCTGCTCGCCGACCGTGAGGTGCGGCGTGAGGGAAGTCATTGGATCCTGGAACACCATGCCGATACGCGCGCCGCGCACGCGGTCGAGGGCCGCGGCGCCCAGCCCGAGCAGCTCCGTCCCGAGAAAGCGGGCGCTGCCGCTCGCCCGGCCGTTGGCTGCGAGCAGCCCCATCACGGCGAGAAATGTCTGGCTCTTGCCGGCGCCCGACTCGCCCACCACGGCGAGGCATTCGCCGCGCGCGACGCCGAGCGAAACGTCGTGCACCGCGCGCACCGGCCCCGCCGGCGTCGTGAAAGTGACGCCGAGCGCGCTGAGCTCGAGCACCGTGGCGCCCGCCGCGACTGTGCCGGCTTCAGCGCTCGCGGGGGTCGAGGGCATCGCGCAGACCGTCGCCGACAAGATTGAGGCACACGAGCAGCACCACCAGGAACGCGGCCGGCACCAGCAGCATCCACGGCGCCGACTCCATCTCCTGTGCGCCGGCGCTGATGAGATTGCCGAGGCTCGCGTGCGGCTCCTGCACGCCGAGGCCGAGGAAGCTGAGAAAGCCCTCGAACAGGATCATCTGCGGTACGGTGAGCGTGGCGTACACCGCGACCGTGCCGGCGAGGTTCGGGATGATGTGCCGCAGGATGATCGCGGCGGTCGGCAGCCCGGTCGCGCGCGCCGCCTCGATGAACTCGCGGCGCTTGAGTGCGCGCGTCTGCCCGTGAACGATGCGCGCGGTGGTGAGCCAGCCCACGGCGCCGATCGCGATCAGCAGCACCGCGAGACTGCCGCGGCCGACCACGGTGCTGAGGACGATCACGATGAAGAGATACGGCAGCGAGTAGAGCACGTCGACACACCGCATCATCCACTCATCCGTGCGTCCGCCGGCAAAGCCCGCGAGCGCGCCCCACGCGAGCCCAATGCCGACGCTCAGCGCGCTCGCGAGTGCGCTGATGAGCAGCGACAGCCGCACGCCGTGCAGGGTGCGCACGAACAGATCCCGGCCGAGCCGGTCGGTACCGAACCAGTGCGCGCCCGCAGACCCCGGAGGCTGCGCGAGGTGCCGCCAGTCGAGGCTGTCGTAGGCCCAGGGACTCGCCACCGGCCCGAGCAGAGCGAGCAGCGTCACCGCGGCGATGAGCGCCAGCGCCAGGCAAGCGCCGTGGTCGCCCCTGAGCCGCCGCGCCGCGTCCTGCCATAGTCCGTGGGCGAGCGGGTCGCGCTCACTCATGCCGCACGCGCGGATCGAGCCAGCCATAGATCAGATCGGCGGCGAGATTGAGTGTCAGGGTGAGCGCGGCGTACACCATCACCATCCCCAGAACGAGCGGGTAGTCGCGGTCAATCGCGCCCTGTACCAGATAGCGTCCCGTACCCGGGAGGCCGAATACCGTCTCGATGACGAGCGAGCCCGTGACCACGAAGGCGACCGCGGGACCCAGGTAGCTGACCGCCGGCAGCAGGGCCGGGCGCAGCGCATGACGCCACAGGACGCGCGCAGCACCCAGGCCCCGGGCGCGCGCGCTGCGCACGTAGGCGGTGCGCAGCACCTCGAGCAGACTCGCGCGCGTCAGCCGCGCGAGGTACGCGGCCACCGGCAACGCCAGCGTCACCACCGGCAGCACCAGATAGCGCGGCGCGCCCCGCTCCCAACCCGCGACCGGCAGCCAGTGCAGGTACAGCCCGAAGAGCAGTGCCAGTGCCGGACCGGTCACGAAGGTCGGCAGGGCCACCCCGAGCGCGGCGAGCGCGCTCACCGCGTGGTCGGTCGCGCGGCCGCGCCAGACCGCCGCCGCGATGCCGGCGGGAATGCCCGTGAGGATCGCGAGCAGCACCGCCGCGAGCCCGAGGGTTGCGCTCAGGGGCAGCCCCTGGCCGATCAGCTCGCCGACGGTGAAATCCCGCTGGCTGAGCGAAGGTCCGAAGTCTCCGCGGGCCAGGGCGGCGAGATAGTGCCCGTACTGCACCGGAATCGGCCGGTCGAGCCCGTAGACGCGGTCGAGATTGGCGCGCACCGCCGGAGCGAGTGTCTGCTCCTGGTCGAAGGGTCCCCCGGGAGCGAGCCGCTCGAGTGCGAAGGAGACGGTGATGATGACGAGAAGCGTTGGGACCGCAACGGCGATGCGACGCAGCGCGTAGCTAAGCATGGGCGACGACTTTAGGGAGCGGGCGCGCAATCCGTCAACGGCGCGGCGTCTCCCGGCAACACCGGCCGGTGCCTCCCGCTATACTGCGCGGCTTATGAAACGCATCCTGGTCGGAATCAAGCGCGTGGTCGACTTCAACGTCCGCATCCGGGTGAAACCCGACGGCAGCGGCGTGGTCACCGATGGCGTCAAGATGAGCGTCAACCCCTTCGACGAGATCGCCCTCGAGGAGGCGCTGCGCATCAAGGAGCGCGGCGGCGCCGAGGAGGTGGTGGTGGCGACCATCGGTCCAGCCGATTGCCAGCAGCAGCTGCGCAGCGCGCTCGCGATGGGTGCCGACCGCGCGCTGCACGTGCAGGCCGACGGGGTCATCGAGCCGCTCGTCGCCGCGCGTGCGCTGCTCAAGCTCATCGAGCGCGAGCAACCCTTCCTCGTGATCCTCGGCAAGCAGGCGATCGACGACGACAACGGCCAGACCGGCCAGGTGCTCGCGGCGCTGTGGAACCGCCCGCAGGCGACCTACGCCTCCCGGCTCGAGCTCGTCGGCGAGAGCAGCGCGCGCGTGACGCGCGAGGTGGACGCCGGCCTCGAGACGCTCGAGATCGATCTGCCCGCGGTCATCACCACCGATCTGCGCTTGAACGAGCCGCGCTATGTGAAGCTGCCGGACATCATGAAGGCCAAGAAAAAGCCGCTCGACACCTTCACCCTCCCCGCCCTGGGGGTCGAGCAGCGCCAGCAGCTGAAGCTGGTGAAGTTCGAGCCGCCGCCGCAGCGGCAGAAGGGAATTCGCGTCAAGGACGCCGCCGAGCTGGTCGAGCAGCTGAGGAAGAAAGGTCTGCTGTGAGCGCCAGGATTCTCATCGTCGCCGAGCACGACGGAGCCAGGCTCAACGCGAGCACCGCCAAGTGCGTCAGCTGCGCGCGTACTCTGGCCGGCGCCGAGATCACGGTGGCGGTGTGTGCCGTCGATCCGGCCCCGGTCGCAGCGCAGGCAGCGCAGCTCGCCGGCGTCTCGCGCGTCCTCACCGTGGCCAATGCCGCCAGTGCGCACGCGCTGGCCGCGGTGCTTGCGCCGCAGATCGTGGCGCTCGCGGGTCCCTTCACGCACCTGCTCGGCCCCTCGACGACCTATGGCAAGGACCTGATGGCACGCATCGCCGGGCTCCTCGGCGCGCCGCAGGTGAGCGACATCATGGCGATCGAGAGTCCGACCCGTTTCCGCCGACCGATCTACGCCGGAAACGCGATCCTTACCGTGGAGTCGGACGGCACCGCCAAGGTCGTCGGTACCGTGCGCATGGCCTCGTTCGAGGCCGCAGGCGGCGGCAACGCTGCCCCCGTCGAGGCGGCGGCGGTGTCGGTGCCGCTGCCCTCACACACCCGCTTCGTCTCGGTGTCCGCGGCCAAGAGCGACCGGCCGGACCTGCAGACCGCGGCGCGCGTGATCTCCGGCGGGCGGGCGCTCGGCAGCGCCGATGGCTTCAAGATCCTCTACAGCCTCGCCGACAAGCTGGGAGCTGCGGTCGGTGCCTCGCGCGCCGCAGTGGATGCCGGGTACGCGCCGAATGAGATGCAGGTCGGGCAGACCGGCAAGATCATCGCGCCGGAGCTCTACGTGGCGGTGGGCATCTCCGGGGCGATCCAGCACCTCACCGGCATCAAGGACGCGCGCACCATCGTCGCCATCAACAAGGACGGCGAGGCCCCGATCTTCGAAGTCGCCGACCTGGGACTCGTCGGGGATCTCTTCCAGATCATCCCCGAGATAGAGAAGCTCGTGTCTTAGGCGATTGGCGGAAATCGCCTGCGGCGATTTCCCCGGGCCAGCCTGGCGGTGGTCTCGAGCACGCGGGCAAAAGGCGGGGCTCGAAGCGCTACAGCTGTCCCAGTACGTGCTCGGCGGATGAGACCTTGAACTGGCCCGGCTCTTCCACGAACACGTGGGTGGCGGTGCCGTCCTTCACGATGACGGCGAAGCGCTGGCCACGCTTGCCCATGCCGAACTTGCTTCCGTCGAGCTCGAGCCCGAGGGCGCGTGCATAGTCGCCGTTGCCGTCGGCGAGCATCAGCACCTTGTCGCCGACGCCCGAGGCCTTGCCCCAGGCGTTCATCACGAATACGTCGTTCACCGCCATGCAGGCGATGGTGTCGACGCCCTTGGCGAGAATCTGCTCGGCGAGCTGCACGAATCCCGGCAGATGCTTGGCGTCGCAGGTCGGGGTGAAGGCGCCCGGCACCGAGAACAGCACGACGCGCTTGCCCTTGAACAGCTCGTCGGTCGTCAGGTCCTTCGGACCTTCCTTGGTCATGCGCTTGAACGTGCCCGCAGGCATCCGCTCACCGGCCTTGATCGCCATGATCGAGCTCCTTGTAAGGACGAAGCGCTATGCCTGCCTGGCGTGCAGCACCCACAGGCCGGCCAGCCGCTCGAGTACCGGATCACCTTTGACCGCTTTGAAGGACTTCACGGCATCGTCCTTGTGTCCGGCCTTGAGCTGAGCGATGCCGAGCATCAGCTGGGTCTCCGTCGCGTTGCGCAGGCCGCCCTTGCTGACGGCCTTGGCGTATTCGTCGGTCGACTTGTCGTACTGGCCGTAACCGAAGTAAGCGAGCCCCATGCCGGCATTCTTGGCGCCGGTAGGGGCTGCGTCGGCCTCCTTGACAATCTTGTCGAGCGTCGGCTGGTCGGCAGCCGCCTTCTGCTTGGCCTTATCGAGCAGGCGCTGAGCCTTGTCCTTGTTGCGCTGGTCGGTGAAGACGTTCTTGTCCATGCCACGCTGCAGCACCCGCTGTGCCTCGCCCGGGGAGCCCGCATCCATCGCCAGCTGCGCCATCTCGATGTAGTCGTCAGGGCTCCTGAGGACGTCTACCTCATACATCAGGCGGAAGGTCTGCAGCGTGTTGACATCGCTGTTGGCGGTCTCCTTGCTGATGCTGAACAGCAGGTTGTACCAGTAGTCGGGCTTCGGGTAGTAGGTCACCAGCCGCTCGAGCGCCTTGGTGGTGCAGGCGGAATCGTCGAGCTTCACGCACGAGCTGAGGATCAACTGCAGCGACTCGCTCGGCGGGGTGGCGCCACTCTTGATCATGCCGTCGACCAGCGCACCCTCGAAGGCGAGCGTGCCTTTCCAGTCGCCCTTCAGGTAATAGGCCTGGCCGACCAGCTTCTTCAGCTCCTCATCGCCATAGCCGCCCTTGATCGCCCGCTGTCCGTATTCGATCGCCTTGTCGTAGTTCTTCAGCTGGTAGTGCACCTCGGCGAGACCGCGCACTTTCTGCTGCTGCTCGGCTGGCGTGCTGAAGCCGTCCTCGAGCTCCGCCTCCCACGCCTTGGCGGCATCGGCCAGATTATTGGTGCGGATGTAGGCGTAGGCCAGCATGTCGTTGATCAGGTGCTGATCGTAAGCGGTCTTGCCGGCGATGCCTTCCGCCTCCTTCAGCTTGGCAATCGCCTCCGGGTACTTCTTGGCGTTGAGATCGTCGTGTGCCTCCTTGAGGGGCTTGGCGAGCTTGGCGCTGTTCTGCGGCTTGGCCGGCTGGTCCGCCGCCAGCGCCGCCGCCGTTGCCAGCACACCGGAGGCGGCGATGGCCGCGACCACGATCCACGAACGCGGGAATGTCGAGAGGTTCTTCATGCTGACGGACGCCCTTGTCGTTACTCGGCAAATTCTGCGGTGTTGACGAAGCCGATCTTCTTCATGCGGTTGCGCTGCGCGGCCGCCAGCACTCTGGCCACCACGTCGTACTTGGCGCGCCGATCCGGCCGGAGGTGAATCTCCGGCTGCGGATCCTTGTCCGCGTAGGTATGGAAATAGCCTTCGAGCGTATCCATGTTCGCTACCGGCGTGCCGTTCCACACCACGGTGCCGTCGAAGTCGATCTCGAGATCGATGACCTCCGGCTGCACCGGCGGCGGCGGCGTCTGGTGGCTCAGATCGGGCATGTCGAGCTTGACCGCGTGAGTCATGACGGGAAGGGTGATGATGAGGGTCACGAGCAGCACCAGCATGACGTCGATGAGCGGCGTCGTGTTGATGTCGCACATTTCCTCGCCGCCACCGCCTACTTGCATGGACATGGTGTGTTCTGCTCCTCGAGGTCTAGCGGTAGCCGCGCACGCCGTGATCGGGCTCGGTGAGGAACCCGACCTTGACGATGCCGCCGCGCTGGATGGCGTACATCACCCGCCCGACGAACTCGTAGCGCGTATCGCGGTCGGCGCGGATGTGAATCTCCGGCTGCGGCACCTTTACCGCCGCCTCCTTGATGTAGCCGAGCAACATGGAGCGGTTCGGCATCTGCTTCTCGTTCCAGTAGATGTTGCCGTCCCGGTCGACTGCGATGGTGATGTTCTCGGGCTTGGTCTGCGTCGGGATGTTGACGGCCTTCGGCAGATCGACCTTCACCGTCTTGGTGATCACGGGGATCGTGATCAGGAAGATGATGAGAAGGACCAGCATCACGTCGACCAGCGGCGTCGTGTTGATGGTTGCCATCATGCCGCCGCTTGCCGCCTCGCCCACGTTCATCGACATGGTCAGCTACTCCTTGAAAAGTACCGGGCTCAAACCCGCCGCGACGGACACCCTTACCATCCGCGCGGGGGTCGCCGCCTGCCGTCTCAGCGGACCGGAGGAGCGGCCTTGGCCGCGGCCGGCCGGGCACCGCCGGCGCCCGCACCTGATTCGACCTTCACGCCGCCTACCAGGTAGGCGTGCAGATCGCTGGCAAAGTTGCGCAGCGCATCCTGCAGCACCTTGTTGCGCCCGAGGAGCCAGTTATAGCCCCACACCGCGGGCACCGCCACGAACAGGCCGAGCGCCGTCATGATGAGCGCCTCGCCTACCGGGCCGGCCACCTTGTCAATGCTCGCCTGGCCGGCGATGCCGATGCCGACCAGCGCGTTCAGGATGCCCCACACCGTGCCGAACAGGCCGACGAACGGCGCCGTCGAGCCGACCGTTGCGAGCAGCCCGAGGCCACCGTTCAGCTTGCTGTTGACGCCGTCGACCGCGCGCTGCAGCGACATCGTGATCCACTCGTTCAGGTCGATGCGATCGGTGAGCCGGCCGTCGTGGTGGGAGGCGGCGCGCAGGCCGTCCTCGGCGATGCCGCGGAAGTCGTCACCCTTCTTCAGGCGGTCGACGCCGTCCTTGATCGAAGGCGCGCTCCAGAACTGCTTGTCGACCGACTTGGCCGACTTGCGCAACGCCCGCTGGTCCCACAGCTTCGTGAGGATTACGTACCACGAAGCCAGCGACATGATGAGCAGAAGTATGAGCACGGAGCGGGACACCAGGTCCCCGGACACCCACAGTGCGCTGAGGCCGTAAGGGTTGTTAACTGTTACGCTCGGTTGGTTTTCCATAGTTTCCTCGAAGCAGAAAAGAAGCCGCACCCGAAGGTGCCGCCGGTGTTCATCTCAGCTGGAATTTGACGTTGTAGTTGATGCACCCGGGAACGGACTTGCCGTCCTCGGTGGCGGCGACGTACTTGCCCGAGCCCGCCTTGGCGAGCTTCACCGCGCCGCCGTCGAGGCGGTTGCTGCCGGAGCTCTTGGCGACCGTCGGCTCCTCCGTGACCTTGCCGCTCGGGTCGATGCACACGTGCACGGTCACGACGCCCTGCTCCTCGAGACGGCGCGAGGCGTCCGGGTAGAACTCGTCGCTGTTGGGGAAGCCCTTGGCGAACCCAATCGCGGTTCTCCTGGTGGGCGCGGCGGCCACCGGCGGGGCCTTCACCACCGGCGTGTTGGTGACACGGATGGCCGTGGTGCTCTCCTCGGCCGGCATGTTGATGGTGACGTCAGGTGGCGGCAACTCGACCGGCGGCCGCTCGAATTGCGGCGGCGGCGGTGGCGGCGGCGCCTCTTCTTTCTTCGTCTCCTCGACGATCGTCGTCTGGATCGGCGGCGCGAGCACCTCGATCGCCCGGCGCGCAAGTCCGGTGGCGAGCATCCAGGCGATGAAGACGTGCAGCGCGATGATCGCGACCAGCACGGCCCCGCGTCTGGTAAAGAATTGGGAATCGTGTACTAAGGCTGCCATGTGTTGTTACAGATGCTTCTTACTCAGCCAGAACCCCGTTGCCGGCAGGCTGACCCGCCGGTTCCCCTGAATCATACTTGCGAACTCACTTCGTCAGACCGTCGATCGGCGGGCGTGAAATTCTGAATTCCCCCCGGGACGGCGCCCTGCAGGGTGCGCCGCGACGTAAGCTCTCGCGAACTGTACCGGGTGCCTCCGGCACTGACAACTCCGCCCCCACCTCAGGAATTGCGCCGCCGCGGCTCGCTCGCTTCCGTGACGGCGCCTGCCGAGGCACTGCCGACGAGGCTCGCGTATTTCGCCAGGACACCGGCCTGCGCCGCGGGCTTCGGGGCCCGCCATGTCCGCCGCCGGGCACGCAGCTCGGCGGCCGGCAGCTCCACGCGAAGCTCGCGCTTGCGCGCATCGATGGTGATTCGATCGCCGTTGCGCAGCAGCCCGATCGGACCGCCCACCGCTGCCTCCGGGGCCACGTGTCCGACCACGAAACCATGGCTTCCGCCGGAGAACCGGCCGTCTGTAATGAGGGCGACCTTGCCATCCAGCCCCCGCCCGCTGATGGCTCCGGTGGGGCTCAGCATCTCGCGCATGCCCGGACCGCCCTTCGGGCCTTCGTGGCGGATCACGACGACGTCCCCGGGACGAAGCTTGTCGGCGAGGATCGCCTGAGTGGCCCGCTCCTCGCCGTCGAACACTCGCGCGCGGCCCTCGAAGCGTTCCCCCTCCTTTCCCGTGATCTTGGCGACCGCTCCCTCGGGCGCGAGGTTGCCGTAAAGGATCACGAGGTGACTGTCCTTCTTCAGAGGATTCGAGAGCGGCCTGACAATCTCCTGTCCTCTCATATACATGGGAACTTTTTCAAGATTCTGCTGGAGTGTCCGTCCGGTCACCGTGAGGCAGTCTCCGTGCAGGAGACCGCCGTCGAGGAGCATCTTCATCAGGGGCTGAATGCCGCCGATCGCGACCAGCTCGGACATCAGGTAGCGGCCGCTCGGTCTCAAGTCCGCGAGCACCGGCGAGCGCTTGCCTACCCGCGCGAAGTCATCGAGCGTGAGACGGACCCTGGCGTCGCGCGCGATGGCGAGCAAGTGCAGCACGGCGTTGGTCGAGCCGCCGAGCGCCGTCACCACGGTGATCGCATTCTCGAACGCCCGACGCGTCAGAATGTCGCGCGGCTTCAAGCCCTCGCGTACGAGCCGCACCACCGCCGCGCCCGCGCGCGCACTGTCGGAGTGCTTGGCCTCGCCCACCGCCTCCTGCGCCGAGCTCCCCGGCAAGGACAAGCCCAAGGCCTCGATTGCCGAGGCCATCGTGTTGGCCGTGTACATGCCACCGCAGCTGCCAGGACCCGGAATGGCCGTACGCTCGATCTCCTGCAGGCCGCTCTCGGTGAGTGTCCCGGCGGCTCTCGCTCCCACGGCCTCGAACACCGTGACGATGTCGCGGTGCTGCGCCCCGGGACGAATCGTGCCCCCGTAGACGAACACGGCGGGCCGGTTGAGGCGCGCCATGGCCATGGCACAGCCCGGCATGTTCTTATCGCAGCCGCCGAGCGCCACGAAGCCGTCGAAGCCTTCGGCGCCGACCACCGCCTCGATCGAGTCCGCGATGATCTCGCGCGAGACGAGCGAGTAGCGCATCCCCGGAGTTCCCATGGAGATGCCGTCGGACACCGTAATGGTATTGAAGAGGACGCTCTTGCCGCCCGCCCCGTCGACACCCGCGGCAGCGGCGTCGGCCAGCGCGCCGATATGCATGTTGCAGGGCGTGAGATTGGCCCAGGTCGAGGCCACGCCGATCTGCGGCTTGGCGAAATCCTCGTCCCGGAAACCCACCGCGCGCAGCATGGCGCGTGCCGGCGCCTGCTTCAGCCCGTCCACGACGACTCGCGAGAACGCCCGCGGGTCCACCGCCGCCTTTTTCATGATCACCTTCCGGCTGGGCGCCGACTGCGCGCCGCACCGAGAGATTACAAGACTTAAGACTCCGCGCTTAACTCGTTGACAAGTCCGCAGTTCCTATGGTCCCATCGGAATCAACAGGTTTGGTTCGCATGACACCCGCAGCAACAGCGCCTCTGATACGCGCCGCGGCACCCGTCGCCGGGCTCGCGCTGATTCTCGGATTGCCCGCACTGCAGCTCCTTAGCGGAGTACAGCGGTGCGGGGCACGCGCGAACGCCTGAACCCAAGCAGGCACGAGCGAAGCAAGACAGAAGACCCCGCACCGGCCAGGAGCCGCTGCGGGGTCTTTCACGTTTGGAGCGCGGCCGCGAGCCGCAGGAGTGATGCGATGAGGCTTTATTCACATAAGGACGTCGACCGCAAAGCGCTGCGAGGCGCGCGCATCGCCGTTCTCGGCTACGGCAGCCAGGGGCGCGCGCACGCGCTCAACCTCAAGGACTCGGGCTTCGATGTCGTGGTCGGGGTACGCAAGGGGGGCGCGAGCTGGAAGAAGGCGCGCCGCGACGGCCTCGAGGTCGCAGAGCCCGCGGCCGCGGCCGCGAGCGCCGACCTGGTCGCGATGCTGGTGCCGGACCTGGCGCAGAGGGCGCTCTACCAGGACATAAAGAAAGGCTTGAAGAAAGGCGCGGCGCTGCTGTTCGCCCACGGGTTCAACATCCACTTCAGGCAAGTGAAACCGCGTCCCGACCTCGACGTGGTGCTGATCGCGCCGAAGGGGCCGGGAGACCTGGTCCGCCGCCAGTACAGCCAAGGCCGCGGTGTGCCATGCCTGCTCGCGGTCGCCCAGGATGCGACCGGCAAGGCTCACGCCCGCGCCCTCGCCTACGCCCACGGCATCGGCGGCACGCGCGGCGGCGTGCTCGAGACCACCTTCGCCGAGGAGACGGAGACGGATCTGTTCGGCGAGCAGGCGGTGCTCTGCGGCGGTACGACCGAGCTCGTCGTCAAGGGCTTCGAGACCCTGGTCGAGGCGGGCTATCAGCCCGAGGTCGCGTACTACGAGTGCCTCCATGAGCTCAAGCTCATCGTCGATCTGCTGCACGAGGGCGGCATCTCCAAGATGCATCAGTTCATCAGCGAGACCGCCAAGTACGGCGATCTGACGCGCGGTCCACGCATCGTCGACGAGCGCGTCAAGAAACAGATGCGCAAAGTGCTCAAGGAAGTACAGAGCGGCAAGTTCGCCCGCCAGTGGATCAAGGAGAACCGCAGCGGCAAGGCGAACTACCAGAAGCTGCTCGCCGCCGACATCGACCGCCAGATCGAGAAGGTCGGGGCGTCGCTGCGGGCGCGCATGCCATGGCTGAACGAGCGGCGAGCGTGAGGGAAACGCCCGCGAAGGGAATGACCATGACCAGCAATCCCGACCGAGTCCTGATCTTCGACACGACGCTGCGCGACGGCGAGCAGTCGCCCGGGTGCAGCATGACGCAGCCGGAGAAGCTGCGCGTCGCACGCGCGCTCGCCGAGCTCGGGGTCGACGTGATCGAGGCGGGCTTCCCGGCTGCCTCGCGCGGCGACTTCGAGAGCGTCAGGGCCGTGGCACGCGAGATCGGCGGGCCGATCATCTGCGGCCTGGCGCGCTGCAATCGCGAGGACATCGACCTCGCCGCGCGCGCTCTCGAGGATGCGCCGCGCCGGCGCATTCACGTATTCCTCGCCACCAGCGCCATCCACCGGCAGTACAAGCTCAACATGGCACAGGAGGAGATCCTGCGGGCAGCGGCAGCGGGCGTGGCCCGTGCCCGCGAGCTCGCCGAGGACGTCGAGTTCTCGCCCGAGGATGCCTCGCGCACCGAGCTCGAGTTCCTCGCCCAGGTGGTCGAGGTGGCCATCGCCGCGGGTGCCACGACGGTCAACATACCCGACACCGTCGGCTACACGGTCCCGGACGAGTTCGCCGAGCTGTTCCGCTACCTGCGCAAGAACGTCCGCGGAATCGACGGCATCCGCCTGTCGGTGCACTGCCACGACGATCTCGGCATGGCGGTCGCCAACAGCCTGACCGCGGTGGTCGCCGGCGCCCGCCAGATCGAGTGCACCATCAACGGCATCGGCGAGCGCGCCGGCAACTGCTCGCTCGAGGAGGTGGTGATGGCGCTCAAGACCCGCGCCGCCTTCTTCCACGTGACGACCGGCATCCACACCCAGCGCCTCTATCCCACCTCGCGCCTCGTCTCGAGCATCACCGGCATGCCGGTGCCTCGCAATAAAGCGGTGGTCGGCGAGAACGCCTTCGCGCACGAGGCCGGGATCCACCAGCACGGCATGCTCAAGCACTACTCGACCTACGAGATCCTGCGGCCCGAGGATGTCGGCCTGTCCCGCAGCCACCTGGTGCTCGGCAAGCACAGTGGGCGGCATGCGCTGCGCGAGCGGGTGCAGGCGCTCGGCTTCGAGCTGGACGAGGGCGAGTTCAACCAGCTGTTCGAGGAGTTCAAGGCCCTGGCCGACCGCAAGAAGGAGCTCTACGACGGCGACATCGAGGCGCTGGTGCTGCGCGCGGAGGGCTCGGCACAGGGCCCGTGGACGCTCGAGGAGCTCACCACCGAGGCGCGCAGCAACGGTCCGGCCCGGGCGCTGGTACTGCTGCGCCACACCGACGGCCGCTGCGTCGAGCACACCGCCAGCGGCGACGGCCCGGTGGATGCCGCGTTCAAGGCCATCGAGGCCGCGACCGGCATTCGCGTGGTGCTGCGCAAGTTCGAGGTGAAGGCCGTCTCCGAGGGCGAGGACGCGCAGGGCGAGGCGCGCGTGTACGTGGAGTACAATCACAAGACTTACCGCGGCGCCAGCGTGAGCACGAACATCGTCGAGTCGGGCACGCGCGCGTTCCTCGAGGTGATCAACCGCATCGAGCTGGCGCAGGCCGGGACGCGGACGCGCGCGGCGGCGACGCCGGCAGTGCCGGCCGCGGTGTGAAGCTACAGGAGTTCCCATGCCCATTCCGGCCACGCAGTTCATCTGGTTCAACGGCAAGCTCGTGCCGTGGGAGAAGGCCACGGTGCACGTGCTGTCGCACGCGCTGCACTACGGCTCCTCCGTTTTCGAGGGCGAGCGCGCCTACGAGACCCCGCGCGGGGTGGCAATCTTCCGCCTGCGCGATCACACGCGGCGGCTGTTCGACTCGGCGAAGATCTACCGCATCGCCCTGCCCTACTCGCCCGAGCAGATCAACGATGCCTGCCGCCAGGTGATCTCCGCCAATGGCCTGAACCGTGGCGCTTATATCCGTCCGATCGTATTCCGCGGCTACGGCGAGATCGGCGTGACGCCGAAGAACGATCCGCCCACCGACGTCGCGATCGCCGCCTGGGAATGGGGCAAGTATCTCGGCGGCGAGAGCGAGGATGGCGTCGATGCCTGCGTGTCCTCCTGGAACCGCGTGGCGCCGAATACGCTGCCGGCGCTCGCCAAGGCGGCCGGCAACTACCTCTCGAGCCAGCTGATCGGCGCCGAGGCGCGCCGCCTCGGCTTCGCCGAGGGGATCGGGCTCTCGCCCGACGGCACTCTGAGCGAGGGCTCGGGCGAGAATCTGTTTCTGGTCAAGGACGGTGTGCTCCTCACCCCGGCGCTCGCCCACTCGGTGCTGGGCGGCCTCACCCGCGACACGGTCATGCGCCTGGCGCGCGAGCGCGGCATCGAAGTGCGCGAGACGTCGATCCCGCGCGAGCTCCTGTACCTCGCCGACGAGGCGTTCTTCACCGGTACGGCGGTGGAGATCACTCCGATCCGCTCGGTCGACCGTCTGCTCGTCGGCAACGGCAAGCGCGGACCCGTGACCGAGACGCTGCAGAACGCGTTCTTCGGGCTGTTCTCGGGCAAGACGCCGGATCGCTGGGGATGGCTCGACCACGTCGACATGGCGGCGCCACGCGCCGCGGCCGCCTCGGGCTGAAGGCTTGAGCCCGGCCCGTACACTCTTCGAGAAGGTCTGGGAACGGCACCTGGTGGCGGCGGAGACGGCCGCGACTCCGGCGGTGCTCTACGTCGACCTGCACCTCGTCCACGAGGTCACCTCGCCCCAGGCCTTCGCGCTGCTGCGCGAGCGCGGCCTGCGCGTGCGGCGCCCCGAGCTCACGCTCGCCACCATGGACCACTCGACGCCGACCCGTACCGCCCAGGTGTTCGGCGGCGCGCCGATCGCGATCGAATCCGCCGCACGGCAGATCCGCGAGCTCGAGGTGAACTGCGCGCAGTTCGGTGTCGAGCTGCTCGGACTCACGAGCGAGCAGCGCGGCATCGTCCACATCATCGGGCCCGAGCTCGGGCTCACCCAGCCCGGCAAGACCATCGTGTGCGGCGACAGCCACACCAGCACCCACGGCGCGGTCGGCGCGCTGGCCTTCGGCATCGGCACGACCGAGGTGGGGCACGTGCTCGCCACGCAGTGCCTGTTGCAGAGAAAACCGCGCACGCTGGCCATCGAGGTCGAGGGCGGACTGCGCCCGGGCGTCACGGCCAAGGATCTGATCCTCGCGATCATCGGCAGGCTCGGCGTCGGCGGCGGCACCGGGCACGTGATCGAGTACCGCGGATCGACCGTCCGCGCGCTCGATATGGACGAGCGCATGACGGTCTGCAACATGTCGATCGAGGCAGGCGCACGCGCCGGCATGATCGCGCCGGATGAGACCACCTACGCCTTCCTCGCCGGCCGGCCGCGCGCGCCCCGGGGCGCCGCATGGGAACGCGCCGTGAGCGAGTGGCAGGCGCTGCCGAGCGACCCGGGCGCGCGCTTCGACCGCGAAGTGCGCTTCGACGCCGGCGCCATCGAGCCGATGATCACCTGGGGCACGAATCCCGGCATGGTGGTGCCGGTCACCGGCGCGATCCCGTCCCAGGGATCGGATGCGGTGTTCGCGCGGGCCCTGAGCTACATGGGCTTCGAGGCCGGCCAGCCGATCCGCGACCGGCCCGTGAACGTAGTGTTCATCGGCAGCTGCACCAACGCACGGCTCTCGGACCTGCGCAGCGCCGCACGCGTGCTGCGCGGCCGGCACATCGCCCGCGGGCTCACGATGCTGGTCGTGCCGGGATCGCAGCAGGTGAAGCGCCAGGCCGAAGCCGAAGGACTCGACCGGATCTTCATCGAGGCCGGCGCCGAATGGCGCGAGTCGGGCTGCTCGATGTGCCTCGGCATGAACGGCGATACGGTGGCGCGCGGCGAGTACGCCGTGAGCACCAGCAACCGCAACTTCGAAGGCCGCCAGGGCGCGGGCGCGCGCACGCTGCTCGCCAGCCCGCTCACCGCGGCGGCCTCAGCCGTGCGCGGCCGGGTGACCGATCCGCGCGAGCTCCTGTGAGCTGAAGATGCAGCCTTTCACCACTCTCACCTCGTGCACCGTGGTACTGCCCGCGGCGAACATCGACACCGACCAGATCATCCCGGCGCGCTTTCTCACCACCACCACGCGCGCGGGACTCGGCGCGCATCTGTTCGCCGACTGGCGCTACGACGAGCGCGGCATGCCGCGCCCGGAGTTCGTGCTCAACCGCCCGGAGAGCGCCGGCTGCCGGATCCTCGTCGCGGGCCGCAACTTCGGCTGCGGCTCCTCGCGCGAGCACGCGCCCTGGGCGCTGCTCGATCACGGATTCCGCGCGGTCGTGAGCACGGAGATCGCGGACATATTCCGTACCAACGCGCTGAAGAACGGTCTCCTCCCGGTGATCGTCGACGAGGCGAGCAGTACCTGGCTGCTGGCCAATCCCGGCGTGGAAGTCACCGTGGACCTCGCAGCCGGCACGCTGACGCTGCCCACGGGCGCAAAGGCGAGCTTCCCGATCGAGGCGTTCGCGCGGCATTGCCTGCTGAACGGTGTCGACGAGCTCGGCTACCTGCTGTCGCGCGGCCGCGCGATCGAGGCCTACGAGCGCCGCACATGAGGGCGCGCATCGCGGTACTTCCCGGGGATGGCATCGGACCGGAGGTCATCGCCGCGGGACTCGACTGCCTGCGAGCCGTCGCGGCCCGCTTCGGGCACGAGCTCGAGCTCGAGGAGCTCCCCTTCGGCGGAGCCGCCATCGATGCCTGCGGCGATCCGCTGCCGCAGGCAACACTCGCCGCCTGCCGCGCGGCCGATGCCGTGCTGCTCGGCGCCATCGGCGGGCCGAAGTGGTCTCGAGCGGAGACGCCGGTACGACCCGAGACCGGGCTCCTGCGCCTGCGCAAGGAGCTCGGTGTCTATGCCAATCTGAGGCCCGTGAAGGTGCACGCGGCCCTGGCGAGTGCCTCGACCCTCAGGCCCGAGATCGTCCGGGACGTCGACCTCGTATTCGTACGGGAACTGACCGGCGGGATCTACTTCGGCGAGAAGACCCGCGATGCGGCGCGCGCCACCGACCTGTGCGTCTACACGGCCGCCGAGATCGAGCGCATCGTGCGCACCGCGGCACGCCTGGCGCGCACACGGCGCCGCCGCCTCACCTCGATCGACAAGGCGAACGTGCTCGAGACCTCGCGCCTGTGGCGCGCGGTGTGCCAGCGGGTGATCCGGGAGGAGTTTCCCGACGTCGCACTCGAGCACCAGCTGGTGGATGCGGCTGCCATGCATCTCATCCACCGGCCACGGGACTTCGACGTGCTGGTGACCGAGAACATGTTCGGCGACATCCTCACCGACGAGGCGTCCATGCTGGCCGGCTCGTTGGGGCTGCTGCCGTCGGCCTCCCTCGGCGAGGGGCGTCGCGGCGTGTACGAGCCGATCCACGGCTCGGCTCCGGACATCGCAGGCCGCGGCATCGCCAATCCTTACGGCACGATCTACAGCGTGGCGCTGCTGCTGAGACACTCGCTCGGGCTCGAGCGAGAAGCCGCGGCGCTCGAGCACGCGGCCGATACCGCGCTCGCCAGGGGTGCGCGTACCGTCGATGTCGCCGCCCCGGGCACCCGACCGCTCGGCACGCGCGAGGCAGCCGAGGCGGTCGTCAGCAGCCTCCCGCCGCGCGCCTGAGCGGCTGCGCCGTCAACACCTGCGCGGCGCGCGCCAGTGCGCGTGCCAGATCCGCACGCAGATCCTCCAGCGCCTCGATCCCGACCGAGAGCCGGATCAGGCCGTCGGTGAGACCGGCCTTGGCACGCGCCGCCGGGTCCATGGCCGCATGAGTCATGCTGGCCGGATGCGCCACCAGGCTCTCGACGCCCCCCAGAGATTCCGCCAGCGAGAAGCAACCGAGGTCGGAGACGAACTCGCGTACCGCGTCCTGCCCGCCCTCGAGCTCGAGCGTGACGACCGCGCCGAAGCCGCGCTGCTGGCGCGCGGCCAGCGCGTGCCCCGGATGGCTCGCGAGCCCCGGGTACCACACGTGCCGTACATTCGCCTCGGCGGCGAGCCAGTGCGCGAGCTCGTGCGCATTGCGCGCATGGTGCTCGAGCCGCGCGTGCAGCGTCCGCAGTCCGCGCAGCGTGAGGAAGCTGTCGAACGGCGCCCCGGTCACCCCCAGGCAATTGGCCCACCAGGTGAGCTGCTGGTGCAGCGCCGGATCGCCTGCCACGACCGCACCGCCCACCACATCGCTGTGCCCGTTCAGATACTTGGTAGTCGAGTGCACCACGAGATCCGCGCCGAGGGTGAGCGGTTGCTGCCACGCCGGCGAGAGAAAGGTGTTGTCGACGACGATCAGCGCGCCGCTCGCCTTCCCCAAGGCGGCGAATGCCGCGATGTCCGTGATGCGCAGCAATGGGTTGCTCGGCGTCTCGATCCACAGGAGCGCCGTCGGCTCGGCGAGAGCCTCGCGCACCGCCGCTTCGTCGCCGAAGTCGACGAACTCGACCTGGCGCTCGCCGCGGCGCCGCCAGGCGTCGAAGAGGCGATAGGTGCCCCCGTAACAGTCGTGCGGCGCGACGATGCGCGCGCCGGCCGGAACGAGATATCCGGTCAGAGTGACCGCCGCCATGCCGCTCGCGGTGACGACCGCGCCCGCACCCTGCTCGAGCTCGGCGAGCGCCCCGGCGAGCAGGTCGCGCGTCGGGTTGCCGGAGCGTGTGTAGTCGTAGGCGCGCTTCTCACCGAAGGCGCGGAATGCAAAAGTCGAGGAAAGGTGCAGCGGCGGCATCACGCAGCCGGTTTCATCGCCACACTCGAGACCGGCGCGTACGGTCCGGGTGAGCTGGCTCACGCCGTTGGCTGCTCCACGGTCCGCTGACAGAAGGTCGGTGATGCTCTTCATGGATGCTCCGCTCAATGTCCTTGTCGTTCATCGGACACCTGCGGAGCGTGCCGGCGCGGGCGGCGCCAGGCTTGTCGCGTCCATCCTCGTCCGGGAGATCCCGGGAGGCTACGCCGACCGCTCATCTATCGATCCCCCGAGGGCGGGAATCGCAGGAGTTGGCACCTTTCCAGGGTGGTTAAGCCTGGCGGTTGCCCCGGCGTCCAAGGGCCTATCCCTCAGCCGGTCTCGATGAGTGGCCTTCAGTGTAGGGTTTGAAGGCCCGGCGGCGCAAGCACAGGCACTTGAAATGTGAGGAATTGCTTCACTTCACCGGGGCGCGGCGCTGCCGGCGTGCTGGTCCGCCTCGAGCGCTTCGGCGTTGCGGCCGCGGGCGCGGAGCGAGTCCGCGATGAGCCGCCATGCCGCGGCCTGCGCCGCCGGATCTCCCGTCCCGAGCGCGAGCGCCTTGCGCCCCATGCCGTCAGCCTGGGAGGCATTGCCCTCTCCGAGCTGCACGCGCCCGAGCTCGATCCACAGCAACGGGTTGTCGGGCTCGATGCGCAACGCGCGCTCGAGCGTCGCGCCGGCCGCCGCGAACTCGCCGCTCCCCGCCTGGGTGTGCGCCTGCGCAACCAGCGCGCTCGCGGCGGCACCCAGGCGAAACTGCCGTGCCGGGGCCGCCGGCGGCGGCGGCGACGGGACCGGGGTCGCAGAACCGCCCGGGGTGGAAGGCCCGGGCACGGTAGTGCCGGGCCGCGAGCCTGAAGGCACGGGCGCGGACGCCGCGCAGGCGGCGAGCGCCAGCGCGGCCAGCAGCGCTGCGGTCAGCGAGGGAGGTTGCGGAGCCACTGCTGCGTGCGGTCGATGAAGGTCGTGACGGGATTGCTGCGATCGCTGAAGCCGCAGCCCGCCTTGGCGGGAATCTGCGTCGCGGCGGGCACCGCCACCGTCACCCGGTCGTCCGAGCAGCCGGGCAGAACGCGCAGCCCCGAGCCGAACTCTATCTCCATGTCGACGAGCCCTTCCGGCATCGGTGCATTCCACGAGCTGCCTCCGAGACCCGCCATGATATGGGCCCACACCGGCAGGGCTCCCGCCGAGCCCGTGAGGCCGGTCGGCGCGTTGTCGTCGTAGCCGATCCAGACCACCGTGAGATCGCTGCCCGAGAAGCCGGCGAACCAGCTGTCGCGATAGTCGGAGGAGGTACCCGACTTGCCCGCCACTACGAGCCCGGGGGGTAGCAGCGGGCGCGCCGGCCGGCCGGTACCGCGATCCATGACCTCGGTGAGCAGGCGGTCGAGCTGGTATACGGCCGCGGGGGTCGCCACCTGGGTGACAGTCACGGGAAATGCCTTGAGCGCTTTACCGTCCGCGGCCACCACGGCGCGCACCGCGCGCAGCGGATTGCGGAAGCCGCCGTTCGCGAGCCCGTTGTAGAGCTGCGCCGCCTCGAGCGGCGTCACGCTCACCGACCCGAGCAGCATCGCCGGCACCTGCTCGGGCGGCTGCTCGAGGCCGAAGCGCCCGAGCGTCTCGGCGATCTTCGGCAGCCCGAGGTCGAGGCCGACGCCGACGGTGGCGAGGTTGAGCGATTCGGCGAGCGCCCGCACCACCGGCACGGGTCCGTTGACGTCGCGGCTGAAGTTCTCGGGCCGCCAGTGCTGCCCGCCCGCCAGCTTCAGGTCCACCGGCTCGTCCTGCACGATCGTGGCGGCGTTATAGCGGCCACTCTCGAGCGCCGTGAGATATATGAAGGGCTTCACCAGCGAACCCATGGTGCGGCGCGCATCCAGGGCACGGTCGAAGCCGTCGTAGCCGACGTCACGCCCGCCGACGATCGCGATCACATCGCCGCTTTGCGGCGTCGTGACCACCACCGCGCCCTCGAGGGTCTCGGGCTCGGCGCTGCGTCTCCGCAAGCGGTCGAGCCGGGCGAGCGCGCGCTCGGCCTCGTCCTGGGCGCGCGGCTCGAGACTGGTGTAGATCGACAGGCCCTCTTCGGTCAGGTCCTGGTCGCGGTAGTCGCGGCGCAGCGTTCGCCGCACGAAATCGAGGTAAGCGGGATAGTAAGCGCCCGCCGGCCGGGCGGAGACCCCGAGCGGCCGCCGCGACGCCTCGAGCGCCTCGGCCGCCGAGACGACGTGCTGTTCGGCGAGCTCCTGGAGCACCAGATTGCGGCGTGCGAGTGCGCGGTCGGCGTGCCGGCGCGGATCGTAGAAGGACGGACCGCGCACGACGGCGACCAGCAGCGCCACCTCGGAGAGATCGAGCTCGGTGAGCGGCTTGCCGAAATAGAACTGGCTGGCGAGTCCGAAGCCGTGGATGGCGCGATTGCCGTCCTGGCCGAGGAAGATCTCATTGATGTAGGCGTTCATGAGATCGTCCTTGGTGAAGTGCGCATCGAGCGCCATCGCCATGATCGCCTCGCGGATCTTGCGCCCGAGTGTCTGCCGGGAGGAGAGGAAATAGCTGCGCACCAGCTGCTGCGTGAGCGTGCTGCCACCCTGCTCGATCTGACCGGCGCGCGCATCCACCCACAGCGCCCGCAGGATCGCCTGCGGATCGACGCCGCGGTGCGAATCGAAGCGCCGGTCCTCGACCGCCTTGAGCGCCGCGGGCAGCAGCGGCGGCACTTCACGCGGCGTGAGGACGATGCGGTCCTCGCCGTGGCTCGGAAAGATGCTGCCGATGAGGAGCGGCTCCAGCCTGATCACCGGCACCTCGCGCCCGGCGGCATCCTTCAGGCTGTCGATGCCCTGCGCGCCCGCGAAGATGCTGAGGAGCTGCGCGTCGCGTTGCTCGTCGGCGAAGCGCGCCGGTCGCAGCGCCACGTCGATGCGCGCGCCGTTCACGCGATAGGTTCCCGGCCGGTCGAGCTGGGTGACCTTGCGGTAGTGCAGCCGCTCGAGCTCATGGACGACCTCGGCGCTCCCGAGCGCGAGTCCCGCGTACAGCTCGAGCGGCGCGGCGTACACCCGCGCCGGCAGCGTCCAGCGACGTCCCTCGAACTGGCGCGTGACCACCATGCCGAGATAGAGGGCGTACAGCGCACAGCCGAGCGCGACCGTGCCGAGGAGTCCGAACAGCAGGCGCCTCAGAGGACGAGCTCCGCGGCCGGACTGCGCAGGTTGTAGTGCGAGCTCATCGTGTGGCCGTAGGCGCCGGCGTTGGCGATCACCAGCACGTCGTCCTCGTACGTCGGCGGCAACAGGCGGTCGTGGCCGAGCACGTCGGCGCTCTCGCAGATGGGTCCGACGACGTTCGTGAGCTCGGTCGCCGGCTCGTCGATGCGTGTCAGGTTCGCGATCTCATGGTACGAGCCGTAGAGTGCCGGACGGATCAGGGAGTTCATGCCGGTGGCGACCCCAACGAAGCGCACGCCGCCCTTCTGCTTGAGCTGCGTCACCCGCGCGAGCAGCACGCCGGCGGCCGCCACCAGGTAGCGCCCCGGCTCGAGCCATACCTCGAGGCCTGCGTGCTCGGCGCGCACCGCCGCGAGCAGCGCGTCGAGCCTGCCGAGATCGACGCCAGGCTGGTCGGCGCGCTCCGGCACTCCGAGGCCGCCGCCCACGTCGATGACCCGCACCTCCGGCAGAGCCTGCGCTGCCGCCGCCAGGAGCCGCGCGGTGTGCTCCCAGCTCGTGACGTCGAAGATGCCGCTGCCGACGTGCGCCTCGAGCCCCGTGATGCGCGCACCCACCGCGCGCGCCTGGCGCGCGAACGCCGGCAGCTCTGCGATCGGCACGCCGAACTTCGAGCGCGTACCGGCGGTGCGCACGTGGCTGTGATGCCCGCGACCGACGCCGGTGTCGAGGCGCGCGAAGATCTCACGGCCGGCGAACAGCTCCGGCCAGGCCGTGAGCGCGTAGCCGTTGTCGACCGTGACGCGGACACCGCGCGCCAGCGCCCAGGCGTACTCCTCCCGTGGGGCGAAATTCGGCGTGTAGAGGATGCGCTCGGGCGGCAGCTCCGGCAGGTGCGCGAGCAGATGCTCGACCTCCCCGCGCGAGACGCACTCGAACTCGATGCCCTCGCCGTGGAGCGCGCGCAGGATGTCGGCGTGGGGATTGGCCTTCATCGAGTAGTGCACCCGGTCGACAGATCCGAGGGCACGCAGCGCGCGGGCGGCGCCCCGCACCGTCGCGAGGTCGTACACGTAGGCGGCGGGGCGCTCCGCGAGCGCAGCCAGCAGCTCGGCGCGGCGCGTGCGCCACCAGGGCGGCGCGCGGGCCGCTTCCGGCGCGGGGGCGGAGAACAGCTGCTGCCAGGTGGGACCGAGGACCTTGTCGCCGGGAACCGGCCGGATGAGCAGCTCGTGCAGCTGCTCGACCAGGCGATCGCCCTGATTCTCGTCGACCACAAAGGTGAAGTTCAGATCGTTGGCGGCCTGGCTCACCAGGTGGATCTTCTGCTCCTCGAAGAACTCGAAGGCGCCGCCCAGCTGGTGCAGGATCGCCCGGATGTTGCGCCCGACCAGGCTCACGGAGGCGCACGGCCCGATGACCTGCACGCGGCACAGACGTGCGAGGTCCGCGACCAGCGCACTCACCTGGGCGTTGTCGAGCGTATTGGCCGCCGGGTCGAGCGACACGGTCACATTGGTCTCGGAGGTCGACACCAGGTCTACCGACAACCCGTGCTGCTTGAACACCTGGAAGGCGTCGGCGAGAAAGCCGACCTGGTGCCACATGCCGGGACTCTCCATCGAGATGAGCGTAATGCCCTTCTTGGTGCACACCGCCTTGACCTGCGCCCCGCCCTCGCCGCCCTCGGCGCTGAGCACCGTGCCCTCGAGATCCGGCGCCTGGGTTGCATAGATATGGAGCGGAATGCGCTGCTGGCGCGCCGGCAGGATGCAACGCGGATGGAGGACCTTGGCGCCGCTGGTCGCGATCTCCTGGGCCTCGTCGTAGTGCAGTGCCCGCAGCAGCCGCGCGCTCGGCGTGGCGCGCGGGTTGGCGCTGAACATCCCGGGAACGTCGGTCCAGATCTCGAGCCGCTGCGCACGCAGTTTGGCCGCGAGATAGGCCCCGGAAGTGTCCGATCCGCCGCGGCCGAGCAGCACCGTGTTGCCTTCGTCATCGCTCGCGATGAAGCCTTGCGTGACGAGGATGGGGGCGAGCGCCGCGAGGTGAGCGGCGAGCGCCTCGTCCGGCGTGAAGTTGCACACCGCCGAGAGCACGCTGGCGCGCTCCGAGGCGCTGTCGCGCGCCTCGGCGCGCAGCAGCGTACGGGCATCCTGCCAGGCAACCGGGAGACCCCGCGCCATGAGAAAACTCGCGCCGATCCGGGTGGCCATGAGCTCGCCGGTCGCCATCACGCGCGCCCGCGTCCGGTCGCTCACCTCGCGCACCAGGGCGATGCCGGCGGCGATCTCGCGCAGCTCCGCGAGGTGGTGCTCGACCTCCGCGCCGAGCGGCACTTCGAGATCGGCCGCGAGCCGCCGATGTCTTTCCTCGATGGCCCGCAGCTCCTCCTCGTGCGCCCCGGCGATCGCCGCGTCGAGCAGCCGCTCGAGACGGTCCGTGATCCCACTCACGGCCGAATGCACGATCAGTACCCGCGCTCCGCCTGCCGCACGCGCCCCGGCAACGCGCGCGATGTTGGTCCAGTTGGCGAGCGTCGCGACGCTCGTTCCGCCGAACTTGAGGACGATCCACGACGAGGGGGTTCGGGACAAGGGCTCGATTCTCCGCGTGACGCGCGCGGCAGCCTCACAGCTTAAGGCCACCGGATTCGGTCATCTCTTGAGCTTGGAGTGAGCCGTGCGAGCTGCGGTTCTCAACCGCTCAAAGCTCGTCGTCGAAGTCCTGGAGGTCTTTCTCTAGCTTCTTGTCCGCCAGCACTTCCTCGAGGCGGCTCCAGGCAGCCTTGCCCCGCTTGCCCTGAGTACGCACGCGCTTGTCCACCCGATCGAGCAACCGGTCGTAATCGGTGCCGTCCTCGGGGGGACTGTTCAGGAATTCCTCGTCGAGGTCGAAGCCCTCGTTGTCCCGCTCAGCCATTTCCCAGTGCAAATCCTGAATTAATTCAAAGAGTAACGTGCTTATTGGGCATGGAACAAGGCGCGAACTATAGCCGATTCGCGCCGCCGATCAACATTTGCCGCAATGGGGGCGCTCCGGCACCGGACAAGGGGGCCAGAGCTTAAGCGTGATCGGTGCCGTCCCGGACTACCACGGGCGCTCCCCGGCTCAGCCCCAAGCCCTCCGCCGCGTTGTGCTCCGCGCGCGCGATCTCCAGCACGCCGAAGGAATTGATGAGAGCCAGATACTGGCCCGGTTGCGCATCGCCGTAGGTCCGCCGGAGCGGAAAGGCATGATTGCCCGCGTGGGCGACGGGCATGCGGAAACGCTCGATGAGCGAGGCGTCAATGTTGGTGATGAGATTGCCGAAATGGTCGATGGTAATGACCACGCCGGAGACGCTCGCCGGCTCGACCGTTGGATCGTCGACCCAGGAGGGCGCGAGTGTGTCGACCGGCTCGCCGAGCTCCGACGCCCGGCAGCGCCCGGCGGCGAGCTCGGCGGCGACGGGGGCGAAGATGTCCCTTCCATGGAACGTCGCGCTCGGGTGCCCGATCCCAAGGCGCGCGAGCCCGGTCACGGTCAGGCGCGTGAGGCGCGCCTCGGAGTAGCGGCCCGCGACGGGGGCGAGCAGCCCGTTGTCGGGAGCGATGAAGACGTGTCCGCCCGCCTCGAGGGCCAGAATGTCGCGCGAGGTCCCGACTCCGGGATCCACGACCGCGATGTGCACCGTCCCGGCCGGGAAGAATGGGAAAGCGCGCGCGAGCCAGAAGCCTGCCTCCGCCGGCCAATGCACCACGATTTCGTGGGTGAGATCGACGATCCGCGCCGCGGGGAAGCGCGTCAGGATGCAGCCCTTGATGACCCCGACGAACGGGCCCTGGTGCCCGAAATCGGTCGTGACCGTGATGACGCCCGAGGCCGTCAATATCGGCTCGCCCGCAGCACGCGCCGCTCAGCCGGCGGGGCGCCCGCGCCCGGGCATCGGTCGCGCCGCCTCGGCACAGGCACGGCAGCGGTCCGTGTAGGGCACCGCGGCGAGCCGCTCGGGCTCGATGTCGCCCCCGCACGCAGAGCAGGTCGTGTAGCGCCCCTGTGCCAGGCGGCGCAGCGCGGCCTCGACCTGCTGGAGCTCGGCACGCGCCGAGTGCGAGATCGCGCCGAGCACGTCGTCATTCTCGCGCTGTGTCACCTGCTCGGCGAAGTCGGCCGACAGCGGATCCGTCTCGTGGCGCAGATCTGCGCTCGCGTCGCTCGCCCGCTGCCGCAGCTCGTCCCGGCGTTTGAGCAGCCTTTCGCGTACCGCGTCGGTTTCCACTGCCTCTCCCGTCTGTCTCAGGACGTCCGGCCCGCACGCCGCCGGTCCTCGAGCCATTTCTGCAGCTGGTCGAACGGCTCGATGAACTTGGCGACCCCCTCGCGTTCGAGCTGCGCCGCCACCCCCTCGAGATCGATGTCGAGCCGCTCGAGGCCTTCGCGTACGTCCGCGGCCTCGGCGAGGTGGCGCTCGAGGCGCAGCTCGGGGCGGCCGAGGCGCCGGTAGGCATTCAGCGTCTCGAGCGGCATGGTATTCACGGTCCCCGGCACGACCAGCTCCTCGACGTACTTGATCGGGCTGTAGCTCGGGTCCTTGGTCGAGGTCGACGCCCACAGGAGCCGCTGCGGGCGCGCGCCGGCTGCGGCAAGCCCCTGCCACTGCGGCGTCGCGAGTATCGACTCGAAGAGCTCGTAGGCACGGCAAGCGAAGGCGATGGCGGCTTTGCCGCGCAGCGCACGCGCCGCCGGCTGCCGGTTGGCGAGCGCGTCCAGCCGCTTGTCCACCAGCGTGTCGATGCGGCTGAGGAAGAAGCTCGCCACCGAGGCGACGTCCGCGAGCGGACGGCCGGCACGGGCGCGCAGGGTGAGACCGTCCATGTAAGCCTGCGCCACGGCGCGGTAGCGCTCGGGCGAGAACAGCAGCGTCACGTTGACGTTGATGCCCTCGGCGATGAGATCGCGGATCACCGGCAATCCCGCCTCGGTGCCCGGAATCTTGATGAAGATGTTGGGAACGCCAAGCCGCTGCCACAGCCGGCGTGCCTCGGCGAGACTGCCGGGGCCGTCGTAGGCGAGGTGCGGCGATACCTCGAAGCTCACGAAGCCATCGGCGCCGGAGCTGCCGTCGTACAGCCCGCGCAGGAGCCCCGCGGCCTCGCGCACGTCGCCGAGCGCGAGCTCCTCGTAGAGAGCCATGGCGGACGACGCCGTCGACAGCAGCCGCGCGATCGGTTGCGCGTAGCGCGGGTCGCTCGTCATCGAGTGGCCGAAGATCGCGGGATTCGAGGTCACGCCCGCGACGCCGTCCTCGCGGATGAGGCGCGCGAGGCTGCCGTCGTCGAGCATGCCGCGGCCGAGATCGTCCAGCCACGCGCTCTCGCCGAGCTTGCGCAGCTCCAGGAGCGGATTGGGAACCGACGGGCTCATCGGGGCACTTCCGATCGCAGAGTAACGCAGCTCAATTCCCGCGTCTCGCGGTTTCGGGCCGAATATGCGTAAATCCCTATACGCTTCCGGCCGCATCTGCGGCGAGACTAGCGTGAGGAGCTGCTTATGACGGAAGTCTTCGACGGCGGAAAACTGGCCGAGGAGCTGCGTACGCTGGTCCGAGATGCCGAGGCGTTGCTGCGCACTTCGACCGGCACCGCGAGCGCTGCCGAGCAGAAGCATGCCGAGACGACGCTGGCGGAGCTGCGCGACCGCATGGCGACTCTCGAGCAGCAGGTCAGCTCGCGCGCGCGCGAAGTGGACAGCTACGTGCGCGACAACCCGTGGCAGGCGGTGGCGGTGGCCGGCGGGGTGGCGCTCCTGGTCGGCCTCATCATGGGCCGCAGGGGATGAGCGTCGGCGCCGCGCCCGAGGGTCTCGGCCCCTCGGAGCGGCACCCGCCGCTCCAGGGCCTGGCGTCCGCGGCGCTCGATGCCCTGCGAACCCGGCTCGAGCTCGCCGCGGTCGAGCTTGAGATCCAACTCATCGGGTTGGTGCGCGCACTCATCTGCGCGCTGGCCGCCATTCTGTGCGTGCTGGTGGCGCTCGCCTTCGCCGTGGTGGCGCTCATCGAGACGCTGTGGAACTCGCATCGCGTGCTCGGACTGCTCGGCGGTGGGATCGCGTTCCTCGTGATCGGCGTGGCGTGCGCCCTGATCGGCGTGCATCTGTTCCACCGCCGGCCGGGAATACTCCGCGACTCGGTCGAGCAGCTCGATCGCGACCGGCGGCGGACCGCCCCGCCATGACTCGCCTGAGGGAACTCGAGCAGAGGCGCCGGGAGTTGCTCCGGCAGTGCGAGGCTCAGCGCGAGGAACTCGCCGGCCGCCTGGCGCAGCTCAATCCCGGCACGATGCTCCACGGCTCCGCCTTGAGCCACCTGCGGCACCCGCTCGCCTGGGCCGCAGCGCTCGTCGGCGTGCTGCTGCTGCGGCGCACGCGCGAAGTGCTCACCTTCATTACCTGGGCGCGCCTGGCGCTCACGTTGGCGGGCCGCGTCGCATCCATCCTGCGATTGCTGATGCAGCCGCGCGCGGACAGCCCGGGGCGCTAGCGCTTGGCCGCGGCGGCCGGGCCGCTCGCGAGGCGCTTGGGAGCCTCGCGCGCGGGACTGTCCCGGGTCGCCGCCAGTCCGACCACGGTCGGAATGCCATCCGCCGCCTGCAGAGTCTTGCGGGCCAGGTCCCAGTGGATCGCCGCGGTGCTCTCCCCGAGTGCCTGGTCGAGGAGCCTGGAGAGCAGCTCCAGATCGGGCTCCGCAGTCTGGCCCTCCGCATCGACCGGTGGATGCGCCTCGAGCAGCAGCTCACCGTCCACCCAAGCCACCTTCACCGGCTCGTTGACCAGCCACACCCTGGTCCCGACCGGAATCAACGGGAACAGCGCCGCAACGTCCTCGGGGTACATGCGGATGCAGCCGTGTGTCACCGACATCCCGACGGCGGTCGGGTTGTTGGTGCCGTGAATCATGTACTCACCCTTGCCGGCTGCGAGCCGCAGCGCGAACGCGCCGAGCGGATTGTCGGGCCCCGCCGGGACGACCTTCGGCAGCGGATCGTCGTTGGCGGCATGCTCCTTGCGAATCGACTCCGGCGGATACCAGGCGGGATTACGGATCCTGGCGATGACCCGCGTCTCGCCGAGCGGCGTACGCCAGTCCATCTTGCCGATGCTGATCGGATAAGTGATGACCACGCGCTGCTCGCGCGGGTTGCGCGGCTTGGGGAAATAGTAGAGGCGATGCTCGGGCAGGTTGACCACGATCCCCTCGCGTGGAGCCGAGGGGAGAATGCGCCGGCCGGGCAACACGATGCGCTTGCCGGCCCCCGGCAACCACACGTCGACGCCGGGATTGGCGCGGATGATCTCGTAGTAGCCGAGGCTGTAGCGATGGGCGAGATCGGGCAGCGTGTCCTCGTAGACGGTCGTGACCGCCTCGTCCGTGCCGACGACGGACGAGCCATCGGGCGGCAGGGAGTAGACGCTCGCTCCGGCAGGCGCGGCGAGCCACGCGGCGCCGACCAGACAGACTCCCGCCGCACGGCGCTTCAGTAACTCCATAACGTTGATTTTACTACAAAAGCCCAAATCTCTTAGCATCGCGCGATGACTTCTTCCCGCAAGCCTGGGCGCACTTTCTACGATCGCAGCGCGCTCTCCGTCGCACGTGAGCTCATCGGCATGCACCTCGTGCACGACGACGGCGGCACCGTGCGCCGCGGGCGCATCGTCGAGACGGAAGCGTACCTCGGTCCCCGCGATCGCGCAGCGCATTCCGCGCGCGGACGGACTGCGCGAACCGAAGTGATGTTCGGTCCTCCGGGTTACGCCTACGTCTACTTCGTTTACGGTTTCTGGAATTGTCTTAATGTGGTGACCGCCCGGGAGGGAGTACCGCATGCGGTGCTGCTGCGGGCGGTGGAACCGTTGGCGGGGATCACGGACAAAACCTGGGGACCGGGCCTGTTGTGCCGCGCGATGCATGTCGACCGGCGCCTGAACGGCGCGGACCTGCGCGGGGCCGAGCTGTGGATCGAGCGGCCGCGCCGGCCGGCTCCGGTCGCGATCGGGCGCAGCACGCGCATCGGCGTCGACTATGCCGGCGTCTGGGCGCGGCGCCCATGGAGGTTCTTCGACCGCGCTTCGTGCTACGTTTCCACCTCCCGACGGAGACCCACCGAATGCCAACCCGCTTCCGCTTCCTGACCCTCGCCGCCTCATGCCTCGCCCTCGCAGCGGTCTGCGCCGCGGCGACCGCGTCGGCGCAGCTCGTCGAGGGACGCGACTACCGCGTGATCACCCCTGCCAGGCCGACCTCGAGCCCGGGGAAGATCGAGGTGATGGAGTTCTTCTCGTACGCCTGTCCGCACTGCGCCAAGTTCAACCCGCTGGTGAGCGCCTGGGTCGCCACGGAGCCCAAGGACGTCGCCTTCAAGCGTGTCGCGGTGAGTTACGGCCGGCCGCAGTGGATGAACCTCGCACGCACCTACTATGCGCTCGAGGCGACCGGCGGCTTGAAGAAGCTCGACGCCGCGCTGTTCCGCGCCATCCACGACGAGCATCAGAATCTCTTCGACGAGCAGTCGATCTCCGACTGGGTCGGGAAGCAGGGCGGGGATGCCACCGCGTTCGCCAACGCCTACGTCTCCTTCGGAGTCAACAACCAGACCGTGCAGGCCGATCAGCTGGCTGAGGATTTCGCGGTCGACGCGATCCCGACGCTCGCAGTCAACGGGCGCTATGTGGTCATCAGTCCGACGCAGGCGGCCGACGAGGAGCAGACGTTCCGCGAGCTGCTGGTGCTCGCCGACAAGGTGATCGCGATGGCACGCGCCAGCGCGCCCAAGACCGCCGGCGCCGCGCCGAAGACGTCCGCCCCGAAGCAGCACTGACGCGCGCGGCGCGCTCTCAGCTCGCGGCGCGTGCCAGCTCGAGGAGCTGGCTCGCCTCGGGGACCCGGTCGCCGCGCGCGAAGTGGATCGACTGCACCGTACCGGCGTAGGGCGCGGTGATCGTGTGTTCCATCTTCATGGCCTCGATCACCATCAGCACCTCGCCCGCCGCCACCTTCTGTCCGACCGAGACCGGCACGGACACCACCACTCCCGGGAGCGGGGTCGTGAGGCCGCCGGTGCTGGCGCTCGCGGTGAATTCGCGGCTGCGCGGATCCTCGAGGAGAAAGTCGTACTGCGCGTCCTCGTCCCAGAGTGTGACGTTCATACCCTCGACGCGGCAGCGGGCGTGGCGGCGCCGCTCGACGAGCCGCGCGGCGATCGTCCCGGTTCCATCGGCGCGCCCTGTGAAGGCCAGGTCCGTGAGCTGCAGCAGCGTACGGCCATCCACGGTGGCCGACACGGGCTTGCCGGCCGCGAATCCCAACTCCACCGTATGCGTGTGCCCCTTCCAGGTGAGCGCGCGGGCGATCGCCGCGGGCAGGTTGGGCGTGAAGCCATCGCACACCGCCCAGGGACTCGAGTCGCCGGCGGGCGTCGCCGCGTGCACCGCGAGCGCGGCGAGGATCAGCGTCTCGGGTGCGACCGCGGAGGGCGCGGCAAATTCACCCGCACCCTTGTCGAGCAAGGCAATGTTGTGACGCACCTCGAGGAAACGCCGCGAGCGCAGCACGCGCGCCAGCCAGCGCTCGTTGGTACGGACGCCGGCGCTGTAGGTCTCGTTGAGGGCGCGCGCCAGACGCTCGGCCGCGAGGCCGCGCTCGGGCGCCCAGGCGATCACCTTGCCGAGGAGCGAGTCGTAGCAATCGGGCACGGTGTCGCCGGTCTCGAAGCCGGCATCGACGCGGACCGACTCGAGTGCCGGCCACTCCATCAGGGCCAGGCGGCCGGCGCTCGGGAGAAAGCTGCGGTCCGGATCCTCGGCACAGACGCGCGCTTCGATGGCGTGCCCGTCGAGATGCACCTGCTCCTGCGTGAGCGGCAGCGGCTCGCCGCCGGCGATGCGCAACTGCCATTCGACCAGGTCGAGGCCGGTGACGGCCTCGGTGACCGTGTGCTCGACCTGCAGACGCGTGTTCATCTCCATGAAATAGAACTCGCGCCCGTCGTAGAGGAACTCGACGGTGCCGGCGCTCTGGTAGCCGATCTCCCGCGCCACCACCAGCGCCGCGGCCCGCAGCCGCGTACGCACCGCGTCCGGCACGTTGGGAGCCGGCGCCTCCTCGATGAGCTTCTGATGGCGGCGCTGCGCCGAGCAGTCACGGTCGCCGAGGTGCACCAGGTTGCCGTGGGTGTCGCCGAACACCTGAACCTCGAGGTGGCGCGGCGTCGGCAGGAACCGCTCGAGCAGCAGCGCCCCGTCGCCGAAGGCGCTCTCGGCGAGACGGCGCGCTGCGGCCAGCGCGGCGGTGAGCTCGGACTCCTGGCGCACGATCTGCATGCCCTTGCCGCCGCCGCCGGCGGCGGGCTTGATGATGAGCGGCAGCCCGACGGTATGGGCCGCGGCGGCGAGCTGCTTCAGGTCCTGCTCGGGGCCCGCATATCCCGGCAGCACCGGCACGCCCGCCTCCCGCATGCGGTTCTTCGCCACGATCTTCGAGCCCATGGCGGCAATCGCCGCGGCCGGCGGTCCGACGAAGGTGATCTGCGC
>Ga0335085_10002196_pt1 | contig 37339 bp, 28 predicted proteins | sample Lox_Sample_45_FD_206712 | JGI IMG/M metagenome (GOLD analysis project Ga0335085, IMG submission 206712) | Soil microbial communities from Loxahatchee National Wildlife Refuge, Florida, United States - Lox_Sample_4.5 | ecosystem: Environmental > Terrestrial > Soil > Wetlands | place: USA...
GGTGTTGCGCACGATGACGCTGACCAGGTCCAGGGCCCCGGCCGCCAGCAAGGCCAGGAAGGAAAGCCAGAACCACCGGGAAACCCCGAAGACGATGATGGCGCCGCCGAAGCCCGCCACGGCTCCCAACAAGGACCGCCCGGCTTTTTTCATGGGCGGGCGGTGGGCCATGAGCAGGGACGCCAGGAAGGCCCCCAGGGGGATGGCGGCCTGCAGCCAGCCCATCCCCACGGACCCGCAATGCAGGACGTCGTCGGCGTAGGCGGGCAGCATGGCGGTGGCGCCCCCGAAGAGCACGACGAAGAGGTCCATGGTGATGGTGGCGAGGATCAGCTGGGTCCCCCAAACGAAACCCAGGCCGTCCCGCAGGGACTTCAGGCCGATGGGTTCGCCTTGCGGACCGGCGGAGGGGTGCCGGATGGCCGAGTAGCCCAGGAAAACGGCCAGCTCCAGGGCCGCCACCACAAAGCAGGAATTGGAAAAGCCGATCAGGGCGTAAAGCATTCCGCCCAGGGCCGGGCCCGCCACCATGCCCATCTGGTTGACGTTGCTGTTCCAGGTGATGGCGTTGGTGAAGTGCTCCCGGGGAACCATGTGGACGAGAAGCGCCCGGCGGGCGGGCTCGTTGAAGGCCCGGGTGAGGCCCGTCAAAAAGAGAAGCCCATACATGGGGGCCAGGGGCGTGGAAAAGAGGGGGGAGAGGCCCAGCCCCGCCGCGCAAAGTCCGAAGAGAAACGTGCCGGTGAGCACGATGGCCTTGCGGTTGTGGCGATCGGCCACGGCGCCCCCCGGAAGCATGAACAGGAAGATGGGAAGCCAGATGGAGAAACCGATGAAACCCAGGGCCAGGGTGGAATGAGTTCGCTGGAAGATTTCGTAGCCCACCAGGACGCGCAGCATCTGCTCGCCGATCTCCGCGAAGAAGAGGCCGAGGGTATAGAACCGGTAGTTCGCATAGCGGAAGGCGGCGTAGGGATCGTGCGGTGTTTTTAAGGCGGTTGGCATAGGTGCCGCATTGTAACTTCCAGAATAAAAAAATAAAACCGCGGTCCTGGCGAGAAGCGACTCCACGACATCTAATTCGCCATTTCCCCAAGTGTGTGGGTAAAATGTCTTTCAACTAACCCCATAAGGATTCCCATGCCCTTCGTCCAAACCCCGCGAGGCAGGTTTTTTTACCAGGAATTCCGTTCCTCCGGCCCGGTGGTCTACCTGCTCCACGGCTTGACTGCCAAGTCGCAGGATTGGCAGGGCATCCCCGATATGCTGGCCAAGACGGGGTTCCATGTCTTCGCCTTTGACATGCGGGGCCACGGTCAGTCGGAAAAGCCCGAATCGGGCTACGCCCCTGAAGACCACGCCCAGGATATCGAAGCCTGCGCCGAGGCCCTGGGCCACCTGAAACTCCACGTCGTGGGGCATTCCACGGGTGGCCGCAACGCCCTGGTTTTCGCCGCTCTTTTCCCGGAACGGGCCCAAACCCTCACCATCGTCGACCAAACCCTTACCAAGGATGAGGAAAGCTGGAAGAAATACCAGCAGCGCTACAGCGAGTATCCAACGCCCTTTCCCGACGAGAAGGCCTTGGATAAGTTCCTGCACAAGAGGTTTTCTGGGGACCAAGAGCGGTTCGTTTATTACAAGGGCCAATTCCGACAAGCCGAAAGCGGGGAATGGGACTGGAATTATTTCACAAAGGCCGCCTGGATGACCCAGAAGCTGGGCCGCGAGAAGGAAGCCTATGATTGGCTGGGCAAGGTGAAATGCCCCATCCTCTTCATCAAGGGCGGCGACAGCCGTTATGTTTCGCCTGAGGAAGCCGACAAAATCAAAGGACTGTTGCCCCAGGGGAGCTTTGTCGTGGTCGAAAAGGCCGAGCACGCGGTCTTTCGCGACAATCCGGAAGGGTTCTTGAAGGTATTGGTGCCTTTCCTTCGGGAAAGCCGTAGGGTTTAACCCACCGTTTCCCGGAAATCCTTTGATTTATAAACCCTTTTGGGTATACTTTCGCTCCCTTGGAAGCCGATTGGCAAAAGCCAACCGGCTTCTTATTTTTTGAGCAGAGGTTTCCATGACTTTACGCAGTGACTTACGCAATATTGCCATCATCGCCCACGTCGACCATGGCAAGACCACCCTGGTGGACGCCCTGTTCAAACAGTCGGGCGTTTTCCGCGCCAATGAACACATGGAAGAGCGGGTCATGGATTCCAACGACCTGGAGAAAGAGCGCGGCATCACCATTTTCTCCAAGAACGCCTCAGTGATGTGGAACGGCGTCAGGATCAACATCGTGGACACCCCCGGCCACGCGGATTTCGGCGGGGAAGTGGAGCGCATCCTTTCCATGGTGGACGGCGTCCTCCTGCTCGTGGACGCGGCCGAAGGCCCCCTGCCCCAAACCAAGTTCGTGCTGCGCAAGAGCCTGGAACAGAACCTGGACGCCATCGTGGTCATCAACAAGATCGACCGCAAGGATGCCCGTCCCCACGAGGTGGTGGACGCGGTATTGGACCTTTTCATCGCCCTGGGCGCCAACGAACACCAGATCGGCTACCCCGTTGTTTACGCCATCGCCCGGGAAGGCAAGGCCACCCTGGACCTGGAAAAGCCGGGAACGGACCTGAAGCCCCTTTTCGACACCATCGTCAAGCATTTCAAGCCCATCGAGGTGGACCTGGAATCCCCCTTCCAGATGCTGGTCACCACCACTTCCTACAACGAGTACCTGGGCCGCATGGCCGTGGGCCGCGTCAAACGGGGCAAGATCAAGCTGAACGACCCCATCACCCTCATCAAGCTGGACGGTCGCAAGGTCAACAGCAACGCCACCAAGCTCTTTACCTACCAGGGCATCAAGCAGGTGGAATGCGAGGAAGCCTCGGCGGGCGATATCATTCTGCTGGCCGGGTTGGAAGACGTCCAGATCGGGGAAACGGTGGCTTCCACCGCGGCGCCCGAGGCCCTGCCCTCCATCGCCATCGACGAACCCACCATGTCCATGATCTTCTCGGTCAACAACAGCCCCTTCGCCGGCAAGGAAGGGAAATTCGTGACTTCCCGGCATTTGCGCGACCGCCTCTATAAGGAAGCGGAAGCCAACCCGACCTTGAAAATCAGCGATACCGAGAGCCCGGACGCCTACAAGGTGGCGGGCCGGGGCGAACTGCATTTGGGCATCCTGATTGAGACCATGCGCCGCGAAGGCTACGAGTTCCAGGTGTCCCGCCCCCAGGTCATCTTCAAGATGGTGGACGGCAAGCTGGAGGAGCCTTACGAGAACCTGATCGTCGATGTTCCCAACAACTGCGTGGGCGTCGCCATGGAAAAACTGGGAAGCCGCAAGGGCGAGATGAAGAACATGACGCCCCTTTCCGAGGTGACCACCCGCATCGAGTTCCTCATTCCCTCGCGCTGCCTGCTGGGTTTCCGGACCGAGTTCATGACCGATACCAAGGGGGAAGGCGTCCTGCACCACGTTTTCGCCGGGTACGGCGAGTTCAAGGGGGAGGTCGCGGGCCGCAACCGCGGCGTGCTGGTGGCCTTCGAGGCCGGCGTGACCGCCGCCTACGGCATGTTCCAATTGGCCGACCGGGGCAAGTTTTTCATCAATCCCCGCATGGACGTCTACGAGGGGATGATCGTGGGCGAACATACCCGCGAAAACGACATCGCCGTCAACCCCTGCAAGACCAAGCACTTGAGCAACATGCGCAGCAAGGCCTCGGACGAAGCCTTGACCATGGAGCCCCCGACGATTTTCTCACTGGAACAGTGCCTGGAATACATCCAGGACGACGAGCTTCTGGAAGTGACCCCGCAGAACCTGCGCATGCGCAAGAAGATCCTGAACAACAACGAGCGCATGAAGGCCGAGAAGCAGACGGCCAAGAGTTCGGCCAAGCAGATCATTGAGGAAATGGCCCGCAACCCCAGGGCCTAAGCGCTGTCATGGCGAGACCCTTGAACTATTTGAAACAATGGCTTAGCCCCTTTGGTCCATAGTTAGGCTACTTCCTGAAGTTACCATTCGGTGAAAAAATCACTAATCTGCATCCCATCAAAACATCTTCATCACCTTGTAAAATAAAATTATCAAATGCAGGCCGATTTGATAAATCGAGTCGAGAATCCAAAGAACCCCGGTGAACTTCATGAATACGTCTTGAAAGGGGTTTGCGGGCGGGTTTTCATAACCTAGGGGCCTTTTTTTCAGAAATGACCAGCCAATCAAAAAATCCAAAACAAAAATTCCGAGGTTTTGAAGGTCTCCCTTGAGCAGGGTTTGGGCGACAGACCAGGTTTTGAATATTGCCTGGATCTGGAATTTGTTGAGGTTCCAAAGATCGCAGGAGTTTAAAACGGCCGCGGTCATATCCCACAAGGAGAAAATTAAAAGCAGGATTTGGGCGCGTTTCCGGTAGGAAGGGATGGTAAAGCCATAAAGAATCATGGCCAGGGTCACAGCAGAGGGAAGAATATCGTTCAGGCATAAATATAAGGGAGTATAGACGGCGGGATGGAAAGGATGAATTTTCTCGAAGAGGTTGAAAAAAATCAGGCAAAATCCCCAGGATAAAACGAGAGGTAAGGGAATTGGTTTATTCACGGAATTGGAATTCATTGATATCTCCTGTCATATATGAAAATCCGTCGATACCCTATGATTTTGTTTTCCATTTGGCCTGGCCGCGCTTTAATTTTAAATATTTACTCGTCGGCGCGTTTCCTGACGGAACATTTATTGTAAACTAAAGCCTCTTAACGTTGTTGAAATCGTATTAAGGAGACCCTATGCAGTCCAAGACCGTCTGGCTCTTTCCCGAGATCGACCTCCCCACTTACATTAAAAAATACCCCTTCGTTTTTTTCTTCAGCTTCCTAAGCGCTTTTTCCCTTGCCTTGGGAACCCTGGTCCACATGTTCCTAGGGCAAAACGTGGATATCCCCCTTCCCGGGTCGGACACCTTGATCCGATGCGTCAAACTGGGTATTCCGCTTTTCGCGTTACTGCACCTGCTGACGGAGAAGCCCCGTATAAAGTGGATCAAGACCCCCGCCGTCGTCCATGCCCTTGGCTTCGTGGCGCTTTATCTTTTCTTTAATTATTTTTTGGACCGAGAATATCTGGACACTTCAGCGGCCTATGAGCATCTTTTCCTGCTGTTGGTGGGCGCCGGCCTATGCCTTCCCCTTTTGGATATGACGGGTTCCCCCCGCCGGCAATGGGTGTACCTGTCCAAACTGCTCATCGGCTTGGCAGGGGCCATCTTGTTCACTTTGGCCGTCAGCTTTTTCTTGCAAAGGATACTGATCCATATTCCCTGGCGCTATATTTCTTATTTTCTGCAGGACGACTCCTATGGCAGTGTGCTGGGCAATAGCATGGTTCTCACCCTTGTTTTTCCTTGGTACTTGATCGGGGCGGTCCACCGGGCCCTGGACGGCGGGGAGGAAGGGGAGGACGCGGGTTTGGTGATCGGGCCCAAAGTTCTTTACGGGGCTATGTTCCTTGTCCTGATTGGTTACCTCGTGGACGGGTTGATGGCCGCCAATGACCTGGCCTCCCTGAGCGAGGAATCGGACGAGTTCCTCTACGGCATCTTTACCACCTTCCTCCTGGCTTACGGTTCCTTCCTCCTCATGATCCCCCTGAGGTTAAAAGAGGACCAATCCTGGATCACCCAATACCAGAAGATCATTTCGGCGGTGTCCCTCGTTATCCTCGTTTACGCGGGTTGGGTTCTCTTAAAGGGCGACAATTTCGGGGAAATGCCAAGCTACTATTTCCTGTATGCCTTGGCCTGGTTCGCCATTGTCTTCGCCTATTCCTTCTTCAAACCCAAAGCTGGGATGGCCTTTCCCGCCTTATTATTGCTGACGCTCATGGTTATTTCGTGGGAAGGCCCCTTGAGCGTTAGGGAGCTCTCTTTCCGGTACCACCGCGCAAGCCTGGGTCAAAAATTAGCCGAGAATGGAATGCTACAAAACGGCAAGGTAGTCAAGCCACCGGGACCAATTGACGCCAAAAAATACGGTGCATTGGAAAACGACTTGACGGCCATTGCCTCCAATTTTGGCCTGGACCGTCTTCAGCCTTGGTTTACCCAGGACCTTTCCAGTTTCGGGAAGATGGACAACTCTTACGGTAGCGCTCGATACGGCTACAGTGAGCGAAATAACGGCCCACAAAATGCGCAATTATTGCTTCAGATGATTGGCGTCCAGCAATGCGACACAATGGTCGCCACCAATCAACCTAAGAGTTTTTCGGCGAAACGGGAGGGTGTGCTAAACGTGGCCGGGTATGACCAGCTTCAGCAAATCTACTTGTCGAACGTCTGCCCTGTTCTGAGCCCGGAAAACCGGGACAAATACCTCGTGAGCCTATCGGGACAAAACGAGTTGTTAATGGTTCAGTACAACGGTAATTACGTGGTCGATATTCCCTTACAAAAAATTGAGCAGGTTCTCAAGGCGCATGATTATAGCGAGGTTTTCCAGATGGGCATCCCCCAAGAAGAAATGTCAGTGGAATTTGAGAACTCAAAGGTTAAGGCGAAGGTATATTTTGGGCATGTGGAGGCCTTCAAGGTGGGTGCTACCTATAAGCTTTCAAGCGGCCAGGCTACCTTGTTGATCAAACGGAAATAATTTTGGCCGTTTCGAGATACTTTTTTCATCTATTTAATGGGTTATCCGTTAAACCCATTACAGGGTGGATAAAGCCTTTCGCCGCTTTTCAATTGAATTTTCTTCGCATAGAATCATCGGGCGGCAAATTGACTGCCGGGTTTTGATTCGGTCTTACCGAAGTGCTGTTCAACTCCAAGGAGGAAGATTTATGAAGAAGCGTACTTTGTTGTTGTTCGCGGCCGGATTGGCCCTGACGGCCGGAAACGTGATGGCGGATGACAAGCCTGCCGCTTCCACGACACCCGCTGCGGCGCCGGCCAGCCAAATGGCCAAGCCGAAGTCCAGCAATCCGACGATCGCCGCCATCCAGGCCGCTATCGACCTGGACGCCGCCGGCAATACGACGGCTGCCGTCGCGGCTTTCGAGAAGATCACCACCAAGACGAAGAACCTGGAATGCTGGCGCTTGACCGACGAGGCCAACGTCTATCTGAAGGTGGACGACAACGCCAAGGCCGTCTCGCTCCTGGAAGCGGCAACGGAAGCCAATCCCAAGAACGCCATTTCCTGGAACAACCTGGGCACCGCCTATGAGAACAGCGGCGACCTGGACAAGGCCAAGGACGCCTACCAAAAGTCCATTGACGCGGCCAAGGATGCCGGTAGCGACTCAGCGAAGGCCCAGGGCAACCTGGATGCCTTGCAGGCCCGCTTGGACAAGCAAGCGGCCAAGGAAGCCAAGAAGAACGGCGGCAAACCCGCCGCTGCGGCCGCCACTCCCGCCGCGAAGTAAGACGTAAACTTAGCCTTTCAATAAAAAAGCCCCCTTTCCTTCATGGAGAGGGGGCTTTTTTGTTTTCGGGAGGTGCGGGTTAGGGAATCGGGCGCAGATGGACCCTTTGGGGCGGCGCTTCCTGGGTGGCGGCCTTCGGTTTGGGTTTGTGGTCTTTCTTCAATCCCGGCACGGTAATGCCCATCTGGGCGGCGGCTACGCCCATGGTGCCCTTCATGGGGATGAAGTAAACAGGGATGTATTTCTTGGAATGCACCCGCTTGCGCTTGTCCATGCTGTAGACGTAAAGCACCTGGTTGTGCTTGAAAGGCTGTCCGATGGGGATGATGATCCGGCCGCCGGGCTTGAGCTGGTTGAACAGGGGCGGCGGCACGAACTGGGCCACGCAGGTGAACATGATGATGTCGAATCCCCCCACGTCCTTCCAACCGTAATAGCCGTCTCCCACTCGGGTATGGACGTTCTTGTAATCCAGGGGTTTGAAGATGTGGGACACGGCCGCCCCCAGCGGCTTGATGATCTCGATGGAATAGGCGTCCTTGACCATGCGGGACAGCAGGGAAATATTGAACCCGCTGCCGGTCCCGACCTCCAGGACCGTATCCTTGGAGGTGGGATGGGCTAATTGGGCCATGTAGGCCTGTCCCTCGTAGTCACTCAAGGCCGAGCCCCAGCCCAGGGCCCAGGTGCGGGGTGGGTACTCATAGGCTGTTTTGCAGTAGTCCTCATCGCCCTGGTAGTCGTAATGGAAATACTCGCGCGGCAAATCCTCGAAAGCCTTCATCACCTTGGGATCGGCGTAGCCGAATTTGCGTGTCAGGTAGCGGCGGATATCTTTCAAATAGGCGTCCTTGCGGGATTGCACGCGCTCAAATTCGGAAGCCGTCAGGTGGGTGGTCCGCCCGCTTTTCTTGAACGCCTTCATGAATTTTTTATAAGTCCATCCCGGGTCGTCGGCCTTGCCCTTGGGGTCGCCAGCGGCCACGGCCAAAACCGGAAGCAAGACGATCCAAAGGACGGCAATTGAACCGATCAGGACACGCAGGGTACTCGGAAGGACGGAATTGTGAAAAATTCTTGAATGAGTTTTCTTCATGTTTTCTTGGTGCCCTTGGTGTCTTGGCGGTTCTAAAAGGTTTTGGAGTTTCATGAGCGCCTCAAGGGGTTCGAAAACTTGGGACTTACCGCCGCCATGGGGAAAGCCACGAAGGCCAGGGCGTAAAGGATGAGGCCGGCCAAAACCAGAAAGTGGTACCCCTCGGTGATGGCCAGCAAATTGGCCAGGGGCGTGGCCACCACCGAGAAGGCCCCGTTCAGGGCCCAAGCCCAGGGAATAAGCCCGCTTTCGCGGGGGAGGCGGCTCAGCCCCAGCGGGAAGAAAAAGCCCAGCGGCACGGAAGCCAGGGCGGACCAGAAGATGAGGAAAAGACATTTGGCGGGGAGGGACCAGGAAAGCAGGGAACCCAGAATGCCGTTGAGGAAGAAATAGGTCACGACCAGCCAGACCCCCAGCACGATGGCGGCCGTGCGCAAACCCTCGCGGGGTGTTTTCAAGTAAAGGCTGGAAAGCCAGCTCCCCAGGCCGGTGAAGACCAGCATGGCGGCCAGGATCACGGAGAAAGAATAAGTGCGGTCCCCCAGGAAGTAAGCGCCCTTCTCGATCAGGAAAATTTCGACGAACAGGAATCCCAGCCCCAGGCAGGAGAAGAAAAGGAGGGATTTGAAGACCTGCAGGATGGGGAAGTGGGCCCGGTGGGGCCGAAGCCACGGCAGGATGAGCACCAAAAGGGCCCAGGCCAAGGATTGGAGCAGGACCGCCAAGTTGATGAGATAGCCGATTTCCTCCCGGGGGATCTGGGAAATGTTTTGGATGATTTCCTGCAGCCGCGACAGGCGGAGCACCGAATAAAAGAAGGGACGGTCCTGGGTGGAGGGCCGCAGATTGAAAAAGTGGTATTTCAGGAAATTATCCCCCTGGGGCGAGAGCAGCTTGAGGCTGTCATCCATCAGGGCATCGGAGACGTCCTTGGGCGCGGTGGCATCGTCCACGCCCCAGACCGTGGGGGGCAGGTCGTTGAAGATTTCCGTGTCCCCCGGTTTGATGCCGGGGTAGTAGGAAATATCAAAGGAACGCTGGTCGCAGAAGTCCTTGAGGGCCTTGACCTGGTCGTCGGTCCAAGGATCCTTGGCGATGAGCAGGCGGGCGTTCCAGGCCGAGCGGTAGAAGACCAAATGGGTGTTGGGGTCCTTGACTCCCAGCCCGTCCAGGGCCTCCCGGGCGGTTTCCAAAAGTTTCAGGGCGTAGACGGTGAATTCCCGCATGTTCACCGGCAGGGAAACCACGCCGCCGGGGTTCAGGGCCTGGTAATAGCGCTGGAAGGCCTCCTTGGTGAAGGCGTATTTGTTGGCGTCGGCCTGGTCGAGGAACTCCGAGGAGACATCAATGATATCGAAACCCTTCTTGGAGGAGGCCAGGTAGGACTCGGGCGCCTGGCGCAGGAGGGTCACGGCCTTGTTCTTGAGCCAGCGTTTCTCGTTGTCGGCCATGGGGCCCAGCATCAGGGCCACCAGGTTGGGATCGGTCTCCAGGGCCACCAGTTCGGAGGCCTTGTAATCCAGGGCCTCGCCGACGCGGAAGCCGCCCCGCGAACCGATCAAGAGGCTGCGGCTTCCGGGTTTTAAGATGTAGGGGAAGATATCCAGGGCGCCTTTGGCGTAGGTAAGGTCGGTCTTGGATACCCTGGGGAGGGAACTGATTCGATTGCCGTCCAGGTAGAGGCCATAGGCCCGGGGGGGGCCATCGATTTTTAAGAGCACATAGTTATTGGAAAGATCGATATCGAGGCGCTCGGTGAAATTATCCAGGACCATGTAATAGCCCCAGGGGGAAAAGATGCGTTTCCGGACGGCGGCATCCGACACGTTCAGGGCGGGGGTGATCATCTTGTACTGGCAGAACCGGGCCTTGTTCCATCTCACGGCGCCAAATTCCCCGCCGATGAAAACCAGGGCGGCGGCGGTCCAATAGATCCAGGGTTTGGTTTGGAAGCGCGCCCGGGGCAGGGCCAGGAGGGCCGCCACGATCCAAAAGGGGATTAAGGTGCAAAGAAGATAGAAAGGGTGGACCCAAAACATCGCGAAAAGGATGACCAGCGCCCCGGCTCCCGCGCCCACCAAGTCGGCGGCGTAAACCGAGGCGATCTTCTCATTGGTCAGGGCCAAAAAGCTCAGGCTGATATAAAGGCCTGAAAGGAAAAAGACCGGGAACAAGGCTCCGTAGTACTGGGCGATGTTCTGGAACTGGTCCATCCACAGGTCGGGGTTCTGGAACTCCAGGGGGTTGAAGGGGTTGATGGTTACCATGTAAAAGCCCCAGCAGGCCAAGGGCGGAAGAAGGAGGGGGATGAAGAAAAAGAAGCGGTGGGCGTGCTTGAAGAAAAAGTCCCGGAAAAGGCTCAAGAACACCCCGCTGGCTGAATAGCCGGCCATGGCGATGGAAATGACCCAGTAGCCGTACTCGGACCAGCTGGCGATGGCGAAGTAACGGGTGAGCATGATCTCAAAGCCGATGCTGGCGGCCGAGACCGCGAAGAGGGCGCCTAAGAGCTGGCGGCCCGGTTTGGAAAGTTGGGTGCGGCCTTCAAAAGAAGGAGGCATTGGGAACCTTTCTTATGGGTGTGGCGTCGCCGTCGGTTTGGGACGGGTGGGCCAGCCCGACGGGTAGCGGTTGGCCGACCTTAGGAAGTCCCTGAGGACGGTATTAAAATGCACGGAATCGTCAACAAACAAGGCATGACCCGTATTTTGGAAAATTTCCACCCGGGCCAGGGGGTCCACCTGGGTGAGGTACTGGGCCTGGAAGGCGAATTTATCGGTAACCGCATAAAGAAGAGGGATCTGGCGGACGGTCTGAATGGGCGGCTGCCACCGGTCGCCCGGGTAGATATTGTTCATGAGCCCCAAGGCGATTTCGGGCGGGGTTCTTAGGGCGGACTGGTTTAAATCTTTCGAAAAATTTGCCGGTGGGGGGGTCTTAAAGAGTCCCCAAATGAAACCCCTCAGGGCCGTTTCGGGGTCCTTCTTATATTCTTCTATGAATTTTGCCTGCCGAGTACTGCTGTCCGGGGGGGCCTGGGCGGCACCCAGGGAAGAATCCACCAGTACGAAGGCGTAGAGCCGGCTGGTCCCGAACTCGTTCACGTAGGACAAAACATGGAAGGCCCCATGGGACCAGCCGATCAGCACCGCGGAGGAAAGTTGGAGGTGGTCCATCAATTCCTGGATATCCTTGGCTTGGCGCATGGGCTCATCCCCCTGGGGGGTCATGTCCGAAAGGCCTTGGGAGCGGGGATCCAGGGCCACCACGTGGTAGTCGGCAGAGAGGTCCTGCAATTGGGGCATCCAAACTTCGGCGGAAATGAGCCAGCCGGGAATGAAGACCAAGGTTAGGCCGGTTCCCGCTTCCAGGTAATGCAACCTCACGTGGTCGCTGGTCGTGAAATAGCCATCCTGGATGGGATTACCGGCATTGGCCCAAGAAGGTTTTGACGGCCGTTGGATCGGTTGTTGGCTTGGTTGTTGAGTCGGCTGTTGGGGCAAGGCTGTGGCGGTGGGGCTGGGTTTGATTTTGCGGTGGTGGGGTGTTGGAGTCAAAACGGTTGTGGCGGTCGGGGTGTTTTTAGGGGTTCGGGTGGGGCGGGGAGTGGGCCGGGCTTTCGTGGGGGCGGGGGAGGGTCGGGGCGTGAAAGAGGGGGTGGGCGTCGCCGTTTTTCTGGGCGTACGGGTTGGGTGAGGAGTAAAGATCCTCGTCGGGACGGGAATTGGTTTTAAAGCAGCCGGCTGTGTTGGGACCGCTGAGGGTTCGGAAGTTGTTTGGACTGTAACGGGCAGAGAGGTTGTGGCCGGGGTGGGAGCCGGTTTCTTGTGTTTATGGGAAGTGGCAGGGGGGGTCAGGGGCGCCTGCTTCAAGAAATCCCGGAGCAAGTCATTGAATTTCTGGAACTCATCCACGAATAAGGCGTGGCCGCAATTTTCAAAGGTTTCCACCCGGGCGTCGGGGTCAATTTCCTTTAAATAGTCCGCTTGGGAGGTATAGGTGGGGGTGATGACATAAAGGATGGAGATTTTTTTTAGGACTGAAATTTTGGGCTCCCAGGCCTCGCCGGGGCGGGTGTTGTCCAAGGCAGCCAAGGCGATGTCGGTGGGGACCCGGGCCTGGGCCGCCCGCAGTTTTTTGCGAAAGGGGGCGGGCAGCGGTTTTTTGAAAAGGCTCCATACATAATCGTCGCCCACGTGTTCCCGGTCGCTTTGGAACCGTTGGAGGAAAGGGCTGCGTTGAGCGGGCGCGGGGCTTGAGGGGGCCGCCAGGGGGCTGTCCACCAGCACCAAACCGTTCACCCGGTCCACGCCGAATTCATGCAGGTAGGCCAGGGCGTCAAAGGCGCCCAGGGACCAGCCGACCAGCACCACCGAATTTACCTGGAGATGGTCCAAAAGCTCGCGGACGTCCTTGGAGCGGCGGAAGGGATCGTTGCCCTGGGGGGTCATGTCCGATTGGCCCTGGGAACGGGGATCCAAGGCGATGACGTGGTGGTCCTGCGATAAGTCATCTATCTGTTTTTGCCAAATGTCCGCCGGCATCAGCCAGCCTGGGATAAAGAGGATTGTTTCGCCCTGGCCCGCCTCCAGGTAGTGAAGCTTGACGCCGTCACTGGTGGTGAAAAAGCCGTCACCGGCGGGTTGCTGGGCAAATGCGGTTGGGATGAGAATGAGGAAAAAGAGGGAAGCCGCTTGGACGACTTTTTTGTGCCGGTCGCTAAAAGGCATTGGCTTCTCCCGCGGGGAATTGGGGACTGAAGCGGCGAAAGAAAGTTTAACCGTTCATGTGGCAAAAGGGAATGATTTACAAAGCGTCCGGACCGGTTTGATAATGACTTTTGTCCTTGGCCTTTGAAAAAACCGGTAAACGAAAAACTTTTGCAATATTGAAAATCCGATTTTTCTCCATCTGCTGGAGGTTCATGGTGAAACATTTGATGGAATGGCTTCTCCTCGTTTTGCTTGGGATTTGTGGGCCGATTTGGGCCGGGGATTTGCCGGTCGGCATGGCCGATATCACCCTGCATGACGCTTCCCGCGACCGGGACGTGCCGGTACGAATCTACTATCCCCAAACAACCGAGGCCCAGCGGTTTCCCATCCTTATCTTTTCGCATGGAGCGGGCGGGTCCAAGAACGGCTACGCTTATCTCGGCAAATATTGGGCCGCACACGGCTACGTGGTTTTGCACCCAACCCACTTCGGTAGCGATACTTCCATGCTCAAAAGGGGAAGACCCTTTTACGACCTTCGGATGGTCAAAAAAATGGTTGAGGACAAGTCCAACCTGATCAACCGACCCAAGGACGTGACTTTCCTTTTGGATTCACTGCCGCAATTGGAGGGATGGATACCGGCGTTAAAAGGCCATACGGATCCGACACGGGTCGGGGTTGGGGGCCATTCTTTCGGGGCTTATACCAGCATGGCGGTGGCGGGTGCCAAGGTTTATGGCGCCCTGAATCCATCGGCTCAATTTGAGGATACAAGGGTAACGGCCTTTTTGGCCCTTTCCCCCCAGGGGCCCGGGGGATGGGCCTTCAAGGAGGATTCCTGGGAGACGGTCCGGCGTCCGGTTTTTGTGATGACGGGTACCCAGGATAACGGAATGGGCAACAACGAGCCTTACCGGTGGCGCCTGGAGGCTTACGAACACCTACGGCCCGGGCACAAATACCTAGCCGTCATTAATGGAGCCAACCACATGGACTTCTCGGACACTCAATTCAACGGCAAAATCCGCGATCCCCGCGTGCATGTCTGGGTTCAGAAGGCATCCTTGGCCTATTGGGACGCTTACGTTAAAGGCGACCGGCAGCTTCAAGAAAACTTGAAACAAGTTGGCTTCCCCCAGGTATCCGGGGTGAAGGTCCAGGTTGAAGCAAAGTAAAAGGCCCTTCTTACCTGTTTCATTTGATTTTATGGGAGTTTAAAATAACGGCCATGTGTTCCCGATTCGCTCTTCTATTGTTTGCGGCTTTGGTGGGAGCTTGCCCTTTAGCGAGCTGGGCCCAATTGTCCATTCCCGATGAAAAGTCCTCGCTGGACGAGGCTTTGAGCCAAGGTGGGTTCGCCAAACCCTATGAATATGAGCGCCAGGCTTATGGTTATGATCCGGAAGGGGTGGATTATCACGAAAACCAATCGGAAGATTTCCAGGTCATCTTCATCACCTCCGCCCCCTTTGCGGCGGGGGCCAGCTTCCTGGTAACCGGCATGGTTTCCCTGGCCTCGACAGGAAGCTTCCAGGTGGGGGGGGACTACTTCCTGCCTTTTTTGGGACTTACCCTCGCGGGCACCACGACCATCGCTTGCGTTTCAGTTTTAACGAATAAATACCCTCCGCCTGGAACGACCACTTACGTTGAAACTTCCCCGGCCCCCCGGAACCTGGCTTTCAATGTTCCTTTGGTCACGGCACGATTTTGAACGTAGTCATTAACCTTTACGGGTTCCTTTAAAAGAATTTTGTTTGGGCTTTTACTAATCAGGTTAAAATAAGGGTCTTCCAAAAAGCTTTTCCGAATAAAAGCAAGGAGCTTTGGCATGATCAAACGGCTTGCGCTATTCCTTCTGCTCATTTTGGCGGCGAAGAGCCTCTTCGCCCAGGATATGCCGCCCCTGCCGCCTTTGCCGAACCAAGGCACGGTTTCCGCCGCGCCGGCGACCGACGCTTCCATGCCGCCCCTACCCAGTTCCCAGGCGCCGGCCACCACCGCTGCTCCGGCGGCCAACCAGGGACAGGCCTTGCCGCCCCTTCCCAACCAGTCAGCCCCCTCAACCGAAGCCGCCGCCAACCCGCCCTTGCCGGGAGAGGCGAGTCCGGCTACGGCCGCCGCGCCAGCCACTGAAACCGCGACCCCAGGAACCGAGGCCCAACCGGAGAAAAAAAAGGAAGTTTCAAAAGGAAATCCCTATATCAAATCCAAATACCGTCCCAACGTCCTATTCGGGGGATGGGTGAGGGCCAAGGGAGGCAATGAAACATCCCGCATGGCTTGGACGTCCCAGGAAGTCCTGAACGCATTAATTCTCAAGAAATACAAATTGATCAGCCCCGACAAGGGCAAACCCGAGGAAGGCAACTACCAGGGTCAGGAGGGCACCCAATGGCGGGAATTCAACTTTACGGTCCCGAAATCCAAATTGGCGGTACAGGTTTACATCAAGCAGGCGTCCAACAAACGGGTTTGGTTGCGGGTGGGGCCTGACGAAGGTGTTTTCCCCTCGGAGACTTCCCTTATGCAGTCGCAAAAAATGCGGGACGCGGACCTAAAAGTGCTCCATCTTCTCCAAAAGAAGTTCGGCCGCAGGCTTTCGCCGAACCGCGTCGTGCCCAGCTGGGACGCGCCTTACCGCTATTCCGTCGCGTCGGCGGACAAGTAAAAGCCTAACGGCCATGCCGAACCATACGGCCGCTTATTTGTTGTACGGCCTGGGATTTTGCGGATTGGTTTTTTCCCTGGCACGGACTTATTACCTGGTTTGGAAGTCGAGAAAAGGAAGGGAAGAAAGGGGCCTTCGCCCCCGCCGTTAACTTTAAGCTACCCCATCACCTCAGTTCACTTTATGAAGGCAGGGAGGAACCCTATGGCAGCCCGCAAGGAAGCGCCGGTCACGGATTTTCTGAAGGAAGTCAGCCTTTTCGATGGGATGCCGGATAAGACCTTGAGCCAGATCTTCAAGCTCGGCAAGGTCCAGAATTTCAAATCGGGCCAGGCCATCATTGAGGAAGGCCAGCCGGGTGGGAGCCTCCACATCATGATCAGCGGACGGGCCGAAGTTTCGAAGTCCGGCAAGGAACCGGGCGAGAAAAAATACTTGGCCGACCTCAACCGCGGGTCCATCTTCGGCGAGATGAGCGTTTTTGATGACGCCCCCTATTCGGCGACGGTGAAGGCGCGGGAAGACTGCTCGATCCACGTGATCAAGGGCGAGGACTTTAAAAAGTTCCTTAAGAAGAACCCGGATGTGGCTTACGACGTTTTTTGTACCTTGATCAGCCTGATTTCCAACCGCTTGCGTCGCACCAATCTGGCTTTCTCCCTATTGGAATTCAACTAACGCCGGTGAATGTTGGCGGACAGCGGGTGGAAATTCTTCCCCAGCGTGGCCCTAAGCTTCTCTCTGTTGGCTGGCGTCGACTCTACATTTGGTAGGCCGAATCCCCTTGCCATCTACCTGTAGGGATGGTAAATTCGTGCCTCGAAGGCCATTTCCATCACCTTTCCTCGTCTTTTGCCTTTGAAACTACCCTTTTGGAGACCCACGGTTGTTCCTGAAAAAGCTCGAAATCCACGGTTTCAAATCCTTCGCTGATAGGACCGAACTGATCTTTGAACCGGGCGTCACCGCCGTAGTGGGCCCCAATGGCTGCGGCAAGACTAATGTGGCCGACAGTATCCGCTGGGTCATGGGAGAGCAATCGGCCAAAGGCCTGCGTGCCGCCGAAATGACGGATGTTATTTTCAACGGTACCGATACCCGCAAACCCTCCAGCATGTCGGAAGTCACCCTGACCCTTTCCAACGAGGACAAGACCCTTCCCTTGGACTACAACGAAATCTCCATCACCCGGCGCGTTTTCCGTTCCGGCGAGGGGGAATACCTCATCAACAAGGCGCCCGCCCGCTTGAAGGACGTCAAGGAGCTTTTCATGGGCACGGGCCTCGGGGTGAGCACCTACTCCGTCATGGCCCAGGGCCAGATGGATCAGATCGTCATGTCCAAGCCCACCGAGCGCCGGGCCATCTTCGAGGAAGCCGCCGGCATCACCAAGTACAAGGCCCGCAAGGTGGAGGCCCTGCGCAAACTGGAAGCCACGGACCAGAACCTGATCCGCATCTCCGACATCATCGCCGAGATCAAACGCCAGATTTCCACCCTGGAGCGCCAGGCCAAGCAGGCCGAGAAGTACCGCGAGTACAAGGAAGACCTGGCCAAACTGCAGGTGCAGATCCACCTGGATAAGTCGGCCAAGCTCAAGGGCAAGCTCAAGGACCTCCACCACAAGATGACCCAGGTCAAAGAGCGCCTGGAGGAAGCCCAGGGGGAAACCCATAAACTGGAGCAGGATGAGAAAGGCCACCGCGCCCAGTTGAACGAAATCGAGCAGGAACTGGCCGGCGTGCGGGAGATGGCCTACAAGGCGGCCAGCGAGGTGGAAGTGACCCAGGGCCGGGTGGAAGGCACCAGGCGGCACCGCAACATGCTGGCCGACCAGAAGCAACGCAACGAACAGCAAGTGGCCGAGTCCCTGAGCCGGATCGAGCAGTTGAAGGTCTGGGTGGCGGAAAGGCTCCAGCTCCTTCAAAACAAGGAATCCCAAAAAAGGGAAAAGGATGGGCTGAAGGCGGGCCTGTCGGAGAAACTCTCGGCCCTCGACGGCGACCTCTCGGCCAAAAACCAGGACTTGGAAACCAAGAACGCGGCGGCAATGGACCTGGTCCGGAAGGCCGCCCAGATGAAAGCCGAGCTGGAATCGCTTAAATCCCAGGACGAGGAAACCTCCCGCCGGGTGGCGGACCTGACCACCCAGGTGGAGCGGCTGCAAAGGGAATCCTCGGAGACCGAACAACGGCTGGCCAGGATCAACGGAGAAAAGGGCGCCGCCCAAACCGAAGAAACCCAGTTGGACGAGAACATCCTCCAGTTCCAAAGCACCTTGTCCCACCAGGAAACCCAGATTGAGGAGATCAACGCCAACCTCAAGCAGCTCAACAATAGCTGCTCGGAAGTGCGCTCCCGGTATGGCGTCCTGGAGGAACTCCAAAACAAGCTCACCGGCTATGATGCCGGGGTCAAGACCGTCCTGCAGGCCAAGCAAAACGAACCCCTCATGTGGCAGGAAGTCCTGGGCGTGGTGGCGAACTTGATTTCGGTGGACCAGGCGCATGAAAACGCCGTGGAGGCCCTTTTGGGGGGGCAGCTGCAGTCCCTGGTGGTCCAAAACCGGGCCACAGCGCATAAGGTGATCGACTATTTGAAATCCGAGGGCCAGGGAAAAGTTTCCCTTTTCGTGCTGGAGGACCTGCGGCAGGCCCAGGGCGACCGACTGCCGGAGAAAGTGCTTTCGGAGGCGGGCGTGGAAGCCTCGGTCATCTCCCTTCTGAGGTACGACGCCCAAATAGAACCGGTTGTCCATTTCCTTTTCGACCAGGATGTCTTCGCGAGGGACCTCTCTTCCGCCGAGGCCCTGACCGCCGCCTATTCCAAGGTCCGCTTTGTGACCCAGGAGGGGGACCGGGTGGGCCCTATGGGTTTCATCAAGGCCGGTTCCGCCGTCACCGGGATTTCCCTTTTAGGCCGTCACCGGGAAATGACGGAACTGTCGGAAAGGATCAAGGCGCTGGAAGGCCAGCTCCAGCAAGCCGAAGGGCTCTTGAGCGAAACCAAGAGAAACCGCAAGGATACCGAAGACCGCCTGCTTTCGGCCGAAACCCGCCGGCAACAAGTCAAGATCCGCCTGGCGGAAATGGAAAAAGAAATCACCCAATCCCAGGAGACCCTCTCCCGCCTTTCGGCCGAGAAGGCCGCCGAGGAAAAAGAAAGAGCCGAACTGGAGGCCCACTGGAACACCGACAAGAACCGCATCCAGGAGTTGAGCCGGCTTTTGGCCGAGAGCGAACAGGCCCACCACCTGACCCAGGAGGAGATTTCCGAGGCCCGCCGTTTCCTGCAAGAGTTGCAGGCCCAAAAGGAGGAGATTTCCAAGCAGATCCTGCAGGTGGAACTGGAACTCTCCGCCTTGGACGAGGTGGCTGCCCGGTCCAAGGAAGAGGCGGAACGCTACCAGACCGAACAGGACCAGCTGACCCAATCGGTGGCCCAAAAGAAGGAAGAAAACCAGAAGATCGACCTGCAGGAACAGCAAATGTCGCTGGACCTGGACGACCTGGAAAAGAAAGTCGGGGGCCTTTCCGAGTCCAAGCAAGCCGCGGACGCCCGGGTCAAGATCATCGTGGAAAAGCGCGAGAAGGCGGCCATGGAAACCGAGGAGAGGGCGGAGAAGGTGCGGCAAGCCCGGGGCAAGTCCGAGGAAATCCAAAAGGACCTCCACGGCTTCGAGGTGCAGGAAGCCCAAATGAACGTCGAGGCCCGCAACATCGAGGAAAAACTGCAGGTGGAATACAAAGTGGACCTGGACAACCCGCCCGTGTCCCTGGACAAGGATTTCGACGAGGCCTCGGCGGAAAAGGAATCCATTGAGCTGCGCGCCAAGATCGAGCGCCTGGGACTGGTCAACATGGTGGCCGTCGAGGAATACGACGAGCTCAACCAACGGTACAAGTTCCTCACCGAACAGCGGGACGACCTGCTGAAGGCCAAGGACGACCTCCAAAAGGCCATCAACAAGATCAACCTTACCTCCAAGGAACTCTTCACCTCGACCTTCGCCACGGTCCAGGAGAACTTCAAGGACACCTTCCAACGGCTCTTTGAGGGTGGACGGGCGGAATTGATATTGATCGACGAGGGCGACGTGCTGGAGTCGGGCATCGAGATCGTGGCCCGGCCCCCCGGCAAGCGCTTGCAATCGGTCTCCCTGCTTTCGGGCGGCGAAAAGGCCCTGACCGCCATCGCGCTGCTCTTCGCGCTGTTCATGGTCAAACCCAGCCCCTTCTGCCTGCTGGATGAGATCGACGCCCCGCTGGACGACGTCAACGTGGGGCGCTTTACCCACCTCCTGCGGGAGTTCAGCAAGAAAACCCAGTTCATCATGATTACCCACAGCAAGGTCAGCATGGAGACGGCGGACGTGATGTACGGCGTTACCATGCAGGAATCGGGTGTTTCCAAGATCATTTCCACCAAATTCAGGGAAAACTCGCCCGAAGAATCCCCGGTGTCTTGAACCCCGCCGCTTTTTTCGAAAAGAACGCAAAAAAATTATTCTGGAAGGTTTTGGTCCCCAAGGCTTCCGCCGTCGGCCCCTTTCGTTTAAAGCCCGGCATGTCGGTACTCGCTCTTCGACCCGACCGGTTGGGGGATTTCCTCCTCTCGGCCCCTGCCCTCCAGCTTTTAGTAAAGCAATTGGGCTCGGCGGACCGCCTAACCCTGGTGGCCGGGGAGCGGAACGAATCCATCGCGAAGTTTCTTTTCCCGAACGCTGAAATCCTGGTTTTCCGGAAAAATTTATTAAGCCGTCTGGTCCTCTTCCTCCGTTTGCGGTGGAGAAAGTACGACCTGGTTGTTGATTTTCATTCTTATCCTTTTTCCACTACCTCGGCCGTAATGGCCCTTTGCCCCCGAAGTTCCAAACGAATCGGTTTTTGGGATGACGGAAAAGCAAGTGAGACATCCCGGAAGGTGTTCAATTTAGGGGTGCCGCCGCCTAACAAGAATATCCACGAAATGGAAAAAAGCCTCTCGCTGTTGAAACCCCTCGGGCTCAACCCGCCTAAGGCGCGGGAAGTCGTCTTGAACCTCCCGGAGGTTGGGAGTGAAGTTCGGAGCCGGGTGAATGCCTTTTACAACCAAATTGGGATGGGTCCTGGGACATTTGTCTTGGCCATCCACCCGACCCTCCAAAAGGCGGACAACCGCTGGTCCCTGGAGCATTACGCTGAACTGGTCCGCAAAACGGCCTCTTTGCCACGGGTCAAAATCGTCGTGGTCCATGGATGGGGCGAGGAAGACCGCTTGCAACGATTTAAGAACCTCGTTGCTGAAATTCCGACTGCCTTTGTCCTACCGGATGAGAATGTTTTATTTATACTGGAGGCCTCCAAAAGGTTCGACTTGTTCGTCTGTAATGACAGTGGTTTGATGCATCTGGCCGCATTGGTGACGAGGGTTTTGGCGGTTTTCGGCCCCAGCGAGCCCTCCCGCTGGGGGCCCTTAAAGGCGGGAAGCCGGAACCCAAAGATTCTACGCTCGAAAGACCACCAATGTGATTCAGTAAAGGTCGCGGAAGTCTTGCGTGAAATAAGAATAATTCTTGGCCATCGGCGGCAGAAAAACCCCCGTTGAAAAGAATTTCATTGAATAGGACTATCTAGAATGAGTTTATTTGACAAATTTAAGAACGGGCTTCGGAAAACCGCCCAACAGTTGACCGCCCCGCTCGGGAACTTTCTCAAGAGGTCTGAACCACTTTCCGACGCCACTTTGGGGGAATTGGAAGAGCGTCTGGTGATCGCTGACATGGGGACGGTGACCGCGCAGGCCATTGTCAAAGAGATCAGCGAAGCCGTGAAAAAAGAAAGCAAGACCGACCCGGCCAGCCTTACCCGCGAGTTGAGAAACGCTGTCGTCCGGCGGCTCTCTAAGGACTACTCGGCCTGGATTCCCCCATCCCCGCTGGTTATTCTGTTGGCGGGCGTCAATGGGGCAGGGAAGACCACGACCGCCGGCAAATTGGCTGCCCGTTTTGCAAAGGAGGGGCGGAAAGTGCTTCTGGCGGCGGGCGATACTTTCCGCGCTGCCGCAGAAGAACAGCTGACGGAATGGGCCGCCCGTGCTAAAGTAGAGTTCGTTCGGGGCTCCCATGGGGCCGCCCCCTCGACGGTCGTATTTGACGCGTTAAAATCCGGTCTTTCCCACGGTGTCGACTGTTTTGTAGTGGATACGGCCGGCCGGCTGCACAACCGGCAGAATCTGATGGAAGAGCTTCAAAAAATTTCCCGGGTCGCCGAAAAGGCGGCGCCGGGAGTTGCCTTGGAGAAGTGGTTGGTGTTGGACGCCAATACGGGCCAAAACGCTTTGAGCCAGGCCCGTGAGTTCAACAAGGGAACGCCCCTGACGGGCTTGGTCCTGACGAAATTGGATGGGACGGCCAAGGGCGGTATCGTGGTGGCCCTTGCCGAAGAGCTGGGGCTTCCCGTCCGGTTCTTGGGAATGGGGGAAGGTTTGGAAGACTTAGTTCCCTACGACCCCCAACTTTTCTCAGAGGCTTTGATACCCGATCCGCTTGTCAACGTTTAAGGAGGGTTTTGAATGGAACGTCTGGTGCTTGCGTCGCGAGCCGCCATGTCCAATACGTCGGTCACAGTCGTCGATATCGAGGGGGTCCTGGATATCAACACGGTGGGCGAATTTGAGGCCATCCTCCAGGAACTTTTCAAGAAGAAACAATACAAGATCGTCCTGAACATGAAAAAACTCACCTATATTTCCAGCGCGGGTTTCGGTGTTTTGATGTCGATCATCAAGGACGTCCGCAAAAACCGGGGCGACATCAAGATCGCAAACGTCAGCCCGGATATCTACAAGGTGTTCGATCTGCTGGAACTGCCGGGACTTTTCCACATTCTGAAAACCGAGCAAGACGCCATCAGCGAGTTTTAGAAATCCAACATCAGCCACGGATGGATACGCGCTCCGCGGCCGCAAACCAGCTCCGAAGCACGGATTAACACGGATGGATTCAGGCACAAAATCTGAAAAGCGGTTTTTTCCCGTCCCCCTCCGTCCTTGGCCCAGAAATTCTTTTTTCGCGTTTTTGTCTTTGCTTTTCGTCTTTTCCCCCCGTGCTTCTTTCGCCCGGCAGGTAAACCTCACCATCCTTTTCACGAACGACCATCTTGGCCAAGTGGACCCCCTTCCAACGGATGATCCCTCCAAGCCTGTGGGTGGGGTGACCCGCCGGGCGGCCTTGATCAAGAAAATCACCCAGGAGGTGGGACCCCAGAACATCCTCTTGGTGGATAGCGGCGGCTTGTTTTCCGGCACGGCTTTCTCCGAGATGACCCAGGGAGAAGTGGATTGCGCGGCCTATCAGATGATGCAATACGACGCGGTGGGCCTGGGGCCCCATGATTTTGATTTCGGGAAAAAGGTCCTCCTCGCCTACCGCAAGGCTTTCCGGATTCCCTGGGTTTCGGCCAACACCGTCGTGCGAAACAATTTCCAGAATTTCATGCGGCCCTATGTCCTCAAGTACGCGGGGGTACGGGTGGGAATGATCGGGTTCAGCAACCCCGATACCCCTTCCTTGACAAGGCGGGACAATGTTTCGGGCCTTATTTTCAATCCGCCAGGAGCCTCGGCCAAAGGCCTCCACTCCATCCTCAAGAAAGACGCGGATATTTTTATCGCACTAAGCCAATCGGGGCTGGAGGCGGACAAGAAATTCGCCAAGGATAACCCCTTTGTCCATGTCATCATCGGGGGGTTCAGCCATACGGTCATGACCAAGCCGATCGTGGAGACTAAGGCCGACGGAAGCCTGGCGGGACCCCTCATTGCGCAGGCGGGAGCCCAAGGACTCTACCTCGGACGGTTGGATCTGACTATCGAAGGACACCGGGACCCCAAGACCAAAAAAGAGGTTTATTCCATTGGCGGTTATAAATACCAGCTTATCCCCATTACAGCCGACCTGCCGGAGGACCCCGCCATGGCGGAACTCCTCCAAAAATACGGGGCCAAGCTCAAATCCAAGCCCTTGGATGAGGTGTTGGCCACGGTAGCCGGGGATCTGACCAACTCAAGCCAAGGGGATTCCCTGATTGGTGAAATTTCCGCTGACGCCCTTCGGAAGTCCGCCCAGTCGGAAATCGCCATTTTGAATAACGGCTTCTTCCATGCGGTTTTCAAGGACGGCAATTTGACCCGGGAGGTCCTTTACCAGGTTTGTCCCTTGGACAGTGATATCACCATCATCGACGTGCCGGGGGTTGACCTGCGGAAGGCATTGGAGTCCTCGGCGGCCCAGAAGGGGCAGGACGGCTTTTTACAAATTTCGGGATTGAGGGTGCAAAAAGACGGGGATCATTTGAACATCCTGGTGGGAGACGAGCCTCTCAATGACCGGCGGAAGTACCAGGTGGCTGTAAACGATTTTTTGGCGGCGGGGAATGGCGGCTACGATTTTTTCCAGAAATTAAAGTCGCGTCGTAAAATCCAGAAAAGCCTTCGGGATTTGCTGGAGGAAAGCGTGAAGGCGCAACAAAAGATAACGTCTGCTAATTTGGAAAAACGCTGGGCCCTACCCTAAAGTGAGCTTTTTTTGACAAAACGATTTTTGCCGGGCTCTTTTTTCCTCTTTTCTTGACAGTCAAGACCCGCTCCCTATAATGCCGTCTTTAACATTTTAAATCCTTGGACTTTTAGGACTTTCATGCCGCGCACAAGCACCCAAAAACCCAAAAAAGCCATCAAGACCTCCAAGGGAGAGGCCCGCCCCTGGCGTTCCTTAAAGATCCTCTTGGCGGCTTCGGAAGTCGTCCCCTTCGCCAAAACGGGAGGGCTTGCCGACGTGGTGGGGGCCCTTCCCAGGGCTTTGTTGAAACTCGGGTGCGAAGTAGCGGTGGTCCTGCCCAAGTACCGCAACATCTCTCCGGAAAAATACAAGTTGAAGATCGTGCACAAGGACATGCCTGTTCCCATGGGCATGGGGGAAATGAACGCCGATATCCTCTCGACCCGGTTGGGCAACACCCATGCGACGGCCTATTTCATCCAGAACGACCGGTATTTCGATCGGGAGGGGTTTTACGGGACCGCCGAGGGGGATTATCACGACAACGCCGAGCGCTTTGCCTTTTTTTCCCGGGCAGTCATGGAGATGCCCAAGGCCCTGGGGTGGGTTCCCGATATCCTCCACCTGAACGACTGGCAGACCGGGCTGGCCGCCGTCTACCTGAAGACCCTGTACAAAAACGACCCGGCCTACGCCAATACGCGCAGCCTCTTCACCATCCATAACATGGCTTACCAGGGTCTTTTCCCAAAATACATCCTGCCCATGACGGGCATCGGGTGGGAGGAGTTCACCGCCGACAAGTTGGAGTTTTACGACCAGGTGAATTACCTGAAGGCGGGGCTGGTTTATTCGGACGCCCTGAACACCGTTTCGGAAAGATACGCCCAGGAAATCCAGACCGACGAGTTCGGCCACGGCCTCCAGGGGGTCCTGCGTTCCCGGACCTCGGACCTTTACGGCATCGTCAACGGGATCGATTACGACGAATGGAACCCGGCTACCGACCGGGAAATCCCGGCCCAATACACGGTTAAAAACCACGAAAAAAAAGTGGAGGCCAAGCGAAAACTTTTGGCAGAGATGGGCCTGGAATTCAAAGAAAAAACCCCGGTCGTGGGATTGGTCTCCCGTCTGACCGACCAAAAGGGTTTGGACCTGATCGCGGACGCCATCGAGGGGTTCCTTTCCATGGACGTCCAATTTGTCGTGCTGGGAACGGGAGAACCCCGGTACCACGCCCTTTTCGAGAACCTGAAACAAAGGTTTCCTTCCAAACTGGCGGTAGCCTTGAAATTCGACCAGCGTCTTTCCAAGATGATCTACGCCGGAAGCGACCTTTTCCTGATGCCCTCGCGCTTCGAGCCCTGCGGCCTGGGCCAGATGATCGCCATGAAATACGGGACTGTCCCCCTGGTGCGCCGCACGGGCGGCCTGGCCGACACGGTGGAAAACCTCTCGCTGGATGGCAAAAAAGGCACTGGGTTCGTTTTCGACAACTACCGCAGTGACGAGTTCTTGGCGGCCTTGCGACGGGCCACGGAAGCTTTCCACCAGCCCAAGCTTTGGAAGAGCCTGGTCCAACGGTCCATGAAAGAGGATTTTTCGTGGGATGTTTCCGCCAGCCGCTACCTCGACCTTTACGGGAAGATCCTGGCAAAGTAAAGCCCACGCCCCTCTGCCGCCCCGCCTTTCCGCGAAAAATGGAATGACCCATGGAAGCCAAACCCAACAAACTCAGCGAGTTCCTCCAACATCGAGAAGACGTCCTCCAGGACCGGTGGCGGACGTCGGTCAGCCAATTGACCGGCCGCCTGGGGGCCTTGAGCCAGAACCCGGGTGTTTTCGCCGAGGTGCGTGGCCTGCTGATGAACCTAGTGGCGGTGGTGGAGAGGTCGGGAAGCGTCGAGCAAGCGGTGGATGCCGGTTTCACCGAGATTCTCTCCCACCTCAAGGCCCTCCAATCGGACCACCGGCTTTCCTCCACCGACATGGTTTTCCTGCTTTTCTCCATGCGCGACGCGGTCAGGGAAGCGGTGCGGGAAGTGGTGGACTTGGGGCCCGAGGGCCAGCACGAAGTCTCCCTGCATTTCCAAATCGTCAGCCAAGTCTCCATGTTGCTCAACCGCCTGGGGTTGGTCTTTTTCGAGGGGGACATGCGGCTGCGCGAGGAAGGGGGCGGGCAGGACGTCCTGGCCATTGAATACGCCCTTCTTTACGAACGAGCCCGCCAGATGGCCATCACCGACCGGCTTACTGGCCTTTACAATTTCGGCTATTTCCACGAGAGGCTCAAGGAAGAGCGTCTCAGGGCCGAACGCTACCACCGCCTTTTGTCCCTTGTCATCCTGGACATCGACCATTTCAAGAAATACAACGACTCCAACGGCCATCCGGCGGGGAACGAGGTTTTGAAGAAGATCGCCACCATCCTCAAGCAGGAGGCCCGGGAGGTCGATATCGTCGCCCGCTACGGCGGGGAAGAGATGGTGATTGTCCTTCCCGAAACCAGCCGCCGACGCGCCACCGAACTGGCGGAGCGTATCCGCCAAAGGGTCGCGGACGCCCTTTTCGACCACATGCAATCCCAGCCCCTGGGACGCATGACCATTTCGGCCGGGGTAGCCACCTTTCCCGTGGACGCTTCCACCGAGGACGACCTGATCAAGAAGGCCGACAACAGCCTTTACCAAGCAAAATCCCAAGGCCGCAATCGCGTGGTGGCCTTTGAGCCGCCCATCAAGGTGCCCATCACCTTCCGGCCCCACCGGGAAATTTCAAAGGTGTCCCTGGTGGGAAGCTTCAACAATTGGGACAAGGACGCGGACCCCATGCCACGCCAGGAAGACGGCAGCTTCCGCTTTGTCATCTCCCTCAACCCGGGCCTCTACCATTACAAGTTCGTGCTCAACGACGTGGAATGGATCGCCGATCCCAACTGCCCCGAGCGAGTCCACGACGGGCTGGGTGGCGACAACAGCGTCTTGCGGGTGCATGGCTGACCGCAACAACTTCGTAAACCGCCCGGAAAAGCCAAAAAACACTCAACATTTTCCCCGCCATTTGATAAGCTTTCGGTCTTAATTCCCCGTTTTTGGATGGAAAATGGCCGATTATAAACCAACCCTCAACATCACCCAGACCTCGTTTCCCATGAAAGCCAACCTGCCCCAGACCGAGCCCGAGCGGCTCAAATTCTGGGAAGGGATGGGCTTTTACAAACGCGCGGTCGGCAAGCCTGGCGCGCCCAAGTATGTGCTGCACGACGGCCCTCCCTTCGCCAACGGGGACATCCACATGGGCCACGCCTTGAACAAGGTTTTGAAGGACATCATTGTCAAGTACAGGTCTTTGCGCGGCCACGATGCCCCCTATGTACCGGGTTGGGACTGCCACGGCATGCCTATCGAGCACAAGGTGGTTGAACAGTTGGGCTCCAAGGCCAAGACTATGTCCAAGGTTGAGATCCGGGGCGAATGCCGTAAATACGCCGAGAAATTCCTTTCCCGGCAGAAGGAAGAATTCAAACGCCTGGGCGTGTTCGGGGATTTCGAGAACCCCTACATGACCATGGACCCGGCTTATGAACTTTCCCTGGTCAAGGCATTGACCGCGATGGTTCAGGAAGGCTATGTCAGCCGCCGGTTGCGTCCCATCCATTGGTGCCCGGTGTGCAAATCCGCCCTGGCGGAAGCCGAAGTGGAATATGCCGATCACGAATCCCTGGCCGTGACCGTGGCTTTCCCCGTGAAACAGCTCCCGGAAGGGGTTTTCCCCAATACTCCCCGGCAAAACCTTTCCTTCCTTATCTGGACGACCACGCCTTGGACCCTACCGGCCAACTTGGGTATTTCGGTCCATCCCGATTTTGAATACGTAACTCTTCAGGTGGGAACCGCCTATTACATTGTGGCCAAGGTGCTTTTGCCCCAGGTGGCGGCCATGTGCGGCTGGAAAGCCTCCGATTTCAAGATCATCGACGAAATTCGCGGACAAGCGCTGGATAAGGCCTTGGCCCGGCACCCTTTCCTCGATCAGGATTCCCTGGTCATGGTGGGAAGCCATGTCACCGCCGAAACCGGCACGGGATTGGTGCACACCGCCCCCGGGCACGGCCGGGAGGACTATGAAATTGGCTTGAAATACAACCTTCCAGTCTATTCCCCGGTGGATGAGGCCGGGCGGTATGACGCCCGGGTGAAGGAATATGAGGGAATGAGCGTCTGGGAGGCTAATCCCAAAATAGTCGAAAAGCTCAAGGGTTTGGGACGGTTGCTATCCCTGCAAACCCTCAAGCACAGCTACCCCCATTGCTGGCGCTCGAAAAACCCCATCATCTTCCGCGCCACGGCCCAGTGGTTCATCGAGCTGGACCACAAGGACCTGCGCAAAAAATGCCTGGCGGAAATCGAAAAGGCCGAATGGATACCCGCCTGGGGCAAGGACCGCATCAAGAACATGGTCGAAGGTCGTATCGACTGGTGTATCTCCCGCCAAAGGGCCTGGGGCGTCCCCATCACCACCGTTTACTGTAAAACTTGCGGGAAGGTTGTTGAGGATCCCAAGGTATTAGATGCCATCGTGGCCCTGGTCCAAAAAGAGGGGATTGACGGTTGGTTCAAACACCAAGTCCAGGATTTGTTGCCCCAAGGGTTCAAGTGCTCCTGCGGATCTGTTGAGTTTATGAAAGAAGAGGATATCCTGGACGTCTGGTTCGAGTCCGGCAGCTCCCATTTCGCCGTGATCGACCAGCGGGAAGAGCTAAAGGACGCCAAGTACACGCTCTACTTAGAAGGCGGCGACCAACATCGCGGCTGGTTCCAACACGCCCTTTGGACGGGCGTTGCCCTGAAAGGCCATGCGCCCTTTAACGGTGTATTGACCCACGGTTGGGTGTTGGACGCCGCAGGCAAGGCCATGCACAAGAGCCTGGGCAACGTCATCGATCCCCAGGAGATGATGAAAAAATATGGCGCCGATATCCTGCGTCTATGGGTCTCCTCCGAGGATTACACCGAAGACGTCTCGATTAGTGAGGAGATGCTCAACCGGATGTCGGAGGCTTACCGCCGTATCCGGAATACCTTTCGGTTTATTCTGGGAAATCTTTCGGATTTCGATCCCAAGGTCCACCGGGTATACGAAAAAGACATGACCTCCCTGGATCAATGGGCCTGGATGGCGGCCCGAAAAACCTTGGCTGCCCTGCGGGAAGCCTATGATCAATACCAGTTCACCAAGGTTTTCCACCAAGTGGACAACTTTTTTTCGGTGGCTTTAAGCGCAGGCTATTTCGACATCCTTAAAGACAGGCTCTATACATTTGAAACCGATTCAAAGGCCCGCCGAGCCTCCCAGACGGTGCTTTTCGACATCCTGAAACATTTTGTAGTGGCCGTGGCACCAATCCTTTCCTTTACGGGGGAGGAAATTTGGCAAAGCCTTCCTGAAAACTTCCGGGATAAGGAAGGGAAGAGCGTGTTCCAAGCTCATTGGCCAGAACTCGCCGCGACAGTCGATACAGCCTTTGAGCAGGAATGGGAGCGGATTCTGGCGGTCAAAAGGGCGGTTTCCAAATCCCTGGAGGGCTTGCGCCAGGCGAAGACCATCGGAAGTTCGCTCGAGGGAGAAGTGGAGCTTTATGTGGGGAATGACCAGGTGAAGGCGGCCCTTCAGAAGCACCGGGATCATTTACGTTATTATTTCCTCGTTTCCAAGGCGGATTTAAAGGAAGGCGACGCCCCCCAAGGCGCATTAGAGGCCGAAGACGTTAACCTCAAAATTAAGACGGTCGTTCGGAAATCCGCGGGCCAAAAATGCGCCCGGTGCTGGAACTATTACGCACCAGCCGAAATGGACAAGACCTACCCCGACATCTGCCACCGTTGTGGTCCAGTCGTGAAAAAGCACCCGGCTTTTACGGGAACTGCCTCATGATGCTCATGGGCGTTTCCATGCTGGTGGTGGCCCTAGACCAGCTGACGAAGTTCATGGTTTTGAACAACATGTATGTCACCGAGTCGGTGCCCGTCCTGCCCAACCTGCTCTACCTCACCTATATCCAGAACCCGGGATCGGCCTTCGGCTTCATGTCCAACATGCAAAGCTTGGTGCGCATCCCCTTTTTCATCGTGGCCACCGCCGGAGCTACAGCCATCGTGTATATGTACCACCGGATGGTGCCGCCGGAGAAGTACACGACCCGGATCGCCTTGGGCCTCATCTGGGGCGGGGCGCTGGGCAACCTGGTGGACCGCCTTCTTTATGGCAAGGTCATCGACTTCATCGAGATGCGGTACCACGAATACGAATGGTTTCCCTATATCTTCAACGTGGCCGATTCTTGCATCACCATCGGTGTTTCCTTCCTTCTCATTGAGTTCATCGCCTCCCAGCGCAAAAAGACCGCCGCATGAGCATTCGGGCGGTTTCGCTCCTGGCGGTCATCCTCGACCAGCTTTCCAAATACTGGATCGTCCGGTCCTGCAAACTGGGACAGTCCGTCACCGTCCTGAAGGAATATTTCTATATCACCTATATCCAGAATCCCGGCGCGGCCTTCGGCTTCATGGCCGACATGCCCGCTTACCTGCGCATCCCCTTTTTCATCCTGATTACCCTGGGGGCGGGAATCATCGTTTATGCCTACCAGCGGTTCATTCCGCCGGAGAAGAAACTGCACCGCTTCGCGCTGGGATTGATTTGGGGCGGCGCAATGGGTAACTTTATTGACAGGCTGTTCTACCGGAAGGTCGTGGACTTCATCGATGTGCGCTACCACCAGCACCAATGGTACGTGTTCAACATCGCCGATTCCTGTATCACGGTGGGATTAACTTTGCTGATCCTGGGTTATTTGTTCGGCCGGGGCGCCCACCCCCAAGAAAGGTTTTAAATGTACCCTGTTTTGTTATCGATTGGCCCCGTTCATTTTTATTCCTACGGACTTTGCATGGCGGTAGCCCTGGGCTTCAGCATTTTCCTTTTCGCCCGGGATGCCGGCACCTATATCGCACCGAAAGTGAACCTGAATTATCAGCAGGGATTCCAAAAGGCCTTCGACCTGGGGGTCTATGTCATTGTTTGTTCCCTTTTGGGGGCAAGGATTTTTTATGTGATTGAAAACCATAACCAATTCCAGAACGGTCAATGGCTGGACGCCTTCAAGATATGGCAGGGCGGGTTGGTGTTTTACGGCGGCCTTTTCGGGGCCATCGCTGTGGCCTGGTACTGGTTTAAGGTCGAGAAATGGCCCTTTAGTTACGCTTTTGACCTAGTGGCGCCTTATATCCTGTTGGGGCATGCCATTGGCCGGGTCGGTTGCTTCTTGAACGGTTGTTGTTACGGCAACGTGGCCGATCTTCACCAAGGCATCTTCGACTGGGGACATGGCTGGGTTTTCCAAGGTGGGGAAGACCAATTGCCGCATCTTCCCACCCAACTTTGGGAATTGGCGGGAGACTTGGCCCTGTTTTTCCTTTTGCTCTGGGTCCGACGTTGGACGATCCGCACCCCCTGGCTGACCATCAGCCTTTACGGGCTTACCTATGGCCTTTTGCGGTACATCATTGAAATCTGGCGGCTTGACCGGAGCGTGCATTTCCTGGTTACCTTTCGTTCCGCCTCCCAGGCGACCAGCGCCGTCCTGATCGTCCTATCCTTGGGCGCGATCCTTTGGGCGATCACCAAGAACCGTTCCGACAAGCCGAGTCACCCCATCTGATTTAAAATAAGGCAGCCATGGAACCTTCTTCTTCGTCGCCCCAAAGCACCTTTTTGACCGTTCCGGCCAGCCAAGGGGGAAAGCGCCTGGACGTGTTCTTGTCCTCCCAACTGCCGTCCTTTTCGCGTAGCCAAGTTCAGGCCCTCATCAAAGAAGGAAATGTCTTCCCTCAATTTCCGGTTAAGGCGATCAAGGCGTCGATGATCGTCCTGGAAGGACAGGCTTTCCAGGTGAAGGTGCCGGCCTCCAAAAAATCGGATATCCCGGCCCAGGCCTTCGCCCTGGACATCGTTTTCGAGGACGACGACCTGCTGGTGATTAACAAACCCGCCGGGTTGGTGGTGCACCCCGGCGCGGGAAACCCTGACCACACACTGATCAACGCGCTTGTCGCGCATTGCCCGGGTTTAGCGGGCGTAGGCGGGGTTCAGCGGCCCGGGCTGGTCCACCGTCTGGACAAGGACACCTCCGGCCTTTTGGTTGTCGCCAAAACGGATGTTGCCTATAAAAGCCTGGTCAAACAGCTGCGTTACCGCAAACTCGGCCGGGAATACCTGGGGATCGCCAGGGGTCTGATGGAAGGGTTCGGAAGGGTGGACGCGCCCATCGGGCGGCACGCGATTGCCCGCAAGAAAATGGCCGTCCGGGCTGAAACCGGGAAGGCCGCCGTCACTCATTTCAGGACCCTGGCCGCTAACGAAAAGGCCAGCCTCCTGCATCTGAAATTAGAAACGGGGCGGACCCACCAAATCCGCGTGCACCTGCAGTACATCCATCATCCCATCCTAGGGGACGAAGTTTATGGGGGCTCTAATGAATTAGCCAGGCGCCAGATGCTCCACGCCTTCCGGATTTCCTTCCAGCACCCCCGCACCGGAACCGTGGAAGGCTTTTTCGCCGCCCCGCCCAAGGATTTTGAGGAATGTCTCTCCGCCCTGGGTTTTCAAAGGCCCTCGTGGAAGGAAGTGGAATGGCCACAGCCGAAAAAAAGCTGAACCGGGCCCGGAAGCCGAGGCAGGGTTTGCTGGAGCTGAACCTGCGAAGCCTCCTCTTGTGGACCACCCTGCTCAAGGCCTGCGTCATTGCCGTGATCTACCTGGGATATTCCTTTTTTCCCTTCAATCTTCCCAATTACCGGGCTAATTTCATTTATCCTCCCGGCGAAGCCCCCGATCTTTGGACTCCCTTAAAAACCTGGGACGGTCAAATCTACCTGTCCCTGGCCGACCAGGGCTACCATCCCCATGAATTCACCAATGCGTTCTACCCCCTTTTTCCATTTTTGGTTCGTATCGCGGGTTTGGCTGCGGGAGGGAACAACCTGATGGGCGGCCTTTTGTTTTCCCATTTTTTGACTTTTTTGGCCGTGTCTTATCTCTATCGGATGGCCCGGGAGAACTACGGCGAGCGGGGTGCTTTTTACGGCTGCCTTTTTCTTTTAGCCTTTCCTACGGGTTTTTTCCTGGGACTCCTCTATTCTGAATCCCTTTTCCTGGCTTTGGCGGCGGGCTATTTTTATTACTGGGGCCAAAAGAAAACGGGACCAACGGCCTTCTGCGCTTTTTTACTGCCCCTATCCCGGCCGACAGGCATCCTGGTCCTTTTGCCGGCCCTCATCGCCGCCCTGGACGCGCGGCAGAGGGCACGGCCCTGGGTTTCCAAATGGCTTCCAGTAGCGGGGTTGTTGGTTGGCTATGCGGCTTATTTCGGGTGGATGAGGATGATGACGGGGGACGCCTTCGCGGCTTTTGAAGCCGAAAAATCCTTTATTGCATATTTTGACATCAAAAACCTTTTCCACCCCCTCGACTGGTTTTTCCAAACCTTCCTTAAATTGGATCCGTCGCTCCCGTTTACGCCCATCCTGCTATTGAACCGGGTATTCTTTGTCCTTTTCCTCTGGGCTCTTTGGGCTTCCCGTGATTTTTTGACAAGGCCCTTCTTTGCCTATTGCCTGGTCTTGGGGCTGGTTCCGGCTCTTTCTGGTGCCATGGTCACCTACCTGCGCTATTTACTGGTGCTCTTCCCACTTTTTCCAGCGCTGGCCCTAAGGTGTAAAGGAAAGGAAGGATACTACCTGACTGTATCCCTGGTTCTACAAGCCTACTTGGCTGTTCAGTATGCGTTGAATTATTTTGTGGCTTGATTTAAAAAATCCTCATGCTGGAAAGGGATGGGGAAGGGTCGGGTGTAGGCTCCCCCGGCGTTTCGAAGAAAAGCCAAGAATCGCCGACTCGGCCGGTGGGAACGGCTGTCGAGGCCCAGCTTTTGGCGATGGGCAGCAGATCGGATGAAAATACGGGGCCCGTCTGGAACAAGGTGACGTTCACGGCATAAACTTGCCCGGGTTGGGGGCCCAATAAATCCCTTTGGGTCCAAGGCACGCAGGTCAAACCATATAAGGAAGGGTCCAAGGCTCCGCCGAACTGGGCCAATTTCACCTTTTTCCAACCCCTCTGTAGGCCTACCTGGGCCAACCGTTTCACATCCTGCCCCATATCGAGGTCGCTGTCGGATAGGTAATAGACCTTCTTCCCGGGAGGGATCAGGTCATTGAAATAACCGATGAGGTGGGGCCCGTTTACCAGCACGCTCAAGGCGTTCCACAAGAGCAAACCACCCACTAGCAACTTCCCGGTCTTTTTTCCCGACCATTCGCCCGCCATTTTGGAGGCCATCAGAATAAGAAAAGGGATGGCGGGAAGAAGGTAGCGGACCCCCAAGTTTTGCACCGGGAGGATTGAGATGGAAAAAACCAGTGGTGTCACCCAGATCCAGGCTGGAACGAAGTTTCTTTTCCCTAGGGCCGTCCCAACGGCCACGAACGATAAAAGTGTGAAGGGAATGGTGTTTTTCAAGAGGAAGGCTGAGGGGAAAAAAAGCCAGTGGTTTTGGCGGGTGCATTTACCGAGGAAATAAACCGGGTGGTGGTAGCCGGAATAACCCATCAGGTCCTCCAGGCCCCTGAGGAAGTAAACAAAGGGAAAGCGGTGGTCGGGTTGGAAAAGCGTGCCCGGGAAATAAACAGCGCAAACCGCCAGAAGAAAGGCGGCGGACCCCGCCAACCAATCCCAGGTCACCTGCGGCCAGGCATGAGGCTTCCGGGTTTTTGAAAGGGAGTAAAGGGTCTGGCCCTCCAACAGGATGAAAACCGGAATAAGGGCGAGGGCGGAAAACTTGGAGCAGGCCGCCAGGGCCGCGAGCCCGCCGGAGAGCAAGCTCCACCGCGTGCCCGGATTTTCCAGATGCCTTTGAAAGGCGATAACGGCCGCCAAAAGAAAGAAAGTGACAGTGATGTCGGCCAGGGCAAGCCCGGAATAAGCCAGCAAGGTGGGATGAAAGGCCCATAGACTAATAGCGGCCAGTCCTGCCCAAAACCCCTGGGGCCGGATTTGAAAAAATAAAAGAATCCCGATCCCCAAGCCGAAAAGAACGGAAACCCATCGTCCGCAAGAGGTCATCCATTCGAACCGGCCTTTATTCCAGACAAAGAAAAACTGATAGGCCCGGAGTTGGTTTTCCTGAAGGGAAGGGGTAAGGTGGTCGTTCAAGTCCCCCCACCGAAGTGGCAGGGCCTGGAGTGCCGGGGAAAGCGGTGGGTGCCGATTATGGGTGACCACATCCCCGGTCCAATAAAAATAGCCGTTGGTCAGATCGAGGGGTTCGTCATCAGTGGGAGAATTCTGGTAGATGCCGGGAATGACCTGGGCCAGGAAGACAAGACTGAAAAGAAGATACCAGGCGATGTTCAGCGGTTTTCCGGCCCGGTCCGAGGACTTCAATCAAAAATCCGGTTCGTTCAAGCCGGGGTGGAAGGCGAGGCGGCCTTGGCCGCCTGGGCCTCGCCGGTTTCCTTCCATAAACGGGCCAGGCCGTCCCAGAGGCTTTTACGCAGGGTAAGGCGGTAAACCGAATTTTCCGGGAGTTCCTTCATCAGGCGCCGGTGGGCCGCCCCCAGGTTGTGGTAGGGCATTCCGGGAAACAAGTGGTGTACGGCGTGATAACGGAGGCCGACGGGCGCCCAAAGGCCCGTGGTTACGGGGTTGCCAGGCACGGTCACCGAATCCAGAAACTGCTCGGAGAACTCCAGGACATGTTCGGCGGGGTTGCGGTAGCAATGGGTGGCGGCAATGGTGCGAAGGCCGTTGACCAGCAGGATGAGGGCCGAAACGATATACCAAAGAACCAGGACCTTTAGCGGCAAAACACCCTTCCATAACAAAACACCGAAAACAACCGCGTAAGCGAAAGTCAGTATCTCCTGCAGGCGCCACCATTTGCCGTCCCTTTCCTGGGCGGGGGGCCTTTTCCATTCGGGATCGATTGAAAGGGAGGAAAGATATTCCCAGAGGAGTTTCCTTAAAGGAGGAATGAAGTAAGAAATGGGGGTCAGGAGGAACCGCAAAGTGAAGACGAAGGGAACAATGAGCATAGTCAAAAAGAAGGCCATGATCCTGAACCGGCCTAGCAGCACAAAGGGTAGGTATTCGCCGTCCTCCTTGGTCCCGTACATCCGCTGCTTATGGTGGTCGATATGGACCCCCATATAAGTGAAGGAGGGGACCATGAAAGGAAAACCGCAAATCAGGTTCCAGGCCACCCGGAAAAGACCGAAGGAATCCTTTTTGAGATGGGTCAATTCGTGGATGAAAATGACCGCCCGGTAGAGGCAGAAAACCGAAACCAGAAGGCTTAAAACCTGGGTCGGGGAGAAGTTGGGGGATAATACAGCCAGGATAAAAGCGCCCCAGCCGGCGAGGGCGTTGAGCAGGAAATCGGCCCAATAGGTAGGGGCACTGGGTTCGAAGAGGTCTTCGACGATTTTTTTGGCTTCCGCCATGGGGAAGGTTTGTTTTTCAGACGGCATGGGTTCTCTTTCCGGGCTTTAATTTAGGGAAAATGAAGTTTAGCGGAAAGGGCGCCCCTTGGGAAGCGGGGCGGCCCCTCAGGAACGGGCGAGGTTCCCCAATATTTCCCCGGCGGTTTTGTTCTGGGGGTCCAACTGAAGGGTATAGGTAAGACAAAGCCGGGCCGTTTCAAGGTCGCCCAGGGCGAGATGGACTAGCCCCAAGTCCAGGAAAATCTCGGGGTACCAGCCGCTGGTGCGGCGGAAACCCTCCATTAGGAGGGCGCGGGCGGGGTCATAAGCTTTCGCCCGCAAGG
>Ga0335085_10002197_pt1 | contig 37337 bp, 29 predicted proteins | sample Lox_Sample_45_FD_206712 | JGI IMG/M metagenome (GOLD analysis project Ga0335085, IMG submission 206712) | Soil microbial communities from Loxahatchee National Wildlife Refuge, Florida, United States - Lox_Sample_4.5 | ecosystem: Environmental > Terrestrial > Soil > Wetlands | place: USA...
GACGCCCGTCCGGCGACAGCCGGGGGTGCGAGTACACCTGGACGGAATCGAGCAGCGCATGCTCCCCGCCATGAGGGTCCACCGACATGACGCGGCTGGCGGCGCCGCCATGCTGGTAGAACAGCGAGCCGCCGTCGGAGAGCGTGATCGGGGCATCCCATGCGGACGGGGGAATGGCGATGCTGTCGGCCACCTGAAGCGGAGCCCCGGCCGTGAGCGTTCTCGTGTCGAACGGCGCGGCCATGAGGGCGCCGTCGCCGCGGACGTAGACCAGGTAGCCGTCCACGAGGCCGGCTGCCCGCATCCCATGGAGGGCCGGAAAGACCTTCGCCCGGCCGGTCGATGTTTCGATCACGCCGATACTCAAATCGACGTTGCTGGCAATCGTGCTGCTGTAGAAGACGAGCCGGCCACCTTCCGCCGCCCGGGGTGAGAGCTGCAGGCGCTCTCGGCTCACACTGTCGAGCTGGGAGAACTGCGCCGGCTCGCCACCATCCGACGAGACTTTCCAGAACCCCCGGCCTTCCGAGTAGGTCCCCCGGGCGAAGGCGATCTCCCGGTCCGAGAGCCAGGTGAGCCCGGCACCGATGGTCCCGCTGTTGTCCATCGCGCACAACGTGGTCAGGGAGCCGCCGTCGGTCGTGATCTTCTTCAGTTTGCCGTCCGCCGACCGGAACGCGATCCAGCGACCGTCCGGGGAGAACGCCGGATTCAAGGCGCCTTCCGTGCCGGGGAGGGCACGGGCCGCCAAGCGGTCGAGACTGCGCACGTAGAGCATCCAGCCGCCGCTCGCGGCGGTGGCATCGAATACCGCCAGCCGGCCGTCCGGCGACAGGGCCACCTGCGTCGCGACTCCGGCCACCGGGAACGCGATCCGCGCCCCCGCCTGCGGTCGAACCTCGAAACGGATGACCGGGAGACTGGTTGGATGCGCCCGCCAGCGCACGACCGCGACGGTGGCGAGCGCCACGGCCAGCCCCCAGGGCAATGCCGCACGGATCCGCCGCCAGATCTCGGTCAGCCCGGCGCGCGTCGCCGTCGTGGTGATCGGCCCCGCGCCCGTGGAGGAAGCGGTCGCGAAGGCCGGGTTGGCGAGGGCGGCGGCGAATTCGGCCGCCGAGGCGAAGCGGTCGGCGGGCAGCTTCTCGAGCGCCGTCAGCACCGCGGCTTCGATGTGCGGGGGGATGGTGTGGCGCTGCGTCACGAGTGGTCGCGCTCTCTCGGTCACGACCTTCGCTACGATCGCCTGTGCCGTGGGTCCTGTGAACGGTGGTTCTCCCACCAGCATCTCGTAGAGCACCGCACCCAGCGCGTACACATCGCTCCGGGCCGTGATCTCCCGCTCCCCCATCGCCTGCTCGGGGCTCATGTAGTGCGGGGTGCCGAGGCTCATGCCCGTTTCGGTCATCCGGGTCCCGCCCGCTTTGCTCGCGGCCAGCGCGATCCCGAAATCGGCGACCAGCGCCGAGCCGTCGTGCAGCAGGATGTTCTCGGGTTTGATGTCGCGGTGGATCACGTGCTGACGGTGGGCGTAGTCCAGCGCCGAAGCGACTTCGCGCGCGATCCGGACTGCGTCCGCCACGGGGAGCTGTTTCTCCCGGGTGATGCGGTCGCGGACGGTCTCTCCCTGCACGAAGGGCATGACGTAGAAGAGGAAGCCGTCGGCCTCGCCCGAATCAAACAGCGGCAGGATGTGGGGGTGCTGGAGGTTGGCGGTGGTCTTGATCTCGGCCAGGAACCGGTCGGCGCCGATCACGGCCGCGAGCTCGGGGCGCAGCACCTTGAGCGCCACCTTGCGGTCGTGTTTCTCGTCGCGGGCGAGGTAGACGGTGGCCATGCCGCCCTCACCGAGCTCGCGCTCGATCGTGTAGCGGCCCGCGAGGGCGGTGGCAAGACGGGTGGCGTGGGTCATTGCAAGTGTTGAAGGCGCCTGAAGATGCGGTCTCGCACGGTGGGCCGCTAGAACCGCGAGACTGGCCAGCCGGCACGCCCGCTGCGGGTTATGTCGGTGCGGTCTTTACCGGAACAAGATGTCGATGCTGCGGTGGGGTGTGCTACTCCAGGTCGAACCGCTGCTGCGCTTCGCCGGTGGCGCGCTCGAAGGCAACGAAGGAATGGGGGGTCCAGTCTTCGATGGCGAGGCTGCCGATCGCCCAGGTCGGCTCGAACTCGCCGGAATCGCGGCGCCGCACGATTTCGAACGGCTCGGCGAACGTCCGCAGCCGGAAGTCCCGGCGCACCCGGGCGACGATCCAGGCGCGGAGCTGATCCTCGCTGATGGTTTCGCGTTGGTCCAGAGACACCCTTGCCTACCGTATCAGTACTGGAGTCAATCAACTGCTTTCTGCCCCAAAATGCTGTGAGGTACGGCACAGGGCCGTGTGATCTGCATTACCGCATGTCCGTGATAGAACGGCTTTCCGGTTCCGGGTGAAGCACGTGGTGGCTAAGGTCCACCGATCCAAGGCGGCGGCCGATCGATTTGGGGTGAGCGGTTTTTGACCGCGGATGAGAATTTGAGAAAAAACCAGCTCTAACTCCACGACTCGCAACGTGTTGACATCACGTTGAAAACCAGCCCTATTTTCTCCTTGCCGTCAACGCCGGGTGCAGGCATGGTCACGCCGCATCATTTCCGGCTGCTCACCCTCGGTGCGCCGTTGCTCGTTTCTGCGGCCGGCGAGGCGGTGAGGTACCGGACTCGCAAGCATTTCGCCCTTCTGGTCCGGCTCGCCCTCGAGCCGGGGAAGCGATTCGCCCGCGACTACCTGATCGACCTGCTGTGGGGCGACGCGCCGGCGTCCCACGGGGCGCACTCGCTCGCGCAGGCACTTACCGTCTTGCGGTCGACGATTGGACGTGCGCACGTCCTCGGCCAGGCGATGACCGTCGGGGTGGCGCCGGGCGTCATCGACGTCGACGTCCTGCACCTCGACGACTGCACGGCCGACATTCGCGGGCGTTTTCTGGAGGGATTCGAGCTGCGGGCGCGCGGGTTCGAAGAATGGAAGGATGCGACCGCGGTGCGGTTGTACCCGAGGATCCGTGATTGTCTCGTGCAGCGGATGGACGCGGGGCGGCGAGTCGGAGATTTCGACTCCGTCGAGCGGCACGCCCAGGTTCTCGAGAATCTCGATCCGCTCTCGGAAGACGCGCTGCGGGGCATCATGGAGGCGCGCGCCTGGGCGGGGGACCGGACCAATGCGCTCCAGGCGTTCGGGCGTTTCGAAACCCGGCTCCGCGAAGAGCTGGGTGTGGCGCCTCGGCCCGACATCGTACGGATGGCCGATCTGCTGCGCGCCGGACGCCGCCCCGTTCAGCGCCCCCGGGAGGGAGAGCCGCCCCCGCGCGAGGAGCGGCGCTTCGAGCCGGAAACGCTGATCGGCCGCGAGCGCGAGTTCTCGGCGCTGTACGATGCCTGGCTCGACGTGCGTCGTGGGCAGCCCCGACTCATGGTGGTCACCGGCGATCCCGGCATCGGAAAGACCACGCTGGTCAACGCCTTCGTCTCCACCTGTCAGATGGAAGGCGCATGTGTGTCCCGCACGCAGGCCTACGACGCTGAGCGCGAGCTTCCATTCGCGGTGTTAGCCGAGCTGGTTCGCCAACTGACGCTGCAGAAGGTGATCCAGGGGGCGGACCCGGAGGCGCTCTCCGAGCTGACACGCATCACGCCGGAGATCTACACCGTCTACCCGGGGGTGGCGAAGCCCGTGGATTGGGCGCCCGAGATCACGCCCTTGCGGCTGGCCGACAGCTTCCTCAAAGCCGTAGCCGCCGCTGCCGAGGACAGCCCCTTGGTGCTCGTCGTCGACGACATCCAGGCGGCCGACAACGCCAGTGTCGCGATTCTGCATCTTGTGGCGCGCAAGCTGGAGAGCCAGCGGCTCCTACTGATACTGACGGCTCGCTCGGCGGATCTGCGCCTCACTTCTTCGTCGGCGCTGACGGGGGACACTTCTCTCAGCGGCCTGCGGGCGATCGATCTGGACGCGCTCTCCGTCGATTCCGCAACGGCGCTCGTGAACCGGATAGCGGCGGAAGGCAAGGAGCGGTTCGGAGACGCCCCCGTAAGTCGGATTCTCAAGGCCGGTGCAGGGAATCCGTTGGCCCTGGAGCTGCTGACCCGGGAGTGGGCAACGCACGGGGCGGAGTCACTCGTGAAGCAACTGGAATCATTGGACACTCAGCCCTCGCCTTCAATTGGCATACCTCCCGTCATCAGAACGGTCTTCGACAAACAAACGCATCGCCTTGAGGCACGCACACGAGCTGTGCTGGATTTGGCCGCTGTTCTAGGTCGTCGTCTCTCAGAACTGGGCTTGTATTGCATTGTGGATTGCTCGCCTGGAGAGGCCGCCAGTCACATCTCCAGATTGCTGGAGGACGGCGTGTTGAGAGAGGTGCAGGGCAAGCTGGAGTTTCGTAATGAGCTTGTTCGCGCCCAGGCGTACTATGGAATGGCGGCCTCGTTGAGAAAGCAAATGCATGGTCGCGTAGCCGATCTCCTGTTGGCACCGGGAGAGCATTCCATTGGGGCCGGATCGAAGCTTGAAGTGGCTTGGCACTTCCTCAGAAGCGATCGAATTCAAGAGGCCTGTGACCACGGGCTCGCAGGGGCGAAGGCCTGTCTGAGCTCTGGAGCTCCCGCAGAGGCTGAACAAATACTGCAGGCTTTGACAGAACACGTCGCGGAGACCCAGCTCCATTCGGTTTTGCTACACCTAGCAAGAGCGCTGCTCGATCAGTCGAAGGCTGCCGAGAGTCGGACTGTTCTAGAGCGGCTCACCAAGTGTTCTGACCTGACCCTTGCTGCGAATGCGGAGGCTTGCCTCTTGAACGCCTCTGCAGAGTACCTGCTTAACCGCGACGTCGGCGAGCCCTACAAAAAGGCCGCCGCCAAGGCCCTGCTAACAGCAAGGATGGTGGAAGACCCCAAGCTCATAATCGGCGCGCTATTTGAGTACGCACAAGCAGGTGTTGAAAGCGGCGATGAAACCATGATTCGTGAGGCACACGATGAAGTCGTCTCTCTGCTGAACACCCAAGCGTATTGCGATCTCTTTATCGCACACTATGCGTGCGGCTACTGCGAAACCAGATTATTCGAAGTCGACCATGGCGCACGACATATGGCAACGGCACTTAGCCTCGCAATTGCCCGGGAATCGCCAGCCGAGGTATCTCGCGCTTACACTGGATTGGGAGTTGTGAGCCACTTCTTATGCGATGCGAGAGCTGGTGGACAGGCACTAACCAAGGCCCTGGAGATCGCGAAGGACATTGGTGACGACGGTAGGGCCTCAGTTATCGCCACCAATATCTGCACCATTCTCACGGTGCACGGCGAGTACGAGAAGGCAATAGAGTTCGGTCGAAAGGCTGTGGAGTGGGGGAGCCGCTTTCAGACCCAGCCTTATTTGGTAGGAATGGCCTATACAAACCTAATAGACCCTTACCTTCTCACGGGACAAGGAGCCGATGCTGAGCATTGCCTCGAAACCGCCGGCAGGTGGTTGACCCAGGACCGGTCATGGTACTCGAGGACGTCATTCCTGTCAGACGTAGCAAACTACGCGTTAATCACCGGTGACCGTGACCTCGTGCTTAGAACCGTCGATGAGCTAGAAAGGAAGGGAATGGCGATGCTGGCAATGCCCCAGCCCGGAATGGCGGTCAAGCTGCTGGCATACCGCGCATGCCAGGTTGGGGATATTTCCGAGGCACTGAGGATATGTACGAGGGCAACTGCTCAGTATCGGGAGCGGTGTCCGCTTGTCTTCTTGGACGCGCTGGCAGCAAAAGCTTGGGTTGAGAAGAGGGCGTTTGGTGAATACGGCGAAGAGACCCTTGCCGACCTGAGGTTAGTGGAAGCCTTCGACGTTCCCGGAAAGCGAGCCCTCCTATCCGCGCAGGGATTCCTTCCGAGCATTGAGGGTACGCTGCTTTGAGACGGGTCTAGGCCCTGACGGCGACCCGCCCAGTAGGAACGGGGGCTGGCTCTACGGAAACCAGGTGCGGCCCGAGTAGCCGTCTGATAGCAGCTGATCGGGCGACAACGTCAACAAGTTCTGGGTCGAATTGGGTGCCCGCGAACTTCTTCAGCTCCTCAACAGCCCTGGCGAACGTTAAGGCCTTACGATAAGGCCGGTCTGTGGTCATGGCGTCGATCGTATCTGCGATCATGATGATGCGAGCGCCAACAGGAATTGCCCTCCCCGATATTCCGTGCGGGTATCCCGTCCCGTCGTAGTTTTCGTGATGATGGCGGATGTCAGTCTCCACCGCACCACGGAACTCCTTGATGGTCGCCGCAAGCTCTGCACTGCGCGCCGGATGTTTCTGCATCAACATCCGTTCGTCTGGAGTGAGCTTGCCCTCCTTACGCAGTAGGGGAGCGAACTCCTCATAGATCTTGCCCACATCATGCATCAGGGCGGCGCTAGCTATTTGGTCAACGCGTTTGGCTGAAAGTCCAAGTTCCCGTGCGATCGTTTGCGCATACTCCGAAACTCGCAAGGAGTGCCCAGATGTGTAAGGGTCCCGAGCCTCGATTGCCTTGACCATAAGCTCGAGAAGTTCCCTATTTACCCTTTCAAACTGCAGAGCCATCTGGTACATGTGCCGGACGAAGAACAGTGGCAGGATAAGTACAGCTAAGCCCAAGAACTGGAAGCGAACGTACAGAAAGACCAACAATACCGAGAGTGAACTGGCCACAAAATCGTACAATAGGGATCCGCCAATAATACGAGTCCATGATTCGCGGATTGATACTCCCGTCGACAACGCGATAGCCAAAGAGACTGAAACCTGGTTGACCAAGAAGAAAATCGTAACGAGAGCCAAGAATGGAGTCAGTCTGAAGCTGAACTCATTCAGGCCGATCGGGCCACCAAGGGCGCGATAGGCAAGGCTGCCTAGTCCGACCGCCAAGGCGTACTGCGCCGTGTTGAACCAAGCTCGGATGAAGGGTTTGCGTTGAACGAATGTGTCAACGAAGAACGCTGTGAAGCCGGCGATCAGCGCTGGCCAAGGGTGATCGAACAGGGCAACGGATGCAATGAATGGAATGAAAACGACTGAACTACTAATGCTGGCGAAGGCAATCCGGGGTATTTGAAGCGCAGGCGAGTCAGCTGCGATCGCCAGGATTAGGAATGCGACGAGACCATTAATGTACTTTGCATCTGATGCGTTGGGGGCCACCCATTCTGGAAGTGCGACAATTCCGATCGCCGCACCGCTGACCAAGAGAATCAGCAGGCGAAAAGAGAGCTTATCTAGTCTGACTGCATTACCACCACTCATCAGACTTTCCCCCGCTGACTAGCTCGATGGCCTAACGACAAGAAGGGGGAAGGACCCCGCATGATCGCCTTTAGAACTTCACCGCGCCATCCGCGAACAACAGCTTCGCGACAGCGCCGAACAGAACCGCGAGCAACTTGAAAAGCATTGAGCGTCACCTCCTCACGACCTACTGGTGTAGGATCATGGACTGCTGGGAGTGGCACGCCTCGCTACGGCGCACCCGACGCTCCGCTCGTTTTTCTGTCCGCTCAACTCCGCTCAGGTGGCGATGACCGGGGCCCCCCTTTTCCTGGCGTTCAAGTCTGTATGTGTCAGGCCGCGACTGCCCGGCGCCGCTGCAGCGCCGCCGCGATCGCATCCACGACCGCCGGCATCCCGGCCGACTTATCGATGATCTGCCGCACCCCGATGCGCTGCAGCCCGTGCTGCTCCTCCACCCCCACCCCGCCCGTCACCACCACGACCTCCGCATCGAATCCCCGCGAGGGCGCGAGCAACCGCTCCACCACCTGCAACGCATTGAGATCCGGCAATCCGTAATCGAGCACCACGACCTTGGGGCGCACCGCACCGATCTCGAGCAGCCCGTCCACCCCGTTCGGCGCCGCGCTGATCCGCGCCCCGAGCTGCGCCGCCTCGAGCGCGCGCACCAGCGCCCGGCGATAGTTGGGATCGTCCTCCACCACCACGATCGCGTCCTGACCGCTCGGCCCCCGCAGCTCCTCGGGCACCGCCATCTCGTGCTGCTCCAGAAACGCGATCAGGTCTTCGGCCACGACGCGGCGATGCCCCGTGGGCGTGCGATGCCCCCGCAGATGGCCCTGGTCGATCCAGTGCGCCACCGTCGCGGGCGTCACCTGACACACCCGGGCCACGTGCTGCGTCCCCCAATACCGCCGAGTCTTGCTGGAACCCATAAGTCCGGCCGTTTCCCCAAGGAACAAGGGGAAACCGAAATACCACCAGAACCAAAAATCCGCTAGACCCCCCGTCACATTCCGGGAGGAGCCAGCGGACGATTTTGTAAGCTATTGTATCTACAGGACTTGGATGGAAGGCTTCAGCGCCTGGCGTCGGCCCAACGGTTGGTGGCGTCGAGGACGGCGAGCACGGCGGCCCGCTCGGCCGACTCGCGAATCTCCGCCGTTCCGGTCAGCAACTGTGCCTCCCGACCCCCCAGCCCATGCACCGCCACGAACACGAACTTGCGGTCGAACGCCTCGATCAACGACGCCCCCTCCAGGGCGATCGAGTTGTCGGGGAGCAGCTCATCCAGACAGGCCGCCGCGGACCGGGCCGCCGTCTCCACCCGGTTCCGGATGGTGTCGGTCCCTTCCTGCTCGTTCTCGGTCTCGCGCTCCCCGAAGGCCAGCTTCACCCGCACGACCACCCGCTGCAACCGCTCCGAAGGCCGCACCCAGAGCCCCCGGAACACCACCACCCGCTTCTTGGCCCGGGAGACGATCGCCTCTTCCTGCAATGCCTCGATCGGTCGCACGTCGGCCGTCTGCGCCACACTGATCTTGCGGTGGTCGATCTTGACGCCGAGCTGCGCCATCAGCGCCGACTCGATGTTGCGCACGATCTGCTTGGCCGGGATCTCATTCTGCGCCAGCACGTGGATCTCGGCGATTTCGCCTTGCGGCGTCACGACTATCGACGCCGACAGCACCCCGGTGAGCCCCACAATCAGATTCTCGGCCCGCTTCACCCCCCACGGGTCGGGAACGGCTCCGCCAAGCGACGCACGCTGCCCTTCCCCGCCTGGGGGTCGCGGCAGCTCGTCGCCTGCGTCTGCGTCGCGAACGGGTTTCGTCGTCGCCACGGTCTAGTCTCCCAACGCGACCAGGTTGCGGCCGGCGGCTTTGGCCCGGTACAACGCCCGGTCCGCCGCCACCAGCACGTCCTCACGATCCTCTTCCTGCGGGGTGTATTCCGCCACCCCGATGCTCACTGTCACGAGCCCCGGCGGATACCCCATTTCCTTCCCCGCCGCCTCCACCCGGACCCGCATCTTTTCCGCCACCCCGCGCGCCCCGTCGAGCCCCGTGCGCATCAGCAGCGTGACGAACTCGTCCCCGCCGTAGCGAGCCGCGAAATCGGCCGAGCGGATGACCGCCTGCAGCTCCCGGGCCGCCATCCGGAGCACGGTATTCCCGGCTTCGTGGCCATAGCGGTCGTTGACCTGCTTGAAGTTGTCCAGGTCCACGAACAGCACCGCGAATGTATCACCACTGCGCTTGGACCGCGCAACCTCGTTGGAAAGCCGGTCTCGCAAAACGCGAAATGACGCCAATCCGGTCAGCGCATCCAGGGCCGCTTGTGAGGCGGCGTCCCGTGCAATCTGCGAGAGATACGGTGGGCATGATTTTAGCGTGGTCCGGCCCTTGGCCGCCGCCTCAGCGAAGCTGCGACACGTCGGAAATCCACAGGCGCCGCAGTCCCAGGGCTTGCCGTTCGGCGCCACCCCGATCTGCGCCAGGATCTGCTCCACCGCCTCCTCGGGCGCCTGCTTTCCATTCTTCTCGAGCTGGAACGCCGCGCCGAGCTGCAGCCGGGCCGCCACCGCCGCATCGATCACCGGGTCGCGGGCGCGCGGCGGCTCGGTGGCGTTCACGATCTCACGGCGCCGGAACAGCTGCTCCCGTGGCCCGAGCAGCGGATGATCGAGGCACCCCTCGCAGGGCAGAATGTCGATGAACCCCAGGTCGAGATGGTCCACCGCCACGGCCCGCGCGATCGCGTCGAGCTGCGCCAACCCGCGGATCTTGCGGAACCGCCGGCTGGCCTGCCGCTCCGCCTGGAGCAGCTCCAGCGGCATCCCCCCCGCCGTCGAGAGATGCCGCCGCCGCTCCTCGGGAATCCGCGAGAAGTATTGCTCCTGCGCCTCGACGTCGATCCCGCGCTTGGCCAGGAGCTGTTCCAGGTCCTGAAAGGTGATCACGGCGTCCACGTCACCCTGTCCCTCGGCGAGGCAGACTCCGGCGTAGACGACGGGCACGCCCTTTCCGTAGGCCTTCTTCAGATACCGGGCTTCGGCGGCCACCGGGGTCGTCACCGGCGCCAGGTAGGGAACCAGCTCGGGGTACTTCTCGCGCACCGTCTCGACCAGGATCGGGCAGGTACTGCGGATCATCGTGCCCCACCCCGTGTCTTCCCACAGCTTCAGATACTCCGCCGCCACCAGCTCGTCGCCCAGCACGCCGCGGTGCACGGTGTGAAAGCCGGCGGCGTAACAGGCGTTCACCACCTGGACGGGGGTCGCGGGATAGAAGTACGCCGCCGACTCGACCCCGAGGATGAGCACCGCTTTCCCCCCGAGGGCCAGCTCCGCGGCGCGGACGGCGTCGCCGACCGCGTGGATCGCTTCGTGCGGACACGCCGGCAGGCAGGCGCCGCAGCGCGTGCACGCCTCGTCGACGATCCACACCTTCTCGTTCTCGACCGCCACGGCGTCGGCCGGGCACACGCGCACGCAGGCCAGGCACGCGACGCAGAGGTCGGGGTTGATCCGAAAGTCCACGCGCGATCCGCTCGGGGTCCACAGTCTGTGAAGGGCGTCAAAACATGGCGGCGCCCGGAAATCCCGTCAATAGTCGCGTCACCGCAACGCTTTGGTGTCCCGCAAGTTATGCGATGGCGTATTCCTTCAGCTTGCGATAGAGCGTCCGCTCGCCGATCCCCAGCACTTCGGCCGCCTTGCGACGGTTCCCCTGGGTATTGCGCAGCGCCACCTCGATCGCCGCCCGCTCCACTTCGGCCATCGACATCCCCGGCCGGTACACTACGGTGTCGGGGGGCGGCACCAGCGCCGGCTCGGTCTCGATCACGCCGAGGGCGGGCGGGGGCGAAACCTCGATCGCCTCCACGACGCGCGCCGGCCGCTCGTCGATCCGCCGCCGCAGCTCCTCCACCTGGAGCTTGAGCTCGACCAGGGACCGCAGGATGAACTCGAGTTCCTGCCCCGCCACGTCGCGCATCGCCCCGCCGGGGAGCCGGACGGGCAGGGAACGGGCTCCGGTCCCCCAGCCGCGCTCCCGGATGTCTCTGGGGATATCGCTCGCCCGGATCTCCCCTTCGGGAGCGAGCACGACCATCGACTCGATCAGGTTGCGCAGCTGCCGCACGTTCCCCGGCCAATCGGCGTCGACCAGGATCTGCATCGCCTCGGGGGTGATGCCCCGGAACTTGCGGTCGTGCGCCTTGGCGAATTCGACGATGAAACGCCGCACGAGGATGGGGATGTCGGAGCGCCGCTCCCGCAGCGGCGGCAGGTAGATCGACAGGACGTTGAGCCGGTAGAACAGGTCGTCGCGGAAGCTCCCCGCCTGCACTCCGTCCTTCAGCGACCGGTTGGTGGCGGCCACCACGCGGACATCCACCTTGATCGGCGACGTGCCGCCGACCCGGAAGAACGAGCGGTCTTCGAGCACCCGCAGCAGCTTCACCTGCGTGGCCGGCGCCATCTCCCCCACTTCATCGAGGAAAATCGTGCCGCCGTCGGCCAGCTCGAATCGGCCGAGCCGCCGCTCGGCGGCCCCGGTGAACGCCCCCTTCTCGTGCCCGAACAGTTCGCTCTCGAGCAGCGTTTCGGGGAGCGCCGCGCAGTTCACCGCGACGAAAGGCTTGCCGCGCCGCGGGGAGAGGTCGTGGATCGCCCGGGCCACGAGCTCCTTCCCGGTCCCCGACTCGCCTTCCACCAGCACCGTGGAGGAGACGGGGGCCATCTGCTCGATCTTGACGAGCACTTCCTGGATCGCCGCCGCCTCCCCCACGATCCCGGTGCGCTCCTGCAGCCGGCGGCGATCCACGAGGTGCCGGATCGTGAGCACGACGAGCGCGGGGTCGGCGGGCTTCTCGAGGAACGCGGTGAGGCCGAGCCGGTTGGCGAGGGCTCTGCCATCGGGCTCGGTGGATTCCACGAGGCCGAGGGTAGAAACCGAGCGCTCGCGGGCGAGAGCCAGCAGACGGGCGGTGGCCGGCTCGTGCAGGGCGCCGGTTACGAGCAGGCAATCCGGCTCGCGCCGCGGGCCGCGCAGGGCCCCCCCCGCGTCGTCGAACGACGTCACCATCGCCGTCTCGAACCCGGCGCGCTCGAGCGCCGCGTTCAGGGGAACGGCCTGCTCCAGATCGGCGGTGGTGATCAGGACGCGGTCAGGCATGGCGACGGAGCCGGGAGCACAGCGCAGGGAGCACGATCATCAGTGGGAGGTCCGCGTTCCAGTGACAAGGTCCACGGCATGCTCGACCAGGTCATCGAGAACGGAAAGACCGTCTTCCACTCCGCTGGTCGAACCCGGGAGGTTCACGATCAGGGTGCGGCCGCGGGTGCCCGCGAGCCCGCGCGAGAGCCAGGCGCGAGGGAATTTGGGTCCCGACGCGGCTCGCAGCGCTTCGGCGATGCCGGGCGCCGGCCGCTCGAGCACCGCGGCCGTCGCTTCGGGAGTCACATCCCGCGCCGAGAGTCCGGTGCCACCGGTGGTGAGCACCAGGTCCACCTCGCCCGAGTCGGCCCAGCGGCCGAGCTTCCTGGCGATGACGCCGGTCTCGTCCGGCACGACGCTCCGCACCACGACCTCGTAGCCGTGCCTGGCGGCCCACGCGAGGATCGCGTCGCCGGACGTGTCCTCGCGCTGCCCTTGGGCCCCCAGATCCGAAACCGTCAGTATCCCGATCCGCATTCGCTGATAGCCGACAGCTATCTCTTGGTCCGATGCGCCACGAACGGCAGCTTCACGACTTCCGCCACCGCTCGCTTGCCGCGGACGTCGATCTCGAACTGGGTCCCCGGGTTGGCCCGGTCCTTCGGCAGATAGGTGGTTCCGATGGCCGCGCCGACGGTGGGCGTCACCGTCCCGGAGCGCACGATGTCGGTCTTCTTGCCCTGGAAATAGACGTCCATGCCGTGCCGGCCGACCATTTTCTGCTCCAGCACCTGGAAGCCCACGAGCCGCCGGGTGATCCCCTCGAGCTTCTGGCGCTTGAGCGCCGCTTCCCCGGTGAATGTCGCGCCCTTGTCGAGCTTGACGATGAAATTGAGTCCCGCCTCGTACGGGGTCACGGTGTCGTCGATGTCGTTGCCGTACAGCGGCAGCCCCGCCTCGAGCCGCAGCGTGTCGCGAGCGCCGAGACCGCACGGCTCCGCGCGTCCCTGACCGGCGAGGGCGTGCCACAGCTTCACGGCGTCCCCGGCTCGGACGTAGAGCTCGAATCCGTCCTCACCGGTGTAGCCGGTGCGCGAGATGAAGCATTGCGCGCCCGCCACCGTCCCCGTCGTGAAGTGGTAATATGGAATCTCGGCGACCCGCACCGGAGTGAGCGGTGCCAACAACGCCTCGGCCCTGGGCCCCTGCACGGCGAGCAACCCCGTTTCTTCGGAGATGTCCCGCAGCCGCACGTTCGCCCCGCCCTTCTGGTCCACGATGTGGTCCCAGTCCTTCTTCAAGTTGGAGGCGTTGACGACGAGCATGAGCTTGTCGTCGAAGCGGTAGACGAGGCAGTCGTCGACGAACGTGCCTTTCTCGGTGAGGATCGCGGAGTACTGCGCCTGCCCCGGCTTCAGGGCGCCGACGTCGTTGCACGTCACCTTCTGCACGAAGGCATTGCGGTCAGGCCCCGTGACCTCGAACTCCCCCATGTGCGAGACGTCGAAGATCCCCACCCCCTCGCGCACCGCCTTGTGTTCCGCCGTGATCCCCGCGGGATAGGTGACCGGCATGAGGAACCCGGCGAAGGGAACCATCTTGGCGCCGAGGGCGACGTGGACGTCGTACAGCGGGGTGCGTTGCAGCGGCTGATCGGCCATGACTCAACCCATCAGGGTGGCGAGAAGGGCCTTCTGCACGTGGAGCCGGTTCTCCGCTTCGTCCCACACGCGCGACTGCTGGCCTTCGATCACGTCGTTGGAAACTTCCTCGCCGCGGTGGGCGGGGAGACAGTGCAGGAAGATCGCATTGGAAGCCGCGAGCTTCATGAGGTCGGCGTCCACGCAGTAGCCTTTGAAGGCGTTGCGGCGCGCCTCGGCTTCGGCTTCCTGCCCCATCGAGGCCCAGACGTCGGTGTTCACGACGTGGGCGCCTTCGACCGCCTCCTCGGGGACCTCGGTCACGACGACGTTGGCCTTCTTCGACGCGCGCTGGAATTTCTCGCGGTTGGGCTCGTAGCCCTCGGGACACGCGAGCCGCAGATCGAAACCCAGCACCTCCGCCGCCTCGAGCCAGCTGTTCGCCATGTTGTTCCCGTCACCCACCCAGGCGATCCGTTTCCCTTCCCATCCCCCGAAGGCTTCCCGCACCGTGAAGAGGTCGGCGAGCACCTGGCAGGGGTGGCAGAGGTCGGTGAGCCCGTTGATCACGGGGATCGTGGCGTAGCGGGCCAGCTCCACCACCTCGCCGTGGTCGAAGGTGCGGATCATGATCCCGTCTACATAGCGCGACAGCACCCGGGCGGTGTCGGGGATCGGCTCGCCGCGGCCGATCTGGATGTCGCGGGACGACAGGAACAGCGCCTGCCCGCCCAGCTGGTAAGCGCCGACCTCGAAGGAGACCCGGGTGCGGGTGCTCGACTTGGCGAACACCATCGCCAGGGTCTTTCCGGCGAGCGGGGTCTCGCGGTACTGCCGCTGCTTCATCCGTTGGGCGAGGTCGAACAGCCTGACGATCTCGTCCTTTGTGAAGTCGTTGACGGCTAGAAAGTCCCGTTTCGTCATGGGTTTCCCGTGGTAGGTCAAAATGACAGCCCGCGGCAGGATACGCTACCTAGCGGGCACTGGAGGGTCAAGCGGCCGCCGGTGGGTTGGCGAATGGCCGATCGGACCGGGTCGGCTTGGTTTCTCGGTGGCAGTCGGCCTGGGAGGTTCTAGTCTACAGGATGTAGCGCCGCAGATCCTCGTCGTCGACGATCTTCTCGAGCCGTTTCCGCACCCCCGCCGCGTCGAACACGATCTTCTTCTCGTACTCCGGGAGCTCGAACAGCACGTCCTCGAGCAGCGTGGACATGACGGTATGGAGGCGGCGGGCGCCGATATTCTCCATCCGCTCGTTCACCTTGGCCGCGATCGCGGCGATCTCCTGAATGCCGTCCGGGGTGAACTCGAGGGTGGCCTTCTCCACCTGGCACAGCGCCGCGTACTGCTTGGTGAGGGCGTTTTCGGGCTCCGTCATGATCCGCACGAAGTCCTCCCGGGTGAGCGGCTCCAGCTCCACGCGCACCGGGAAGCGCCCCTGCAGCTCCGGGATCAGATCCGAGGGCTTGGAAACGTGGAATGCTCCGGCGGCGATGAACAGGACGTGGTCGGTGCGCACGTAGCCGTAGCGGGTCTGGACGGTCGAGCCTTCGACGATCGGGAGCAGATCCCGCTGCACTCCCTCGCGCGAGACGTCCGGCCCCGTCGTGTTCCGCTCCCCGGCGATCTTGTCGATTTCGTCGATGAAGATGATCCCGTGGTTCTCGACGCGGTCCAGCGCCTCGTTCACCACGTCGTCCATGTCCACGAGCTTTTTCAGCTCCTCGTCGATCAGGATGCGGCGGGCCTCGTGGAGGTGCACGGTGCGACGCTTCTTCTTCTTGGGGAGCATCTCCTGCAGCATCTCGCCGAAGTTGATGTCCTGTCCCTCCATCCCCTGCGGCGGCTGCATCCACTCGAGCATCGGATAGGCCTGCTGCTGCACCTCGACCTCGACGTCCCGCTCCTCCAGTTTCCCCTCCTTGACCTGCTGGCGCAGCTTCTCGCGGGTCCGGCGGCGCCGCTCCTGTGCCTCGGTGTCGGCGTCGGGGGCCTTGGGGGTCACGTCGCCCTTGGAGGAGACCACGAAGAGCGGCCGGCCGCTCCCGGCCGCCGGCTCCTCGGGGAGTGGCGGCCGAGGGGCCGGCGCGGGGGCGGGCGGAAGCAGAATGTCGAGCAATCGCTCCTCGGCGCGCGCCTCGGCCTGCGGGTACATGTCGTCTTCGCGTTCGCCGCGGACCATGTTGATCGCCACGTCCACGAGCTCGCGCACCATCGACTCCACGTCGCGCCCGACGTAGCCCACCTCGGTGAACTTGGAGGCTTCGACCTTGAGAAACGGCGCGCCCGAGAGTCGCGCCAGCCGGCGGGCGATCTCGGTCTTTCCGACCCCCGTGGGACCGATCATGATGATGTTGTTGGGGAGGATCTCGTCCCGGATCTCCTCCGGCGCCTGCGAGCGGCGCCAGCGGTTGCGCACGGCGATCGCCACCGCTTTCTTGGCGGCCCGCTGCCCCACGATGTAACGGTCCAGCTCGGCCACGATCTTCCGCGGCGGCAGCTCCTCGAGCCAGGGGAGCGGCTCCGCCTCGGCGGCCGCGCCCGTTACGGGCGGGGCGCCGGCCGGCGGCGGCGGAGGAGTCGGGGTGGGATCGGCCATGGGCGTGTTACAGCTCGACGATCGTGATGTGCCGGTTGGTGTAGACGCAGATGTCGGCCGCGATCTCGAGGGAACGCTGCACGATGTCGCGCGCCGGGAGCGTCGAGGCGGCGAGGAGCGCCCGCGCGGCGGCCAGCGCGTAGCTCCCGCCCGAGCCGATGGCGAGAATCCCGTCGTCGGGCTCGATCAGCTCCCCGGTGCCGGACAGCACATAGGCGTGATCGGCGTCGGCCACGGCGAGGAGCGCCTCGAGCCGGCGCAGCACGCGGTCGGAGCGCCAGTCCTTGGCCAGCTCCACGGCGGCGCGCGGCAGGTTGCCGGGGTGCCGCTCGAGCTTCTCCTCGAACTTCTCGAACAGCGTGAAGGCATCCGCCGCGGCGCCCGCGAACCCCGCCAGGATCTTCCCCCCCTTCAGGGTGCGCACCTTGGTGGCGTTGGCTTTCATCACGGTGTCTCCCACCGTGACCTGCCCGTCACCCCCCATCGCGACGCGGCCGTCGCGACGGAGACAGAGGATCGTGGTGCTGTGCACCGTGGGGAGCGGCACGCCCTGGTCCTTTCGTCAGGCCCGGGGGTGGGCCTGCTGGTACACCCGTTTCAGACGCTCGACCGACGTATGAGTATACACCTGCGTGGTGGAGAGCGAGGCGTGGCCCAGAAGTTCTTGCACGGCGCGCAGATCGGCCCCCGCGTCGAGCAGATGCGTGGCGAAGGAATGACGCAGCGAGTGCACGTGCAGATCGCGACCGCGCGGCAGGCCGTCGAGCGCGCCCCGCACGGCGATCTGGATGCCTCGCGGGGTGAGTCGCTTGCCACGCGCGTTGAGAAACACGGCGCGGCGGTCGCCGCCGCCAAGGCGCGCGACCAGCGCTTCGCGGTGCCGGGCGTAGCGCCGCAGCGCCGCCCCCGCGTGCCGTCCGACCGGCACGAGCCGTTCCTTCTTCCCTTTCCCCCGCACCTTGGCCTGATCGGAGACGAGGTCGAGATCGCCTTCGGAGAGCCCGGCCAGCTCCGACAACCGCATCCCGGTCGAATAGAACAGCTCCAGCATGGCGAGGTCGCGCGCTTCCCGGAATCCGCCGGCCTCCGCCCGCCGCTCGGCTTCGGCGAAGATGACCTCGGTCTCGGCCTGGTCCAGGTGGGTCGGAAGGGTGCGCTCGAGCTTGGGGGTCCGGGCGGCGCGCGCGGGGTTGACCTCGATCCCCTGAGTCAGATTGAGGAAACGATAGAACGTCCGGACCGCCGACAGCGCCCGCGCGATGGAGCGGCGAGCGAGTCCCCGCTGGTCCATCGCGCCGAGCCACCCCCGGATCGCCAGCCGGTCCACGCCGCCCCAGGTCCAGGGGCCGCCATAGAACGAGGTGCAGAACGCCGCAAAGTCGGCCAGGTCGCGGGCGTACGCCTTGACGGTGTGGGGCGAGTCGTTGCGCTCCTTCTCGAGGAAGACGACGAAGGCGGCGATCTCAGTCGCGCCATTCACGTCGTGACCCCCACAGCGACGTCGCGAGCGAACCGCTCCATGGCGTCGAGCGCCCTCTCCGCCAGCTGCTTCTTGCGACGCTCCTTCTCCCGGACCGGCGGGTCCAGCGGCTCGAGCAGGCCGAAGTTCGCATTCATCGGCTGGAAGTGCCCGGGATCGGCCTCGCGGAGGTAGCGGTAGAGCGCGCCGAGCATGGTGGTCGGCGGCGGCACGAGCGGTGCTTCGTCCAGGAGCAGGCGGGCCAGGTTGATCCCCGCGATGAGCCCGGTGGCCGCGGACTCGGTGTAGCCTTCGACCCCCGTGAGCTGCCCGGCGAAGAGCAGGCGCGCGTCGTCCCGGGCCGAGAGGTGCGGGGTCAGCGCCAGGGGGGCGTTGATATAGGCGTTGCGGTGGATGCTGCCGAAGCGCAGGAACTCGGCCGACTCGAGCCCCGGGATCATCCGGAACACGCGCTTCTGCTCCGCGGTCCGGAGCCGTGTCTGAAAGCCCACCAGGTTCCACATCTGTCCGGCTTTGTCCTCCTGACGCAGCTGCACGACCGCGAACGCATCACGCCCGGTGCGGGGATCGGCGAGCCCGACGGGCTTCATCGGCCCATACCGCAGCGTCTCCCGGCCCCGCTGCGCCATCTCCTCAACGGGGAGGCAGCCCTCGAAATACGGGGTCCTGTCGAACTCGTGGCTGGGCTGATACGTGTCGCCCGCGACGAGGGCGGCGACGAAGGCGTCGTATTCCGCCTCGGTGAGCGGCGCGTTCCAGTAGTCCGCGCCGCCGCCCTTGCCGTAGCGGGAGGCCCGGTAGAGCCGCCGTTGGTCGAGCGAGTCGGCCGAGACGATCGGGGCGATGGCGTCGTAGAACGCGAGGGCGGTGACGCCGAGGCGCTGGGCGATCGCCTCCGAGAGCGCGGCCGACGTGAGCGGCCCCGTGGCGATCACCGCTGGGGACGGGAGCGCCGTCACTTCCCGCCGCTCGAGGGCGATGCGCGGGTGCGTCGTGACGCGCTTCTGCACCGCCTGGGAGAAGACGGTCCGGTCGACCGCGATCGCCATGCCTCCCGGCACGCGGGCCGTGTCCGCCGCCTCGAGCACGAGGCTCCCAAGCCGCCGCATCTCGGCTTTCAGGAGCCCGTGCGGGGTGGTGACGTCGGTGGACTTGAAGGAATTGCTGCAGACGAGCTCGGCGAGCCGGTCGGTCTGGTGGGCGGGGGTCGTCTTCGCGGGGCGCATCTCGCACAGCGTCACGGCGACGCCGCGCTCGGCCAGGGCCCAGGCGGCCTCGCATCCGGCGAGGCCGCCGCCGACGACGGCCGCCCGCGTCAGGCCGCGCCCGACTCCGCCGGTTCCGCCACCGCTTCGATCGTGACTTCGTGTCCGCACTTCAGGCACTTGCGGGAGGCTCCCATCGTCTTGGATTGCTTCTCTTCCATCCCGACGAACCCGCAGGCGGGGCACGCCACGGGGACCGGACGGTTCCAGACCGAGAAGTCGCAGTCGGGGTAGCGGGTGCAGCCGAAGAAATTGCGTCCCTTGCGGGTGCGCCGCTCGGCGATGTCGCCGGTCCCGCACTTGGGGCACTGGATCCCGAGGGGCACCGGCCGGGTGTGGGTGCACTTGGGGTAGCGCGTGCAGGCGAGGAATTCGCCGTACCTTCCCGTCTTGATCACCATCGGTGCGCCGCACTCGCGACAGATCTCGCTGGAGGGCTTGTCGGGCACCTTGTCGCGTCCGATCGGCTTGGAAAACTTGCACTCCGGGTACTTGGCGCACGCGATGAACGGCCCGAAACGGCCGCTCCGCACCTCGAGGGGCCCGCCGCAGTTGGGGCAGCGCTCTTCGTGCAGTTTCGAGAGATCGTGCACCTCGTGCAGGATCCTGGGGATGTCGACGGCGGAGAGCGCCGTCTCGAAGGGACCCCAGAAATCGCCCAGCACCCGCTGCCACCCCAGGTCCCCTTCCTCCACTTTGTCGAGCTCGGTTTCCATCTGGGCCGTGAATCCGACCTCGAACACCTCCGGGAAACACCGCTGCATCACCTTCCACACCTTTTCGCCCAGCGGCGTGGGGGAGAAGCGGCGCTCCTTGGTGGTGGCGTACCAGCGCGATTGCAGCGTCGAAATGATCGCCGCGTAGGTGGAGGGTCGGCCGATCCCCTCCTCCTCCAGCTTCTTGACGAGGCTCGCCTGGCTGTAGCGCGGCGGCGGCTCGGTGAAGTGCTGCGACGGCACCACCTGCTTGACCGTGGCCGCATCGCCCACGGCGAGGGCCGGAATCGGGGCCAGGTCTTCGGGGTCCGCCCGCTCTTCCTTCTCGTGACCCTCGTGGTAGAGCACGCGGAAGCCATCGAACAGCACGCGCGACCCGGTGGCCCGGAACAGGAACCGGCCGGGAGGGGAGCCCAGGTCGAAGTCGATGGTGGTGGTCTCGTACTGCGAGGCCGCCATCTGCGACGCCACGAAGCGGCGCCAGATCAGCTGGTACAGCTTGAACAGGTCGGACTCGAGCTGCTTCTTCAGCGCTTCGGGCTCGCGGGCGACATCGGTGGGGCGGATCGCCTCGTGGGCGTCCTGCACGCGGCCGCTCCCCTTGCGCCCCCGCGGCTCGTTGGGGGTCGCCGGCAGATACCGCGCGTCGAAGTGGCCCCGGATGTAGTCGCGGACCTGCGCGATGGCGCTGTCGGCCACGCGGACCGAATCGGTACGCATGTAGGTGATGAGACCCACCGGGCCCTCGGCGCCGATTTCGACGCCTTCATACAACTGCTGGGCCGCCCGCATCGTCCGCTTCGCCGAGAAGCCGAGCTGCTTGGCCGCTTCCTGCTGCAGCGTGCTGGTAATGAAGGGATCGGGGGCGCGCTTGGTGCGGGGATTGACCCGCACGTCGGTCACGACGAAGGGCAGCCGGGCCGCCTCCGCGGCGATGGCGCGGGCCGTCTCGCCGTCCTTCACCTCGGGCTTGTGTCCGTCGAGCTTGTGCAGCCGGGCCTGGAACGCCTGACCGTCCTTTTCGAGGTCGGCCGCGATGGTCCAGTACTCCTGCGGCACGAACTTGCGGATTTCCTCTTCGCGCTCGCAGATCAGCCGCAGCGCCACGGTCTGCACCCGCCCCGCCGACAGCCCCGACTTGATGCTCTTCCACAGGAGCGGGGACGCCTTGTAGCCCACCAGCCGGTCGAGGATGCGGCGCGCCTGCTGTGCGTCCACCTTCTTCTGATCGATGTCCAGCGGATTGGCGATGGCGTTCGCCACGGCGTCCTTGGTGATTTCGTGGAACAGGACGCGGCGCACTTTGTGACCGTTGCCGAGCTGCGAGGCGACGTGCCAGGCGATCGCTTCGCCCTCGCGGTCCGGATCGGTCGCGATCAGCACGCGCTCGGCCTGCTTGGCGGCCTTCTTGATCTCGGTCAGGGTCTTGGCTTTTTCCTTGATCGTGACGTACTCGGGGGCGAAGCCGTTTTCGACGTCGACCCCGAGCTTGCGCGGTGGCAGGTCGCGGACGTGCCCCACCGTCGCCTTCACCGTGTAGCCACGGCCGAGGTACTTCCCGATCGTCTTGGCCTTGGTGGGCGACTCGACGATGACGAGCGCGGCGCCGCTGTCCGCGGGCGTCGCCTCGGCGGACGCCACGACGGCGGCCGCCTTCCGCGGGCGCGACGCCCGGGAGGGACGCCGCGCCGCCTTGGGCGTCGCGGGTTTCTTCCGCTTCACACTCGACTTCTTACCGGCCACTCGTCAACCTCGCGTCAAATCCTATCGGGGGACGAAGCTTTACCATCCCGCCACGCTCCGCGCAAGCCGGAGCACCTCGGCCGTCACCTGCGCCGCGGTCCGGCGATCGGTCTCAACCTGCGCTTCGGCTTTGAGATAGAACGCTTCACGCTGCTTCAGCAGCTCGCGCATCCGCATCGCCGGATCATCTCCAATTCCTATCAACGTCGCCCGGTTCCCGGGACCCCGTTCCCGGGCGGTCCGCTCGGTGGCCTTGTCGGGTTTCGTCTTCAGGTAGACCACCAGCGCGCGCCCCCCCACCGATTCGAGCGCCCCCGGCTGCGCCGCCCACCCGCCTCCCGGCGAGATGACGCAGGGTGGACCTGCCAGTACCGCCTCCACCTCGCGCTTCTCCATTTCGCGAAACGCAGCCTCACCCCGCTCGGCGAAGATGATCGGGATCGGCCGGCCTTCCTTGCGGGTGATGACGGCGTCGATATCCGCCAATGTCGTCTGCAGGGCGTCGGCCACGGCCTTCCCCACCGTGGTCTTTCCCGAGCCCGGCAACCCGATCAGCAGTATGTGCCGTTTCATGATGCCGCCTCTCCGTGCGCGGGGCGCCGCGAGGCGACCTGCGCCAGATACCCCGCGACGTTGCGCTGCAGTTCCGCGACCGAGTCCCCGCCGAATTTCTCGAGCCAGGCGTCGGTGAGCACGAGCGCCACCATCGCCTCGGCGATCACCCCGAGCGCCGGGACCGCCGTCACGTCGGAACGCTCCGATTGCGCCGCCGCCGGGGTCCCGGTCTTGAGGTCCACGGTCCGCAGGGGGGTCATGAGCGTGGAAATCGGCTTCATGGCCACCCGGCAGACCAGCGCCTCCCCGGTGCTCATCCCGCCCTCCGTCCCTCCCGCACGATTCGAGCCGCGGGTGAAGCCGGGAAGGATTTCGTCGTGCACCTCGGAGCCTTTTCGGCGCGCCGCGGCGAATCCCATCCCCAGCTCCACGCCCTTCACCGCCGGGATCGACATCAGCGCCTGGGCCAGGCGGCCGTCCAGCTTGCGATCCCACGCCGCGTGCGAGCCCAGCCCGACGGGGAGGCCGCGCGTCACGATCTCGACGACGCCGCCCAAGGTGTCCCCAGCCGCCTTGGCGGCGTCGATCCCGGCGATCATCGCGCGCTCCGCCTCGGGATCGAGACAGCGCACCGGACTCGCGTCGGCAGACTGGTTCAGGGGAGCCGGGAGCGGGACCGGGGACCGGGCGACGATTCCGCCCAGCTCCGTCACATGAGACCCGATCTCCACGTCGAACATCCCGAGGAGAATCTTCCCGAGTGCGCCGCAGGCTACGCGGGCGGCCGTTTCGCGGGCGCTCGCCCGTTCCAGAATGTCGCGGGCGTCGGCCCGGTCGTACTTCAGCGCCCCGGCCAGGTCGGCGTGACCGGGGCGGGGGCGCGTCACCTGGCGCCGCCGCTCCGACGCGGGCTCCCCTTCGGGCGCCATGACGTCCTGCCAGTGCTCCCAGTCGCGGTTCCAGACGAGCATCGCCACCGGGGCGCCGATCGTTTCTCCCGCGCGCACCCCCGCGAGCCACTCGATGGCGTCGCTTTCGATCTTCATCCGCGCGCCGCGACCGTACCCGCCCATGCGCCGCCGCAGCTCGGCGTTCACGCGCTCCGCCGACACGGGGAGGCCGGCGGGGAGCCCCTCGACGATGGCGACGAGTCCCCGGCCGTGACTTTCCCCTGCCGTGGTGAAGCGGAACGTCATCGCCCCCCCCCAGATCCCCCCCATAACGCGCGAGCCCGACCGGGGGTCGGGCTCGAGCGGTCGCCGCGCCTCGCGGACCGTTGCAACTATTTGCCTCCCAGCTGCTTGACCCCCGCCTGCCGGATCGGGTAAGGGTTCACCACCGTCGGGAGCTTGACGACCGTCAATCCGTGCGCGGTGATCCCGAACAGCAGCTGATTACCCAGGTTGTCCTTGGCCACCCGCAGCGGTCCGATGATCGGATCCCGTACGGGGATCGACCCGACGACCCCGTAGAAGAAGGTATCGAAGATGTCGATGTTGCCGTCCGGCCGGGCCGCAAACAGCAACCGGTCGTTGGGGTTGCCGCTGCCGCCGAAGGTGGGGGTTCCGCCCTCGCCGGCGGCGAACGCATGGTTGTAGTTCATGTCCATCCCCGGCGTGCCGGTCGGCGACACCGAGGCGCCCTTCAACCGCAGGCCCTCGTCCAGGAAGTAGATCGAGTCCGCCCGGACGACGTTGGTGCCGCCGTTGAAGTTGGTGGCGATGGACGAAATCTTCACGCCCGTGTTGCTGATGAAGTCGCTGACGTCGACGCCCGGCGACATGCCGAAGTCGGCGTCGTTGTCACCGGCGTCGATCGGCCCGGTGAGGGTGTCGGGCGAGGTGTGGCACGTCTTGAAAGTGGGCGCCCCGTGCACGAGCGGCTGCAGGGCGCTGTAGGACATCACGCGCGCGAAGGCGGCCGTGATGTTCCCCCCTTCGCCGAAGAAGGCGTGGGTGAAGTTGCCGGAATTCCGGGCGTAGGTCGAATCGCCGAGGCCGAAGGTGTTGAGGTCGACGTTCACCCCGGCGCAGGCCGAGAGGACGACGCGCGTCTGGTTGTAGGGGAGCCCGCGGCGCATCACGATGCGCAGCGTGTCGGACGACGAGCTCGTCGTCGTCGCGCCGATCTCCCAGAAGAAGTGCCCGAACAGCTGCGTCGTATCCTGCGAGTTGATGAGCTTCTCCATCCGCAGCGTGCCCCGGCCGTTGAACGGCGCGGTGCTGGACGCGGTGGGGGTCGTCGAGTACAGGGCGAACACCGAGTCGGCCGCGCACGCCGTGCCGCCGGCCGGGCGGCACACGGTGGCCAGATACTGGGGCCGGTCGGAGAGGTCGTACACGGTGATCTGGGCGGTGTAGGCCACCCCCACGCTCACGACCTTGTAGGTCTCGATCAGGAAGTCGGGCAGGTCCTGGCGCCAGGCGAGGCGGCGCACCCCGGGCCGGACGTCGATCACCGACAGCTCCGTCCCGCCGGAGTTGGCGACGACGATCGTATCGCCGTAGTTCCCCAGGGTGTCCCGCGGCCACAGCGCGAGGCCCCAGGGCTGCGGGCCCGCGGTGGGAATGCCGGCCGCCACGAAGGAGGTGTTCGCCACCTGGAAGATCTCGACGCGTGAGAGCGCCGGGTTCGTCAGGTACAGCTCGTTCTGGTTGGCATTGAAGATCGCGTCGGCGATCTGGCCCCCGGCCGGGAGTGCCCGCGTCACGCCCGCGACGACGTGGACGGTGTCGGACTGCAGCGTGCCGCCCACGATGCCGTTGAGCGTGGAGTAGCCGCAGTTGCGGGCGGCGGCCCCGTCGCAGGCGTACCCCTGCACCACGACGTCGGTCGGGAAGGTGGTGATGATCGCCGCCAGATTGAGCGGGAAGGCCTGGCTCACCTGGGTGAGATTGCCTCCCACGGCGATCGAATCGAAGCGCAGCAAGGTCCCGGAGGTGTTGGACAGCTTCATCCCGATCCAGGAGATGGCCGATGGATCCGTGGCCGTGACCAGTACGCTATCGGTCACCTCCACCCGCGCGTTCGCGAAGACCTGCACCGAGGGCGGCGTGACGTCGTTCTGGGTCGACTGGATGGTGACCGTCACCGAGCCGGAGGTCGCCCGGCGACCGGTGGAATCCTCGGCGAATCCGACGATGAGGATCGTGCCGCTCGACGCTGCGACGTTCAAGGTGTCCGTATAGACGACGGAGTCCTGGTAGGGCGGCGAAAAGATGATGGAATCGGACGGCGGCGTGGTCGGATTGGTGAGCGAGCCGGACGGGGAGTACTGGAACCCGATCTTGCGGATCCCCGTGTTCTGCACCGCCGCCACCTGCACCTGGATGCTCTTGCCGTTCGAGGCGACCGCGTTCGGCAGCGGCGACAAGAGCAGCACCTTCAACGCCTGCGTGTTGGACAGAAAGATGAAAATCGTGTCTTCGGCAATATTCCCCGCGCCGTCGATGGCGCGGCCCACGATCCGGACCAGACCCCCGGCCGCGGAATTCGCGGGGAAGGTGATCGTTTTCTGTATCGTGATCTGGGTGACCGCGCTCGTGAACGTCGTGTCGATCGGTCCCGCGACGTAGCCGCCCGAATAGGTCAGCCGGATGGTCTTGAGACCCAGGTTGTCGGCCGCGTTGACCGTAAACTGGAGCCCGCCGGAGATGGGCTGGGTATCGCCGACGGTGTTCGACAGCAGGATGGTCGGCGGTATCGTGTCCTGCGCCACGCCGCCCGGGTTCCGGGCGGTCTGGCATGCCGCCACCACGGCTCCCGCGACGAGCACCAGGGTCCCGCAACGGGTCTTCAGTTCGGCTGACCGCATGGTTGGGCTCTCCCTCACAGCCTTAGTTCGCGCCGGTGGGCGGCGCGGTGACCAGGTCGTCGACGATGTGCGGGGTGATCAGGATGAGCAGATCCTGCCGCTCTTCCTGATTCGACCGGAACCCGAACAACCCGCCGATCAAGGGCAGGTCCACGAGGAACGGGATGCCCGACTTGGTCACGTTCACGGTGGTGACGGTCAGCCCACCGATCACGGCCGTCTCGCCGTCGTCCAGGAGGACCTGGTTGTCCGCCTGCTGCGTCTGAATCGTGTAGCCGATGTCGGGCGTGGACGGCTTCACCGCCGAGCGCTCGGCATGGACTTCCATGAGCACCTGCCGGTTGGCCGTGACGTGCGGCGTCACCGACAGCTTGATCCCGGTGTCCTCGAACCGGACCGTGGACGTGGGCGGCCGCGCGCCGGCACCGGCGACCGAGGTCCCGACGTCCACCACGCGCACCGGCACCCGGTCACCGACCAGGATCTGCGCCGGCCGGTTGTCGAGCGTGGTGATCGACGGCTCGGCCTGGATGTCCGCCAGCTCCACGCGCTGCAGCGCCTGCACGAAGGTCGTGAGGTTGAAGTTGCCGAGCGCGGTCGAGAAAATCAGGTCGAGCGCCGGGTTGATCACCGTCGCGTTGGCGTTGCCCAGGGCCGAGAGCTGGTTGCCGCCGATGTCCACGATGGTCTGATCGGCGCTGAAGGTCCCTGTGGGCACGAGCGCGTCGGGAATGCCGTCGCCGTTGGTATCCACCGGCTTGGCGGTGGACGGATCGGGACGCTGCACCAGCTGATTGAAGAACTGGGTCTGCGTGCCGAGGTCGTAGCGCAGGCCGAGCTCCTCGACGTCGGTGCGGTCGACGAAGATGATCTTCGCCTGGATCGACACCTGGGGTGTGCGGATGTCCAGGCCGCGGACGAAGCTCACCACGTCGTCGATGCGGCTCGTCACCTCGGTGATCACGAGCGCGTTGTTGGTCGTGTCGGCCACGACCTGCCCGCGGTCCTTGGTGAGCAGCGACTTGACCGCCGGAACGAGGCTCATCGCCTTGGCGTAGTTCACGCGCACGAGACGGGTCTCGACGGGCGTGGTCGAATCGGCGCGCGCGAGATCGGCCTTCTTCACGACGATGATGATGCCGCCGGGCTTGGTCTGATACGCGAGCCCCTGGGCGTCGAGCACCGCCGCGAACGCCAGATCCCACGGCTGGTTCTTGATCTCCGCGGTCACCTTGCCGGTGATCCCCGACCCGATCACGATGGTGCGCCCGCTGAACGCGGCGAACCCGGAGACGACGTCCGCGATGTCGGCGTCATCCCACTGGACGTTGATGCGTGGCGCCTGCGACTGCGCCGCCTCGGCGCTGTGCGTGGCGAGATAGCTGTTCACGGCACTCGCCTCGGGGGAGGCGGGGATGGTCGGCGTCGACACGGTAGCGGCATCCGCCGGCGACGGCGCCGGCGACGTCACGGCCGCCGCGGCGGGCGCGGTGGCCACGGGGGGCGTCGCCCCGGCCGTTTCGGAGGACCAGGCACCGAAGCTCCGGCCGTCGGTCCCGATGTCGACGCGCACCTGGCCGTCGCTCTTCTGAATCTGGTAGTCCCGCTGCGCATCGAGATCGACCACGACCCGCACCACGTCCGGCCGGAATTGCGCGTACCGGATGTTCTTCACCCCGCCGCGGTTCTGCCCGTCGTACAGCGCGGTCGGCGCGGTCAGGTGGGCGCCGATCAGGTCAAGTACGAGGCGCGCCGGGTTCGCGAGGGTGAAGTCGTGCACCTGGACGGCGCCCTGGAGGGCGACCACGATCTCCACCTTCCCGGAGGCCGGCTGCACGGTGACGGCGCGAACCTCGCCGTCGCGCTCCCCCGCCGCGGCCAGGAGGGACACGGGGAGGGCCGCGAGGGCGATGCCGGCGGCCAGGGCTGCGATGCGCTTCATGGCGTGACCTCCTGCTTGGCGAGCGACAGCGTTTCCTGCCGCTCGTAACCGAACTCTTGCACGGTGAACACGACCTCGCGAGGACGGATCTGCGTCACCCGGAGGCGGCCCAGCACGTCCGAGACCCGCACCCGGTAGCGCTTGGTGGTGGTGATGTCGCGCAACACCGCGACACTGCGGGCCGTGTAACGCTCGTCGTAGTAGATCCCGACGAGCTTCAAGTCGGATATCAGCGGGCGTACGTCGCCCGATTTGAGCAGCGAAACAAACGGATCGCGGCTGCCGCCCTCGTAGGCGAACTGCTCGCGCAGCAGGCTCAGCGGCGTCGTGTCGGAGAGCTGTCCCGTGTCGCGGCGGGCCGACGTATCGCGCCGCGCGGCGGCAGTGGTGTCGGGCTTCGCCTGCGCCGCGAGCGGAGCGACCGCCAGGAGCCCCGCGAGCGCCCACCTAACGGCTTGCATCCACGCCTCCCGCGGCCGGGGAATGAGTCGCCGGCTTGCGCTTCACGTAGGTCTGGAGCGTGACGTTGGCTTCGAGCAGCGCTCCCAGGGTATCGGAGAGCAGCTTCTGCGTGGCCTGCGACGCCGGCTGCAGCGTAATGTTTTGCGTCACCATGATGCGCGGCAGGCTGGCGACGTCCGTCAGGAACTCGCCCAGCTGGTCGTAATGCCCGTAGACATCGAGGCGATAGCGGTAAATGTCGAACGCGGGCTCGGGCGGCTTCTTCTTTCCGCCGACCGCGGAGTCCGGGTTCTGGAAGTGCAGCACCAGCGGGGGCCCCGCCACCACGGACAGCGGCGTGAACCGGCCCACGGAAATACCCCGCAGCTTGGCCTTGGTCGAGATGTCGTCGATCAAGGTCGCCACCTCGTTCTGTTCCGGCACGAGCATGCGCATCCGGCTCAGGGCGCCGCGGTACTGTTCCACGCGCCGTCGCATGCTCTCCACCGAGCCGCTCGCGAGGTCGGCCTTGGCCTTGCGGACAATGGCTTCCAGGCTGTCCGCCTCCGTCACCGCTTCGTGGATCTGGTCCGCTTTGGGCGCCTGCACCTTGTCCCAGAAGAAGTAGCCGCCCGCGAGACACGCCACGATGATGAGCAGCAGCGTCTGACCACGCCTGTCTGTGGGGATGCCGAAGGCCATAGGGCTACCTCACCGACTCCACCAGCGGCACGGTGCGGATGTAGACGGAATCCGCAACCTTGAAGCGCGCGGTGACGTTGAAGGCCGTAACGGGCCGGTCGGATTCGATCACGGTTCCCGCCTGCGTCGGATTCACGTCGGTGAACCACGGCGAGGCGGCGAGCTGACGCAGGAACGTCGTGTACGCCTGGATGTCCACGGTGCGGCCGTCGATCGATACCAGCACGTTACTCATGGACGTCACGGTGTCGGCGGCTGTCGGCGCGTTGCCCGCCGGCGTCACCTTCGTCAGCCAGGTATACGGCGGCAGCGCCTTGGTGATCTGATCCAGCATGTGCGGCCACACGTAGCGGTCCGCGTCGATGCCGCGGATGATCGCCATCTCGGCGGCCAGGGAATCACGGCTGCGCTCCTGCTGCCGCTTCTGAGCCACGACGGCGTCATAGCGCGACTTCTCGGTTTTCACCGCGTCCAGGTGGCTCTCCGCCCGGGTCAGACGGGCCGTGTTGATGCCGAATAGCAGCAGGTTACCGCCCAGGCCGATGACCGCCGCGGCGATCGCCCCGATCAGCCAGGGATCCTTGATCTGCGCCACCACGGTCGCCAGATCGGGGAGCTTGAACCCCGAAAGCCCGGCGCCCGCCGGTTTGCGCCGCTGTCCCGGCAGGAGGTTGATTTCGATCATGTGACGCGCCTCAGCGCGAGCCCAACCGACAGCATCAGCAACGGCGCTACCTCATCGACCGGCACGGTCTCGAACACCGTGTCCCGCACCCGCAGCCGCTGCACCGGATTGGCCAGCTCGACCGGGACGTGAAGCCGGCTCGCCAGCGCGTCGTTCAGACCCGGAATCCGGGCCCCGCCCCCGCTGGTGTACACCCGCGTCAGCCCCCCGGACGAGCGTGAGGCCGTGGCGAGGAACGCCGCCGCCCGCTCCACGCCCACCGAGATTTCCTCACCGCGGGCCTCGACGTAGGCGGCGAGATCGTCGCTCGGCGTCGCCCCCGTCAGCACCCGCTCGGAATCCTCCGCGGACATACCCTTTTCGCGCTGCAGGTCCTCGCGGAACCGCCGCGTTCCGACCGAGAGATCGCGGGTCAGCACCGGCACGCCGTCTTCGAGGATGTTGACGTTGGTGACTTCGTGGCCGACGTTCACGAGGCCCACCACGCCCTGCATGGCCTCGGGGTAGTTGAGCTCGAACGCGTTGTGAATGGCGAAGGCGTCGACGTCGATGATCGCGGGCTCGAGGCCGGCGTCGCGGAGCAGGCCCATCCGCCCTTCCACCAGCTCCCGCTTGGCGGCGACGAGCAGCACGCTCATCCGCAACCCCTCGCCCTCGGGGTCCAGGATCTGGAAGTCGAGCTCGACGTTGGCCATATCGAACGGCACGTGCTGCTCGGCCTCCCAGCGGATCACGTCGCGCGCGTCGCCTTCCTTCATCCGGTCCATCTCGATCTTCTTGACGATCACGTCGCGGCCTCCGACCGCCGTGACGACGGACTTCTGACGCACCCCCGCCGTCGCGAACAGCCCACGCAGGGCCTCGGCGACGATGCCGGGGTCCATCACCTCACCCTCGACGATGGCATCGGCGGCGACTTCGGTTGTTGCTACTTTTACTAGTTCTGGCTCATCGCCGTGATGGTCCACGACCACCAGCTTCACGATGCCTGAGCCGATATCCAGCCCAACCGAGGTTTTCTTGCCGCCAAAAAGCCCGAAAATGGCCATGTGTGCCCTTGCCGGATAAGGACAAGATTGAGGCGAACTACAGTACGACCTGACCGTTATCCTGTCAAGCCTCGAAGCTACTTTAGGCCAATCAAACAACTATCTGTTAGAAATGGACTTAGGTCACTCAGAACAGCTGTTTCCAGCTGCGGGAGGGCACCGGAAGAAATGCTCCGGATGTAGCTAATGCCATTTGTACAAAGCACTTAGAGTATGCAACTGTGAGACCGATGATCGCTCCGAGGGGCGGGCCAACCGTCGCGGCGACGACGGAGCCTTCCACATTCAAGATCCCACCACCAGAGCCTCCTTTCAGGCGTCCCCGAACGATGAGAACCCCAGAAAAGTTGTTCACACCTGAAGCGTCCAGGTCCCCGTCCACCAATAGAATCCCCTCCCCTTCGCCCCCCTGAAGCTGCGCGTCGCCCGTAACGTGCACGATAGGCCAATAGCTGCTGCAGGGCCCGGTCTCGATCAACGGATCACCCCAATTGTCCAGTGTCGCGACATCACATCGACCACCCGACACGGTGGGGTGCGGGGCCCACCCCCCGGGAGGGAGAACGATCGTCGCTTGCTCCGCCAGAGCCGCGTAGGCGCGCTGGTACAGGGCCTCCCTCGCCGAATCGAGGCCCGACGTGAGCGTGACGACCGGCGGTGAGCCCGAAATCGCGGCATCGTCGCTCAAGGTGACCGCGCCGGTGGTGATGAGGCCGATGGACCCCGAGTCCGGCGGGCAGGTCGGGGAGGGACTCGAACCAGTTCCCCTGATGGCGCTGCCGGCCCCAAGCGCGACCGGGCCCCGTGCGGCGAGGGCCGCGGCAGGCAGCGCGACGAGCGGTCGCGCCTGCACCAGCCGGCCGAGCCGGACGCGCGCGAGCGAGTCGATCCCCGTCGCGTCGATGAGCACCAGCCCCTCGTTCAGGCGGCGCACCCGCCCCTCCCAGCCGTCTCCATCGCGAACGACGAGCGAATCGAATGGCATCGGCAGCAGGCGGCTGAGGCGCGCCGGGGTCCAACTGGCGAGCATCGCCGCCATCCCCGTCTCCGCCCGCCCGTGCGCCCGGGTCTGGGCGCGTTCGCGTTGCACCGCCCGGTCTTCCCGCCACGCGAGTTGGGCGGCGCCGGCGAGCAGCGCCGCCGCGATCACGAGCGTCAGGAGCACGAGGGGTAGCGCGAACCCGCCCCCCTCCCGTCCCGGTCGGCGGATCATGGGCTCCCCGCCCGGTTGTTCCGCAGCCACAGCCAGCGCCGGACGCTGTCCAACGGGACGGCCAGGGCTCCCCCGCGATCGCGCACGGGGCGGGTGCCGAGTCCTGTCACCTGCAGCGCGACGGCCACGACGCGCGCGGGATCGCTCGTCTCCTCCCCGATCGAGTCGACGTAGGTGAAGTGGAGTCCGCCGGCGGCCACCGGTCCGATCAGGGGCTGGACGCTGCCGCCTCCCGCTTCATTCATCCCGACATACCACGCGCCGTCGGACCCGCGATACAGGAGGTAGCTCACGATCTCGAACCCCATCACGGGCGCGCCGACGGGCACGACCACGCCGGGCCCAGAGGGAGCGGTGAGGTCGAGGCGCTGCCCGGCACTCCCGTCAGGACAGCGATCGCGATCCACACTCCGGAGGGCGGCCGCCGCCCACCGCGGCTCCATCAGCATGATCCCCGGATCCAGAAGGAAGACGGAATCGGTGCTGGCGTCGAAGCTCCGCAGGCCGAACAGCGGCGACGCCCGCACGGTGATCGCGGTACTATCCCCGGCGCCCCCCAGGTGCGCGGGCCGGCAGGCGAACGCGAGCCAGCGGGACGCGCGCAGCGACACGCTCGACGGCGCGATGGCGACCAGGTCGCCGTCCACGGCATCGAGCTCCAGCAGGTCGTCGGCCAGCGCGTTCGTGACCCGCAGCGCCTGGTGGATCTCCGCGGCCTGGGCGCCGGCCCGCGTGGTGAGGGTTGCGTCACGCAGCACCTGGGCGCTGCCGGCGGCGAGGACCCCGGCCAGGACCAGCGCAACCAGGAGCTCGGGGAGCGTCACGCCGGCACTCATGATCCCGAACGGCAGTCGATGGTGGCGGTGAGCGTGTCCGGCCGCCCCGGCGGGACGGCTGGAGCGACGATGAGCCGGGCCCGGTAGGTGGACTCCGGCGCGGTCGTCCAGTCCCAGCGGAGCTCCGCCACCGGCCGGCCGCCCGGGGCGACCGGCTCCACCCCACTCGTGCGCGAGCGGCACGCCTCGGCCCGGAGGCGCTCGAGGCGGGTCGCGGCGGCGGTCGTGGCCGCGGCGGTCCGCCGGGCGAGGGCGAACGCCCGCGTCACGACGGCGGTCTGGGCCGCGAGGCCCAGCAATCCGATGGCGAAGAGGAGCAGCGCGACGACGACTTCGACCAGGGTTGTTCCGGTCGGTTGACGCTTCCCGGACACGTTCTTCCTCCCAAGCGGGAAGGGAGCTTAGGCGCGGGAGGGATGGGTCACCTAGTCCGGAAAGACGCCGTCGGGGGCCGTTTTACGCAGACAGACGCACTTCGCCCCGCACGGTCCGGAAACCGAGCGGGGCGAGTCGTGCCGTCTTATGAAGCCACGACCGCGATCAGTGGCTTGGAACCAGGAGCGGCCAGTACGTGGCGATGTTGAAGCCCGTCGGCTCGACCTCGTAGTAATGCCCCGAGACGAAGTGCCCGGTCGTCGGGAAGTACGGCGGGGGAGCGGAAGCACCGCACTGATCATACGAATACCGCTTGATGTAGCCCTGGCCGCTGGTCAGACCGACCGCGCCGCGCTGCTTCTGGATGATCCCGCCGGTCAGGTAGAGGCAGCCGCGCCCGGAGTTCGAGGCGCCGCACGGCGTGGCGTTGCTCGACCCGGTGCTGTAGCTCTCGACGGTGAAGATGTCGAGCGCCAGGACGAACCCATTGATCCACATGTCGTTGGTCTCGTCCCAGTGGATGGGCGTCGAGCTGCTGGAGATGTAGGGGATCGGGTCGTTGATCAGGTTGTCGGCCACGACGATGTCGTTGCCGCTGAACATGCCCAGGATGTCCTTGCAGTTCCCCGTTCCCGGGTTACTGATGTAGGTGATGTCGTCGGCCAGGACGATGTTGTCCGAGGCTGCGAGCGTGACCCGCCCGCGCAGTTTGCCCGAGACGGCCACCCGACCGGAGACGTAGATCACGCCCTTGAAGTTCGGATTCAGGTTACGGCTGATCGGCCAGAGGTAAGCCGCCTCGGCTCCCTTGACGGCCGTCACCCGAGGGTCGACCGCCCCGGTCCACGGCAGCCAGTGGCCGCGCGCGTCGGTGGGCGTGAACACCTTGGGGCTGTTCAAACTGTCGGATCCGCCGAGGTAACAGCGCGTCGTCCCGTACTGGGGCGCGTTGTTCTTGGAGTCGTTCCCCGTGGTCCAGGTGGTCAGGTGGTTGGCGAAGGTGACGAACCCGCCGGCGGCGTGGTTCGTCCCGGTGCCGGTATAGACGTGGCCGCAGTTCGGGGAGTTTCGCACCCCGCTCGTGTTGCTCGAGCCCGCGTAGGCGTTGGTGTCCGCCACCACCCACCAGGCGTTGGCGGCGTTGGTGACCTGGTAGACTTTCATGAAGCCTTCGTCGTCGTCGCTGGAATCACCGTCGGCGTCCAGGTCCAGCGCGACGAACTCGATCCGCGTCGTGGCCTGCCCCGAGCTCGCCCCGGAGGTGTTACCGGTAATCGACGTGCCGCCGATCGCCGCCTGAGCCTGCAGCTTGCCCAACGCCGCGGTTTGAGGCAGGGGAATAACGGGGGCGTTCTGCCGGTATCCCTGTTTGAAGGTCCCGTACGACACGCCCGAGATCGTCTTGGCGGTCGTCACCGGGCCGAAAAATGTCGCCCCGGACGACGCGATGTTGATTACGTCGTTCGAGTGCACCGGGCCGTAGATCTGGTCGCCGTTGGCGAACACGATCGACCCTTCGACGTTCGTGAAGTAGGCGTACTTGGCGAAGCTCTCCTGATAGATCTCGCCGCGACGCACCACCGTGTTGCCTTGGGGGTCCTGCGCCTTCACCACCACGCTGCCGAACACGCCGTACTCGCCGGTCGTGACCCCGGTGGGGCCCTCGTAGATCCAGCGCTTGACGTTCGGCACGGCCGAGCCGTCGGCGGCGTAGACCGTCGCGCCCGACTCGAGCGTGCTGTAATTGCTGTCGGGATAGATGGCGCTGTTGCCGTTGATCGCCGACCGGGTCTCTTCGATGCCGGCATCAGCCACCGATTCGAGCGTGGTCAGGCGGGCCTGATTCTTGTTGATCAGGCTCGTGTTCGACCCCAGGAGCGCGGCGCCGGCGACGATCGCCGCGACCGCCAGCACCACGAGGAGGACCACGACCAGCGCGATACCGCGCTCGTTCTTCACTACCGGTTGCAGTTTCATACAATGACCCTCTCGGCTCGCATTAAGGAATGGTGACAGCTCCGCTCACCGCTTGTGTGGAGAGCGAAGGAGTGCAGTCCTCGGCCGCCAGCGCGTAGACGTAGGTCGTGCCCGAGGTCACGTCCCGGTCCGTGTAGGTGTAGGTCGCCGTCCCCGCCGCGGGGATCGAGAGATAGGCATCCCCGAACGCCGGATCGGAGGATTGCTTGCGCCAGATCACGTAGCGCTCGATGTCCTTCTCGCCGCCCGCTTCGTCGGTGGCTTCGTTCCACTGAACATCCACACCGCCGGCGACCGCGTCCCAGGCGACGGTCACACCGGTCCCGAGGATCGGCGCGTCACCGCAGGTCTTCTTGACCGCCAGCCCCACGTTGGGGAGCCGGATGTAGCGCGTATAGGCCCGCTGCCGCTCGGACGCCCCCGTCAGCCCGTTCGTGATAGTGAAGCTCACGCGCACCGCCCGGACGCTGTCGATCTTCGCGACGACCCCCGTGTCCGCGATGGACAGATGGATCTTCACGGAGTGCATCAGCGGCAGGCTCGCCGACGGCACGGCGGTGATCGTGCTGCCGCCGCCGAACGGGTCGGTCCACTGCCAGTAGTACTGGAAGAACGGCACTCCGGCCGTCGCCAGGATGTTCCGCGACACGACTTCGGGCGTGAGGTTGTTCACCTGGCGGAACAGGATGTAGTCGTCGGTGCGGGGCGTGGTCGAGTCCGGCGAGAACCAGAACGCGATCATCTCCGCGGGGCTGTTGATGCCGGACACGGTGTACGTCGTGTCCGGGTAGCTGAACGAGGTCGTCGGAATCGTGAGCCGCTGCGTCTGCGTCAGCGCCTGGATGCTGGCGTCGGGTGCGTCCGGGTTGTAATAGACCGCGAACACGTCGCCGGGCGTGTTGGTGAGGTAGTTGGCGTTGAACGCCACGACCGACGGGCCCAGATAGATGAGCTGGGGCTGAATGTCGGGCGCCCCGGCGCCCGCCGTGCGCAGGTCCTTCTCCAGCTCGTTCAAGCCGAACCGGGCATTCTGAATCATCATCACCCGCTGGCTGCCGAGCGAGAAGCTCCGGCCCTGGGCCCGAAGGAACGCCAGCGCCCCGGCCAGGACCGCGCCGAAGACGAACATGGCGATCATCATCTCGATGAGCGTCAACCCGCGCTCGTTGTTGAACCGTCGCATGAGAGACCCCTTCATGGCGCCGCCACCGTGGCGGTGCGGATCACGTTGGGGGAAATCCCCGTCCCGCTCACCGTCACCTCGACCTTCTTGTAATCGTTCGCCTGCCCGGAGCCGCCCGTGTGGTTGATGATCGTCACCCGGGTGACGCCCGGCAGCGTCGCGAAACCGGTCTCCGTCTTGGCGTAGCGCGATTCGAGACTGTCGTAGACGGGGTCCGTGCGGACCTGCTCGATGCGATCCATCGCCAGCTCGATCGCGCTCTCCTGACGGTCGGTGAGCGCCGCGGTGTGGACCGTGTCGCCGGTCGTCTTGGCCAGGAGCATCATGACGACCAGCAGAATCGTCATGGCGAGAATGACTTCGATTAGGGTGAACCCGTTGCGCCCGTTCATGATCAGAATGCCCTCCGCCACGCCGGTGCCCCGTACTTCCACCACTCGGCCCGGCCAGTCGCGCGATCGATCTCGATGGACCGGCTGTCTTCCGTATGCGTTCCCGATGCCGCGGCTCGAATCGACGTCAGGTAGAACCCGCCTGCCTCGCTGGCGCTGCCGTCGCGGTGGAACACGAGCGCGGGATAACCGCCGATCACCTTGGTGAACACGATCGGCCCGGGCCCCATCGGCCGCGCTGGCGCTCCACCCCGTCCGAACACGATCCCTTC
>Ga0335085_10002198_pt1 | contig 37308 bp, 43 predicted proteins | sample Lox_Sample_45_FD_206712 | JGI IMG/M metagenome (GOLD analysis project Ga0335085, IMG submission 206712) | Soil microbial communities from Loxahatchee National Wildlife Refuge, Florida, United States - Lox_Sample_4.5 | ecosystem: Environmental > Terrestrial > Soil > Wetlands | place: USA...
CCTGGTCCGCCTTGCTTTACTGGATCTGCTCGATCTCAGTGGCCATGTCCAGGCGCTTTTGCACGTCCGAAATGTGGTTCTCGAGGTCCTGCCACTCCTTCGACACTTCCAGGCGCTTGTCCTTCAGGCTTTCCAGGGCGCTTTCGTAGTTCTTCTGGTAACCGTCGGCGGTGCGCTGGGCCGTGAAGACGTCCAACGACAGGGTGAATTGGGCGCCCAGGCTCCAGGTGGGGTGATTGGGGCCGAAGGCGATGTCGTTGGCGTTCGGGAAATTGGGGTCCAGGCCGTTGCCACGCCAGGAGGCCATGGCCGTGATATCGGGATAGATGTTCTGGTAGGCCTGGTCATAGGTGGCCTTTTGTTGGTCGGCGGCTTTTTCCACAGCCTTCAAGTCCAGCCGGTCCGGGAGGTTCCCGGGGATATCCAGCTTGGCCTGGGCCAAGGAATCCTCGAGCGTTTCCAGGGACTCGGCGACCTGGTCGTCCGGCTGGTTGCGCAGGCGGTTGAAGGAAAGCCGGGCCGACTTTTCGTTTTCTTGGGCCGTTTGCAATTCCAACGCGGCCAGCTTAACCGAGGCTTCGGCCTGTAGGGCGTCGGGTGGATCGGCCAGGTTGCGCGCCACGCGGCGCTGGGTCCATTCCCAGATTTTTTGGCTGCGGTCGAGGCTGTCCTGGCGGATGACGACCGATTCCCGGGCAAGGGCCAGGGTCCAATAGGCCACCTTGGCGTTGTAAAGGACCTGGTCCCGTTGGAAAGCCGAATTTTGCTCGGCCGATTCCAGTTGGTATTGCACCATCTTCACCCCGGCGGCGGTCTGGACGCCGCCGAAGTCCTTGAACAAGGGCACGGAAAGCGAAGCCACCGGGCTGACTTGATAGTAAGAGGACAAAAAGCTTCCAGGGCCGAAGGCGTTGAAAGCCGTCAGGAGGGATTGGGGATAGACGATATTAATGTTGCTGAAAGCGTACCCTACCGAGACCGACGGGCCGAAGGGCAGCTTATCAGACAAGGAAATCCCGGCGCTGTCGACCATTGTCTGTTGAGCGGCCAGGATAGAGGACTGTTGGGATTGGTCGTCCATGTGGTTGTAGGACGCCGTCAATTGCGGCGAGTAAGTCAGGTCTTGCTGGTGCGATTGTTTCTCATAGCCCTCGACAGCGGCCTGGGCCGAGCGGTAATCCGACCCCTTCGCTTTGACCTGCCCGAGATAGTCGTCCAGGCTCAAAGCGCCTTGGGCGCAGGCCAGGCCGGCGGCCAGCCACACTGCCCCACCCAACAAATAGAACTTTCTCATTTCTCTCTCCGCTTGTTTCTAGGACAACCCGCCAATAACCTTTTCCCTTCACCCAAGGTTAACGGCTTGTTCGGCCCTTGTCTTTTCTGCCTTGTTACACTTTGTAACGAGATGTAACAATCAACCTTCCCGGTTGGGTTCATCCGTTCATCAACTGGTTCGCGTAAACTTTCGCCAAGAGGCGGATATAGGATTCGTCGTCCCCGATGATGTCCGCGAGCCCGCCTACCATCTTGATCTGCCAGGTGTAATGGTTCAGTGAGGCCAGGAACTGGAAAAAGGTCCTGCGAATTTCCATCTCTCCAAGCCTGCCTTTGAGGAAGGGCGCCAAGACATCGCGACCCGTCGTGACCAGGACATCCTTGATCAAGCGAAGGTAGAATTTTTTCACGCCCGGGTTGGTCATGGATTCATTGACCAGGATTTTTACGAATTCCAGGTTGGAAGGTTGGCCCATTTTTTCCAGGTGATCCTTGGCGATTCCGTAAAGAACGTCTTCCAGGCTTCCGCCCTTGGAGAGTTCCAGCTTCAAAGGTTCCCTTTGCTCCTCAAAGCAGCCCAGGATGGCCAGCAGGATTTCCTCCTTGCTCTTGAAATAATGGTAAAGGCCCGCCTTGGTGACCTTGCAGGCTTTGGCGATCTGCGACATGCTGGTTTCCTTGAAGCCCTGGTTGGCGATCAACCGCCGGGCGTGGGACAACAGCCGCATCCGCTGGTCCTTGTGTTTTTGTTCATTGAGTTTTTTGGCCATGGGACGATAAACCTACCTACCGGTCGGTCAATTGTCAACAAGAAGAAAGGGGATAAATTTGGGTCAGGAAAACGGAAATCCTTATCAAGGCTCCAGGCCGGAACCTTTTGATTGGATTTAACGTCAAAAAGACGGTAGCTTAAACCTACTTTTTCACCATTTTAAGGAGGCGAGAATGAAGAAAGCTTTGTTGATGGCTTTGGCGATGTTGTTTACGGTTTCAGTTTCCAGCTTGGCTTTGGCGGATGATATGGGCACGACTTCCAAGCCGCCCAAGAAGAGCCACAAGAAACACCATGCAAAGAAGCCCAAGCCGAGCACGGCGACTGCTCCTTCGGCGGCCACCACCACCAAGTAATTTCGCAGATAAATCAACGTAAAGTTTCAGTCTTGTATTTGAACGGCCCGGCTTATAGCCGGGCCGTTTTTATTTTCACGCCTCATTCGTGGTTTAAACAACCCGTTAAATCCCCTTAACACCGGAACTTCCTGCCATCCAACCCGTCTAATCCCCTAGGACGCAGCTTGGGTCTGCGAAAAATTTTAGGAGGAAGTTATGAAACGTTTAGTGTCGTTCGTGGTTTCGCTTTTACTGGCCGGTTTCACGGGCCTGGCTTTCGCTCAGGATAACACCACGGCTGGAACTGGCTCTCCCGCCGCTTCAGCGGCTCCGGCCGTTCCGGCCCATCCCGGGAAAGTAATCGCGGAACGCATCAAAAACCAGTACAAACGCATCCGCGAGGGCGTGAAATCGAAGAAACTCACGAAAGACGAAGCCAAAGATTTGAAATCCAAGGTAGATGCCGTTCGGGATCAGCTGAAATCCGACGCCTCCCAGGACAAGCAAAGTGGCGAAAAGAAAATCACGGATGACCAGTACAACCAGCTTAAGCAGATGCTGGACGATAACTCCAAGGCCATCCACGACGAGAAAAATGACGGCGCAACTGACGCCAATGCCTCCGCGGCGGCCGACAACTCGCCCGCCCAGGGTGCTCCTTCCACGGCGGCGGCGCCCGCAGCGGCCGCTACCAACCAATAAACCGGCCTTTTTTCAAACCGCCGGGCCGCGCGAGCCGTCCGGCGGTTTTCTTTTTTAGCCTCTCTAGCCCGTTTTCCGTGCCGCCAAAAAACATGATAAGATAACCCCATGGTTAAGCCCTTCCGGACCCCACTCCTCCAATGCCTTCCCTTGGCCTGCCTTCTTTGGGCCCTTTCCCCCTGCGTCCAGGCCGATATTGAGCCGAAACTCGAAAACCTCGTTACCAATTACTTCATCGTGGATATCCAGGGCGCCGGGGACATTCAAATCCTCAAGGAAGGCCAGAGCCAATGGGTGAGGGCCCAGGTGGGCTCCCGCCTGGAGGAAGGGGACAAGATCTCCGTGGGCGACGACACTGAAGCGGTCCTTTCCTTGAAATCCGAAACCCTGGTGCATTTGGATGAGGGGACCGAGATGAGCGTGGCCCAGTTGGAGGAAAACCAGGCGAAGGGTTTTTTGAGCCGGCTTGAGCTTTGGGGCGGCTCCCTTCTTTCCGACGTGAAAAAGCGCCTCAAGGACAGCGATTCCCAGTTCGAGGTCGAAGCCGGGGGCGTGGTTTGCGGCGTGCGCGGCACGGTCTTCGAGGTGGCCAACAATGGCGGGCAAGTGCAGGCTTCCACCGATGAGGGTGTGGTGCAGGTGGTGACCCCCAGGGGCTCCCGGCAGGTGGTCGCGGGGCAAACATGTTCAGCTTCCCAAAGGGGAATTTCCTCCCTCCGCCCAAGCAATTTCGGCACGCAGGAGCGTTTCCGTTCCTGGCGGCATCTGCACCAGCGCCTTTCCCAAAAACAGGGGCTTAAAGGAAAGCAGGAAGCCCGGTTGTCCAAGCCGATCGGCGCCCATCCCGCCCCCACCCGCTTAGGACATAATTCGGCGGGAGGCAGCGGCCATCCCGCGGGGGCCCATGGGGCGCCGCACCCCGCCTTTCACGCAAGCCGGGGCGGCCATCGCTGACAGAAGCGGAACGAATAAGCCGCCCTTCCGGATTTCGCTTATTTTCCCACCGTATTCTTAAAAGCCATATAATTCACCCTGTTTGGCGCCTGTTTTAGAGGATTGACCTGCCTCACCCTTAGGAGTAAAACACCACCCCTGTTTTGGAAAATCGAACCCTAGGGGAAAAGGCAAACCGATGCGGAAAAACTCAAAATCCCTGTTTCTTATTTTGGGCGCTTTATTGGGGCTCTTCCCCCTCTTGAACGGCTGTTTCATCAAGGACATGGCCGTGAATTCCGTGGCCGACGGCCTGGCGGGCCAGGGCGACACTTGGTCCTCCGACAACGACCCTGAACTGGTCGGGGACGCCATCCCCTTTAGCCTGAAATTCATGGAGTCCATCCTGGCCGCCACACCCCGGCACGTGGGCCTCTTGACCACCCTGGCCAAGAGCTTCACCGAATACAGCTACGCCTATGTCCAAACCAAAGCCGAGATGATCGAAGACGAGAACCTGGAAAAATCCCGTGAAATGAAGCTTCGTTCCAAGAAGCTTTATGTCCGGGCCCGGGATTACGGCTTGCGCGGCCTGGACGTGCACTACGACCATTTCAGCGACCAACTCGCCAAGGACCCCAAGACCGCCGCCAAGGTGAGGAAAGAAGACATCGACCTGCTTTATTGGACCGGGGTGGCCTGGATCGCCGCCATTAATATGGATAAGAACGACATGGACCTCCTGGCGGAACGATCCGAGGCCGAAGCCCTGATCAACCAGGCCGACAAACTGAACCCGGACTATGAGGATGGTTCGCTGCAGGAATTCTTGATTACTTATGAAGCCAGCCGCCCCGGCGGTTCCATGGAAAAAGCCAAGGAGCATTACAAGAAGGCCTTGGAACTGACCCTGGGCCAGGACGCCTCCTGTTACCTCAATTACGCCGAAAACATCTCCGAGAAGCAGCAGAACCGGCAGGAGTTCGAGGAGATGCTGGGCAAGGCCCTGGCCATCGATGTGGACAAGAAGCCCAGCTGGAGGCTGGTGAACCTGATCATGCAAAAAAGGGCAAAATGGCTGCTTTCAAAAGAAGGGACTTTGTTCGTTCAATAACCGTCTAACCTTTACTGAATCAAAGGAGAAAAAATGAAATCGAACCTTAAAAATTGGATGGCCGCCGGGCTCTTGCTGTTGCTGACCGTTCCCCGCCTCCACGCCCAGGAAGCCGCCGTCACCCTGAAGCTGGGGACCCTGGCCCCCGAAGGCACCGTTTGGGACAACATCATGCGGGACATGGGGGACCAGTGGAAGGCCGCGGGGGTGAAGGTGCAGATCTACCCCGGCGGGGTCCTGGGCGACGAGCCCGACATGGTGACCAAGATGCGCATCGACCAGATCCAGTTGGGCGTCTTCACGGTGGTCGGGTTGGCCCAGATCGACAAGGGCGTGCAGGCCTTGTCCGTGCCCATGATGTACGGCAGCTACGCCGAAAGCGACTACGTGCGCAAGAAGATGCAGCCCCTACTGGAAAAGCGCCTGGCCGCCCAGGGCTTCAAGGTGCTCAACTGGGGCGAAGCGGGCTGGGTAAGGTTTTTCGGAAAGACGCCCATTATGACGCCCGACGACCTTAAGAAAGCCAAGTTCTTCGTGTGGGGCAACGATACCGATACCATGAACATCTGGAAATCGGCCGGCTATTCCCCCATTCCCCTCACCGTCCCGGACATCATGCCCAACCTGGAGACCGGCCTGATCAACTCCTTCGACACCACCCCCCTCTCGGCCCTTTCCTTCCAATGGTTCCCCCTGGCCCCCCACATGACCGACATTAAATGGGCGCCGCTGGTGGGCGCCACGGTCATCACCACCAAGGCCTGGGACAAGATCCCCGTTTCGGCCCGGCCCGCTGTCCTGAAGGCCGCCGCCAGCGCCGGCGTGCGGTTCAAGGACGAGGTCCGCTCCAAGGAACAGGCCGCCATCGACACCATGAAGCTGCACGGCCTGGTGGTCCACGAAGTCACACCGGAGCAATACGCCCAATGGGAGTCGCTTTTCTCGAGCACCTATCCTCAAATCTCCGGCACCGTGATCCCCAAGGACATGATGGACATGGCCATGAAGTACCGCAACGAATACCGGGCCGCCCATAAGGCTTCCGCCGAAAAATGACCCCTTCCAAAAAACGGGCTAAAAAAACCAGCCGCGGGAAGCCCCTTGCCGCGGCCCCGAAAGCCCCGCCGGCTCCGGAAACCCTCCCGCCCAAGCCCGTTCCCGAATCCGTGATGGCCATGGAAGGCCATCCGGGGGAGACGCCCGCCCAACCGGCCTTTTGGCACACCCCCGAAAATCTCGTCCTTACCTTCTTCTTTGGGGTAATGATGGTCCTGCCTCTTCTGGACATTGTGGCCCGCAAACTGCACGCCCTTTACGATTGGTTTCCCGCGGTCTTGGTTTCGGGTTCCTTAGGCCTGGTTCAGCACACCGTATTGGCCATCATGATGTTCGGCGGGGCCATCGCCGCCCGGGAAGGCAAGCTGCTGCAGCTGGCCACCACCGCCGGGCTCATTCCCCAGCGTTTCAAGGCTGCGGCGCGCATCATCACCACCGGCCTGGGCGCCGCTATCACCTTTTACCTGGTCCTGGCCGGCGTTTCCCTGGTGGTCCAGCTCAAGCCCGTGGGGGCCATCATCGCCTTGGGACTGCCGACCTGGGTCGTCCTGGCCTTCATGCCGCTGGGCTTTTCCATGATTCTTCTACGCATGATCTGGCGCTCCTCCGACAAGTGGCACGAAAGGCTGATGACCCTCTTCCTGGCGGGCTGGCTGGCCTACCTGGCCCCCATGGTCCACAACCCCTCCCAGACCTTCATTTACGTCTGCTTCGGCCTGCTGATGGTGGCGGTGGTCTTCGGTATGCCCGTCTTCCTGGTGCTGGGCGGCGCAGCCCTGATTTTCCTTTGGAATTCCGACACCCCGATCAGCTCGATCCCCGCCGAAACCTACCGCATGGTGGTCTCCCCCACCATTCCGACGATCCCCCTCTTCACCCTGACGGGTTATTTTTTGGCCGAAGGCGGGGCTTCCGAGCGTTTGCTTCGGGTGTTCCAGGCTTTCTTCGGTTCCCTTCGGGGCGGCCCGGCCATCGTGACGGCCTGCGTTTGCGCCTTTTTCACCGCCTTCACCGGAGGGTCCGGGGTTACCATCCTGGCCCTGGGCGGCCTCCTCATGCCTATCCTGCTGGCGGAAAAATACAAGGAAAGGGACGCCTTAGGGCTCCTCACCTCGGCCGGTTCCCTGGGCATGCTTTTCCCCCCCAGCCTGCCGGTCATCCTTTACGGCGTGGTGGCGGCAACTTCCATCAAGGATCTTTTCCTGGGCGGGATCTTTCCCGGCTTCATCCTGCTTTTCCTCACCGCCCTCTGGGGCATTTTCAAGGCTTCTAAGGACCAGCTGTCCAAATACTCCGTTTGGCGCGCCTTGAAGCTGTGGCTCTGCCTGGGTCTTTTGATCCTGTTCATGGGGGCCTTGGTTTATTTCGGCTGGAAATATTTCGCGCAGTTGGCCTGGGGCGTCCTGGCCGCGGTGGGGGGCATTCAACCCGACACCGCCAGCGTGGGGCCCATTACCTTCGTCCACATTTCCTCCCTCATTTTCGTCCTGGTCGTGGGGCGTTTTTCCTTCACCCTTTTCAACCGTTTTCTCCTAGATCCGTTGAGCCTGAGGCTGGGCGTGGAGAAAGAAACGGCGGAGGCCATGGACTCGGCTTGGGACGCCAAGTGGGAGCTTCTTCTTCCCCTGGTGGTTATCTTCTTCCTGTTCGTCATCAAGGTGACTTTGGTTGAATCGGCGGCCTTGACCGCCCTTTACGCCTTCCTGGTCGAAGTCGGCTTTTACCGCCGGTTGAAACTGGCGAGCATCCCCAAGGTCATCACGGAATGCGGCATCCTGGTGGGAGGCGTGTTGTTGATCTTGGGCGTCTCCATGGGCTTCACCAACGACATGGTGATGGACCAAATCCCGGACCAACTGGCTGCCTGGGTGCACGGTTCGGTGCATTCCCAATGGCTGTTCCTGTTGATGGTCAACCTCATGCTGATCGTGGTGGGCAGCCTGTTGGAGATCTTCGCCGCTATCGTGGTGGTGGTGCCGCTTTTGATGCCCATGTCCGACGCCTTCGGCGTGGACCGGGTGCACATGGGAATTATCTTCCTGGCCAATATGGAGCTGGGCTTCCTGGCGCCCCCCTTAGGGATAAACCTCTTCTTATCCTCCTACCGTTTCAAGAAGTCCATGACCGAGGTTTACATGGCGGTGTTGCCAATGTACATCATCCTGCACCTGATGGTCTTCGCCATCACCTACATCCCCTTCCTGACTACCTGGCTCCCGAGGCTCTTGGCGAATTAAGCCTTCCGGCCTGGGCTCCGGAGAGAAGTTCTGATTTATAATGCCCCCATGTCGTTCCCAGAGGATTCCCCCAACCCGGCTATCGATGAATTACCGGTTACCTTCCAAAACAGTTTTTTGACACGTTGGTTCTTTTGGGTATACCTGGTTTTTGAAATTTACTTCCTATGCAAGAATTTAATTTCCGCGGAGAAAGCCGGGGTGGGAATAATTCTCCTAAGTTTCGTTCTTCTCGTTTATTTCGCCTCGTTTTCCCAATTCGCACGGGTCGAAAAAGATCGCCTCATTTTCAAGCCTTACCTTTTCTTCGGCCCCCGGGTTATCTACTGGAAAGACGTGACGAGGATTGAACTCTATTACAGCTTCGCCAGCTATTCTCTAAAGAACGGTTTCTATTTTTATGTCAATGGACGCGTCGAACCTTTTTGGGTCAGCCGGTACATTTTCGTTTGGAATAACTTGGAAAAATTTCTGGCCCTTCTTCCCAAGCTGGCACCGCAAGCCTCCATCCAAGTTCCCAAAATTTTCAAATAATATGAATGTTCGTCCATCTATAATGCCCTCATGTCCTCCCTCATCCCCCGCCACACCGGGCTATATACCGATTTCTACGAACTTACCATGGCCCAGGGCTACGTACTCGCGGGCAAGGCGGAGGCGCCCGCCAGCTTCGACTATTTCTTCCGGGAATGCCCCTTCAAGGGCGGCTACGTGGTCTTCGCCGGGCTTTCGGACCTTTTGGAGGCCCTGGAAGGCTTCACCTATGGAGCCGAGGACCTGGAATACCTGGGCAGCCAGGGCTTCCAGAAACCTTTCCTCGACTACCTGAGGAACTTCCGGTTCAAGGGCAGGGTTTACTCGGTGCGCGAGGGCGAGGTGGTCTTCCCCTTGGAACCGGTGGTGCGGGTGGAAGGGACCTTCCTGGAAACCCAGATCGTCGAAACCCTCCTGCTCAACTTCCTCAATTTCGAGTCCCTCATCGCCACCAAGGCTTCCCGCGCGGTCTGGGCGGCCTCCGGCCGGCGGGTGGTGGATTTCGGCCTGCGAAGGTCCCAGGGATTGGCGGGCATCCAGGCCTCCCGGGCGGCCATGCTGGGTGGGGTCACGGCCACCTCCAATGTCTATTCCGCTTTCATTTACGAACTTTCCCCTTCCGGCACCCAGGCCCATTCCTGGATCCAGAGCTTTCCGGACGAACTGACGGCTTTCCGCAAATTCGCCGAAATTTATCCCGACCGCTGCACCCTTCTGGTGGACACCTACAACACCCTGGACAGCGGCCTTCCCAACGCCATGATCGTGGCCAAGGAGCTGGAGCAAAAGGGCCACCGCCTGGCGGGCGTCCGGCTGGACTCGGGCGACCTGGCCTATTTGAGCAAGCGGGCCCGCGCCATGCTGGACCTGGAGGGGTTGCACTACGTGAAGATCGTGGCCTCCAACCAGCTGGATGAACACATCATCAAGAGCCTGCTCGACCAAAACGCCCCCATCAATGTATTCGGGGTAGGCACCAGCCTTCTCACCGGCCAGGATTCTCCCGCGCTCGACGGCGTTTACAAGCTGGGGGCCTACGAGGGCAAACCCACCCTCAAGGTTTCGGAAAACCTGGCCAAGACCTCCCTTCCGGGCGTGAAAAAGATCGTCCGTTATACCGACCCCGACGGGTTCTTTTACGCCGACGGCATCTTGCTGGAGGAGGAAAAAAGCGTGGAGACCATCTACCACCCCACCTCACCGGACCAAAAAAGCCGCGTGGCCCAGTATTTCCCAGAAGGCCTCCTTTTCAAGGTGATGGAAGAGGGCAAAAGCCTCACCCACTTCACGGTGAAGGAAGCTGCGGCCTACGCCCGGGAACGGCTCTCCAAACTCTCGCCGGAGCGCAAACGCTTCGAGAACCCCCACACTTACAAGGTGGGCATCAGCCAGAAACTGATGGATCTCCGAAGCCGGATCATTCACGAGCATTCCAAGCCCTAATAGACGCCCGAACCTGAATTTTCCCGACCCAGCCGCCGGTATTTCCCCTTGAACCGATGGGTTTCTGAAGCCTATTCATGGAATAATAATCTTAAAGGTGGAACCATGAAAGCGCTGCTCATCGTCGACGTCCAAAACGACTTCTGCCCCGGCGGCGCCTTGGCCGTACCCGAAGGGGACAAGGTCGTTCCCGTCATTAACGGCATGATGGATTTGTTCCCCCTGGTGATCGCCTCCAAGGACTGGCACCCCAAGGACACGGTACATTTCAAGAAATGGCCGCCTCATTGCGTGCAGGACAGCAAGGGCGCCGATTTCCACCCCAAGCTCAACGCCGCCAAACTCAAGAAGATTTTCCTGAAAGGGACCAAGAACAAAGACGACGGCTATTCGGCCTTCGAGGCGACCAATGCCGATCTGGCGGACTTCCTCAAGAAAGAGAAGGTGGATGAGCTTTACGTGGCGGGCCTGGCCACCGATTACTGCGTGAAGGCCACCGCCCTGGACGCGGACAGGTTGGGCTTTGAAACCTTCGTGGTGGAGGATGGGGTGGCGGCCGTCAACGCCAAGCCTGGCGACGGGGAAAAGGCCCTCAAGGCCATGGCCCGCGCAGGCGTTACTTTGATCAATTCTTCCGAGATCACCAGGGAATAAAAAAGCCCCCCGGCTTGGGCCGGGAGGCTGGAAGCTTTGAAGCGTTTAATTGGGGTTTCTTACATTCCGTCTTTCTTCATGTCGGAAGCCATGTCGCTCAGGACCAGGTAGTTCAACCCGCCCTTGCTGACGGTCTTGCCCATCACGTTCACCATCTCGCCGCCCTTGCTGACGAATTGATCACGGGCCGAATGGTAGTCCTTGTCCACGGGAATGTAGAGCTTGCCGTCATGGAGCAGGGCCAGCTCGCCGCCACCGGAGATGCACTTGGCCGCGCAGGCCTGGTGACCTTCCCCATGGGCGCCCTTGGCGATATAGCAGGCCACGTCCACCACTTCACACTTCATGGACTTGCCCATGTCTTTTGAATCCGACATTTTCTTCATGTCATCGTGCATACTGCTATGGCTCATGTCGTCGGCGAAAACCCGGCCGACGAAAAAAGTCAGCGTTAAAACTGCGGCTAATGCCAAAATTCTCTTCATGCCAACCTCCCAAACTGTTATTTCTCTCACCCTGGGGTGACCTTCCTAAATACCCTCCGAGGAAAGCCCAGGGTTACATGGGTGGGGGACTTTTTGCAAGCGCCCGGGGTGATTTTCCGCTGGAATCCAACGGTTATTCCTTTGGCGAGGGCGTTATTGGCCTTTCAAATCGATTTCAACGTCGCTGTTTCCGATGTCGGTCTTAGCCTTGGCTTCTCCCGAGGACTTGGAGCCTTTCTTGCCCTTGCTGGCTTTCTTGGACTTGCTTTTCTTTTTCTTGCTGCTGGATTTTTTGGATTTCTTCTTGTGGGAATGGCTTTTCGAGCTCGTGCTTCCAGTGTCGTCGGAGGAGCTTTGGGCCCAGGCCGTCCCTCCCGCCAAAAAAGCGAAAATTAAAAAAATGGATAAAAACTTTTTCATGCCTCTCCTGCCTTTCCCCATTTCAGCAGTTCTTCCGGATTTTGGATTTCCCGCTCATCGTACGACCACTGCCACAAACTGTGGAGGTTATGTCCGTCCTTCTTGGCCAGCCCCTTTACTTCCGACTTGAAGGACTGGATGATCCGGAGCAAATCCTCGTCCAGTCGGTGTAAGTCTAGCACCATTTCCACCCGGTCGGGATAGACCGAATGGCGCACCACTTTCAGGCCCGGATAACGCCCGGGAAGGCTCTTGAAACATTGTTCCACCATGCGGCGCAGGTTCCCCTCCAACAGGGGCTTCCCCTCCGTGGTGCGGAGGGTCACATGATGGAGGGAATCGGAAAAGTAGGTCACCGGCCCTCCGCCTTTTTCAGGTAACCGCCGTCGAACAACTCCTGGATGTCGAAATCGTTCCGTATCACCTTATTGGTTTTCAGGAAATCTTTGATATCCCCCATCTCGGCGATGTCCTTTGGCGTGACCTCCATCGACCAGTCGAACCCTTTCAGGCTTTCCGCCAGGATGTCCTTGGGAAATTGGCTATCCTTGGCCAGGATCTCGAGGGATTCCTTGGGATGCTTCTTCATGTAATCGTTGGTGGCCTTCGTGGCCTTGAGAAAAGCCGTAACCAGGGCCGGATTCGCGGTTCCAAAAGTCCCTCGCACTGCGTAAAAGCTCAGGCTCCCTGACACGTGGGCCGAATCGGCCAGCGCGCGCGCCTTGCCAGCTTTCTCTAACTGGGTGCGGTAGGGCATCCAGAGCACGATGGCATCCACCGCGCCGCTTTCCAAAGCCGGGCCCTGGTCGGGCCCCGCCAGGTTGACCAGCTGCAGGTCCTGGATGGAAAGTCCCAGGGGGGTGAGTAATTGGTAGAGGAAGTAGTGCACGCTGGAGCCGATCTGGGCGGCGACCTTTTTTCCCTTCAGGTCCGCCAGGGTCTTGATGGGGGAATCGGCCCTGACCAGGACGGCGTTGGTGGCGGGGTTGAATGCGGCCTTGGCGATGACCTTGATATCGATCCCACCCGAGCGGGCGGTAATCACCGGCATATTGCCCACTCCCAAAAGGTCCACCCGGTCCCCCGCGGCGGCCTCGATCATGACCGGCCCGGAAAGGAAGGGGATCCATTCCACCTTGGCACCCTGCTTGGCCAATTCCTTTTCATAAAACCCCTTGGCCTTGCCCACCAGCAGCACACTGGAGGAGGGTTGGTAGCCGATACGGACGGTCACTGGGGCAGTTTGGGCCCGGGCACCGGCGGAAAGCAGGAGGAGGGTCAAAATGGCGGTGATTGTTTTTTTCATTTCACTCTTTTCCTGGGGGTTTGGAAAAACTCATTGTAGATTTTCCGGCGGATTTTAACAAAGGGGGCCGAACTCCGGTCCCGGGGCCTGGATAACTTTACGGGGATAATATCCTGGAGGGTTCCTGGCCGGTCGGTCATCACCGCGATGCGGTCCCCCAGGAAGACCGCCTCGTCGATGTCGTGGGTCACCAGGAGAACCGTGCCCCTGCGCTCCCGCCAAATCCTCAGGATTTCCATCTGCATTTGGATGCGGGTCAGGGCGTCCAGGGCGCCGAACGGTTCGTCCAAAAGCAGCACCTCGGGGTGGCTCGCCAGGGCCCGGGCCAGGGCCGCCCTTTGCTGCATTCCCCCGGAAAGCTGGTGGGGATAGGCTCCCCCGAAACCGGAAAGTCCCACCAGGGCCAGGTATCGTTCGACCGTTTCCTTCCCTTCCTTTTCATCCGTCCCGGTTCTCAGGCCGAAAGCGATGTTTTCCCGGGCGGTCATCCAGGGGAACAACCGGGGTTCCTGGAAAACCATGCCCCGCTCCAGGCCCGGTCCCTCGACCGGGTTTTCCCCCAGCCGGATCGTCCCTTGGCTGGCTCCCTCCAGTCCGGCGATCAACCGCAGCAGGGTGCTTTTCCCACAGCCGCTTTTGCCGAGGAGAACCATGAATTCCCCCGGGGCCACGTCCAGGTTGACCCCGGCCAGGACGGGCAGATTGCCTTGGGGCAGGGCGTAGTCTTTCTGGACGCCCTCGATTTTCAAATGGCTCCGGCTGGGTTTCATGCCCGCCCCCCTTCCGGATGCGGGTTCCATTTGAGGAGCCGCTGTTCGAGCCTCACCACCAGGAAGTCCATCAAAAGGCCGGTCAGGCCGATGGTGACGACCCCCACTAACATCACATCGGGCTGGGACACCTCACGGGCGTACATGATCATGTAGCCGATGCCCGAGGAGGCCGCGATCAGTTCCGCCCCCACCACGCTGGCCCAGGCGATGCCCAGCCCCACGCGCAAGCCGGTGAAAAGGGAGGGCAGTATCGAAGGCAGGACGACCCGGGTGAGCACCACCCACCGGTTTTTCTCCAGGAGCTTGGCCACTTCCAGGTATTTGGGGTCGGTCCCTTTCACCCCCTGCAGGACGTTCATGAATACCGGCCAGAAACTGCCCACCGCGATCACCGTGACCTTGGAGCCTTCGTCGATGCCCATCCAAAGGATGAGCACCGGGATCCAGGCGATGGTGGGGATGGGGCGCAGCAGGCCCGTCACCAGCGAAAGGGCCCGGTCCAAGAAGCGGGAAAGGCCCATGGCCAGGCCCAGCCCCGTGCCCAGGGCGGCGCCGATGAAGAAACCCTCGAACACGCGCAGGAGGCTGGTTTTTAGGTGTCCCAGCAGCTCACCCGAAAGCAGGAGGCTTTGCAGCGTTCGGGCGATGGCCAGGGGGGAAGGAAGGATGGAAGTCCTGAAAAACCCCTTATCACTCAGCACCTGCCAGACCGCCAGGACCAAGGCGGGCACAATCAGGGGCAGGATCAGCCGGTAAAAGAGCGGGGACTTGCCGTTGGTTCGAGGAGAAGGCATGGCCTATTGTTCAATGGGGGAAATGGAAGGTCAAGGACGGCTTGGACAAAGGCTCGTTTTTCATCCTTTCAAAAAGTATACAAGAGTATACTTTTTGCTTGACCTGCCGGGCGGCCCGCTGTTAGCGTAAGTTTTGAAAAGCCGGAGAACTAAAAAGGAAAATCGTCATGGTGACCATCATTATGGAAGGCGGTCATATCCGGGAAATCCTGTCGGATGTGCCGGGGAAAGCCGTCGTCATTGACCTGAGTAGCGGGGAAAACGGGGAGGGCCGTCTGATTCCAACCTCTCTTTCGGAGGGTGAAAGGGTGATCGCCCACGCGGAAGGCTTGGAAATGACGGTGAACCCCATCTTTATTTCGGCGCTGAAAAGCAGGCTTACCTCGGCCATGGATTGAGGGGACTACAGTGCGGCTTTGTTTTCGGAAGCCAGCCGGTCCGCCAGGTAACTGGAACGGGTGAGGGGTGAGGCTTGCACCGAGAGCCCCAGTTTGGCCCCCGCTTCGGTCCAACGTTGGTAGCGCTCCAAGGGCACGTATTCGGCGACTTCCAGGGTGGAACCGGGGGGTTTCAGGTATTGGCCGATGGTGAAGAACTTCACCCCCGCTTGGGCGGCATCGGATAAGACTTCTACCACTTCCTCCTGGGTTTCGCCGAAGCCCACCATCAGCCCGGCCTTGAGTATCACTTTCGAGGAATCCGCGTTTTTCTTGAACCAACGGAAAAGCCCCAATGACCTTTCATAAACGGCTCCCGGCCGGATAGGGTCGTAAAGCCGGGGAATGGTCTGCAGGTCGTGGGCTATCACATCCGGCGGGTTTTCCAATAGCACCCCGTAGGACGCTTCCTTACCCTGGAAGTCCGGTACCAGGATTTCGATCCTCAACGCCGGGTTGAAGGCCCTCAAGGCCCCCACGATCTTCACGAACTGCCCCGCACCGCCATCGGAAAGCTCATCCCGGTTGGGCGAGGTCATCACCAGGTAACGCACGTTGAGGGCCCTGGCGATCTCCACCACTTTTTGGGGCTCGGTGGGGTCCAGGGGCAGGGGCCGGCCGGTTGTCACGGCGCAAAAGGGGCAACCCCGGGTGCAGATGGAGCCCATCACCATGATGGAGATGGTGCCGTGGTGCGGCAGGCATTCGCCCCGGTTGGGACATTTGGCTTCCTCGCAGATGGTATGGATGCCGTTCATCGGCAGCTTGGCGATGGCGTCCCGAAAGACGTGCTTGGGGTGGGGGTTGAGGAGGAAAGAGGGTGTCGGGAGGTGGGGGCTGGAAAGAATTGGGTGATTATTCATGAACGGTTACAAGATAATGGAAATAGGCCGTTTTGTGGGCGGATATTTAACCGGCGCCGTCAGTGGTACGATTAGGGCATATCACCAAGGAGGACTAAATGAATTCATTGCGAAGCGTCCAAAACCAAAAGGGGGAGGGCATGGTGAAGACCCTACTGATCCTCCTGATCCTAGGAGCCGCCGGTTACGCGGGTTATTTCTACCTCTGGCCCATGGTCGGGGGCGGCAACAATACTCCCGCCGCCTCGGCCCCCAGCACCCTTAATAACGGCCAACCCATTGCCGGTTCCGCGGCAGGTGCCGCAGTCCAAGGCGCCCAGGCCGCTGGCGAGGTGATGGGCAGCGGCCGATAAAAGCGCCGTCCCAGCCCGAGCCCACTAGGACGGGATGATGGTAGGCCGCTTCCTATTTTTTAAACGTTCCCGCGATTACCAGCGCGGCGCCCATCAGGCTGGTGTCCTTGAAAAAGCCCATCATGGCCATCATTTTCATCTGGGGGTTGGACATGCCCGGCAGGTGGATGGTCACGATAAAGACGAGGAGCATGACGGCCAGGCCGAAGCAGGCGTTTCGCCCCTGTTTGCCCGTGATGATAGCCAAAGCCGCCAGGATCATGGCGACACCCGTGAAGTAAATCCAAAAGACACCGCCGGGGATATAGGAAGGCACCATGTTTCCCATTTGGCCCGCGTTCATGACATGCCCGAATCCGAACCCTAAAAACGGCAAAGCATAAAGCACCCGGCCCACGAAACCCGTCAGCTTGTCCATAAATCCCTCCTCATTAAATTTCCTAAAATTTTCGCCTTACCCGCCCCAGGAAAAGCGGAACGCCGCCAACTTCCAGTCGAACCAACCGTCACGCTGGAACAAGAGGGACATCCTGTTGTCGGGGGTCTGGACCTGGCTCAAGTAGATGTCGATGGCGTAAACCTCCGTCGACTCGTAGTGCTTGTCGATGGGAAAGGGCGAGGGCCCCTGCGGTACGTTGTCCGGTGGGGAACTCCCCGGCTCCACCCGGACGCCTTTCATCATCAGCACCACCGTATTGGGCGTCACGAAGGAATCGACGATGGATTGGACCTGGTCGGGAGTGAGGTTGGCCGAGGGGTTGTCGGCGCGGTTGTACCTGAGCTTGACGTAATCCCCCACGTTCTTCTTAAGGGAGGGAATGTCCATAAAGGGTTGGATGGCCTCCGGCTTGCCGCTGTCTACCGCCGCTTGGAACTGGTCCAGGAACGGATTCACACAATAGCCGTACCAGCCGGCAAGGCCGACAGCGCAAAGGACGAAAAGGGCGAGGAACCATTTCAAGGGAAGCCGCCTTTCGAAACTTGGAATCAGCCTCCAAATTGGCTGAGGAGAGGGGAAAAATCAACCCATGCGGCGGAAGCCTTGGGAAAGCCCGTTTTAAAAATCCTCGGCGACGACCTTCACGCTGATGGTGGGCTCGGACTTCTTCCGCGTATAGACCACTTCTTCCATGTCTTCCAGGACCGACACGATGGCGTTGCCCGTGCCGATCAGGCTCAAATGGGCGGACTTGAGGGTGCCGGGATAGCTGTGGAGCCCCGCGAAGTGCTTCGAGGACTGGTGGATGTAGGTGTAGCCCTGGGGGTCGTAGCGGCAGGCCGATTCGATGACGGGCTTCTGGTCGTCTTTGTTGAGCGCCTTGGTGAGCATCAACTCCAGGCTGTCCTCATCGAGCTTGCGGTCGGGGATGTCGAAAAAGACGGCCGACACGCAGTAGTTCTCGTCCGGCGCGAAGCGCAGCTTGCTGGCGGCCTTTTTGACCGAATGAAACAGCTTGTCCGGCTCTTCCTTCAGGGCGATTTCCTTGCCCACGATTTCGTTCAAGGTGACGGTCTTGGCGGGCTTCTTGATCAGCTTGTTGGTGCGCTCGAACATCAGCTGCCCGTCCTTTTCCGGGCTGCAGGTGTAAAGCTCGTCGATCAGGCGCTTGGTCTTGGGGTCATAGATCATCAGCCGGTGGGACTCGGAAAGGATCCAGGAATACCTCAGCACCTCGTCGGGCTTGACGTTGCCCAGGCCGGGATAAGGCACGAAATCCAGGATATTGAAGTCGTTGGCTAAAAGGGTCTCGTTGCCGAGTTCCAAAAGGGCCAGGCAGCGCTTCTTGGGTTCGGCCGGAAGGTCGACCTTTTCGTAGATGGAGAAAATCCCCGTGCCCCTGGCGTATTTGGAGTCATCGAGGACTTCAGGCGTCGGCTTTTGTGGCTCAATCGTAAGCATCTTCATTGCCTTTCATTTTAAGTAAAAGAATAAAAAAAGCATGGGAAATTTTTCAAAAACTTCGCTTTTTACCGCCCTGTGACGAAGAGCTTCCGGGGTAGAATACCGGAAAAATTTGGGAGCACTCATGTCCGAAAAAGATTACATCAAACTGACGGGGAACTTTTACTTTGATCCCGTCAAAAAGCATATTTTGCGGAAGCTGGGATCGGCTTATTCCTTCGTACGGCATGACCGCCGGTTTTCCCACCGGCCCGTCTCCAAGGACCGCCGGTACAAGTTTGACGCCATGCCCATCCACTTGAAACCCATCGCCCAGGGGCTCTTCTGGGACGCCGAAAACAAGTACGTTTATAAGAAAATCAGCGGAAATTACGTCCTTTATTCCAAGGATCGCCGCAAATCCGAGGGCGCCAGCCCCACCGGCGCCGAGCGCCGCCAGCCCGGGTCATAACTTCCAACAAAACCCGAAATTTCACCACTGAGACACAGAGACCCAGCTAAAAAACAATAATTTTAAGTCTTTGGTTTAACTGTGCCTCCGTGCCTCTGTGGTTAAAAAAGGTTTTAGAAGTTCTTTTACTTTTTCTTGTAAACGTTCAGGCCCACCTTCTCGTCCCGGTCGGGAACCGAGATATTGCCCTCCGTCGAGGCGACGATGGTCGTCTTTCCCGAGGAGGACGGTCCGAATTCCTTGGATAAATCCACCTTGATGGTCAGGATGTTGCCTTCCACCTTCATTTCAACGTTTTTCATCCTCAACTCCTTTTCATTACTTGAATAAATCCTTCCACTTGCTTTCCATATCGCCCTTGGAGGAAGTCCCACCCCCGCCTTTTCCTTTACCGGAAAAATCGAACTCGTCGCAGTGGTTCCGCTTTTCCTTGTCCCTGACATATTCGGTGGTGGAGCTTTGGCACTCGTGGTGAGCCGCCGGGTCATAGAACCGGCAATTCAGGCAGCAATGCAGGTCCGCCCCGCACTTGGTGCAGGTTTCGCTTTTTCCGGGCTGGCTTCCCGGCGTCCCGTCCCAGGGCTCCCCACAGGCATGGCAGATTAAGGTCATATTTAATCTTTCTGCGGACGGCGGGGTTGAAACAGGTTTTTCTTAATCAAAAGAATATCCCGCAAAGAAAATCTCGTCCGGTTTACCATTTTTATATATCACGATGTAAACACAATGCCCACGGTCGATGTTTTCAAATAAATCCATGTTCCCCATTACCATCTCATTCGTCGGTTGATCGGTTCCAAATAGATCAGTTAATTCCTCTTGAGACAAAGGCGAAGCCACCGAATAATCCGGATTTTCCTCGACCCGCTCAATATCAAGAATAGATCGGGTCCCATCGGCATCGGCCGCCTCCAAAGCTTCTTCTATCGTCCTATGCTGGTTCCCGGGGTTCTGGCTCAAGAAGGCGTCGTCCCCAAACTCAATAAAGGGGATAACGGGGTTGTATCGGCCGGCATGAAATTCCCGTTCCCGCAATTGATTTAAAGCCGTTTGGATGTTCTGTTGATAAGGAACTCTATACCAATAAGGATGACCGCCCATTTCAGCACCTTCCTAATTTGGATTTAATCCTTTGGCTCCGAAGCCCTTAAGGGGGATAAGTCTTTAATCAATCCGGGTAAGGCGTTCATAAAATGAGCGCAGACCTTTTTTAAGGATTCTACCGCCGGTTGAATTTCCTCTTCAGTGAGAACCCTCCACCTAGTTGTGCTCGTAATACCCATCCAAGATGTTATTGATGTGTGACTGAAAAGATTCTGGTTTCTATCTTCCAAATATAGAAGTGACTGGGAATAACAAAATCCATTCTGCCGGCCGCCCGTATCAACATCCGTATATAAATGCCATGGGCCTATCGGCGTAATGTATCTGTCGGATCCCCCTGGAATCGCATCCGCTTTTTCTTTAAAAAACTCATTTAAATCCTGATGAATTGTTTTACGAATTTTCGACTTGCGGACTTTTGAAACCTCAAACTTCCATTCTTTTTGAGAGCGGGCAAGATATTCGTCAGCCAATATTTTTTCTTTTCTATCCAAGGGATCAATGGGAAGTCGTAGATGCCCAAATATTTGGACCGAAAATCTTCTAACAAGTGTTCTTGCGAAAAAAAGCCTTTCTTCTTCACTTTTTTCACTCATCATATTCAAAACCGTTTCAACTGCACCATCCGTTATGGTTTTCAATAAAGGGAAGCTCTCAAGAACCTCTCTTTCAAAATCTTTAAGCGACCATTCGTAAAAACGTTCAGAAAATATTTGTTCGTTTGATTTATCCATGGACCTTTATTTTCGTCCCGCGTTCACGAAATCGATCCACCCCTGTTCCACATTTACCTCAATCAGCTTCACCCGCACGCGGTCGCCCACGTCCAAGCCCTTGGCGCCCTGGACGATCTTTCCTTCCACGGCGGGCTTGAGAACCCTGACCCAAGTGCCCTTTTCCGAGGCTCCGGTGACGATGGCGTCGAAGTATTCCCCGATACGTTTGGAGAGGAAAAGCGCGCTGGCCGACTTGCGCACCTGCCGCTCCACCTTGTCCGCGGCATCCTCTTGGGCCGTGCAATGGACGGCCAGGGAGGATAAGTCCCCCCGGCTGTAGGTCGCGGTGGATTGGGCGAGCGCCGCCTTGAGCAGCCGTTGCGTGATGAGGTCCGGGTATCGGCGGTTGGGGGCGGTGGAATGGTTGTAGTCGCGTACCGCCAGGCCGAAATGCCCCAGGGGCGTCTCCCCCGGCGCCTCCGGCACATATTCGCCCCGGCCCATGAGCTTGACCACGGTCAAGGAGAGGTCGGGAAACCGCAAAGGGTCCTTCTTGCGTTGGCGCGCCAAAAAGTCGTTGAGCGCCTTGGAGTCGGGTTCGCCCGGCAGTTTCTCCCCCAGGCCCTCGGCCACCGAGACGATCTTGTCCCAGCGCTTGGGGGTCCGCACCACCCGGCGCAGGGTGGGAAAACCGGCCTGGGTCAGGAAACGGGCGGTGACCCCGTTGGCCGCGATCATGAAATCCTCAATCAGCTCCCCGGCGCGGTTCTTAAACTCCAGGGCCAGGTCCACCACTTCCCCATCCTTCGTGACCGGCCGGGGTTGGAGCGTTTCCAGTTCCAGGGCGCCTTGCTCATGGCGCAAGCAGCGCAGGGCTTGGGCGGCGCCATCCTGCAGTTTGAGTTGGGCATCCATGCCCGAAACCCGCGCGGCGGCCGGGGGCAAAGGGCCCTTGCCTTCCAGCCAGGCCCCCACGGCGTTGTAGGTCAATTGGGCCTTGTTCTCGACGAGGGCTTGGTAAACCGACGATGGGCCTACCCGGCCTTCCCCATCCACCGTCATTTCCACCACCAGGGCGGCGCGTATCTGGTTTTCATTTAATGAAGTCAGGTCGGTGGAAAGCTTTTCCGGCAGCATCGGGAAGGTCTTGATGCCCGTGTAGACCGAGGTGGTGTTCTTTTCGGCATGTCGATCCAGGGGCGTGCCCCGTTGGACCAAGGCATCCACGTCGGCCACCGCCACATAAACCTTCACGCGGCCATCGGACAGCTTTTCCCCCACCGAAAGCTGATCCAGGTCCTTCGAGTCATCGTTGTCGATGGAGCACCAAAGGAGGGAGGTGAGGTCTTTCAAGTTTCCCGCCGGCGCCGGCCCGGCGATGCCTTGCAGTTGCCCCAGGGCCTCGGGGGGAAAATCGGGCTCGAAACCCCGGTCCCGCATGGCCCCAACCGCGATTTGAAGAAGGATGCCGTGTTGTCCCGAGGCTGAAATTTCCATGGGTCACAAGATCCCGGGAAAGGCTTGGGCGCTGCCTGATTTTTCCTTGAGTTCCAACACCGTTTTTTTCCTGAGCCGAAGCACCACGCCGGGGGCCTTGGCAAACTCCACCAGGACCCTTGGCCCCCCCAAGCCGGACACTTCCTCCGGTTGGACGTCGGACCAGGGGATGAAAAGGGGGGTGTGCCCCGTCCGGACGAACCCGGTGGTTTCCATGGAAAACCCCCGGGCATCCGCCCCCAACAAGAGGGAAAATCCGTAATTGGCCGCGCCCATGGCCCCGGAGGCGAGGATCTTGTTTCCCTCAAAAGGGCTGGAGGCCCGGTAAAACTCCTCCAGCCGCTTCCATCCCCCGAGTCGGGCCGCGATCGGCCCGACTCCGACGATGACCACAATGGCGGTAACGAGGAGCACGGGAATGAAAAAGGGCGGCATGGTGCCTCCTAAAGGGAACTATCAAGTTAGGCGATTAATATAACATTTCCCCGCGGGAGTGTTACGTCTTGGTAAAAACTGGTCCACCCGGCCCACCCGGACTTCTTCATCCCGGATAATGTGGCCCCTACCCAATCCAAGGAGAACCCGATGATCCAGAAAAGTTTCCTGAATAAATTCGTCGTCAAGCCCGGCAAGGAAGTCCACCTGCGGGACCTAGACCCGGGTTGGGCCTCCCACAAGGACCTCCTGGATAAGTTCGGCGAGGAGCGGGTCATGAAGCTGGCCAAGAAGATCCTCAAGCGCAACCTGGAGAACCTGGCCGAGGCCCAGAACCTGTTATGGGCCTCCGACACCTACGGCGTGCTGGTGATCCTGCAGGCCATGGACGCCGCCGGCAAGGACGGCATCATCCGCCACGTCATGTCGGGCCTCAACCCCCAGGCCTGCCAGGTGCACAACTTCAAGAAGCCCACCAACGACGAACTGGACCACAATTTCCTCTGGCGCTACATGAAGAACCTCCCCCAACGGGGGCGTATCGGCATCTTCAACCGTTCCTACTATGAGGACGTGCTGGTGGTGAAGGTCCATCCCGAGTACTTGGATACCCAGAAACTGCCGCCGGGGATCAAGGGCGAGAACATCTGGCGGCACCGCTACAGCGACATCAACCATTTCGAGAAGCACCTGACGCGCAACGGCATCATCGTGCTGAAGTTCTACCTTCACATGTCCAAGGAAGAGCAGCGCAAGCGCCTGTTGGCGAGGCTCAACAACCCCGCCAAGCACTGGAAATTCTCCGATTCGGACCTGCCCGAGCGGGCCTATTGGGACGATTACATGAGGGCCTACGAGGACGCCCTCTCCGCCACTTCCACCGAGTGGGCCCCCTGGTACATCATCCCTTCCAACCACAAATGGGCTTCCCGCACCCTGGTGGCCGACATCCTCACCGGCACCATCTGCAACCTGGGCCTGGAATTCCCGAAGATCACGGCCGAACGCCGCAAACGCCTGGAAGCGGCCCGGATTCAACTGGAGAATGAGGCAGAGGAACTGGCCGAGGGAACGATGACCGCCTAGGCGGCATCAGAAGTAAAACCGACTTCCCAGGTTCCCGTAGATTTGCAGGCTGGCCCCGCCGGTGCCAAACCAAAGGGTCGGCACTACTTCCACATAGATATCCAGTGGCGCGGATTTCCTTTGGAAAAGATAGCTGATCCCGATGGGAAGGCAGCCCGCCAGGGCTACGTTTCCGCCCCCTAAGGCCAAATCGCCACCTCCCCCGATATAAAAGGGGAAGGCTCCTTGGGAGGGATGGATCAGGTTGTAATCGTGCCAGAGGTATTGGAGTTGCAGGACGGTCGCTCCCCCGGCCAGTTTCACGGCCCCCTGGAAGGCGTCCTGGGGGTCCACCCAATACTTACCCGTGACGCCCCAGTCGCCGGGCGCACCCACCACCAGGCCCAGCCCGAAATCGCCCCCGCCCGTGATGCTGGAGGCTGGACGGTTGTTCCCGGGATGGGTGGAAGGGGAGGGGTTGTCCAGGCCCTCGTCGAAGCGGGCCAGTTGGGGGTTGTCGGGGTGGATTCGGAGGGATTGGTCGAAGGACTGCTTGGCCCCCCCGCGGTCGCCCTGGGCGTATTGGCACATGCCCAGGCCCTGGTAGGCCTGCCAGTTGGCCGGGTCCTGCTGGACGGCGGCCTGGAAATACCGCTCGGCGTCCCCGTACTCGTGTTGGTTATAAAACCGCATCCCCGCCTGGTAATACTCCCAGGACGTGGCGGCCAGGGCCCCCGAAGTGGAAATGAAAATCAGGAACGCTCCGAGCCACAGGATCCCCCGCCATGCCTGGAACCGATGAGGACTCAATCTCAATCGTCCTTTTAATTCCCGTTCATGCTGTTGTCCGGAGGCGCCGCCGTCCCATCCGGCGGCGGGTTATAAGCCCCGTTGTCGGCCTGGTCGGCGTCGAAATTGCCCGGACCGTAGGAATTGCCGTCGTCGTCGAACATGTCGAAGGTCCCATCGTTGAGCTTCAGAATGATCTGCAGGGGCCTTCCCGTACTGGTGTCGGAAAACTGCACACTCTCCACTCCTGAGGCCAGGTAAACCGGCTGCCGGGCCGAGTCCGCGTCCGTCGCATCCGTGTCGTAAAGGAAGGCATCCTGGGTGCCGGACATGACCTTGATCTGGCAGGAATTATCCGGCGCGTTGTAGACCTGGTAGGTCTGGTCGGCCGGGGCGGTCACGACAACCTGGTCGTTGGCCGAGTTGCAGGGGATGTAACTGTCGTTGTTGTAGCAGTAAAGGTCGTCCACGTGATAGGGATCCTGCCACCACCAGAAACCCTCGTTCCAGAAGCACCAGCGGTCGTAATCCGAGTCATACCACCACCAACGGCCGGCGTAATAGCGGTTCCAGAAAAAGCTTCCGCCCACGTACCATCCCCACCAGTGATAACCCTGGTTGTCGATGTAATGGCAGTAGTTGAAGCTGTTGTCCGTATGCCAGTAATAATGGTTACGTTCGGTTTCCGAGGCGTTGAAACCCTGAATCCGGTCGTGCCAACCGGCCGTATCCACCAGGGTCATATGGTCCCGCACGATCGGGTCGTTGAAATGCCGGGGGGAGATGGCGGTGGCCGCCAGGGGCGCCTTGTTCGGCCCGTGTTGGGGAAACCGGATGGTGGAATATTGCCGCGAGGTATGGATGATCTCCGCCCGATTGGTAATGAGCGCCGGTTCTTGGGCCACGCCGATCTTCTGGAGTTTCTTGCGCACATAACCGGGCGCATAGGGATGATGGTGAACCGCCACCGCGGCCCTCTGGCCCGGGGCCGCGTAAGCCTGCGGGTTGCTGGGCCTGGACTGGATCGTGTAGGACGGCCGGGCCGCATTGGTGGAACCTTGGGGTTGGACCCGGGGTTGGGGCCGGTTGGTAGCAGGGGCGTTCCATTGCAGCCGGCCATAGGATGGTTGCGCATGAACCTGGGGCTGGGGGACGCTCTGCTGGGATGGGAAGTTTTGGTTATGCCCTCCGCTGGAGGGGTGGCTCATGTTGATGATGACCGGCTGCCGGGACGGAGCGGCATTCACCCGGGGGGAGGCGGCGGGCCGGCTGGGCCGGGAAGGGGGATTCTTTCCCCCGGAGTTGTCATCCCTGCCCGGGCGGGGATTGTCCGCCAAGGCGATGAGGGGTGCGGCCAAAAAAATCGTCATCATCAGACTGATCTTGCGTTTCATGGAAGCTCCCTTTTTTAGACCCGTAATGGCTGTCTAATTCTACTCTTTTAGACGCGCCACCGCCTACCTTGGGTTTAAAAAATCATTCTTGTGAATTGGATTTCTAGAATTGCAAGCGGTTGACTGGAAAGAGGACAGGCCTAAATCCACCGGCTGAATTGACCGGTTTTATTGGACGCTGAACGGAGCCGCATCCCCTGTGACGCCATCCCGCAGGCCATAACCCAGCATTCCGGCCGTGCCGAAATTGACACCAAGATAGGGCGTTGAATTATCTGCTCCCACACCCGGTTTCCCCAAAAGATGAGGTTTAGTTTGAACTTTCACCCCTCCGCTTGAGCGGACCGCCCCTTCTGAAGCCAAGGATCCGTCGCTGTTAAAGTATAGAAAATCTCCCCAGTAGACATCTCCAGCCATTCCTCTGTCGTCGCAAACATTGTTGCCAGGAGACTCAAAAGGAGACAGTTCTAGAATAAAAGTCCCTCCAACAAGACTCCAATCCTCAATGGGTGCGCTATACGACGTATCAAAAGCAAACCAAACGTAGACCGCTTGGTTGTTGGGAGGAGTATTAATCCCATATACGCCTAAATCGTTCACTTGATAAAAAAGAAATGTAATTTGACGGTTAAAACCAGCCGTATCCGTGAAAGATTTCACTACCGTGCAAGCTGCTGGAAAAACCGATGGCTGGTCCCAAGCGAAATTCAAGGCGGTGGGGGAGTTGATATTGATGGAAAGGGGGGATGGTTGGCCCCCGGCAATGACCGTCGTGTGATTCGGCAAGGCAATGGGGGAAGAATCCAACGGAACGGTCAAGTTCGCTTGTTGCAAAAAATAAACAGCAGGCATATTCGGATCCGGTAAATAATTCAATTTATTATTGAGGTCATAACCGTTCGATTCGCTTGTGCCAAAAGGAAGATTCCACTGATTACCTAAATCAATAATCAGAATACCTCCCGGCTGATTTAACTGCAGTCCGGTATTCAGGTTTCCGACCAGGTTGATTACCTGATATGAATTGCAATTGGGCGTAGAGGTTGGCGTGAGCGTTACGGTCGCGGTGGGGGTGGTGGTTGGCGTGCCGGTCGGGGTAGCTGAAAAAACGGTCCCGCTGGGCGTTGGGGAGGCGGTGGAAGTGGGAGTGGAAGTCGCGGTGGCTGTTAGAACGGTCGAGGTCGGCGTTGACGTAGGAACAACCGTTGTTCCGGTCGGGCTGGCAGTGGAAGAGGGCGTCGAAGTCGCCGTTAGAGTGGGGGCGGCAGGGTTTCCGCCGGAAGGCGCCACCGGGGCATTGAAATTATGCGTACAGGCCGCCGGAAGACAGGCCAGGAACGACAAAACAATGATTCGAGATAGACCCGCTGAGATGCTCTTCATAAAAACCCCCGTGATATATAGGCAAAAGAAAGATCGAAATGAAATAAACCGTCTTGGAATGCCTAACGGCTGAAATCAGGGTTTCTTAAGGGTGCGCGGGGTTTTTAGGGTTTTTGAGGGGAACAGCAAACGGCCAAACCTGCGGGTGAGGGGTTGGCTGGGGGGCTCACTTCTTTACTAGTTTGGGTTCCTTGACGGCTTTGATTTCATCGAGCCTGGATGTGTCCCGGATTCAATTGAAGGATCGGTGGACCGTTGAGAGCCCGGAAAATCCCATCTTGACAGATGCATATCAAAAAAGCATATTGATGCATATGAGAACGACCTTAAACATTGATGACCAGCTGTTAAAAGAAGCCTCCAAAATGACGGGTGTGGCCGAAAAAACTTCACTTGTCCGAATGGGACTTGAGTCTCTCATCCGCCGGGAAGCCGCCAAACGGCTCGCGGCCATGGGCGGAAGTGATCCCCGCGCATCCGCCCCATCCCGTGGGCGGCGAACCCGCAAGACTTGATACTGGTCGATACCTCAATCTGGATCGACCATCTCCATTCCCCGGATGCGTTTCTCATTTCCCTCCTCGACAAAGAGGAAGTCGTAACCCACCCCTTCATTCTTGGGGAATTGGCCCTGGGCCGGTTAAAAAACAGGGCCCAAATCCTGCATGACCTCAAAATGTTGCCCCAAATGGTTCCCTCTTTAAATCCCGAAGTCCTGGACTGGGTTGAGGAACACCGTCTTTATGGCAAAGGGGTCAATTGGGTGGACGCCCATTTGTTATTTTCCTGTTTTTCGGATGAATGCGAATTCTGGACTCGGGATAAGGCTTTGATAACCATCAGCCGCTTATTGGGCGTTAAGACCCATTCGATTCGTTGAAACTTATTAAGGGATCGCAAGGAGAGAGGGTAAGGCGACAAAATCGGAGAGCCGGTTTTTGTTATTTCTTAACGAGCTTCGGTTCCTTGACGGCCTTGACCTCGTCCAGCCGTGAGACCGGCGTGGAATAAGGCGCGTTCTTGAAGACGTCTGGGTTGGTTTCCATTTCGGTGCGGATCTTGAGCATGGCGTCCACGAACTCGTCCAGGGTCTTCTTGGTCTCGGTCTCCGTGGGTTCCACCATGATGGACTCGTGCACCACCAGCGGGAAATAGATGGTAGGCGGGTGGTAGTTGAAATCGATCAACCGCTTGGCGATGTCCAAGGCCGAGATGCCGTATTTTTGCTTCAATGGCTCGGCCGTCAGCACGAACTCGTGCTTGCAGATGCGGTCATAGGCCACCGGATAGTGGTTCTTGAGCCGCGCCAAAAGGTAATTGGCGTTCAAGGTGGCGATGCGGCCCACCCGCTCCAGTCCCTCCTTCCCCAACCGCTTGCAATAGGCCAGCGCGCGCAAGAGCACGCCGAAATTCCCAACGTTGCCCTTCATCCGGCCGATGGACTGAGGCGATCCCCCCTTGAGGTAATACCGGTTCCCTTCCTTGCCGACACGGGGTTCCGGTAGATAAGGCTCCAATGCCTTCGTGCAGCCCACCGGTCCCGATCCCGGACCGCCGCCGCCATGCGGCGTGGAAAAGGTCTTGTGCAAATTCAAATGTACCAGGTCGAACCCCATATCCGCCGGCCGGCAGATCCCCACAATGGCGTTCATATTGGCACCGTCGTAATAAAGAAGACCCCCCGCGTCATGCACCAGCTTGGCGACCTCCAAAATATGTTCCTCGAACAACCCGAGCGTGCTCGGGTTCGTCAGCATCAAGACCGCCGTGTCCTTCCCCAATTTCGCCTTGAGGAGTTCCACGTTCATGTTTCCCCGTTCGTCCGTGGGAATGGAGATGGTCTTCCAGCCCGCCATGGTGGCGGAGGCCGGGTTGGTGCCGTGGGCCGAATCCGGCACGATCACGTTGACCCTCTGGTGTTCACCCCGGTCGGCGAAATAGCGCTTGGCCATCAAGAGGGCCGTCAATTCCCCGTGGGCGCCTGCCGCGGGCTGCAGGGTCAGCGCGTGGCAGCCGGTGATTTCCTTCAGCCACTGTTCCAGGTCGTAAATGACCTGCAGGGCGCCTTGGACTTCGTCTTCCCGTTGGGCAGGATGCAGGTTGGCCCAAGCATCGGCGAAGGCGATTTCCTCATGTACCTTTGGGTTGTACTTCATGGTGCAGGACCCGAGGGGGTAAAAGCCGTTGTCGATGCAGAAGTTCTTGCGGGCTAGTTCGGTGTAATAACGCACCAAGTCCACTTCCGGATGGGCCTCGATCTTGGCGGGAGTGCGCAGCTTGATCCAGTTGGGAAGCTCGGTGGGTTTCTGGTGCACCTTGCCCACGTGGCCCTTGGCCGAAAATTCCTCGCAGGCCGAAAGGAAGGATTCCACATCATCCAGGTTCGTCAGTTCGGTGGTGGCCACCAGCACGCAATCCTTGTATTCCGGGTAGTCGGTCGAGAGGTCGAAGGGCGCCACCAGGCCCCATTCGGCCAGGAAGTCGGCGAAACCCGTTGAGGGGGGCCGCACCACGAATTCGTTGGCGTAACGGGCCGTCTCCACCTTGAAGCCGGGGATCTTCTGGATCTCGCGGGCGATGGCATGGGCGCAAGCCGCGCCGTCCTTGGCCACCTGTTGGGCGCCGGTGCCGCCCTTGAAGTAGAGCCAGGCCGAGGCGAAGTTGGCCATGAGCGACTGGGTGGTGCAGACGTTGGAGGCCGCCCTCTCGCGTCGGATATGCTGTTCGCGCGCCTGGAAGGTGAGTACGCAGGCGGCTTTGCCGTTGCGATCCACCGTCTCGCCCACGATGCGGCCGGGCATCTGCCGGATATCGTCGAATCGGGCGGTGAGGAAGCCCGCGTGGGGCCCCCCGAAGGAAAGGATGTTGCCGAAGGACTGGGCCGAACCAGCGCAGATATCCGCGCCTAAGGAGCCGGGCGAGGGCAGCAGGGCCAGGTTCATGGCCTCAGCCACCGCCACCACCAGGTAGGCATTCTTCTCTTTGCAGATCGTGGATATTGCGGCCAGGTCCTCGATGGTCCCCAAGAAGTTGGGGTATTGGACGACCACGACAGAATTGGGCCAGAGCTCAGCCTTGAGTTGGTCCAGGTCCGTTTCGGTTCCCTTTAATCCGATTTCGCGGATTTTATGCCCCTGGGGGTTCAGGTAAGTCTGGATGGTCTGCCGGTATTCGGGATGTACGCCCCGGGAAACATAAACGAAGGATTCGGCCTTCTTAATCCGCAAAGCCAATAGGGCGGCCTCGGCCACGGCGGAGGCTCCGTCGTAAAGCGAAGCATTGGAAACTTCCAGGCCGGTCAATTCCACCATATAAGTTTGAAAGTCGAAAAGTACCTGCAGGGTGCCTTGGGCGATCTCGGGTTGGTAGGGGGTGTAGGAGGTCAAGAATTCGGGCCGGGTCACCACCGCCTTCACGGCGGCGGGCACCTCGTGGTAGTAGAGCCCCGCGCCCAAAAAGCAGGGACGGTCCGAAACGGGCTGGTTGTTGCGGCCGATCATGGAAAACCAGCGCTTGAGTTCGGGTTCGGTGAGTCCGTGGGGTAGGTTGAGGCCGTTCTTCAGGATTTGGGAAGGGGGCACGTCGGCGAAAAGGTCGTCGAGGTTCTTGACCCCGATGACTTTGAGCATTTCCTTTTCGTCTTCAGCGGTAATGGGGATATAGGCCACTCAAAACCTCAGTTCAATGGAGCGTCGCGAGGTATTGTTCTTCCGTTAAATACTCGTCCAAGGCTTTGGGATTATCAAGCTGCACGATGGCGATCCACCCCGCGCCTTCCGGGTCCTGGTTGACCAAGCTCGCCTGGTCCTTAAGCTTGGTGTTGACTTCCACCACGGTGCCCGCGGGCGAATAGGCGTCGGCCACGGCCTTCACGGATTCCAGTACGCAGAGGCTCTGCTTGTCCGCCAGCTTTTTTCCCACGTCGGGAAGTTCCACGAAAACGATGTCGGAAAGTTCGTGGGCCGCGTGCTTGGAGATGCCGATCTTGATCTTGCCGCCGCCGAGGTCTTCGTACCATTCGTGGGTCTTGGCGAACTTGCGCATGGAAACTCCATTTATTTTTGCCGTCATTGCGAGGAGCCGCCCCAATAGGGGCGGTTGCGACGTGGCAATCTCAGGTTTTTGCTGGAATTAGACGGAAGGCGTCGGAAAGCGTGGTGAAGGCATGACTATATCAAAAAGAAAAAACTTTTCCAGTTTTATCCGATGCTGGTTTTTTTGAGGACGTTTTGGATGAACACCGTCTTGGCTTCGGTATAGGCCTCCCGGTCGGCGGGGAATTTCACCGCTAGTTCTCGTTTCAAGGCTTCATATTCAAGTGCATCGGCGGGGTTCGTGCGTAGGTGGTTACGGAAAGCCAATTCCCTTCGCCATTCTTCCCCGTCCAATTCGCAAAGATGCAATTGATGTGAGCGCTTTTCCCCGTAGGGAGGCATCCCCTTGACGAAGAACCAGCGAATGGCGTCGTCGAAAGCGCCCGGCCCGTGCACATAGCCCAGCGCTTCAAGGGGCTGGACCATCCGGGGCCAGTCCCCTTTCGAGGAAACCCCTGCCAGGATGTCGATAACAGGCTTGGCGGCCAGGCCGGGCACCGCGGTGCTTCCGAAATGTTCGATCCGGAGGCCCCGGAAGCCTCCCAGGGCCTGCCGGAGCGCCTCTTTCTCCTGGGTGAAAAGCCCCGGCCATTTCGGGTCGTAAGGGACGATTTCGATCCGGTCTTTCTGCGGGTCGTAACCGGGCGGAAGCTTCAAGGCGTGAAGCCGCCCTTGGGTGGATGGCGGTGCAAGTAAAGCTTGGCCATCTGGGTGGGCGCGAGAAAACCCGGCAGGGTGGTTCCCCAGAAAGCCTCTTCGGCCTGGTGCTCGCTGTGCAGGTCGTTGAAAAGCGTCGTCAGGGTGGGCTGGAGGGCCGTGTCGGCGGCGTTCGACTGCACCAACTGGTTCAATTGCTCCACCGCCGCTTCCTGTTCCTCCTTGAGGGGCTTCATTTGGCTGTTGCGGGCCTGGTCGGCGGCCTTGAGCTGCATGGATTGCGGCTTGTTCAAGCCGAAATACTCGTTCCATTTAACAAAGGGAGGATTGGGATTGTTGGGACGCTGGACGGCGGGCGCGATGGTGCTCTTGGGCGGATGACCCTTGAGGTAGATCTTGGCCACTTGGGTCGGGGTGAGGAAGCCCGAAAGGGCGGTCCAATAGTCCTCATCGGCCTTGTCGATCACCTGGATATCGTCCAAGACCTGCTTCAGGGTGGCCTGCAGGGCCGTGTCCCCGGCGTTGCTTTTGACCTGGTTCACCATGTTCTGGGTGGCGTCGTCCTTGTCCTGCCGCACGATCTCCAAGGGCTGTTTTCTCTTCTCATTGACGGCCTTCAACTGGGCCTTTTGGCTGGGATTGAGCCCCAGGTATTGGTCCCAGGCCGGGTCGGCCCAGCCGGGAGCGGTCCCTGTCGCCGTGATGACACCCAAGAGCCCCAAAAACAAGAATCCCGCCTTTTTCATTTTCCCCTCCAGGTTTCAAGCCGACCCTCATTGGACGTTTCTTTATATAGGTTGGTTTCCGGGTTGCCCTAAAAAGACTTGCGTAACTCTGTCGTACGAATGGCCGTACCACAAAACGGAAGCTTTCCTTGCAACCCTTGAAGCCCATGGCTAGTGCCCCCATTCGGAAACTTCGGGGGTTGGGGGATAAAATTCGACAAAAGCTGTGAGTGATTCCCGAAAATAATGATAGGATTCCCCGATGCCTGAAACGAAAACATGCCCCAAATGCGGAACTAAGAACCCCGCCGCCAACGGCTTTTGCGAGCAATGCGGCGCGAAACTGGTGGCTCCCCAAGTTCCGGAAAAGAACCCTGGCCCTTCGAAGGCCCCAGAAGTCCAGGCCAAGCCCCAGAAGTCCTCCGGCGACTTGGAAACCGGGAAACCCGTGAACGCGGCCGCCCCTGGCGTCCAGTCGCCCTTCTCCATTTCCTGGATGGCAATCGCCTACGCGATCCTACTGCTTCTCACGGTTTACACGCGCTTCGACCATTTGGGGGATAAGCCCCACCACCACGACGAGAGCATGCACTCCGACTACTCCTACACGCTCTTCCACGATGGCAAATACGTTTACGACCCCATGATGCACGGACCCTTCCAGTTCCATGGCAACGCCTTGATGTTCTACCTTTTCGGCGTTTCCAACGCGACCTCCCGCTACCTGGCGGCAAGCTTCGGCATTTTGACGGTGGTGCTGGCCATGCTCCTGGCGCCGTTCCTAGGGCGGTGGGGCGCCTTCCTGGCCACGGCCATGATCGTGGCTTCGCCCAGCTTCATGTATTTCGACCGCTTCACGCGGGAAGACGCCTATTACGCCGGGGGCATCTTCCTGATGGTGGTATTCCTCTTCCGCTTTTACCGCTTCCGGAGGCTTCCCGACATCTGGCTGGCCACCCTAGGTTTCACCATCGCTTTTTGCACCTTTGAGGGCATTTTCCTGACTGTGGCGGTCATCGGAACCTATTTCTTCATCCGCCTCCTGCCTTGGGCCGACGTCTTTATCGCGGCGGGGCTCACCGGACTCGGGGTGTTGGCCCGGGTGATCCTGGGGGATAACAACCCGGTCCAGATGCCGGTCTTCCTTTTGCTCCTGGGTTCGGCCTTTCTTTACACTCTTTTCCAGCTCTTCACCCGCTGGCGGGACAACCGGAAAAAAGGCCGGGCCGAAAGCCCCCTCTGGAACGTGATCCTCAACCTGGGCTTTGAAAAGATCGGCTGGGACCTGGCGGCCTTTGTCGGCTGGTGGGCGCTCACTTTGTTGTTTGCCGGTATCTTCCCCTACCTGGGGATCAACCTTCCCGGCTTTTTTTCCTTCCTCATGGTGGCGGCCTACCTGGTGATCCTCTTCCGCTTGTTCTGGTTGTGGCTCCAAAACACCGCGCCCGCCCTCACCGGAAGCCTGGCCGTCGGCAGCATCGTCTTCACCCTGCTCTTTACGACCTTCTTCACCGTGGGGTCCGACCAGCCCGATTTCGGCTCGCGACTTTACGGCCTCTTCCACGCCCTTTACATGGGCGCCTTCGGCGGCTTGCAGTACTGGTGGGGACAGCACAAGGAAGCCCGCGGCGGCCAACCCTGGTACTACTACCTTCTCCAATTGCCGGCCAATGAGATGCTGTCCTTCCTTTTCTCCCTGGCGGCGATGGTTTATTACGGCCTCTTCAAACGTAAGAATCTTCCCCTCTTCCTGGCCTATTGGTATGTGGGGTCCCTGGCCCTTTTTTCCTGGGCGGGGGAGAAGATGCCCTGGCTGATCCTCCATCCCCTCCTGCCGGCGCTCCTGTTGTCCGCCTATTTCATGGGTGAGATCTTGGAATCCCACCCGGTAAGCCAATGGGGAAAATCCGCCCGCGTCGGGGCCATGCTGCTTTTCGGCCTTCTGTTTTCCTATTCCATCCATTCGGCCGTCCTCTTAAACTTCTACCACGAGGCCAACCCGGTAGAGCCCCTCGTTTACGTCCAGACTTCCGATGAGGAACGGGACGTGGAAAGGATCGTCCGGGAGATTTCCTACGGCGAAACCGGCGGCCCCAATCCCGAGGCTCCTCCCTCAACGCAGCCCTTTGAAAAAACCATGCACGACGGAATGGCCCTGACCATCGAGGATAAATGTTCCTGGCCCTACGCCTGGTACTTCCGGGATTTCGCCTTGAAGAATTTCCCCCAGTCCATCACCGTGGCGGACAACCCCATCATCCTGACCGGCACCGAGGACGACGCCCAGGACTATCCCGTACTCAGCCAGGCCGGCTACGTAAACCGGAAGTACAAGCTGCGCATATGGTGGATCCCCTCCTGGTTCAAGAAGGGCTTTCCCGCGTCGGACATGAACTCCGGCCTGTTCTTCTCCTGGCTTTTCAGCAATTTCATCCCCTTGTCCTCCTCCAAGCCCGACATGGTGGATTGGAACGACTTGAAGAACTGGTTCCTCTACCGCCAGGTCTGGTCCGACCTGGGCAGCACCAACATGCGCCTTTGGGTGCGCAAGGACCTGGCGGACAAATACGGCTTCACCGAGACCACCCGTTCGGACATCCCGGCCGATTACCCCTTGCCGGCGCCCACTCCCGCGCCAACCCCTTCCAGCCATAGGCATTCCAAGCATCCCTAGGCAGTTCTGGTATAAATGGGGAATGGGGAGGCCGGGGGATGAACCATAAAAAAATCGTCATTTTCGATTTGGACGGCGTCCTGCTCGACAGCGAACCCATTTATATCGCGATGAACATGAGGTTCTTCAAGGAACTGGGCGCGACGGGCATCACCCTGGAGGATTACGACCGCTTTATCGGCATCTCCGCGACGACGATGTGGGCCACCATCAAGGAAAAAGCCGGCCTTTCCCAAACGGTCGAGGAATTAAAAAGCATGGAGCGGGAACTCAAGCACAAAACCCTCGGGGAGGCGGCCTTGGTGCCAACAGACGGAATCGTCCCCTTCCTGGAACACCTTCAACAGGCCGGGCACACCCTGGCCATCGCCTCTTCCAGCCTCCAGAAAAACGTCCAATTGATCCTCGGCAAACTCGGCCTGGCGAAATATTTCGACCTGGTTGTCACCGGCGAGGACGTGGTGAAGGGTAAGCCGGAGCCCGATATCTTTTTGAAAGTGGCCCGGCATTACGGCTGCCCGCCGGAAGATTGCGTGGTGATTGAGGACTCGGCCAACGGCGTCAAGGCCGCCAAAGCCGCCGGCATGGCCTGCCTGGCCTATTTCAACCCCCATTCGGGCAAGCAGGATTTATCCAAGGCCGACTTTATCTTCGACCGTTTCGACGATAAAAAACTATATGAACGGATCGGTTAAGGGGCCATGCCTTTTACCCGGGGATGGGGTATAAGGAATACCGCACAAGGCTCCTGAAAGACTCAAAACTAAGCGGCGGTCATTGGACAGATGAAATTCGAAAACATCCAGTGGGTGATCTTCGACGCCATGGGTGTCGTCTTTAAGATTGGCTCCGACATCGACGAGTTGTTGATTCCCTACCTTCAGAAATTGAACCCGGAAATCACGGCGGCGAAGGTCCACGGGCTGTACGCCCTCGCCTGCGTTGGAAAGATATCGTCCCAGGAAGTTTGGGAGGAGTTGGGGTTTGGGAAACAATACCCGGGCATTGAGAAGGCCTATCTCGATGAATGCCTGGAAGTGGACCCGGAGTTTTACCCCTGCGCCAAGGCTTTACACCCCCGATACCGGCTGGCCATGCTTTCCAACGACGTGAAGGAATGGTCCCAATACTTACGGGCAAAAAACCACCTGGATGACCTTCTGGAAACGGCCGTCATCAGCGGCGACGTGGGCTTCCGGAAACCTGACCCAAGGATTTACCAGGAGCTCCTCAGGCGTATTTCGGCCGAGCCTTTTCGTTGTCTTTTCATCGACGACCGGGTAATAAACCTGGATTCGGCTCGGGAACTGGGCTTTAAAACAATTTTGTTTTTAAGAAATCCCGGCAATGAACCGGGTGGCCATCCCGTTGTCCGCTCCTTCAGTGAGATACCCGGCCTCCTCTGAGGGCTTGATTCAAGGGTGGCGGCCCGCCGGAAAAAAATTAAGAACGGATCAACCCATGAGCGTATCCCGCGGACTGGATGCTTACCTTTATGGCATGACGGTCCTCTCCACCATCCACCGCTTGAAGGGGTCCTATCCACCGGCCGATTCCTACCGGGAACTGGATCGAACCCTGGTGGTTCCGGGCGGCGAAACGGGCAATGCGGCGATTCTTTTGGCCCGTTTGGGCCTGCGGGTCCGGCCTGAAGGGGTCCTCCTGGGTTCCCAAACACAGGAACCCCTTTTAAGGTTCTTCAAGAAATGGGGCGTGGATGCTTCCGGGATGAAGATGGACCGTAACTTTGAAGGCTGGAAAGACGTGATCCTCGTGGACGACCGGCACCGCACCGTATTCGGCCAGTTCGCTTTCCGCTTTTCTAAAAACGGCGGACGTAAATGGTCCAGCCCCAATAGGGTGGCGGTCCGACGGGCCCGGGTGGCCGCGATTGACCCCTATTTCCAGTCCCAATCCAAACAGGCCGCGCGG
>Ga0335085_10002200_pt1 | contig 37265 bp, 35 predicted proteins | sample Lox_Sample_45_FD_206712 | JGI IMG/M metagenome (GOLD analysis project Ga0335085, IMG submission 206712) | Soil microbial communities from Loxahatchee National Wildlife Refuge, Florida, United States - Lox_Sample_4.5 | ecosystem: Environmental > Terrestrial > Soil > Wetlands | place: USA...
TCTTCCTCAGCAAAGCGCCGTCGCGCTCTGCCGCGATGGCTTCACTACTACAATTTCCATCGTCAGCATTCCTCACTCGGAGGTAAACCACCGGTGTCCAGAGTGAACAACCTGTTTAGCCGCGACACCTAGACCTCGGCGTCGCCGGCCATTGGGCGGAAGCGGCAAGCCCGAAGGTGCCCTTCTCGCGGCAAGGCACTACCTTGTTGAGAGATCGAAGGCCCTCGTCATTTCCCTTCAGGAGGCACAGTGGGATGAAACGGCTCTTATTCATTGCAGCGGCTCTATTTACTCTCCCCGCCACGTCGTCCCTCGCCCAGTCAAGTGTCTTGTTGCTGAAGTCTGGATCGACCGTCTACCTGCCTTCAGCGGCAAATGCGGCGGGTCTTAATGGAGCACAGTTTCGAACGCGGCTATTCATCACGAATAACAATCAGGGGCCCATCGGCTTGACTGTCGTCGCTGCCACATCAGGCGGCTTCTTACAGACCACGTTGAGTCGCGTGAATCAAGCCTACGTCTTGGAAAACGTGTTGGAGGACCTCTTCCATTACGCAGGTGGCGCAGCATTGAGCTTTACCCTGACTCCCGATTCCATTCCCGACGCGGTCGTTGCAATGAGGGCGGAGGTCTACACCGACGGTCCTCTGGGCGAGTATTCGACGCCGCTTCCTCTGCTGACGTCTGAAAGCATCGTGACGGGGTTCTCTCAGTCGATTGGCATTCGCACTGATTCAGGCCATCGCCTGAATGTTGGCTGCAGTAACTTCGGACAGGATGCTGCATCAATACAGGCAGAGCTCTTCCAAGGTGAAGGGAGCGCGTCGCTCTACTACTTCCAGTTGATGCCGGGGCAATGGATGCAAACGGCGGTCGATCCCGCATCCCTGACCTCGTCACAAGTGCCCGGAGTGTTCAATTTCGGCCGTACTGACGCGGTATCGACGACGACAACGCTGCCCGTCTTCTGCTTCGCCGTCATCGTCTCGAATGCGTCGAACGATGGGACCCTCGTGCCCGCAGTTCCGGATGCAGGGATTATCAATCCATCCCCCTACTGATCGCCGCCCGCTCGAAGACCTGAACGCAACCGTGACAGATAGCGTGCAGCGCCGTCTAACACCTCATTGCAGCGGACTCGGCGTCAGTCGCTGCGCTCCTTCCTTCTCGGACCGAAAGGCCGCCGCCCGGGCAAGGCCCGGGCAAGATGAATCGACGCTGAGCCGAGATGCGCCAGTAAGTGGTGCCGGAGGCGGGAGTCGAACCCGCACGGCCTTGTGGGCCGGGGGATTTTGAGTCCCCTGCGTCTGCCATTCCGCCACTCCGGCAGGTCGTCGCGGCGCTGATTCTACGGTGCCGTCACTCCCACACGAGGCGGACGTCGCGGTGAAAGTGCGCGACGAGGCTTCCCGCGATCGTCCCGAGGACGTTCCAGAAGACGTCGTTCACGTCGGCGGCGCGCGTCGGGAGGAAGAGCTGGATGCTCTCGATCCCGAGGGAGAAGAGCGTCCCGACGAGGATGACGTCCACGTGGTTGCGCGTGGCGCTGCGTCCCGGGCCGTCGAGGAACTTCCAGAGGAGGAACGCGAAGACCGCGAACATCGCGAGGTTCCCGACGATCCCGACGACGGCGTAGACGAACGCGTTCGAGAGGACGCCGCCGTGCCCGGCGCGCACGAGGATGCGGGCGATGTCCTCGAACGGCGCGAGGTTCGTCCTCACCCCGCTGCCGCCCTTGACGAGGAGCGTGAGCACGAGGAGGACGGCCGTGTACGCGAGGAGGAGGGTGCCCTGCGTCTTCTTCCCGAGCCTCACGGTGCGCATCAGACGCCCTCGCGCGTCGGCCCGAGTCGAAACACCGTTTTCACGGTGCCCACGACGTCCCCGAGCACGTTTCGGACGGGCCGGTCCGCGAAGCGGCGGAGCCGCCTCAGGCGCGCGCCCGCCGCGAGCCCCGTCTGCCGGAGCGCCTCGACGACGATCGCGTCGCGGGCGCGCTCGGAGCCGTCGTCGATCTTGAGCGCGATCCCGACGGCTCCGCCTCCCCGGCGCGGGACCCCGACGGCGTAGACGCCCTCGGCCCCTTCCTTGGCGACGAGCCCGCCGCCGTACGCGCGCATGAGGAACGTCGTGAAGCGGCCCGTTCCCGCGACCATCCCCGGCGCCGCCGCCATCGCGGACGCGATCCTCAGGCGCGCGGCGGCCTCCTCGGGGCTCTCGCCCGGGATCCGGCTCGCGAAGAGCCGGGCGTAACCGAGAGCCAGAGCGCGGAGAGGGACCCGGAAGACCGGCACCGAGCAGCCGTCCACGCCGCGGGGAATCCGGCTCGGGGGCACGCCCGTCGTCCGCGCGACGACCGCGAGGATCCGCTCCTGGAGCGGGTGTTCCGGCCTCCAGTAGCCGCGCGGGTCGAGGCCGTAAAGCCGGCACGCGAGGAGCATCGCCGCGTGCTTGCCCGAGCAGTTGTTGTGGAGCGGCGAGGGCTCGTCCCCCGAGCGGACGAGCGCCCGGGCGGACGGCACGTGCATCGGCGGGTGGGCGCCGCAGTGGAGGTCGTCCGCGGTGAAGCCTCCCTCGCGGAGCATCGCCGCCACCAGGCGCGTGTGCCGCCTCTCACCCGAGTGCGACGCCGCCGCGAGCGCGATCGCGCCCGTCGACAGGGCGAAGCGCCGCTCCCCTCCTCCGGCCAGGAGGGGCACGAGCTGGAACGGTTTGGCCGAGGAGCGCAGCCAGACCGGCCGCCGCGGGTCGCCGGCCGAGGCGAGGAGGCTCCCGCCCTCGGTGACGACCGCGAGGGAGCCGCGGTGGACGGACTCGACGAGCCCGCCGCGCGTCACGACGGCGAGGGGCACGCCGCGCGGGACGCCGCGCGCGCCGGTGCTCGACATTTGGCGCGGCAGATTACCCGAAGTCGTTGACGGCGCCCGCGGGGGTCAACACAATGCCGGCGTGGCGTCCTCCGCGTCCTCTTCCGCCCGCACGACGGCCGTCCCGGCGCACGAGGGGTTCTTCGTGTCGGAGTTCCTCGGCGAGACCGTGCGCGACGTCGCGCGCCAGCCCGTCGGGAAGATCCGCGATCTCGCGGTCGCGACGGGCGTGAGGTCGCCGTTCCCGAAGATCACGGGACTCCTCATCCGGGACCGCTTCGAGACGTTCGTCCTGCCCTGGGAGGACGTCGCGATCTTCCAGCGCGGGACCGTGCGGACGCGCCTCATGCGCGAGGACCTCATCCACCGCCCCGCGAGCGAGGACGAGATCTTCCTCGCCCGCCACCTCCTCGACAAGCAGATCGTCGACATCAACGGGGTGAAGGTCGTCCGGGTGAACGACCTCAAGCTGGACGTCGTCTCGGGCGACCTCGTCCTCACGGCCGCGGACGTCGGCGTGCGCGGGCTCGTGCGGCGCGTCTTCGGCGCGGGGATCACGCCGCGCGGCGGCCGCCTTTCGGACGCCTCTCTGCCGTCGCGGCTCATTCCGTGGGATTCCATGCAGCCCCTCCACCCGAAGCTCGACCGCCTCGAGACGACGCTGCCCCAGGAAAAGCTCCGGCGGCTCCACCCGGCCGACATCGCGGACGTCCTCTCCCAGGTCTCCGGAACCGAGCGGACGGGCATCTTCCGGAAGCTCGACGTCGAGACGGCGGCCGAGACGCTCCACGAGCTCGAGCCCGAGATCCAGGCCGAGATCCTCGAGGACCTCCCCGAGCGGCGCGCCTCGGAGATCCTCGAGCAGATGCCCGCGGACGAGGCCGCGGACGTCCTCGGCGAGATCGAGGGCGAGCACGCGCGCGACCTCGTCCAGCTCATGGAGAAGGAGGCCGCCGACGAGGTCACGGAGCTCCTCGTCCACGACGAGAACACCGCCGGCGGCCTCATGGGGACGGATTTCGTCACGTTCCCGCCCGTCCTGACGGTGAAGGAGACGCTCCAGCGCCTGCGCCCGATCGCCCGCGACGCCGAGGTCCTCTTCTACTTCTACGTCGTCGACGAGCGCGGCATCCTCCTCGGCGCGCTCTCGGTGCGCGAGCTGCTCGCCGCCGAGGACGACACGCCCCTCGAGAAGGCGATGACGACGCCCGTGAGGAGCGTGACGCCGGACGTCTCCGCGGACGAGGTCGCCGAGACGATGTCGAAGTACGACCTCCTCGCCCTTCCCGTCACCGACCCGGAGGGGGTCCTCATCGGCATCATCACGATCGACGACGTCGTGGACCGCCTCCACGACCTCCCGAAGCGCCACCGCCGGAGGCTGCGTTGATCGCACCCGCCGCGGCCGCGGCGGGGCCGCGGCCGGACGCGAGAACCTGGCGGCGGCGCCTCACGGTCTTCCTCGCGATCCTCGGGCCGGGGATCATCACCGCGAACGTCGACAACGACGCCGGCGGCATCGCGACGTACTCGATCGCGGGCGCGCACTTCGGGTACTCGCTCCTGTGGACCCTCCTCCCGATCACGCTCGCCCTCATCGTCGTCCAGGAGATGTCCGCGCGGCTCGGGGCGATCACGGGCAAGGGCCTCGGCGAGCTCATCCGGGAGAACTACGGCCTGAGGGCGACCTTCTACCTCCTCGTGGCCCTCCTCGTGACGGACATCGGGAACACGGTGGCCGAGTTCGCGGGCTGGGCGGCCGCGCTCGAGATCTTCGGGATCCCGCGCTGGGTGTCCGTGCCGATCGGGGCCTTCGTCGTGTGGTGGATCGTCGTGAAGGGCAACTACAAGACGGTCGAGAAGATCTTCCTGATCGCGTGCACCGTCTACCTGACGTACATCGTCTCGGCGCTCTTCGCGAGGCCCCTCTGGAAGGACGTCCTCAAGCAGACGTTCCACCCGCGCATCGAGTCCAGCGCCGCCTGGATCCTCATGATCATCGGAATCGTCGGGACGACGATCGCGCCCTGGATGCAGTTCTACCTGCAGGCGTCGATCGTCGAGAAGAGGATCGGCGCCGAGGAGTACCGGCTCTCGCGCTGGGACGTCATCGTCGGCTGCGTCCTCACGGACGTCATCGCCTTCTTCATCATCGTCGCGTGCGGCGCGACGCTCTTCCCGCACGGGATCCGGATCGCGGGCGCCGAGCAGGCCGCGCTCGCGTTGAAGCCGCTCGCCGGGAAGTGGGCCGGCACCCTCTTCGCGTTCGGCCTCGCGAACGCCTCGCTCTTCGCGGCGTCGATCCTGCCTCTCGCGACGGCGTATTCGATCTGCGAGGGGCTGGGCTTCGAGGCGGGCGTGGACAAGTCGTGGTCGGAGGCGCCGCAGTTCAACGCTCTCTACACGTCGATGATCGTGATCGGCGCGGGAATCATCCTGATCCCGGGCGTCCCGCTCTTCCCCGTCCTCTTCCTCTCGCAGGTCCTGAACGGCCTCCTCCTCCCGTTCGTCCTCGTCTTCATGTGCCTCCTCGTGAACCGCGCGGACCTCATGGGCGAGCACGTGAACGGGCGCGTGTGGAACTGGGTCGCGTGGGGGACGAGCGCCGCCATGATCGCCCTGACGCTCGGCCTCGTCGTGACGTCCGTCTGGCCCGGGCTTTTCCCGGCGGCGTAGCATTTCCCGGAACGGCGGTTGCTTGCGTCAACCCGAACTCGAGCGCCGGCGTCCCTCGCGACGGACGCTCTCGCGCCCCGGTCGTGCCGCAAACTGCTGTCTCCGAGGAGGTTGAGTCATGCGATTCCGTTTCGGGGTCCTGGCCGCGAGTCTCGTCTTTGCCACAGTCGCTCTCCCCGCCGCCGCACAGGACCGGTCGGGGACGTTCGAGATCTCGCCGTTCGGAGGCGGGTACTTCGGGACGACCATCTACGACGCCGGCCACGGCCACGTCGACGTCGGTTCGGACTGGGCGTACGGTGCGCGGCTCGCGTACAACGTGAACCGGGTCTTCGGCGTCGAGTTCGACTGGACGCACGCGGCGGCGGACCTCGACGCGCACAACCTCTCGTCGAAGCCGGGATTCCCGGCGATCCCGTCGAACGGCAACATCGGTCGGCTCACGGAGGACGTCTACGAGGCGAACGCGATCCTGACGTGGGGGCATCGGAGGGCCCTCGGGTACTTCGGGATCGGCGGCGGCGCCGCGGTGCTCCGGAACGAGTTCAACGGCGTGGGCTCGACCTCCGACACGCGGTTCACCGGCAACATGTCGCTCGGGTTCAAGGGCTTCGTCACGCCGCGGTTCGGCTTCCGCATCGACGGCCGTTGGCGGTACGTCGACACGAACCACACGACGAACAACGGAACCTATTGCGACTACTACGGCTACTGCTACTACTACCACACGACGTGGTACTCGAGCGGCGAGCTCACCGGGGGCCTGATCTTCGCCTTCTAGGGACCGCCTTCGGGCGCCGCCACGTCGATCCGGCGCGCGCCTCCCTCCGCGAACGCGATCGACACGCGCCACGCGCGGAGCGACGCGAGCGGCGGGCGCGGCCACTCGACGGCGAGGACCGCGGCGCCCCGCTCGTCGAGCCCGAGGTCCTCGACCGGCCCTCCGCCCTCGGCCACCCGGTAGAGGTCTGCGTGGAGGAGCACGGGGGGCCGTCCGGGAGGCCCGTACTCGTGGACGAGCGCGAAGCTCGGCGACGAGACGTCGTCGGGGTCGAGCCCGAGGCCCTCCGCGAGGCCCTTCACGAAGACCGTCTTCCCCGCGCCGAGATCGCCCTCGAGGAGCACGGCATCGCCCGGACGGAGCCTCCGGGCGAGCTCCGCGCCGGCGCGGCGCGTGTCCTCCTCGGAAGCGCTCGAGACGACGGTCACGTGGCGGCGGCCTCGCTCGCGGCGAGGAACGCCTCGGGCAGGGCCTCGACGACGTCCGACGCCGTCACGGACTCCTCGCCCTTCGCCTCCCGGAGGACGTCGCCGGCCGTCCCGTGCAGCCACGCGGCGGCGCAGGCGGCGTCCCAGGCGGCCAGGCCGCGGGCGAGGAGGGCCCCGACGACGCCGGTCAGGACGTCGCCGGTGCCCCCGGACGCGAGGGCCGGGTTGCCGGCGAGGACGGGAACGGCCCGGCCGCCCGGCTCGGCGACGATCGGGCGGAAGCCTTTGAGGACGACGACCGCGCCGGCGCTCCGCGCGATCCGGACGGCCGCGGCCTCGCGGTCCGCGTTGACCTCGTCCGCGGTCGTCCCGAGCAGGCGGCCCGCCTCTCCCGGGTGGGGGGTGAGCACGGTCGGCGCCGGACGCCCCGCGAACGCGGAGGCCGGTCCCGCGAGGTTGAGCGCGTCCGCGTCGAAGACGGCCGGAACCGGCGCGGCCAGGGCCCGCGCGAGCGTCTCGCGCGCGGACGCCGAGGCGCCCCACCCCGGGCCGACGGCGAGCGCGGAGTACCGGCCGAAGTCGTGCTCGGCCCCGACCGACGTCGTCTCGGGCGTGAGGGCGTGGAGGATCGCGCGCACGTCGTCGGGCACCGAGGCCGTGACGAGTCCGGCTCCCGCGCGATGGGCGGCCCGGCACACGAGCGCCGGCGCTCCCGCCATCTCGCGCGACCCCCCGAGGACGAGGAGGCGCCCGAATGTGCCCTTGTGGGATTCGGCGGCGCGGCGCGGGAAGAGGGCCGCGACGTCGCGCACGGCCACCGCCTCGCGCGCCGCCGGCTCCGTCGGCTGGACGAAGCCGAGATCGGCCACGGCGATCCGGCCGCAGCGGGCGGCCGCGCCGCGCTCGACGTGGCAGGGCTTCGGCCATCCGAACGTCACGGTGAGGTCGGCCCGCACGGACGGGTCCCAAGGCTCGGCCTCGTCCGCGGACAGACCCGACGGGAGGTCCACGGACACGACGAAGGCGCGGCCGCGGGAGGCGAGGCCGATCGCCCGCGCCGGGAGGCCGTCCGGGGCGACGCGCCTCTTGAGCCCCGTTCCGAACAGGGCGTCGACGATCAGCGTCGCGACGGCGAGCGGCTCGAGCTCGCGGGCGTCGTTGACCTCGCGGATCGCGCCGCCGGCCTGCTCGAGCCGGTGGTACGTCCTCCGCGCGTCCGAGGTGAGGTGCTGCGGGTTCCCGAGGAGGAGGGTCTCGACGTTCCCCGTGAGCCGGCCCGCCATGAGGAGGCGCGAGATCTCGAAGCCGTCGCCGCCGTTGTTGCCCGGCCCCGCGAGGACGACGACGCGCCCCGCGCGGGCCGGACGCCGCCCGATGGCGCCGGCGATCTCGCGGACGACCGCGTTGGCGGCGCGCTTCATGAGGACGAGGCCCGGTGTTCCGGCCGCGATCGTCCTCACGTCGAGGGCTCTCGCCTCGTCCGCCGAGACGACCCTCACGAGCCGCTCCGCTCGAAGAGGGACTCGATCGCGCGGCGGGTGACGGGCGCGAGCGCCGGATCCGCGGAGAAGAACGGGACGAGGGCCGCCAGGTCCCGGAACTCGTCGACGTCCGGAACGGTCGCGAGGAGCGCCACGCGCGCCCCCTTCGCGACCGCGGCGCGGCGCGCGTCCTCGAGCGCGTGCCCCGTGGACCAGCGGACACCCTCGAAGAAGCCGCGGGCGTCCAGTCCGCCGGCCAGACCGACGAGCGAGAACCCGCCGTCCGGCGCCGGCGCGAACACGGCGTCGGCGCCGCCGCCCAGGGCGTCGAACGCGGACACGAGGTCTTCCCTTCCGAGGGTCGGCGCGTCGCTTCCCACGACGACGACGTCGCGCTTCCCCTCCATCCTCGATCGGACGACGACGCGCGCGAGGCGCTCGCCGAGCGTGCCGTCCCCCTGGGGGAGGAGGTCCCACGGGGCGCGGAACGTCCCGACGAGGAACGGCCCCGGCTCGAACTCGGCGTGCGCGAGCACGGCGTCCCACCGTTCCGGGTCCGGAAGGGCGGCGGCGAGGTCCTGCAGGAACGACCGGTAGAGCGTGGTCGCGGGGCCCTCGCCGATCTCCCGCGCGAGCCTCGTCTTGACGCGCCCCGGGACGGGCTCTTTCGCGAAGAGGACGACGCGCCGGACCGGTCCCGTCACGAGCTCACTTCCTTGCCGGCGCCTCCCCGGCGAAGGCCGAGACGAAGATCTGCTTCTGGAGATAGCTCGTCTGGTTCGTGATGTCGTCGCGGATCGCGAGCGAGAGCCTCTGCCCGCCGGGGATCATGATGAGCTTCGCGTCGTAGACGAAGTCCCGCTTCGACGAGGCCGCGTACATCCTGGGCTCGAGCTCGACGGGAACGGGCTGGGTCGTGAGATCGGACTGCTTGCCCTCCGAGTCGACGACGATGAAGTAGAAGACGAGACGCCCGCGGCCCTTCACGGCGTCCTTCTCGCCCTCCGGGATCAGGAAACGCGAGAACGGGACGCGGATCGCGACCGGGACGATGAAATTCCCGCGCTCCGCGGGGGCGGGGTTGCCCACCGTGATCGCGGCACCGAGCGGGTTGTCGTCGCGCGGGAAGAAGAGCGCGGAGGTCACGGCCTCCCTCACCTTCGTGTCCACGCCCTTCTCGAGGTAGCTCCGGCGCGCGAGCACCGTGAGCCCCTTCTTGCTCTTGAGCCTGACGTCGACCTTGTGCGGGCGGTCGATGCCCGAGCGGACGCTCCGGTAGCCGAGCGAGTAGTAGGACGTGTAGTCCTTCTCCATCTCCTTGAGGGGGACCAGCACGTCGTTCCGGTTCAGGGTCGCGCGGCCGCCCGTCTCCTCGGCCATGAGGGTCAGCATCGACTGGAGGTTCGTCCTCTCGACGAAGGTGTCCAGGTGCTGCGACGTCGCGCGGTTCTCGGCCGACACGTTCGTGTCCGCGGAGAGGCCGGAGGCGTCGATCGTGTACATCGACACGCCTGCGGCGTTCGCCGCCTGGATGATCCCGAGATAGCTCGCCGTCTTGTCGAACTCGAACTGCCCCATCGAGTAGGACACGGAGTTCGGGAACTTCGTCTGGACGTACGTCCACAGCTCGGCCCCCGGGGACTGCGGGAGCCCGCCCGACACGTGCACGAGGATCTTGCGCCCCTCGACGCCCGACAGCTGGTTGATCGTCGTCTTCATCGCGTCGAACGTGAACGAGAGGTCGTTCTCGATCGCCTGCGCGTAGCTCCGGACGCGGTAGATGGCCGAGTCCGCCGAGGTCGCCTCGTCGATCGCCTGGATGACGTCGCGCTTGTCGGACGCGGCGTTCGTGCCGAGGGCCGATTCCTCCTCGATCTGCTTGAGGACGTCCGAGAGGTCGCGCCCGTCGTTCGTGAATTTCCGCCGCACCTTGAGCGTCCGGTTGAACGTGATGATCATTCCCTCGACGTCGCCCTTCACGTTGTCGCGCACGAACGTCTCGACGTTGCGAAGGACGCGGTTGCGGTCGAAGGGCAGGATGTGGAGGTTGTCGACGAAGAAGACGATCCGCGTCTTCGGGGCCGGCTGCGGCGCCGCGGCGGCGGCAGGGGGAGCGCCGGGCGCCGCGGGCGCCGTGGGCGCCGCCGGCACCGCCGGCGCCGACGGCGGCTCCTCGGCCGGGAGGAGGATGTGGCCCTGCTCGACCGCGTAGAAGTTCGTGACGGGCTGATCGATGCCGTCCTCGAAGACGACGAAGTCTTCCTTCTTGAGGCCCGTCACGCGCTTGCCCTTGGAGTCCGTCACGACGACGTCGATGTTCGTGATGGACACCTCTTCGCCGCGCGCGATGTAGGGGCCCGCGGCGCGATCCGGGGCCCCGGACTGGCCCGCGAGGCGCGGACCGACGAGCAGGGCGAGGGTCGCGAGGGCGAACGCCACGAGGGCGGCCCGTGCGGAGGCGAGTCTGATCGACATTGCCGGATTGTACGGCCCACATAGAATCCGCCCATGACGCTCCGCGTGCGACGGCATCTCACGGCCGGCGTGCTGCTCATCGTGCCCGTCGCCGTCACCGTGGCGGTGCTCCGGTTCCTTTTCGGCCTTCTCGACGGCTGGTTCCAGCCCGTCGCGGCGGCGCTCTTCGGCCGGGAGATTCCGGGCCTCGGCGTGCTCCTGACGGTCGTTCTCGTCTGGATCACGGGCGTCCTGTCGACGAACTTCGCGGGGAAGAAACTCCTTGAACTTTTCGACCGCCTCTTGGAGAATCTCCCCCTCGTCAAGACGGTCTACTCGGCCTCGAAGCAGCTCGTGGAGGCCGTTTCACCGGGCGGGCGTCGCGCATTCCGTAGAGTGGTGCTCGTCGAATTTCCGAAGAAGGGAACTTTCGCGTTGGGTTTCGTGACAGGCGACGGCGTCGGTCCCCTCCCGGGCGACACGCTCTCCATCTACGTGCCGACCGCCTTGAACCCGACGAGCGGGTTTCTGGTGTTCGCGCGGGAAAGCGATATTCTCGACCCCCGCCTCACGGTCGAGGAGGGGGTGAAGCTCGTCGTCTCGGGCGGAGTCGTGAGGCCGCCCGGGAACTGAAACCGCGCGGGCCGGGTCCAAGACACGGAGCCGGCACGGGCGGCTCGGTGTTCCGGAAAGGAGTGATCGGGCGATGACGATGAATGGGACCCGCGGGGAACGGAAGGAACGGCGCTTCGCCGCGGCGGCGCTCGTCCTCCTTTCGCTCGCAGCGGTCGGGTGCGACAAGTTCAAGAGCAAGCAGCTCATCCGCGAAGGCAACGCCTACTTCAAGGAGCAGCTCTACGAGGACGCCCTCAAGAAGTACGAGCAGGCCCAGGCGCTCGATCCGGACGAGGTGCGGCTCGACAAGTTCGTCGCCATGGGAAACATGGCGCTCTACAACCCGGGCTCCACGCACCCGAAGGATCTCGAGGCCCTCTCGAAGGCCATCGAGCACTTCAAGAAATACCTCGCGGCCCGTCCCGACGACGACAAGGCCGCGAAGTTCCTCGTCACGACGTACATGAACGCCCAGAAGTACGACGACGCCATCGCGTACTTCAAGGACTTCATCACGAGCCATCCGAAGGACGCGCAGGCCGTCCAGACGGTCGCGATGCTGTACGCCCGGAAGGGCGACTACGAGAACTCGATCGAGTGGCAGAAGAAGCGGGCCGAGCTCGAGCCGAACAACGCCGACGTCTTCTACACGATGGGCGTCACGGCGTGGGACAAGTCCTACAACGCGCCCGGCGCCGACGTCTCGCCCGAGCACGGCCTGACCCCGGAGAAGCGGAAGGAGATCCTCGACTTCGGGATGGCGTCCCTCGACAAGGCGATCCAGCTCAACCCCGACTACTTCGAGGCGATGCTCTACAAGAACCTCCTCTACCGACAGTACGCCCGGATCGAGGGCGATCCGGCGAAGGTGGCGGCGCTCACCGCTCAGGCCAACGAGTGGCAGGCGAAGGCCCTCGAGGTCCGCAAGAAGGTCCAGGAAAAGCAGAAAGCCGAGCAGGCTGCCAAGAACCCGCTCGAGGCGATGTAAGGGACGCGGGGAGGACGAATGTTCGAGACTGCCCTCATCGAGTCCCGGAAGCAGAAGGGCGCGTCGAGGCGCTGGTACACGCTTCCGCTCTCGATCCTCATCCACGTGGTCGTGATCGGAACGGCGGTCGGGCTGTCGATGTGGTACATCGAGGACATCCCCGAACCGCCGATTCCCGTCCAGTTCTACTCGCAAGCCGCTCCGCCCCCGCCGCCGCCTCCTCCGCCTCCGAAGGCGGCGCCGGTGAAGCAGATCCAGAAGGTCGAGCCGACGAAGCCCACGACCGTCGTGTCTCCCATCGTCGTGCCCGACACCCTCCCTCCGCCGACCACCGCGCCCGAGCCCGTCGACACCGGCGTCGAGGGCGGGGTCGAGGGCGGCGTGGAAGGCGGCGTCGCGGGAGGCGTGATGGGCGGCGTCCTCGGCGGCGTGAAGGGCGGCGTCGTCGGCGGGCAGATCGAAGCGCCGCTGCGCGTCGGCGGCGAGGTCAAGGAGCCCATCGAGATCACGCGCGTCAAGCCGCAGTACCCCGAGGCGGCCCGCAAGGCGCGCATGCAGGGCGTCTGCATCCTCGAGGCGATCATCACGAAGACGGGCGACGTGGAGTCCGTGCGCGTGCTGCGCGGCCTCAACCCGCTCCTCGACAACGCCGCGATCCGCGCGGTGCAGCAGTGGAAATACAGGCCGGCGACCTTCAACGGGCGCCCGGTTCCGGTCTACCTGACGGTCACCGTGACCTTCACGCTCCAGTGAGACCGTCACACGAATCACGGACAACAACGACGTAGAGTCGAATCGGCGAAACGACAAGGAGGACGAATCACATGGACATGAGCATGACGGGCCTTTGGAACTCGATGGGACCCATGGCAAAGGGCGTCTTCATCCTGCTCTGCCTTCTGTCCGTCTACTCTCTCGCGGTCTCGGTCGAGCGCTGGATGACCTTCCAGAAGGCCAAGCAGCAGTCGGTCAAGTTCGCGCTGGAGGTCGGCCAGCTCCTCAAGCAGGACAAGATGAAGGAAGCGATCGACCTCGCGAAGAAGTACAAGTTCAGCCACGTCGCGAAGGTCGTCTCGGCGGGCCTGCTCGAGTTCGCGTACGAGGCGCACGGGTCGTCCCAGCAGGGCCACGACACCGTCGCCGCGGCCGAGCGCGCCATCGAGCGCGCCACGATGATGACGACGGCCGACATGAAGAAGGGGCTCGGCGGCCTCGCGACGATCGCGACGACCGCGCCCTTCATCGGCCTCTTCGGAACCGTCATCGGCATCATCAACGCGTTCCGCGGCATGGCGGCGTCCGGCGCCGGCGGCCTCGGGTCGGTCTCGGCGGGCATCTCGGAGGCCCTCGTGACGACGGCCCTCGGCCTGTTCGTCGCGATCCCGGCCGTGTGGCTCTACAACCTCTTCCTGAACAAGATCGAGCGCTTCCAGGTCGAGATGTCGAACTCGGCGTCCGAGCTCATCGACTACTTCATGAAGCGCCAGGCGACCAAGGCTGCCTGAGGGACGCGGGAGCCTCGAGCCCTCCGCGGGAGACGGGAAAGCAAGGAGCACTCCGATGGGAATGGATCAGTACGGCGGCCGACAGGACATGAAGAGCGACATCAACGTGACGCCGCTCGTCGACGTGTGCCTCGTCCTCCTCATCATCTTCATGGTCGTCACGCCGATGCTCCAGAAGGGCAAGCCCGTGATGCTCCCGCAGACGGAGCGTCCGGACAAGAAGCCCGAATCGGACAAGGAGCTCCTCATCTCCGTCCAGGCCGACAAGACGATCTTCATCGACACGAAGTGGTATCCCGACAAGGAGTTCGCGGCGAAGATGAAGGAGATCGGGGAGCGCTCCGCGAACAAGGACGTCCTCGTGAAGGCGGACCAGCGGCTCAACTACGGGGACGTGAAGAACGTCATGCGCATGATCAAGGACGCCGGGTTCGAGCGAGTCGGCCTCATCACCGAGAAGAAGGGCGAAAAGTAAGGAGTCACCCATGGCAATGGGAGTCGGAAGCGGTGGCGGGCCCAAGTCGGAGATCAACGTCACTCCGCTCGTGGACGTCGTCCTCGTCCTCCTGATCATCTTCATGGTCGTCCAGCCGCTCCTCCAGCGCGGCTACGACGTCCAGGTCCCGCCGAACGCGCCTCCGCAGCAGCCGAACACGCCGCCGCCGACGGACCAGATCATCGTGTCCCTCACGGCGAACAAGGAGTACTACCTCAACAAGGAGAAGGTCGAGCCCGCGAACATCGCGGTCCGGCTCCAGGAGGTCCTCCGGAACCGCGCGTCCAAGATCGTCTTCTTCTCCGCCGAGGACTCCGTGAAGTACGCGGACGCGATGGCCCTGATGGACATCGTCCGAAACTCCGGCTCCGGCGACAAGAAGGTCAACATCGGCATCGTCATGGACTGGGTGAACCCCGTCGCCTCACCGACGCCGTGACGCCCGCCGCGCGATAACGAGAGTCCCGCGCACGTCCCCGGCTCACACCGGGGACGTTGCTCGTTAACCCGACACGGAAAGGATCTGAACCGATGACCAGCCCCATCCTCATGGTCCGCACGGCACGCGCCGCCACGGGTCGCGCCGCGGCGTACCTCCTCGCGCTCGCCGCGCTCCTCGGCGCCGGTGTCGCCCGCGCCGACGAATCGGAGCTCGTCCTGCCCGACCTCGCGTCGGTCACGTTCCTCGGGATGAGCGGCCGGACTCTCCTCATGGGGGGCATTCTCGTGTGCCTCGCGGGCCTCGCCTTCGGCCTCGTCATGTACGGGAAGCTGAAGAACATGCCGGTCCACAGGGCGATGCGCGAAGTCTCCGAGCTCATCTACGAGACGTGCAAGACGTACCTCGTCACGCAGGGCAAGTTCATCCTGGTCCTCGAGGTCTTCATCGGGACGATCATCGCCGTCTACTACGGCGTGCTCCGGCACATGGAGCCCGCGAAGGTCGTCGTGATCCTCCTCGCGAGCCTCGTCGGCATCGCCGGGAGCTACGGGGTCGCCTGGTTCGGCATCCGGATCAACACGTTCGCGAACTCGCGGACGTCGTTCGCCAGCCTCCGGGGGAAGCCCTTCCCCTGCTACGCGATCCCGCTCGCCGCCGGGATGTCGATCGGGACGATGCTCATCTCGACCGAGCTCATCCTCATGCTCGGAATCCTCCTCTTCATCCCGGGGCACCTCGCGGGCCCGTGCTTCATCGGCTTCGCGATCGGCGAGTCCCTCGGCGCCTCGGCCCTCCGCATCGCGGGCGGCATCTTCACGAAGATCGCCGACATCGGCTCGGACCTCATGAAGATCGTCTTCAAGATCAAGGAGGACGACGCCCGCAACCCGGGCGTCATCGCGGACTGCACGGGCGACAACGCGGGCGACTCCGTCGGGCCGACGGCCGACGGCTTCGAGACCTACGGCGTCACGGGCGTCGCGCTCATCTCCTTCATCCTCCTCGCGGTCCCCGAGGCTCCGACGCAGGTCAGGCTCCTCGTCTGGCTCTTCGCGATGCGCATCATGATGATCGTGACGAGCGTCTGCTCGTACTGGATCAACGACGCGATCGCGAAGGCGCGGTTCGCGGACGCGGACCGGATGAACTTCGAGGCTCCGCTGACCTCCCTCGTCTGGATCACGTCGCTCCTCTCGGTCGCGGTCACGTTCGTCGTGTCCTGGCTCCTCATCCCCGACCTCGGCGACGGCACGCTCTGGTGGAAGCTCGGGGCGATCATCACGTGCGGCACGCTCGCCGGCGCGATCATCCCGGAGCTCGTCAAGGTCTTCACCTCCACCGAGTCGCGCCACGTCCGCGAGGTCGTCACGGCGTCCCGCGAGGGCGGCGCCTCCCTGAACGTCCTCGCCGGCCTCACGGCGGGCAACTTCTCCGCCTACTGGATGGGGCTCGCGATCGCCGCGCTCATGGGCATCGGCTACGCGATCTCGACCGCGTTCCCCGCCGGGATCATGCTCGCGCCGGCGACGTTCGCCTTCGGCCTCGTCGCGTTCGGCTTTCTCGGCATGGGACCGGTCACGATCGCGGTCGATTCCTACGGGCCCGTCACGGACAACGCCCAGTCCGTCTACGAGCTTTCCGTCATCGAGAACGTCCCGAACGTCGCCGAGGAGGTCCGCAGGGACTTCGGCTTCGACCTGAACTTCGACAAGGCGAAGCACTTCCTCGAGGAGAACGACGGAGCGGGCAACACGTTCAAGGCGACCGCGAAGCCCGTCCTCATCGGGACCGCCGTCGTCGGGGCGACGACGATGATCTTCTCGATCATCATGCTCCTGACGCACGGCCTGAAGAGCGACCTCGACCGGCTCTCGATCCTCCACTCCCCGTTCCTCCTCGGCCTCGTCATGGGCGGCGCCGTCATCTACTGGTTCACGGGCGCCTCGACCCAGGCCGTCTCGACCGGCGCCTACCGCGCCGTCGAGTTCATCAAGAGGAACATCAAGCTCGACGCCTCCGTCGAGAAGGCCTCCGTCGAGGACAGCAAGAAGGTGGTCGCGATCTGCACGCAGTACGCGCAGCGCGGCATGTTCAACATCTTCCTGACCGTCTTCTTCTCGACGCTCGCGTTCGCGTGCGTCGAGCCGTTCTTCTTCATCGGCTACCTGATCTCGATCGCGCTCTTCGGCCTTTACCAGGCCATCTTCATGGCGAACGCGGGAGGCGCCTGGGACAACGCGAAGAAGCTCGTCGAGGTCGAGCTCAAGGAGAAGGGCTCCGAGCTCCACGCCGCGACCGTCGTCGGCGACACGGTCGGCGACCCCTTCAAGGACACGTCGTCGGTCGCGATGAACCCGATCATCAAGTTCACGACGCTCTTCGGTCTCCTCGCCGTCGAGCTCGCGATCGGCCTCTCGCGCGGGACGAGCGCCGCGCTCGCGGCGGTCTTCTTCGCGATCGCCGTCGTGTTCGTCTACCGCTCGTTCTACGGGATGCGGATCGAGAGCTCGCCGACCGCTTCCTGACGGCTCCGCGCCCCGACCCGCCGAGGGCCGCCTCCGGGCGGCCCTTTTTCTTCGGCGCATGGGTAGAATCCCCGCCAACCCAAGGAGGGTCGATGGGCACGATGACGAAGTCCGGCACGACGCAGCCGGCCTATCCCCGGACGCTTCCGCGCCGCCTCGGCCTCCTCGACGCGACGACGATCGTCGCGGGCTCGATGATCGGGTCGGGCATCTTCATCACGTCGGCGGACATCTCGCGCCAGGTCCGGAGCGCGTCCCTCCTGCTGCTCGTGTGGGTCTTCACGGCTCTCGTGACCGTCGCGGGCGCCTGGAGCTACGGAAAGCTCGCGATGACGTTCCCGAAGGCGGGCGGCCAGTACGTGTACCTGCGCGAGGCCTGGGGCGATCTCGGGGGCTTTCTCTACGGCTGGGCCGTCCTCCTCGTGATCCAGACGGGCACGATCGCGGCCGTCGCGGTCGCGTTCGCGAAATACCTCGGGGTCCTCCTCCCGGCGATCTCGTCGCGGCACGTCTTCTTCAAGGCCCGCTTTCTGAGCGTGACGCCGATCGAGATCGTCGCGATCGCCCTCATCCTCCTCCTGACCTGGTGGAACACGACGAGCGTCGAGAACGGCGCCCGGCTCCAGAACGTCTTCACGACGGCGAAGGTCCTCTCCCTCGTCGGTCTTCTCGCGATCTGCTTCACGGCGGGGAACGGTCTCGCGACGACGTCCTGGAGCCTCCCGGCCGCTTCGGACCTGAAGGTGCCCCTGATCTGGGCGTTCGCGGTCGCGACCGTGGGCTCCCTGTTCTCGGCGGACGCCTGGAACAACGTGACGTTCCTCGGCGAGGAGGTCCGCGACGCCGAGACGAACGTCCCGAAGGCTCTCGTCTTCGGGACCGGGCTCGTGACGACGCTCTACGTGCTCGCGAACGTCGGCTACCTGAACGCCCTGCCCCTCTCCGGCATCGCGACGGCGCCGGAGGACCGCGTCGCCACGGCCGCGATCGGCGCCGTCACGGGCGGCGCCGAATCCGGCACGCCGGCCCTCATCATGGCCGTCGTCATCCTCGTCTCCACGTTCGGCTGCCTGAACGGCCTCATTCTCTCCGGCTCGCGCGTCCTCTACGCGATGTCGCGCGACGGCCTCTTCTTTCCTTCCGTCGGCCGGGTGGCGGCCCGCACCTTCATCCCGGTCAACGCGCTCGGGGCGCAGGCGACGTGGGCGGCCCTCCTGTGCCTCTCGGGCACGTACAGCGACCTCCTCGACTACGTGATCCCGACGGTCCTCATGTTCTACATCGCGACGATCGCCGGGCGCTGGAAGCTCGCGCCCGAGAACCCGGCCCTCGCGCCGAAGACCCTGGCCGACCGCATCGTCCCCGTCCTCTACGTCGCGGCGACGGCCTACGTCACGATCGCGCTCGTCGTCTTCAAGCCGGCGTTCACGGTGGCCGGCCTCGTCATCGTCGCTCTCGGCATACCGGCGTATTTCTTCTTCAAGTCGCGGGGCAAGCCGGCCCAGCCCTGAGGCCCCGGGCGCTCAGACGAGCGCCGAGAAGACCTCGTTCGAGAGCAGCACGCCCTTGCGGGTGAGGCGGACTCGGCGTGCGAGGGGGGGCGCGCCCGCGAACGCGGGCGCGAGGACTTCTTCGAGAAGGCCGGCGGCGAACGCGTCTTCGAGCTGCAGGAGGCTCGCTGCGGGCAACGCCTTTCGGATTTCTTCGAATGAGGAAGAGGGGACGCCGCCCGACAGGCGCAGCCCCAGCATGAGCCGCTCTTTCCTTCTAAGAAAATCCGAGCCTTCGGTCTCTTCGAAGGTCGCGGCCGGCGAGGCGCCTGCGGCCGTGCGCTTCAGGTACTCCGCGAGCATCCCCGTGTTCGCCCATCTTCTCTCTCCGTCGAACGAGTGCGCCGCGACGCCGAACCCGAGGACGGGGACGAGCGTCCAGTACTTCAGGTTGTGCCGGCTCTCCGAGCCCCGCTTCGCCCAGTTCGACAGCTCGTAGCGCGGGAGCCCGGCGCTCTCGAGCCGCTCGTCCACCTCCAGCCAGCGGTCGGCCGTCTCGTCGTCGTCCGCGAAGAGCTCCGGGCGCGCCTTCTTGAGCGCGACGAGACGCGGGGCCTTGTCCATCTCGAGGAGATAGACCGACAGGTGAGACACGCCGGCGGAAAGCAGGCCGTCCAGGCTCGAGCGCAGGCTCTCCCGCGTCTGGCCCGGAATCCCGATCATGAGGTCGGCCGAGACGTTGCCGAAGGCCGCCACGGCCTCCCGCACGGCCCGCACCGCCTGCGCCGCGTCGTGCCGGCGCTCGAGGGGCTCGAGCTCGGCGTCGACGAGGGACTGGACGCCGACGGAGATGCGATTGATTCCGGCGTCTCGGAGGAAACCCACCTTGTCGAGCGAGAGATCGTCCGGATTTGCCTCCGCGGTGATTTCACAGTTCGAGGACATTCCGAAGATTTCTTCGAGTGTCCCGAGCACTCGGCCGAGGCGGGATGCGTCGACGTACGATGGTGTTCCCCCACCGAAGTAGACGGAATCGAGGATAGGGAAACGAGAATTCTGCTTATATGCGGCGGCTGCTGATGCAGCCGCCGATAGATGCAAATCTGTCCCCGAACGCCCGGCGTCAAGGGCGCGCTTCGCGCGCCGCGGAGCGGTCGAAGACCCTTGACTCCGGGCGCTCGGGGAACACGTTCTCTTCCCGAACTCCCGGATTTCTCTTTCCAAAGCAGAAAAATATTCGTTCTCCTCGGACCTTCCTTCGAGCGCGACGAACGAGCAGTAGGTGCAGCGGTGCGCGCAGAAAGGCACGTGGACGTACGCGCCGGGCGCGGACGTCGCCCCCGGGGGGAGGTCGGCCCGTCCGGCCGGGCCTTCCCTCACGCGCCTTCGGCCAGGAGCTGCTTCAGCCTCTCGTCGCGCGCGAGCGCGTCGGCGTCGCCGAGGCGCGCCGCGAGCAGGCGCTCGACGTACTTGCCGAGGACGTCGACCTCGAGATTGACGCGGTCGCCCCGGCGCCGGTCACCCAGCGTCGTCGCCGTGAACGTGTGAGGGATGACCGCGACGTCGAACGAGCCCTCGCGGAGCGCGGCGATCGTCAGAGAGACGCCGTCCACCGCGATCGAGCCCTTCTCGACGGCGTAGCGCGCGAGGCCGGAGGGCAGCGCGAACGTGAACGTCCACGAGTCTCCCGCCTTCTCGACGCCGAGCACCTCGGCCGTCCCGTCCACGTGGCCGGCGACGACGTGACCGCCCAGCCGGTCGCCCGCCGCGAGCGCCCGCTCGAGGTTCACGCGCCGGCCGGCGGTGAGAGAGCCGAGCGTCGACCGGGACAGCGTCTCCGGCGAGAGGTCGAACGTCAGCGTCCCCGAATCGAGGGGTGGGACGACCGTCAGGCAGACGCCGGCGACCGCGATGCTCTCGCCCAGGGACACGTCCCCGTAAGAGGCCGGCCGCTCGACGGAGAGGATCGCCCCGCCCGCCGACGCGCGGCGTCGGACGACTCTCGCGGACGCGGACACGAGTCCCGTGAACACGCCGCGATCCTACGCCAGGGGCCGGAACCGGGCCGACAGGCGCACGTCCGACCCGATGCGGACGACCTCCATGTCCGAGAGCGAGACGGCATCGAGCAGCGAGCCCGCTCCCTGCCCGGCGATCGGCACCCGGGCCTCGACTCCGCCGAAGATCTTCGGCGCGACGTACGCGGTGATGCGGTCCGCGAGACCGGCCGCGACGAAAGACGCCGCCGTCACGCCGCCCCCCTCGACGAGAAGGGAGCGCATCTCGAGGGCGTGCAGCTCGGCGAGGAGCGCGACGAGGTCCACGCCCCCGAAGAGGGCGGGCCGCGAGACGACGTGCACCCCGCGGTCGCGGAAGACGGCGAGGCGGGGATCTTCCTCCGGAGCCGCCGTCACGAGCCAGACCTCGCCGCCCGCGGCTGAAAAGACCCGGGCCGACGCCGACACGCGCAGCGCCCCGTCGAGCACGATGCGCCGGTGGCGCACGATCGACGTCGAGAGCGCGAGACGCCGGGTCAGGAGGGGGTCGTCCGCGAGGACCGTCCCGGCCCCCACGAGGATCGCGTCGTGCTCCTCGCGCAGGAGGAGAGCGTCCCGCCGGGCCGACTCGCCGGAGATCCACTTCGACTCTCCCGTGCGCGTCGCCGTCTTCCCGTCGAGCGACGCCGCCCACTTGAGGTGGACGAAGGGGCGCCGCTCGCGCACGGACGTCAGGAACGGCTCGTTGACGCGCTCGGCCTCGGCCGCGCAGGCGCCGACGAGGACCTCGACCCCACGGTCACGCAGGCGCTTGACGCCGCGGCCCGAGATCCGCGGGTCGGGATCCTCGAGCGAGCAGACGACGCGGGCGACTCCCGCCGCGAGGATCGCCTCGGTGCACGGGGCCGTGCGCCCGAAGTGCGAGCAGGGCTCGAGGTTCACGAGGAGCGTCGTGCCCTTCGCGCGGGCCCCCGCCGCCGCGAGGGCCGCCGCCTCCGCGTGGAGCCCCCCGGCCCGCTCGTGCCAGCCTTCGCCCACGATCGCGCCCGCCGAGTCCACGAGGACGGCGCCGACGCGCGGGTTCGGCGACACGGAGAACCGCCCGCGGGCCGCGAGCTCGAGCACGCGCCGCCAGAGGAAGTCCAGCGCGGCGGGGGCGGACGGCGACGACTCAGTCATCGACGAGCGCCGAGGCGAAGGCCGAAGGGTCGAAGTCGAGGAGGTCGTCCGCGGACTCGCCGACTCCGACGTAGCGGACGGGGAGGCCGAAGTCCCGCACGATCGCGAGGATGACGCCTCCCCGGGCGGTCCCGTCCATCTTCGTGAGGACGAGGCCCGTGACGCCGGCGGCCTTCGTGAACTCGCGCGCCTGGGAGACGCCGTTCATGCCGGTCACCGCGTCGAGGACGAGGAGCACCTCGTGCGGCGCGCCCGGGATCACGCGGGCGGCGACGCGGCGCATCTTGCCGAGCTCCTCCATGAGGTTGTGCTTCGTGTGGAGGCGGCCGGCCGTGTCGACGAGGAGGACGTCGGCCTTCCTCGCGACGGCCGCCGCGCACGCGTCGTGGACGACGGCCGCCGGATCGGCGCCGGGCTTCAGCTTCACGAGCGGGGTGCCGAGGCGGTCGGCCCAGATCTCGAGCTGCTCGGCGGCGGCGGCGCGGAACGTGTCGGCGGCGGCGAGGACGACGGACTTTCCGTCCGCGACGGCGCGGGCGGCGAGCTTGGCGGCCGTCGTGGTCTTGCCCGTCCCGTTCACGCCGACCATGAAGACGACGTGCGGGGCGCCGGCCGGGACCGGCGGGCCCGGGACGGAGAGCCGGCGCGCGATCTCGGCCTTCAGGACACGGCCCACGACGTCGGCCTCGGAGGCGTCGCGGCGCCCCGCCTCGTCCCTCACCGCGGCGACGAGCTCGGCGGCGGTCGCCGGCCCCACGTCGGCCGACAGCAGGCCCTCCTCGAGCGCCTCGAGGGCGCGCGGATCGGGCTCGAACCGGGCCCTGATCGCGTCCCCCACCTTCGCGATCAGCTCCGTGTGCGTCATGAACAGGCCGCGCTTCAAGCGGGCGAAGACGGAGGTGCGGGAGGGCGGGGCGGAAACCTCGTCGGACGCCATCGGCCCGCGAGACTAGCAGGAGACGGGAAGATCCTCCGGTTTCCTGGTCTGTGGACTGGACCGAAGCGCGTTCGTAATTTTCCGACGGGATTAGCCGGCGTCGCGCCGTAGTCTTCTGTGGAAATGGGGGAACGGCAAGAGGGCTGCCGCCCCGGATCTCCGGAGTGGATTCGAGAGATCGCGGGCCACCACCGCCACTCGGTCTACGAGATCAGAAGGGCTAGGATCGAGAGAACAGCGTCGAACGCATCGGCATTCGCACCAACGAATTACCAGCTCGTCGGTCTTCATCGACAATGCGCACTGAGCTTCTCGCCTACCTCCGGAACGCGGCCTTTTGCGCCCCTCTGCTCCTGGTCGGTCAGGGTGCGCTGGCCGAAGACTCTTACGTGCCGATCGTCTTACGTACTGTAGCGGTCGTCGACGGCCCTACAGGCCCCGAATACGTCGCATGGGAGAGCCTCACGAGCTGGTTCAACACGGACACGAAGAACGAGGCGCGGTTTTCCGCAGTGGCGGTTTACGGGCCAGGTCTCTTCGGTCCCAATCCAACGTGCACGAACTATCCCTTGTCGCCGCTTGGCGGCACCGAAGGCCTGTGCGTACTGGGTTCACCGGAATGCGGCCCCGGCTTCGTAAAGTTCACTTCGGATCCGGCCGTCCTCGTCTCGGCCGATATCCAGCGTCTCCTCTACGTCTCGCACTGTGGGGGCACGGCGGACGGAACAAACGTCGTCATACAGGGGACCGCTCCGCTGCCGGTCTATCACGCGCTGTTTCCCGCCGGCAGCACGGCAGTTGCGGGACCGGTCGACCTTGGTGCGCTCGATAAGTACTGCATCACCGGCCCGCTGGCGCGACATCGCCGTGTGAACGTGACGCTCTTCAACGCCGGAGACGCTGGCGCGACGTTCAATGTGAGCGTTCAACCGTTTGCTCGCCCCTATCCAAACCGATCGATCCTAGACGTCTCGCAGACAGTCGCGCCGCTGGACGTCGTGCAGCTCAACGCGCTCCCGATTCCACTCGACGACTCGTTGCCTTACGTCTTCGGGTACGACATTCGGGCGTGGATACGCATTACCGCAACGCAGCCGTTTCTCGCGTACGTGTCCACGATTTTCGACGACGGCGAGCCTGGGACGAACGCGTTCACGATCTACGAGGCGAAACAGACGAACTGAGGGAGCCTCATGCGAATTGCGCGTCTTGTCGCGCCGCTGTGCCGTATTGCCCTCGGTAGTACGTCTCGTGAGCTGGCCAAGCTCCTCTCGGGAAGAAGAGGCTCGGGCTCGATGGGCGTCTTGAACAGTTTCCCTGGCACGCCAGACGTCATCCTTGACGCCTTCGGGTAATTTCAATAGGAAGCCAAGGCCTTGGGATCCTAAGACCCTTCAGGAGACTTCGGAGGCGAGGCGCGTGCGGACGTCCTCCATCCGCGCGCGGACGACGGACGGGCGGCCCGTGGGCGACAGGACGACGAGGAGGAAAAAACCCGCCTTGACGGGGGCGGTCAGGACTTTCCGGCCCTCGAAGTCGAGCGCGAGCTCGGAGATCGTCCCGAGCCCCGCCCTCTCCGCGGCGCGCCCGAGCTCGGTCAGCCAGACGGACTGGTACGCGCCCAGGACCTCGGTCGCGGCGTCGTCTCCGGCCCGGGCGATGACCTCGCCCTGGGGGTCGAGGAACGCGGCGCCGAGGGCGCCGGGCGACTCGAGGAGGCTCTCGAGGACCGACTCGAAGCTCACGGATTCCCTTCCGGCGGACGGGGCTCGTTCTCGAGCCAGCGCTTCGCCTTCCGCCCCTCTTCGCTCTCGGGCGCCGCGGCAGCCGCCCGCTGCATGAACTTGCCGGCGAGGTCCCGGCGGCCGCTTCCGAGCAGGCAGATCGCCGCCTGGTAGTTCGCGACGGCGTCCTTGTCCTCCGTCTTGAGGACGACGAGGAAGTCCTCGAGCGCGCCCGCGCTCTGGTCGAGCTTCATCCGCACGAGGCCGCGCGCGCGGAACGCCTGGATGTCGTCGGGCGCGTCCGCGATCGCGAGCGAGAACTCGCGCTCCGCGTCGCGGTAGCGCTCCCGCTTCTCGTAGAGGAGACCGAGGTTGTAGTGGGCGTTGACCTTGTCCGGCGTCGGCGGGCCGTCGAGAACGGCCTGGAAGTCGGCTTCGGCGTCGTCGTATCGCCCCGCCTGGAGCCACGCGACGCCCCGGTTGTTCCGGGCCTCGACGAACGTCGCGTCGAGCGAGAGGGCGTCCGAGAAGGCCCTCACGGCGTTCGGATAGTCGTTCTTGTAGAGGAGCGCGAGGCCGAGCGCGTTCGGGACGTGGGGATCCCGCGGCGAGCTCTTGCGCGCCGCGACGAGGAGCTGGATCGCCTCGTCCGCGCGCCCCTCGCGCAGCATCGAGAGCCCCGTGCGGTAGTCCACGAGGTCGGCGAGGATCGGGTTCTCCTTCGGCGGCGACGCCATCGACGGACCGCAGCCGGCGGCGGACAGGATCGCGAGCAGGGCGGCAGCGGCGGGCGCGCCCGCCCGAAGGGCCCGGGGGCGGCCCGTCACGCGGACGCCTTCAGGGCGACCTCTTCCCCGAGGAACTCGAAGTCGCCCGACGACCAGGCCTTGTCGAGCGCCGCGATCACGGCGGGATCGAAGGACTTGCCCCCGAAGGACTTGATCTGGCGGATCACGTAGTTGAGCGGCATGGCCTTCTGATAGGGCCGGGTCGTCGTCATGGCGTCGAAGGTGTCCGCGACGGCCACGACGCGCGCGACGAGCGGGATCTTCTCGCCCTTGAGCCCGTCCGGATACCCGCCTCCCGACCACTTCTCGTGGTGGTGCTTGATGCCCGGGATCACGTCCTTGAGCTGCGGGATCTGGCCCATGATGAGCGCGCCCTTGATCGGGTGCGTCTTCATGACCTCGAACTCCTCGTTCGTGAGCGCCGTCGGCTTCCTCAGGATGCGGTCGTCGATGCCGATCTTGCCGACGTCGTGGAGGAGGGCCGAGAGGCGCACGATCCGGACCTCCTCGGCGCTGAGCCCCATGTGGCGCGCGAGGACGACGGCGTAGCGCGCGACGCGCTCGGAGTGCCCGCGCGTGTACGGGTCCTTCGCGTCGATCGCGGCCGCGAGGGTGCGCACCGAGTTGATGAAGAGCTCCTGGTTCTCGCGGGCGGCGAGCTTGAGCTTCTCGATCGACTTCTCGAGCGAGTCCGACATCGAGTTGAACGTCTCGGAGAGCTCGGCCAGCTCGCGGACCCCGCGCACGGAGACGCGCTGCTTGAGGTCGCCTCCGGCGATCGACCGCACCTTCTCGACGAGCTCCTCGAGCGGATGCGCGAGCATCCGGGCCGCGAAGAACGCGACGAGCGCCGCGAAGGCGACCGAGAACACGGCGAGGAGAAGCGACGCTTTCTGGGACTGGGCGACGGACGCGTAGGCCTGCGCCTCGTCCTTCTCGACGATGACGCCCCAGTCCGGCATCGACATCGCGGCGAGGGTCCCGAGGACGCGGCGTCCGCCGCGCGTGTACGACTTCGTCATCCTCACGGGGTGCGCGATGAACTCGCTCACGAGGTCGGCCTGGTGGACGTCCCGTGACGGGAACGCCGAGGGGTCGCTCGCGATCACGAGCGTCCCGGAGCGGTCCACGACGTAGGCGAGGACGCCCGTGCCGCGCCCCTCCTCTTCCAGCTTCGCCCGCAGCGGCGCGAGCGAGAGGAGGGCCTCCACGGCGCCGATCGGCTCCTGCCCGTCGGCCGGCCTCACGGGCACCGCGAGGACGAGGCCGCCCTCGGTCAGGGCCGGCGAGAAGATCGGGTCTCCGACGTACGTCTCGCCACGCACGGCGGCGGCGTAGGCCTGGCGCAGGGTGCGCTCGACGTCGAGATCCAGCGTGCGCGACTCGGCGACGGCTCCGACGCCGTCCCGGTCGAGGGCCCGGATGACGAGGAAGCTCGCGTCCGCGTCCGCGTATTCGCGGAGCAGCTCCTTCTTGGAGAGGTAGTAGAAGGGGTCCGGCGACATCGAGCTCGCGAGGCGCAGGCCGTCGGCGATCTTGCGGAGCTGCGTCTGGGCGTTCGTGATCGCCGTCTCGAACTTGTCCGCGAGGCCGACCGAGCTGTTCTTCAGGTACTTCTTTTCCGCGGTCTCGAGCGCGTCGCGGTTGATCCGCGTGACGTTGAGCGTCAGGAGGACGAGCGGCACGATCGACACGACGACGAGCGCCGCGAGCAGAGCGGTGACGATCCGCAGCCGCGGAATTCGGGCTACACCCATCCGACCTTAATTGTACCGCCCAAGCGCCTCCGCGAGCGCCGCCGCGACCTCCCCCGCTCTCACGCGCTCGAGGCGCACGGAGCCAGGCCGCTCGAGGAGGACGGCGTTGAGCCCCCGCCGGTCCGACTTCTTGTCCGCCGCGAGGAGCCGCGGCACGGCGCGCAGCTCGGAGGGGCGCGGGCGCGGCGGTCTCACGAGACGGAGGACGCGGGCCGCGAGGCTGTCCGCAGCCTCGGGCCCGAGGCCCGCCCGCGCGACGGACAGCCGCAGCGCGGCGAGGAGTCCCCACGCGACGGCCTCGCCGTGCTCGAGCCGGTGACCCGAGGCGGTCTCGAGCGCGTGAGCGGCCGTGTGCCCGAGGTTGAGCGCGGCGCGGCGGCCCGTCTTCTCGAACGGATCCTCGGCCACGACCGATGCCTTCACGCGCAGGCTTCGGACGACCGCCTCGGCCACCGCGGCCGGCTCGCGCGCGGCCAGCGGCCCTTCGAGCCGCGCGAACGCGCGGTGAAAGGCCGCGTCGAGGAACGACGTCTTGACGACCTCCGCGAGGCCGGACCGGAACGCCCGCCCCGGCAGCGTCCCGAGAACGGACGTGTCCGCGAGGACGAGGCGCGGCGCGTGAAACGCGCCGGCGAGGTTCTTGCCCGCCCGCAGATCGACGGCCGTCTTGCCGCCGAGCGCGCTGTCGCACGCCGCGAGGAGCGTCGTCGGCGCCTGGACGACGGGCACGCCGCGCAGCGCGAGGGCGGCGGCCATCCCGCCGACGTCCCCGACCGTGCCGCCGCCGAGGCAGACGACGCCGCCGTCGCGGCGCAGGCCGCGGCGGACGAGCTGCTCGATCAGGCGGCCGAGGACGTCCCAGGTCTTGGCGGCTTCGCCGTCGGGGACGAAGAGGGGATCCTTGCTGAGGACCCCCTCAGCGCATCCGGCGAAGATCCGCTGGCCATGGAGCTGGAAGATCTTCTTGGAGGACACAAGAAACCAGCGGCCCGGCGCGATGAGGGCGAGGCTCGGTCCCGCGGCGCTGAGCGCGCCGGAGCCGACGATGACGTCGGTGCGTGCCCCCGCCGCCTCGAACGAGAACGACCGGAGGATGTCTTTCATCTATGCGGCGGCTGCTGATGCAGCCGCCGATGTCAGAGAATCTTTCGCTCGAACGTCCGGAGTCAAGGGCGCGCTCCGCGCGCCGCGCAGCGGTCGAAGACCCTTGACACCGGACGTTCGAGGAATATCCGCATCTCTCAGGCCTTCGGCGGCTTCGCGAGCGCGATGTGGAGCTCGGCGAGCTGTTCGGGCGCGACGGGGTTCGGGCACTCGGTCATGAGGTCCGTGCCGGAGGCCGTCTTCGGGAACGCGATGACGTCGCGGATGGAGGACGACCCCGTCAGGATCATGAGGATCCGGTCCAGGCCGAGAGCGATCCCGCCGTGGGGCGGCGCGCCGAACCGGAAGGCGTCGAGCAGGAACCCGAACTTCGCGCGCGCCTCTTCCTCGCCGATCCCGAGGCGCGTGAAGACCCGGCTCTGCACGTCGGGCCGGTGGATCCGGATGGACCCTCCCCCGAGCTCCATCCCGTTCAGGACGACGTCGTAGGCGCGCGCCTTGACGCGGGCCGGGTCGCTCTCGAGGAACGGGAGGTCCTCCTCGCGGGGCGACGTGAACGGGTGGTGCGTCGCGTACCAGCGCCCGTCCTCCTCGTGCCACTCGACGAGCGGGAACCCCGTGACCCACAGGAAGTCGTGCCGCCCCTCGGGGATCAGCTTCTCCTCGCGGGCGATCTGCAGGCGGAGGGCGCCGAGGAAATCCAGGACGTTCTTGGCCTTTCCGGCGGCGAGAAAGACGAGATCGGATTCGCCCGCGCCGAACGAGGCGCGCATGCGCTCGATCGCGGCGTCGTCGAAGAATTTCTTCGAATTGGAATTCCATCCGCCGGGGCCGCCGGTCTTCACCCAGAAGAACCAGTCCACACCCGCGGCCCGAGCCCCCTTTTCGATGTCGTCGAGGCGCTTGCGTGAAAAGCCGGCGCCGCCGGGAACGCGCAGGCCCTTCACTCTTTCCACCTTCGAAGAAAGCTTCTCTTCCATTTCCTGGAAACTCCCCAGCTCGAGCCCGAACCTCGTGTCCGGCCGGTCGATCCCGAAGCGCTCCATCGCCTCGTCGTACGTCATGCGCCTGAACGGGGCCTCGCAGGCGATCCCCCATTTCGGGAAGACGCGCGTGAAGATCTTCTCGACGAGCGCGTAGACCATCTCCTCCGTCGGGAACGACATCTCGATGTCGACCTGCGTGAACTCGAGCTGCCGGTCGGCCCGGAGGTCCTCGTCGCGGAAGCAGCGCGCGATCTGGTAGTAGCGCTCGATCCCCGAGACCATCAGGAGCTGCTTGAAGAGCTGCGGGGACTGCGGGAGCGCGTAGAACTCGCCCTCGTGGATGCGCGACGGGACGAGGAAGTCGCGCGCGCCCTCGGGGGTGGACTTCGTGAGGATGGGCGTCTCGACGTCGAGGAAGCCCTCCTCGTGCAGGACCTCGCGGATCGCCATCGTGACGGCGCTCCGGGCGGCGAACCGCCGGGTCATCTCCGGGCGGCGGAGGTCGAGGTAGCGGTACTTGAGCCTCAGGTCCTCCGAGGCCTTGATCCCGTCCTCGATCGGGAAAGGCGGCGTGTCGGCGCGGTTGAGGATCGCGAGCGCGGTCGCGCGCACCTCGACCCCGCCGGTGGCGAGGTCCGGGTTCACGGCGTCGGCGGCGCGGGGCTCGACGACTCCGGTTACGTCGACGACGAACTCGCTCCGGAGCTCCTTCGCGAGGGCGAGGAGCGCGGGCTCGGGCAGGAACCGCGCGTCGAAGACGACCTGCGCGAGGCCGGAGCGGTCGCGCAGGTCGATGAAGACGAGATCGCCGTGGTCGCGGCGGCGGTTGACCCAGCCCTGCAGGCGGACGGTCCGGCCGGCGTCGGACGGGCGAAGAATGCCGGCGGGCGTCCGGGAAGGCGGCGACATGGACGGAGATCTTACAGACGCGGCCTCAGCGCCGCGACGAGGTCCCCTCGCGGGACTTCCTCCTGAGAGCGCGTCGCGAGATCCTTCACGAGGACGACTCCGCGCGCCGTCTCGTTCGCGCCGACGAGGACGGCGAACCTCAGCCCGCTCTTTTCGGCGACTTTCAGTGCGTTTCCGATGCTGCGAATTCCCGAGAAAAGGGTTGCCGCGAGCCCTTCGCGCCGGAGCTCCGCCGCGAGTTCGAAGGCCTCCGCGACGTCGGGACCCCCCACGGGAATGACGCCGACCGAGCCGGCGCTCTTCAGAGCCGACTCGCGGAACGCCTCGGGAAGGACGTCCACGAGACGGTCCTCGCCGATCGCGAACCCGATCCCGGGCGTCTTCGGGCCGCCGAGGTCCGACACGAGCCGGTCGTAGCGCCCGCCGCCGAGGAGGGCGTTCTGCGCGCCGAGGCCGGAGGCGGTGACCTCGAAGACGGTGCGGGTGTAGTAGTCGAGGCCGCGGACCAGGAGGGGATCCATCCGGTATGGAATCCGTGCCGCGTCGAGAAGGCGCAGGAGCTCCGTGTGATGGTCGGAAGATTGCCTGGAAAGGTGATCGACCATGCGCGGCAGCGAGGGGTCGGCGAGCCACTCCGCGAGGCGGGGATTCTTGGAATCGAGGACGCGCAGCGGGTTTTCCTCGAGGCGCCGCCGGTCGTCCGCGTCGAGCAGATCCACCTTCGAGGAAAACCAGGCGCGCAGCGCCTGGATGAATTCCGGTCTCTCCTCCTCGGTCCCGACCGAATTGAGCGAAGCCGAGAGGCCCGTGAAGCCGAGGCGGCCGAGGAAGTCGAACAGCATCACGAGCACTTCGGCGTCCGTCGCCGCATCCGCCGGGCCGAGGACCTCCGCGCCGATCTGCCGGAACTCGCGGTAGCGGCCCTTCTGCGGGCGCTCGTACCGGAACTGCGGCCCGATGTAGTAGAGCTTCCAGGGGCGGCCGGCCTGCGCGAGCGAGTGCTCGACGTAGGCGCGCGCCACGCCCGCCGTGTTCTCCGGCCGGAGCGTCACGGAGCGGTCGCCGCGGTCGGTGAACGTGTACATCTCCTTGTGGACGATGTCCGTCGCCTCGCCGACCGAACGCACGAAGAGCTCCGTGGACTCGAGGACGGGGGTCCGGATCTCGTCGAACCCGTAGAGCGCGAAGACCTCGCGCGCGGCCGCCTCGACGCGGTTCCACACACGGGTCTCGGGCGGGAGAAGGTCCCGCGTTCCCTTCACGCTCGGGATCACGGCTTGAGGTACTCCGCCTTGTAGTCGAGGTAGTTCTTCCAGTACGCCTCGAGCCCGGCGACCTCCGCGGGGGTCAGGTCCCTCTTCTTCTTCGCGGGGTTTCCGGCCCAGAGGGTGCCCGGCGGGATCGCCGTGCCCGGAAGGACGACCGCGCCCGCCGCGACGAGCGAGCTCGCGCCCACGTCGGCGCCGTCGAGGACGGTCGCGTTCATCCCGACGAGCGCGCCCCGCCGGACCGTGCACGCGTGGACGACCGCGTTGTGGCCGAGCGTGACCTCCTCCTCGAGGACGAGAGGGCCCGTGTCCCGCGTGACGTGGAGCGTGCAGTTGTCCTGCACGTTCGAGCGCGCCCCGATGCGGATGTGGCAGCAGTCGCCGCGCACGACGGCCGAGTACCAGATCGAGACGTCGTCGCCGAGGACGACGTCCCCGACGACGGCGGCCGTCTCGGCGACGAAGACGCGCGCGCCGATCCGGGGAGCCTTCCCGAGGTAGCTGCGAAGCACCATTCCGGGGGGCACGATACCAAACGAGGGGGGCGGATCCGCCCCCTGCACAGGCCTCTGTGCGAGGTGGAAAAAACCGTGTGAAGTCGCGGGGTTGAGCCGCATTTCGCTCGCGAATGCACAGGCTTTTGCACAGAAACGGTCAAAACCTGCAATCCACTCATCGCCATGAGTTTATGGCCGCATTCGCGCGAAAATGGGCCGACTTGTCGAAGGGCCTCGCCCGAGAGCAGGTCTCAGGAGGTCAGCGGGGCTTCGGGACCCCTTTCGAGGCCCCCTCGAGAAGCTGTCTCGCCTGCGCCCGGGCCGCCTCCCCGACGGCCGCCCCGGCGAGCAGGGCGGCCAGCGCCTCGACCCTGCCTTTCGCGTCGAGGCCCGTCACGCGGGTCCGCGTCCGGCCGCCCGAGGCGACCTTCTCGACGGCGAGGTGATTCAGCCCGGCCGCCGCGACCTGCGGCAGGTGCGTCACGACGAGGATCTGCTCGCGGGAGGCGAGCGCCCGGAGCTTCCGGCCCACGGCGTCGGCCGTGGCGCCCGACACGCCCGCGTCCACCTCGTCGAAGACGAAGGTCCTCACCGGGCCTCCGCGGCGCGGTCCTCCGGGGGGACGGGTCCTCGTCTCTTCCTCGGCGAGAGCCGCCGCGAGCGCCAGCTGCACGCGGGAGAGCTCGCCTCCCGAGGCGATCTTCGGGAGCGGGCGCGGGGGCTCCCCCGGGTTCGGGGCGAAGGAGAAGGAGACGGCGTCGATGCCCCAGGCGCCGAACGCCACGCTCTCGCCGCCGGCCGAGAAGACGCTCGCGGGGTCCGGCCTGCGCTCGACGTCGACGCCGAAGGCCGCCCGCCGGAGCGCGAGGTCGGCGAGGTGCGCCACGACCGCCTTCGAGAGCCGCGGCGCCGCCTCCGCCCGTGCCTGCGACAGCCCGAGAGCGGCCCGCCGGTACGCCGCGAAGGCCTTCTGCGCGGCCTCCTCGGCCTTCTTCATCGCGCCCTCGAGATCGGCCAGCTCGTCGCGCTCTCTCCCGAGCGCCGCGCGCCGTCCGACCACGTCGGCGAGGGTCGCGCCGTACTTGCGCTTGAGCTTCGCGAGCGCGTCGAGCCGCTCGGCGAGGAACGCGAGGCGCGCGGGGTCGGCGTCCAGCTGCTCGAGATCGCGGGAGGTTTCGAAGGCGGCCTGGGCAAGCTCCTCGACGAGCTCCGTGAGCTTCGCGGCTCGTGCACCGTACGAAGAGTCGATTTCTTCGAGTTGTTGAAGAGCGCGGCGCGCCGCCGAAGCCGCAGGGATCGCTCCATTCTCGTCGGCCTCCAGGGCGGCCGTCGCCGCCGCGAGGAGCTGGCCCCGCTGCGCGACGCTCGCCAATTTCTTCCTTTCAGAAGAAATCTCCTCGTCTTCTCCCTCTTTCGGCCCCACTCCGTCGATCTCCGCGATCTGGAAGTCGAGGAGCTCGAGCCGCTTGACGCGGTCGGCGCCGGCTTCGGCGAGGCGCGCGAGATCGCGCTGCCGGGCGGCGTACTCCCGGTGGAGGCCCGCGACGTCCGCCGCCGCCTCCTCCAGCCCCCCGAACCGGTCGAGCAGCTCGCGCGGCACGGCCGGATCGAGGAGCTCGCGGGCCTCGGCCTGGCCGTACAGGACGAGGAGGCGCGCCGCGGCGTCCTGAAGCGTCCTGAGAGGCGCGGGCGAGCCGTTCACGAGGAGACGGCCCTTCGCGCCCGATCCGGCCGCGGCCACCTCGCGGCGCACGACGATCTCGAAGGAGCCGCCGGCCTTCTCCTCGACGAGCCCGGCCTCGGCGAGCGCGGCTCTCACCTCGGCGTCGTCGCAGTCGAAGACGCCTTCCACGACGAGGCGCTCGGCACCGGCGCGGACGAGCGCGGGGTCGGCGCGCCCGCCGCCGAGAAGGAGAAGGGCGTCCACGACGAGGGACTTGCCCGCGCCCGTCTCCCCGGTCAGGACCGTCAGCCCCCCGGCGAACGCGACCTCCACGTCCTCGAGGACGGCGAGGTCGCGGACCCGGAGCGAGGTCAACATCCCTTCTTCGTCTACCGCAGTCGGTCTTTCAGCCAGCGCAGGCCGAGGCCGACTCCGAAGGACGTCGCCCCGACGGGATAGCCGGCGTACTCGCGGTCGTAGTTCGCGGTCGCCGCGATGTCGAGGTGCGCCCAGGGCGTCGTCGGGTCCACGAACTCCTTGAGGAACATCGCCCCGTTGATCGAGCCGCCGAAGCGGCCGCCCGTGTTCTTCATGTCGGCCCAGTCGGACCGGATGTTCTCCCGGTACTCCTCCCACATCGGGAGGCGCCAGATCCTCTCGTCGGTGCGCTCGCCCGCCGAGACGAGGGCGCGCGAGAGATCGTCGTGGTCCGTGAAGAGGATCGCGGCCTCGAGGCCGAGGGCGATCAGGGCCGCGCCCGTGAGCGTCGCGAAGTCCACGATCGCCGCGGGCTTCCAGTCGGCCGCATAGTCGAGGGCGTCCGCGAGGATCACCCGCCCCTCGGCGTCCGTGTTGTCGATCTCGGCCGTCTTCCCGCTCCGGAAGCGGACGATGTCGCCCGGCTTGTACGCGGTCCCGGACGGGAGGTTCTCCGTGAGGGCCGCGATGCCGACGACGTTGACGGGCAGCCTGAGGTCGGCCGCGCCGAGCACGATCCCCATCGCCGTCGCGGCGCCCATCATGTCCCACTTCATGTCGCCCATCTTCTCGGCCGGCTTGATCGAGATGCCGCCCGAATCGAACGTGACGCCCTTGCCCACGAACGCGACGGGCGGTTCCGTCCTCTTCCCGCCGCGCCACTCGAGGACGACGACGCGCGGCTCTTCCGCGGAGCCGCGGTTCACGGCGAGGAGCCCGCCCATCTTCTCGCGGCGGATCGCCTTCTTGTCGAGAACCTTCGGTCGGAGCCCCCGGGCGCGCGCCTCCTCCGAGACCCGCCGCGCGAAGTCGCGCGGGACGAGGTCGTTCGAGGGCGTGTTCCCGAGGTCGCGCACGAGGGCCGCCACCCGGGCGAGCGCCGCGGCGTCGCGGGCCTCGGCCGCCGTCGCGCCGGCGAAAGCGCCCGCCGGGGAGACGGCGACGGAGACGAGAGACTTCTTCTCGCGCTCCTTGGTCTTGTAGACCGGGAACGAGTAGTCCGAGAGGGCGAGGGCGCGGAGCAGGAACTCGCGCGACTCGGCGGCGTTCATCCTCTTGAGCGTGTAGGGGAAGTCGAGGATCGCCGAGCGCTCCCCGCTGCGGTCCAGGGTCCTCGCGACGCTCCGGAGGAGGGCCCGCGCCTTGCGCGGGCTGACCTCGAGGCTCTTGCCGCCCCCGAAGACGTACAAGCGCGCGGCCGGGCCGCCCTCGAGCGGCACGGTGAACACGGCGCCTTCGGCCGCGGGCTGGGCGGGAGCCGCGGCGGACGCCTTCCCCCGGACCGCGGCCGGGAGAGCCTCGAGCGCCTTCTTCGGACTCGCGCCCGCGGCGAATGCCGCATACGCGTCCGCGCGCGCTCCGCTCCGGCGCCCTCGAATCGTGATCTTGAGCAAAACAACCTCCTTGCCGTCCGGCCGGCGAAGTCTAGCGCGGCCTCCGCCACCCTCGACCTAGAATCCCGCCATGCCCGAAGCCGTTCTCGAGACTTCCCTGCCGGGGCTTGCGCCGCCGCGCCGCGGCAAGGTGCGCGACGTCTACGACCTCGGCGACCTCCTGCTCCTCGTCGCGACGGACCGGATCTCGGCCTTCGACTGTGTCCTCGCGCCGGGCATCCCCGACAAGGGGAAGATCCTCACGCAGCTCTCGAACTTCTGGTTCCGCCGTTTCGCCGAGGTCGTCCCGAACCACCTCGTCGAGACGGACGCGGCGCGCTTCCCCGGGTCCGCCGCCGCGCACGCCCCGCTCCTCTCGGGCCGTGCGGTCCTCGCGAGGAAGTGCGCGGTCGTCCCGTTCGAATGCGTGGCCCGCGGCTACCTCGCGGGGTCCGGGTGGAAGGACTACCGTTCCTCGGGCGCGGTCTGCGGGATCCGGCTGCCCGCGGGCCTGAAGGAAGCGGACCGCCTGCCCGAGGCCATCTTCACTCCGGCGACGAAGGCCGAGTCCGGGCACGACATCAACGTCTCGTTCGGGGCGATGGCGGCCTCGGTGGGAGCCGACCTCGCCGCGCGCCTGAGGAGCCTCACGCTCGAGCTCTACGGCCGGGCCGCGACCTACGCGGCCGGGCGCGGGATCGTCCTCGCGGACACGAAGTTCGAGTTCGGCCTCGACTCGTCGGGCGCCGTCGTCTGGATCGACGAGGCGCTCACGCCGGACTCGTCGAGGTTCTGGCCCTCCGACACGTGGCGCCCGGGCGGCTCGCCGCCGTCCTTCGACAAGCAGTTCGTCCGCGACTTCCTCGAGAAGACCGGCTGGAACAAGACGCCGCCCGCGCCGGTCCTGCCGTCCGACGTCGTCGCGGGCACGCGCGCCCGCTACGCCGAGGCCTACGAGCGCCTGACCAGCCTGCCGTTTCGCGCCTGAAGGCGCCGCCTACTGCGAGACGGGCTCGTCGGCGAACTCTTCCGGGGGCGCCGCCTCGTCCGGCGGCAGCTTCGCGAGCTCCTTCCCGACGAGCTCCTGGTGATGAACCTCCTCCTCCTGCAGCTCGAGGAAGAGCTCGCGCACCGGGCCGGACACCGGGAGCCTGAGCGCGTCCGTGAAGAACCCGTGCGCCTTGACCTCGGCCGCCATCGCGACCGTGAGCGCCTCGTGGAGGGTCATGAACGCGTGGACGTTCTCGTACTCGGGCGCCTCGATCTCCCAGACCATCGAGCGGTCCACGCGGCGGGGCGCGTCCCCGAAGAGCTGCTTGCGCCGCGCGGAAAGCTCCGCGCCGTGCCGGGCCTCGTTCGCGGACATGAAATGAAAGAACGCGGCCGCCTCGGCGGTGTGGTGCGTCTCCATCTGCGCGGCGAGCTCGTCGTAGCGTTCCTTCGCCTCGTCCTCCACGAGGATCGCGAGGTCGAGGGCGTCCTGGAGGTCGAGCCCGGCGAGGTCGAGCGTCTTCGTCATGGTCCTCTCCCGAGGATACGCTGGCATACGAAACCGGGAGGAGACATGATGCATTCGGATCAAGCCCCGAAACTCGCCGGAGCGGCGCGCGTATCAGTCGACGGAGGCCCCATGGCGAAGTTCCTTCTCTGGGTCGTCCTCTTCGTCCTCTGCTGGCCGATCGCGGTCCTCGCGCTCGTCGCGTACCCCTTCGTCTGGCTCCTCCTGCTGCCCTTCAAGCTCGTCGGGATCGCCGTCGGCGGCGTCTTCGCGTTCCTCAAGGCGCTCCTCTTCCTGCCCGCCCGTCTCCTCGGCGGCCGGCCGGTCTGAGCCTCAGGTCCGAGCGAGCAGCTCCTCGAC
>Ga0335085_10002201_pt1 | contig 37226 bp, 33 predicted proteins | sample Lox_Sample_45_FD_206712 | JGI IMG/M metagenome (GOLD analysis project Ga0335085, IMG submission 206712) | Soil microbial communities from Loxahatchee National Wildlife Refuge, Florida, United States - Lox_Sample_4.5 | ecosystem: Environmental > Terrestrial > Soil > Wetlands | place: USA...
GAAAGGACCGCCGAATGGAACACCCGACTTTGTATCGCACGATGCAGATTGATGGGCTCTCCATCTTTTACAGAGAGGCAGGCCCGAAAGACGCTCCAACCCTTCTACTTTTGCACGGACTCCCCTCTTCCTCGCGGATGTTCGAGCCTCTTTTCGCCCGGCTCTCCGATACCTTTCATCTTGTTGCGCCCGATTACCCTGGCTTCGGACACAGCGACTGGCCGGACCCGAAAACATTTGCGTATACCTTCGATCACATCGCCGAGATCATGGACCACTTCACCGAAGCGCTTGGACTCTCGCACTACGCGCTTTATATGCAGGACTACGGTGGTCCCGTGGGGTTTCGCATGATATTGGCACATCCAGAACGGGCGCAGACTCTCATCGTCCAGGACGCGGTCGCGCACAACACAGGCCTCGGCGAGAATTGGAAAACGCGTCGCGCTTTTTGGGCCGATCGCGCGGCCTATGAAAGCGCCCTCCGCGGAAATCTCCTGTCGCTTGAAGCCGCCAAGGCGCGCCATGCGGGCAACGATCCCAACATCGAACGCCACGACCCGGATCTCTGGACGGATGAATTTTATTTTCTCAACCAGCCAGGCCAGGCCGATATTCAAAGCGATCTCTTCTACGACTACCGAACCAACGTCGACTCCTACCCCAAGTGGCAGGCGTGGATGCGCGAGAAACGGCCGCACCTGCTCGTGATCTGGGGCAAATATGAGAGTTCATTCGATCCCTCCGAGCCGGAAGCCTATCGGCGGGATGTGCCAAAGGCTGAAGTGCACATCGTCGACGGGGGCCATTTCGCGCTCGATACCGCGCCGGATGAAATTGCCCGGCTCGTTCGGGGCTTCATGAGCCGAGAAAGTGCTGCCGCGGCATGACAGTCGCTTGGCGATTTGATCCAACGGGACCTTTCGAAAGACACTAAGGTGGTCCCGTCCCATCAAAGGAGCCCCGACTATGCGCCCTGACATTATGCCCGGAGGTGTCTTACCCGACTACGAGCTGCCCGATCACACGAGCACGCTCCGCAAACTCAGCGAACTCCAAGGCGACGACCCGCTGATCCTCACGCTCGCGCGCGGCCACTATTGCCCGAAGGAGCACCAACAGCATCTGGAGCTCGCCGCGTTCTACCCCAAGATCGCAGTGGCATACACCCAAATCGCCACGATCTCCACAGACGACCACCACACGATTCAGGAGTTTCGTGCGTCGGTCGGCGCCCAGTGGCCCTTCCTCTCTGACCCTGAGCGAAAGGTTCAGAAGGACCTCGACATCCGGGAGTATACCGACCCCGAACACAATCCGATGATTCCGCACACGCTCGTGCTCAAGCCGGGCCTCGTGATTCACAGCATCTACAACGGCTACTGGTTTTGGGGCCGCCCGTCGATCGCAGACCTCTGGCATGATCTGCGCGCGGTGACGAGCGAAATCCGTCCCGACTGGGACCTGAGCACGCCTGGACTCCGCGAGGCATGGAACGCGGGTGACTTGTCGCGCTTCCATCGATGGAATAAGCTTGGCGGCGCGAAGCCGCCCTCTGCAGGACAGACAGAGTAACGATGACCGCTAAAGCCGTCTCCTCCCACAATTGTCCCCACATCAGTAAAGGGATTCATTTTAAAGCCATCCGTCCATTGGGTTGCATCCTACCAATTTGATCGTATGATCGCGGTTGGCGTCGTCGTGACCATTTCCTTGCTGCGCCGCCTGCGCGGTGTTGCGAGTGTGCCGGTCCGTTACCATTTCTTGCCGCTCGGCGGATGCACAAATCGAACGCTACGCGGCTACCTGAAGCATGCAGGCTCGTTGAAAGACGGCGACCAGTTTGACGGGTCGCGGCAGAAGGTCGATTTCTTCCAGTCAGGATTGCCTCTGCAAGGTGATATGACCACATCGTCTCTAACGAGGCGGTCATTGTCGCCTGAAGACGGTGCGACGTTTCGGGGGCTAGCTTAGGACAGGCGGGGCACGCGGACTCAGCGTTAAGAGCACAAATCCCTCCCCTATTCCGAGCGCAGCGCATCGACGATGTTGACCATAGTCGCCGCGAGTGCGGGCCTTAGGGCCGCTGCAACGCTGACCGCAAGCAGGAGCAGCGGAGCGCCCAGGAATATCGGAAGATCCAATGCGGGCACGCCATACAAGAAGGAGGCGATCAGGCGCGCCGCAAAATAAGAGGCGGCCAAGCCTGCCAAAGTCCCGACGCCGGCCAAACGCAGACAATGGCCAAGTACGAGCCGTACGATGCCTCCACTGCTGGCGCCCAACGCCATTCGAACGCCGAATTCCGACGTGCGCTGGGTCACCCAATAGGACACCAAGCCGTAAATGCCTAATGCGGCCAGCAGCAGGGAAAGCAGCGCCAGACCGGCCCCGAGCCGCGCCGCAATCCGCCGCGCCGAAATGGTCCTTCCGAGAAACTCCATTAACGGAATCACCGCCGGCCGTGTCTGTGAGCTGTCGTAACGATTCACCGCGGCGGCGATCGCCTGCGTGATGTTACGGTCGGGCTTGGCACGGGTGCGGATGGCAATGGTGAGAATTCCGGTCGATTCGTCCTGCCCCATGAGGGCGTAGATCTCCGGGCCGGCAGGATGTCCCAGCCCCGATTGGCGCACATCGCCTACCACGCCGATCACCTCGTGTGGGTGTCCGAGACCGATGTGCTTGCCGACGGCTTGGCCGTTTGGAAACAATGTCCGCGCCGCGGTGGCGTTCACCAGCATGACGTTGCTGTCCTCCCACATCTCCCGTTCGGTTGGCAGGCGCCCGGCGATCAGTGGAATCCCCATCGCTTCGAAATAATCGCCCGCCACCCGGTTCCAGAAGACAACGCGTAACTGCGACGCGGGGAGCGGCGTTTCCTGAATCTGCAGATCGGTCGTCGATAATCTGGCGTGCAGCGGAAAGTATCGCAAACCGCCAACGGCCGCGACTCCAGGCACATTCGACAGCTCCTGCAACAACGGGCGGTAATAACCTACGCGTTTCGCACTTGAGCCGTAGAGACTGTCGCCGATGCTCGATTCCACCAACAGTGCGTTGTCGGTTTTGAAGCCGAGATCGGTTCCCATTAATCCGATGAAGCTTCGCGCGAGCAATCCCGATACCACCAGCAGGCTTAGTGCGAGAGCTACCTCCGCCGAAACAAGCAGTCCGCGAATTTGTTGTCTGCGAACGCCTGCCGTGCTACCGCGTCCCCCCTCCTTGAGCGATTCATGGGGGTCGATGCGCCCTTTACTTAGCGCCACGGGGAAAGTGACCAGCAGAGCGGTGATGACGGCGAGTGCGGCGCAGATGGCCACAACCGGCCAGGTAGCGACGTCAAAGCTCCCCAACGTGCGAACTCCGGGGTCGAAGTAAGTGATCAAACTTACGGTGAGGCGGCTCAGGGCGAAGCCCACGATAGCGCCGCAACCCGTAAGAATCAGATTGCCGGTCAGCAGGCGCAAGGCTAAGCCGCCGCGGGTCGCTCCCAGCGCGATGCGAATCGCCATCTCCTTCTCCTGTGCGGCGGAACGCGCCACCAGCATGTTGGCTAGCGATGCACATGCGAGTAGAAGAAGACAACTCGCGGCCCCCGATAGAATCAGCAAAGCCGGCCGGAACTCGCCGGAGAAGGTATCGCGAAGCGAACTCATGCGAACCTCATAGCCGGAGAAAATATCCGGCTGCTCCGCCTGAAGACGATGCTGTATAGCCGTGAGCGCCGCCAGCGCCTGTTCGCGGTTCATGCCGGGCCGGAGGCGCCCCACAACTCGCACGTATCGTCCTGTCGCCCTCTCCTCCCGGTTGTACTGCTGGCGCAAGCGAATCGGTGCCCAGTAATCTCCCCAGCCTACGGCGAGATTAACCGGCGCGGGCGGCATGACACCCACGATCATCGGGCTCCACTGGCCCGTGTGAATGCGCCTGCCGATAACTCCAGGATCGCCGCCGAAGCGGCGCTGCCAGACTCCATAGCTCAGAATGAGCGCTGAGCCGAAGCCCATTTGATTCTCCTCCTCCGTGAACGTCCGGCCGAGCAGAGGCCTGACTCCCAAAACGTCGAAGTAGTTAGGTAGGATGGAAACGGTTAGCGTCGGATCTTCGCCGCTGCCCTCCCACCACATGAACGCGGTCATCCCCGCGAAGGGCGGATTGCGGTCGCGCCACTCGAGAAAGGCGGTGGGCGAGACAAGCCCGGTTTCGAAGCCCTTCGCTGCTTCGGATATGACCACTAGATCGCTGGGAGCTTTGAAGGGAAGGTCCCGTAGGAGCACCGAATAGGCGATCGCGAACACGGCCGCGTTCGCGCCTACGCCCAGCGCTATGGTCCCCACCATGGAGGCCGAGAGCCCCTTCTGGCGGATTAGGGAGCGAAGAATCTGTCGCATCGCTGTCCTCAGAATGCGCAACGCAGCCCGAACTGCATCACACGTCCCGGCCGACTCTCGCCGGCCGGTGTTTGCGATCCGCCGAAGCGGCCCCAGGTGGATCGGGGCTGACCATTGAATCCGATCCGCGAAACTAGCATTCGCGGCTGGAGCAAATGCGTGCCGCTGAATGTCGACAGGAAGTTGTCGAGGGCGACGTTATTCGTGAGGTTCTCGAGCTGCACAGATGCTACACGCCGCCGCGCCCCCTCGGCGAGGAGTAGGCTGTCGGTGCGGATTCCGGGCGCCTTGATTTTCAGGTGATATGCTACGGTAGCAATTGCCGCTCCAGATTGATTGACGACTGAAGAGTCGACCGTGTCCGCATTGCCCAAAGATTGGCTGCGCGCGGGGACAGCCAGGAAAAATGTTGATGAAATAATAAAAGCCCAACGGACACAAGTCCTCATACTCAAGCTCCTTGAAATTGCCTAAAAAATATGGACAACCCAGAAGAGTTGCGTCCTTGCTAACCGGCGAGGGCGCAACTACCCCAAAACGCAGCAGGATGAGTTGCGCTTGGGGGAGCCCGAGGAGTTGTATTCGAAGGGAGAAGAACAGGCGCCCATCGGGAGACTGGCTCGGTAGGTGCGGTTCCAACGATCGTGAAAAAGGGAGTCGGAAGTGTCCGCGCGAGGTCCGAAACCGGAGTTTGAACCCCTGCATGGCAATAAGAACATGCTGCGGCTTCCGCCGCGTTCTGATGATGGTGAAAGAGGCCGCCGAGCAGCCCGATGATCAGCATCGCAACAATCGCCATAGCCGCGAGAGGAACGCGCTGACCGGGGATGCGCCTTGAACATCGAGGGTTCATTCTGGCTGCTTCGCGATCAAGTATAGCGTCAGCCCACGAGTATACACTTGCCGGCTCAAAGACGTTAATTTAAAATCGCAAATGGCCCGAAAACGCGGCGAACGGCAACAAAAATAGGACTGGCGGATTTGGGATCGGAGTATGAGCCGGGATTTTTAATACATCAGGGCCGATTGTTCGCGACTACCTCCAATGACGGTATTAAGAAGACGCTGGCCGGCGCCGGATTTGTGCGCAAAGGCCGAGAATGGCGAGGACAAAGGGGGAATCAGCTCTCTTTATGGATCAAAGAGTGATATACCACCAACGGTGGGGTTCTCCAAAAGTCGCGGCCAGGATCGATTGGCGTGTCTTGGGAAGCAGAGCGTCGAACGCTTTTACGCATAAATTGGGATTACCCTTTTCGGCGGCGCCTTTCTCATCTCTGCGCACTTACTAAATCGAACACTCTGTCGGTCCTGTAAGATTTGTGCTGCGAACATGAACGAGAAGCGCTAGTTCAGGCGCATCACTGCGATGGGTTCCCCAAATTCTGCTTCTCGAACGCTTTCAACCCGACTATCGCCCCACCATTTCCTGGCCTTATCGCCAGGCTACGCCGGTAGCATTCTTTAGCCTTCTCTGTGTCGCTTCGTTCCCGGTACAGGTCGCCAAGCACATTAAAGCCGAAAAAGTTGCGTGGGTATAGCTCTACGAACAACTCGTAGATCCTGATAGTTTTGTCATTCCGCTCCTGGTCGAGGAACTTGAGACCTATCATGTTCAGCTCTCCGGCAGTCAGCAGCGGTATTCCGTTAACCTGCCTTGATAAGTCCCGTTGAGCGTTCAAAAGCGGATCGATATCGCCACTCTCCATGGCTTCGTAAATGAGTTGCTGCGGATCTGGCATATCGAGCTTGGGAAGCAAAATGTCCGAAGTCGGTTCGCCGGGTTCGGCGGAGCTTTCTTTTACTTCCTTTGCATGAAGGTGCAGAGGATTGTTAGAGGCGCTGGTATGTTCGTCGAGAAACTGCAAAACGATTCGCGTGACGAAGGGATATGCCCGCTTCCCGGAAGGGGTGATCTGACCCGTTGCGATCGAGCTTATGACCGGCGAAGCAATGAAGTCGTGGTGCCCCACGTCCTTCAAGCGAATGAGCTCGCGGTCGCTGGCCACCAAAGACTCGACAATGCTCAAGTCCTCGTCGGAATCGTCTTCCGCCTTCAGCACCAGCAAAGGACTGCGAAATCTTGCCGGGCTATAGCCGCTGGCTTGGCGAAGGAAATCTACCGTGTGATCAAAAGCGACCGTCCCATCCAAACTAATCACCGCTACCACGTGCGGGATTCGCATGCCGGCAATCACGACCGCGCCTCCGCCCATACTGAAACCAACTAGGGCAATACGCGAAGAATCAATTGCCGGCCGGTTGCGCAATGCGCCCAGGGTAAATTCGATGTCGCGTATCTGTTGCTCCTGCCCCGCCGTGTCAAACGTCATTCCAAGCGCCGACTCCCCCTGGGATGGACTCATCGCAACCACGTACCCGTGGCTGGCCAGATACTCCGCTGTGGATGTGTGTGTCAGCGGGGTGGCCCCATAGCCCGGAGCGTAGATCACGAGCGGGAAATGTCCTTCGGCGGGGGGAGCATCAGGCAGGCAGAAGGTGGGAGTATGCAGAAGGCGAGCGACGTCCAACTGCTTTTCCTTCGGGAACCATTCTTTTCGGTATCGATCAAAAACCGCCGTGCGATCTTTACTTGTGAGTACCCTGTCCGATGAAACCGGCGTCATGTACAGAGCGACGTAGTCCGAGAACGGCATTCCGGGCTTAGCAGTGCTTGTCTTCTGCGGCACCGGGTACCAAAGACTTACCTGAATGGGACGCGAGGAAGACGAACCAAAGCTACGGCTCGGATCCTTCAAGCGCAAGACAGTAAATCCGACCTTGTACGATCCGGGCTCAAGCCCGCCCCAGAGAACTGGATTGGTTGCTGTCGCTGGCTCCGCAAAAACGATTCCCAAGAAAAAAACAAGTGGCAGAAGTCGACATCGAGGAAACAAACGTTGAGCCGGTCCTTTGATCTTGATTGCGAAACTCATCTCAGATGTCACCTTTCGGGACGAGAGAAATACTGCACCACTGCCGTCGGTTAAGTCGGACTGTAGCGGCCACATGGGCGTATGCCCGGTATTCACAGGTCGATTTTGTCGGCGCCTCGTATGCCTGGTTGACCTCACCTACCCGCTCGACGTCAGAAACTCTGTTAAGTCAGGGCCATCAACACCTCCAAGCAGGCGCAAGACAAGCTTGCTGTTCTTTCTCTGCACCACGATGTGCCAATAGTGCCGATCGCCCGCGGCTGTTTCGCTCATCTGGGCCAAAAACGCTCTAATCACTGAAGGAGGCAGCAGGAGGGTCTGTGCAGCCGAACCACAACCGAAACACAGGCATGCCGAAGGAGCCGCCTCCAAGAACTCCAGTTGTCTAAGGGCAGAAATGCGCAATGGACGGCACAAAGCAAAGATGCGGACATTCCTGCACGATCGAGGTTCTTAACAGCACTACCTGAGGATTGTTGCATGCTTATTTTTCACCGGGTTCAGGATCGACTCATTCGTTGCGAAGGACCTTCCACGGCTGCGTGGATATGGCGCGATAGCCGGGCAGCAACGAGGCAGCCAGCGCAACGATCGTAAGCAGCAACGGAACCGACAAAAGCACGACGGGATCGCTCGCCGTAACTGCAACGAGAAGACTGCTAATCGTGCGTGTGAGCGCGGTGGAAAGCGCAAATCCAAGAATTAGGCCAAAGGACACTAGGCGCAAGGCTCCCAAGGTGACTTTTGACAAAATGTTTCTTCTGCTGGCGCCCAGAGCCAACCGGATACCGAACTCAAACGTCTTTTGCTTCACCACACAGCTGATTACGCCGTAGAGACCGACAGAGGAAAGCAGGAGCGCAAGCCCTGCAAATCCTCCCAGCAGGAAACCCCAAAGGCGCTGCTGCCAAAGGGTATCCAGCATCAATTGGTCCATCAGCCGCATGTCACTGACAGCTGTATCCGGCGCAACTTCCGCCATGGCTTGGCGGACCGCTTGCGTAATCGCAGATGGATTGCCCTCAAAGCGAACGGCGACTCGGCTTGTGGAGACGGGATACTGCGTGTACGGATAATAAAGTTCGAGCCCCGCATTTCCTTCGGTCGCTGTATATTTCACGTCGCCTACGACACCGACGACCATGCCCCAGGGGTCGGCGGAATCGAGATACACAAGCCGAATCTGCTGACCGACGGCTGGACGATTGGGAAACAGAGTCCGCGCAGTCCTCTCGCTGATAACAACGGCCTGCTGCTTATCGTGAGTGTCCGCCTCGTTGAAGTAGCGTCCGTCGCGCAGCGGAATGCCCATTGCCTGAAAATAGGTAGGCGTAACGTCTGCAATGGTTGTTGGCCCTCGACTGGTGCGCTCCTGCTGGTTGTCACCTCTGACACCGATTGTCGCGAGGTCGCGTTGCAAGGTGGCCTTTTCAAAGGGGAATGAATTCGCGGCTCCCGCGTCCAATACGCCGGGAACCGCCTCGAGCCTGCGCAATACCCGATTGTAGAAATTCACGTAGCGCTGCAGGGCTTCATCGTTCTTACCCCGTTGATAAGGAGCCAACTTGAACGTGAGTAGGTGCTGGGACGAAAAGCCGGGATTCACGCGGCGCAATCGATCAAAGTTCTTCAGCAGCAAACCCGCACCGACAAGCAAAGTAAAGCAAACACAAACGTGCGCGACGATTAGGCCATTTCTCAACCAACCTCCGCGGGCCGAAGTACGCGCACCTTGACGCAAGCCATCCGTGAGATTGTCCTTATGTGAAAAAAGAGCAGGCGCCAGTCCAAAGATAATACCCAGTGCCACAGACGTTAGCAGATTGAACAGAAACACAGCCCAGTTCACGTCCAAAATCACCCACGAAGGCAGAGGCGTCGGAATGAGCCGAGGCAAAGCGCGCACTCCATAGATCGCAATCAGCAACCCCGAGACGCCGCCGAGTACCGCGAGAAGCACACTTTCGGTTAGAAAGAGACTTACAAGCCGCGAGCTGCTTGCGCCGAGCGCCGTGCGAATCACCGACTCTTGAGCGCGGTCCGCGGCTGCGGCGAGGCTCAGATTCGCTATGTTGGCCACGCAGATAGTCAGCACCAACGCGGCGGCTCCCAATAGCAACAACAGATACGGTCGAATTGTGCCCACTTCCGCGTCCCGCAAATTCTGGAGTCCGAGGCGGAATTCCTTATTTGTGTTGGGATATTGGCGCGCCAGTTGGTCGGAGATGGAATCCAGATCCGCTTGCGCTTGAGCGATCGTCACGCCGGGACGCAGGCGGCCAATTGCGTAATACATGCGTGAACCGCGGAGAGTAATCCAATCCTTGTTGCTGTTTTTGAGATAGCTCTGAAGCGGAATCCACATCTCGGTGTGTGATGGATAGGCTTTTCCCGGTGGCATGATGCCAATCACGGTGTAGCTCGCTATTGGTGTTCGAATTTGTTTCCCGAGGATATTCGGGTCGCGCCCGTAGCGGGCCTGCCAAAGCTCGTAGCTAAGCACGGTCTTATAAATGTCGCCGCCTAACCGGTCTTCGTCCTCAAGAAATGTGCGCCCGACGAGCGGCTCTAACGCAAGAGCGTTGAAGGCGCCGGGAGTGGTGAGAGCCACATTCACGGATTGCGACGCAGTTCTGTCCACGAGATCGATGTTGCGTGGGGCGGAAATACCCATATCGACGAATGTGCGATTTGCAGCCCGATAGTCATAAAGATCCGGAACAGAGATATCCACCGCGGGCTGGCCCGGGCGGGTAGAGTCCGTTCGTAAACGCACCAGTTGATCCGGACTTGTGTAAGGGAACGGGCGAAGCAAGAGTCCGTAGGTCAAGCTGAAGATGGCGGTGTTCACGCCGATTCCGAGCGCCAGGGTGGCAATCACAACGATGCAAAAGGAAGGTTTGCGCCGCAGATGCCTCCAGGAGTGCAACAGATTCTGGCTGAGGATGTCTCGAAGCACGGTTAGTCTCCTCGCAAGGCAACGATGGGATCGATTCTTGATGCCCGGGAAGCTGGAAGTGCAGAGGCGAGGAGAGCAACTGCCAAAAGCGTGGAATTTGCGAGCAGAAAAGTGACCTGATCAATGCCAGAGATTCCTGGCAAAACATGTCGCAGCACGCGCCCAAGAATGAGCGCCCCAGCACCGCCGAAAAACAACCCGACGACACCCAGAAGCGCTCCACGCATGACAATTAGGGAACGAATACTCGCCGGGCTAGCACCTAGAGCCAGCCTGACGCCTATCTCCTGGCGAGCCTGCGTCACGACGTAAGACATAACCCCATAAACACCGGTTGCCGCAAGAACCAAAGCAACTCCTGCGAAAAGGATCAGGAGAAGACGAGAAATTCTGAGCTGCCACACTCCTTCAAGAATTCGCTGGTCATAGGTCTTGAAATCAAAAATGGACTGTTCGGGGTCGATGCGCCACATGGCTTGTTCTGTGAGCTCTGTGAATTGCGAGAGAGGGAGTGTGGTGCGCACAAGCATATACTGATTTGCGTCAGCATCCTGGCGGTATGGCACATACAGGTCGAGGCCAGCTTCCCCGCCAAGATCCTTCTCTCGCACATCGCCAACAACACCCACGATCGTTCGGAATGGTCCTGGATGCTTACCCATCGGGTCGTCGCGGAGCCGCCTGCCGAGAACGTCTTCTTTACCCCACAAGCTTTTTGCAAGGCGTGCGCTCACGATAGCGATTGGCTGAGAATCCTTCCCGTCGAAGCGGGTGAAGAATCGGCCGCCCTTCAACGGAATATGGGTGAGTTGAAAATAGCTCTCACTGATGCTCACGCGCGTTATGTAAGGATTGCGCAGCACTTCGTCAACAGCTTGGCCCTCCGCCTCAACGGTACCCAAGACGGACTCGGATTGATTGGTGAGCGGAGGTGCGTTCGCGAAGGCCACGGATTCGAATCCTGAAATGCGCCCGAGTTCGTCAAGCGCTCGCTCGTAGTACCGAGAGATAGACGACTGGTCGATGTACCGTTTCCAACCTAGAGCAACTCGAAACGTAGAAACAGAGGTCGATTCAAAACCCTTTTGTTGATTGGTGAGTTCGAGAAAGCCACGGATCAATAATCCCGCGCCGGCGAGAAGAATCACTGCGATGGCAATTTCTCCAATAGCTAAACACTGTCGCAGCCGGTGCGTTTCCCGTCCTCCCGAATTTCCGCGTCCACCCTCGCGAAGCGACTCGATCACGGGCCCACGTACCAGCTGCACCGCTGGCCCGAGACCCGCGACCAAGGCGGCAAAGATCGAAATAAAAGCTGTGAAGACAAGTACTCTGGTATCAATCTCTATGGTCATCCACTCCGGCAGCCCCGCGCCAATGATGCTGCGCAACAGTTTGACCCACCAGAATGCAAGCAAGGTTCCGAGTACACCAGAAGCAAGGGAAAGGAGCGCGCTTTCTGTGAGCAGCTGATTGATCAGACTGCCTCTACCTGCACCCATCGCGATTCGAATTCCGATTTCACGCGCCCGTCCAATGGCTCGCGAGAGCTGCAGATTCACAACGTTTGCGCAAGCAATCAGAAGTACGAATCCTACCGCTCCGAGCAAGACCAATAGGTACGGCCTCACATCGCCCGAGTACAATTCTCGAAAGGAAACCGCGCGGAACGCGAGTCCCCGGTTGGAACTCGGAAACTCTTCGGCGAGATGTGTCCCCAAGCCATCCAGTTCGGATTGCAGCTGCGCAAGGGTCTGCGGGCGCTTGATTCGCGCGACTGCGACCAGGTTCCGATAGTCACGCCGGTCGTAAAAGGCGAATTCTCCAATCGAGCGGTAGATTTGGACGCCATGTGGGTAATCGAGGCCCCTTGTGGCCACCCCGTCGATTTGGTAGCCCGCTGCATGATCAAGAGTGATGTTGTTCCCGATCGCCTCACGGCGCGCTCCAAAAGTGTCTTGCCAAACCCCGTACGTCAAAATCACTCTGTAATCCCGTCCCCGGTCGTCGTGATCAGGCCACTTATTACCGAGCCGCAGGGGAGAACCTAGAACGTCGAACAAGTTGCCGGTCGTGAGGATCGCTCTCCACTCTTGTGGTTTTCCTTCACCGCTGTAGTTATAGCCCCCAAAATCGGATGTGTGCGCCGCAACCGCTTCCAGACACGAAACTGACTCTCGAATGTCCAGCACCTCTCGCATTGACAGCATGCCAAGTTGGCCGCCTCGAACCGAGCGAATTTGCACGAGTTGGTCAGAGTCGCGGAATGGAAATGGGCGGATCAGCAGTGCGTTGACGAAGCTGAAGATAGCGGTGTTCACGCCGATTCCGAGCGCCAGGGTGGCAATCACAACGATGCAAAAGGAAGGTTTGCGCCGCAGATGCCTCCAGGAGTGCAACAGATTCTGGCTGAGGATGTCTCGAAGCACGGTTAGTCTCCTGGCAAAGCAACGATCAGCAGAAAGTCCGATATTCAGTTAGCAACGATAACTTCTCGCGATTCGGCCGGAGCTGAAGCCATCACGATATGCTCCTCAAGTTCAAGCTGTACGGGACGCCACCTCGATAGCCTCGGCCAAACGGTCGACATCATCCAGTGATGTGCATAGCCCCGCATTCGGGCAAAACAAACTTCTCGGCTCATTCTCGGGAATGCCGAAAAAACCTGCATACCTTTCGGTGCCTCCGACAATAACGTGGCGCTTGTTGAGAGCGTCACGAACGGCCGTAGGGGACTTGCGGGACAATTCGAACCCAACGAGGCCCGCGCAATGCGCCGGATCGAGCGTCACAGCAGCCCGGAAATTTGGCAGGCGCTGCGCCCGCGTCATCCATTGGGAAGTGAGATAGAAGAGCCGGGACTGAATCCGCTCGACTCCCACACTCTTCAGAAAGTCGACGGCATCGCCCAGGACCATAAATTGCCCCTCCGGATGCGCGCCGAAGGTTTCATACTTCTTGATGTCGCTGGAATTCCATTTCGATTGTGCGATCCCATGCTCATCCACCGAATACTCCCCGAAGAGCGAAGGGAGTTGTTCGATCAGCCCCGGCCGGACATAGAAAGCCGCCGTGGCGCGCGGACCACAGGCGAACTTGTGAAATCCGGCGGCATAAAAGTCGCAATCCATTGCCTTCACATCCGTCGGTATGTGACCGATGGCCAAGACCCCGTCCACCAGCAACTTCGCATTTCGCGCATGCACGAGATCCGCAATCGCCCGAACAGGGTTGATCTGTCCGAACAACACGATGTGCCCCATCATTACCAGCCGAGTGCGGGGCGTCATCGCCCGCTCGATCGCTTCCAGGATGGAATCCCGTGCGGTCACGGGGGCAGGGTAGTGGAACCGCCGGATCGTTACGCCGTCTCGCACGGCGCGCTGCGACAGCGTGTCGTAGAAAGGACCGTGCTCCGCCGAAGAGGTCAGAATTTCGTCGCCCTGCTTGAGCGGCCAATTCGAGAGTACGGTCGTTACGCCTTCGGTGGTGTTCCGCAACAGTGCGACGTTCTCAGGGGTAGCTCGGACGAATTCCGCAACTTTGTTTCGCACGGCATCTTTCCATCCGCGTGTGACGACCTTTCTCGGATCAATCGAGTTGAGGTCGGTTGCCCGAGCCGTTGCCAACTCACGGACATGCTTGGTGCTGATGCCTCGCACCACCGTAACCAAATTGGTGCTCTCAGCCTCCCACTCGAACTGTGACCGCACCTGGCCCCAGTACTCCTCGTCGTTGGCACCGGCTTTGGAATCTACCGGGATCGTCTTCCCGGTCCCTGCGCGCAACATTGGCCAAGCCGCAAACGCCATCGTTGAACGCACCATTTCACGTCTTGTTAGCATCGAAGGCTCCTTCCATAAGCGCCGTACTCCGCCACTTCTTCAGGACCACCGTTTGTTCGCGATTGAGCCATGCCCGCTGTCCTTCGACGGTTTCGTTCCGTCGGCCTGAAAAGGCCATACTCACTGCTGCAACACCTGAAGAGGATCGACTCGAAGCGCCCGCCTAGCTGGCGCATAACTCGCGGCGAGGCCGATCACGGTCAGCAACCCGGCAGTCAGAATGTAAGTGTGAGGATCGTTCGCGTTTATTCCATAAAGCTGTTGCGAGACCAGGCGTCCACCAACAAGCGAAGAGGCACATCCAAGAACACATCCGATTCCTGCGAGCCGCAACGTCTCACTCAGAACCAAAGAGGAAATGTTCCGCTCACTAGCACCAAAGGCGATCCGGATGCCGAGTTCCTTGGTGCGCTGGCTCACCGAATAGGACATGACGCTGTAGACTCCCGTCATGGCGAGGACCAGCGCTATGCTGGCTAAAACCCCGAGCAATAGCGCCGCAACGCGTGTCCGCCACAGAGAGTCTTCCATAACCGTTTGCATCGGCTCGACGGTTCCGATAACTAAGTCTCGATCAACACCGTTTATCGCCTCGCGCAAAGAAGCGGAAGCCACAGATGGAGCAGTCATCGTTCGCGCCAGCACCCAGACCGACTCGGGTGGCACCTGGCGAAGCGACCAGAACATTTCTGCGTGGGGACTTAGGTCTAGCGCATTGATCTTGAAGTCGCGCACGACTCCCACAATGATCAGCTTTGGAAACCAACTGGTGTGGTCAATGATGACTTCTTTGCCGAGCGGATCATCATTTCGGAAGATCTGATTCGCAAAGGTCTCGTTGACGACAGCGACAAGCGGCGTATCGGAGGTGTCCTGCTCGGTGAGAAACCGTCCCCGAATGAGTGTCGCCCCCAGAGCGCGAAAGAAGGATGGGCTTATGCGTTGAATGGAGGTGTCTCCATGTTTCGCAAAACCCACGGTGGGAGGCGCGTACTCTTCCCCGTCTTTCGGGACAATCGGTTCTGGCGCGCGCCCCACCACACTGACAGACCACGGATCGAACCCATGGCGCAATGGCAGTTTCGCAGTCAGGCCAACGGATTCGACGCCCGGGACTGCCGCCAATCTTTGTTCCAGCTTTTCGTAGAGCTGCTCTCGCGACGTGTTCTTCGCCTCAAATTTATAGGGCCCGTAACGGAACTGCGGCACTTGGATCTCCATCGCGAGCAAGTTCCGCGAAGGAAATCCCGGATCGACGCGGCTTAGATTGCGGAAGCTTTGTACGAGCAATGCGCCGGTCACCAACAAGACGAGCGACAGAGTGAATTCGGTAACGACAAAAATCTGGCCCAGCCTGCGCTTGCCCCTGCTGGAAGAGGTGCTGCGGCCCTCCGTTTTTAAGCTTTCATACGGCCTCTTTTGCGAAAGCCATAGAAGAGGAAGCATGCTAAAAAATAAAATCGCCGCAAGAACGACGGCGGACGTAAAACTCAGAACCGGCAGGCTGATTTTCGTTCCATCGAGCCGCGACAGGTGCGCTGCCGACGGCAACAGCCGAAGTAACGTTTGCGTTCCAGACGCGGCGATGATTACTCCAAGAACGGCGGCCGCGGTCGCCATCATCGAGTTCTCTACCAGGAGCTGACGCAGCAAACGGGTTCGCGTGGCTCCAAGTGTTATGCGAATCGAAAACTCCTTTTCCCGGTCGACCGCGCGGGCCAAGAGCAGATTGGCGACATTCACGCACCCGATCAGCAGAAGTACGGCAGCACCAGCGGCCAAGAGGAGGAACAATTTCCAAGTGCTTCCGATCACCTGAGCCGCCACAGGTACGACCACCGCACCCATGTTCTGGTAAGCCTTTGGATAGTCTTGCGCCAACCGGCTCGCAACGACGTCCACATCCGATTGCGCCTGCTGCAAGCTCACTTCTGGCCTCATCCGCGCATACACCGTCAGGCCCCAGGACACGCGGTCCGCTTTCTCCTTTTCGTCCGACCGATGCGCTGTCCACAGGTCTGGTGGGTCGTCGCGTGTAGGAAAGAATCCTTGGGGCATCACCCCGATGACTTCGTAAGGTTGCCCGTCAAACGAGACCACGCGCCCGACGATGTAGGGGTCCTTCCCGAACCGATCCGCCCAGATGCGATGACCGAGAATCACAAGATGGGACAATCCACCTTGATAATCGGCAGACGTGAAAGTCCGACCGAGCTCCGGGGAAGCGCCCAGCGTTTCGAAGAAATCTTCGAGAACGTCTTGCGCCCATACATTTTCGGCGGGTTCTACCGAAGTGAGCGTCATCTTTCGCCATCGCTAGGCGCTCATGCTTTGGAAGCTGCTGCTCTGAGCCTTCCAGTCGTAGTAGCTGCCTGGACGCGCATAGATGAACTGGGGAGTTTCTCCTGGTTGATATCGATCTCCCCGGCCGCATTCCCAGATGTGAACCAGTTGCTTGGGCTGATAGAAAGGCAAAGGCTTCAAAACCACCGCATCAACAATGCTGAACACTGACGTAGCCGCGCCAATTCCTGTAGCCAAAGTCAGCAAGATCACCCCAATCCAAACCGGTCGATTCGACCATTGGCGTACCGCCAACCGCACATCCGAGAGCAGTTCTTTCATGTGGTTCCCCTCCGCGGCGACACCGCAGCTAGGCAAGAAAAGAGTCCGAAATGAACGCCCATCGGCTAGAGCTCTTCGGCTAGGGAAAAATTAGTCCGAGGGCTCAACACCAAGATGCAAGGACCAAAGATAAGGAGGGACTAAAGCGCGGGAGGGGCGCGGGAGGCCGAATATTGGGGAACAACGACTTCGACGAAATTTACGGCGAGTGGTAGGACATATCCAATGGGAGTCAACGCTGCAGCATCCGGCGGCATCTGTCCCAGAGGAAGGGACTGGCCGCGAGCTGCCTGGCAAATCGGACAAGAAGCCTCACTCTGGCCCTTCGCGTGTGAGTGAGAAAAAGCGTGCGTCAGCACCAGCAGGCACAAGACCGTAAGGGTCAGAGACAGAACCCGACGGAGGCTTATTTGAGTGCGAAACCAGCGCCGCATGCGAGCAACACCATATACCAATCGCCCTTTTTGAAGCTACAAAGTAATAAACCCGGGATTTCCATTATCGATCTCCGGCCCGACCGATAAGATACTCCTCAGCTTCGCCCAATGCAACTGTGAGTTGAGTTTGCAGTGCAAGGTGCTCTCGCGGGCTACGGAAGACGCCATTCGGGCCTCTCGCGAGGACCCCAAAGGACGCAACCGCCCCTCTTTCGACCAGTGTTTCTGACACTTTGCCGCCCCCCTGCCTTTCTTTTCGCGGAAATCCGATCCGGTCGTCGGCTCGCCTACCCGGCGGGCAAAGGCCATGCTGCGATCCTGCCCAGCATGGCTCTGAAGAGCCGCCGCGTCAGATGGCTCTCGGCCAGCAGCAGCCAGTAATAGCGGGCATGTCTCACCAGTCGACCACCCGTCTTCACCTGGGTCGCCTTGTAATGCTTCGCTTGAGCAATCCACGTCAGCCCGTGTATCACACCGTCAGGCGTCGGCTCAACAAGGACCTGTAGGCCGAACGCATCCACGCCCTGGTCGTGGGATGACGGCGTCGAAAATACCTCTTGGCAGCCAAGAGTCCTTAAAACAATGGCCGCCAGCTTCTCGAAATCCTTCGCTGATGTGCGGTGAAGTGAATTCTGGAAGCGGATTTCCTTCGCAACTCTCTTTGGCTGGTATCCAGACACCACGTTCCTCGGGGTCGGTCGCCAGGCTCTTCGCGGTTAACCCCTGACGATGATCGCCGTGGTGGCATTCCAACTTATGTCCGGACAATCAGTTGACCTGATTAACTGGCCACAATTAATTATCTCTCGATTTGTGCGATTTAGCTTGACACGATAAGTTAACCTGAGGCAGTATGGTTACTGAGATGAACCTTCTCCAGGTTGCCTGAACTAAGTCAGGCTATCTGAATCGCACCCCTTAGAGGACAACCGAGGAGGTTGCCATGTTTGCTCGAAACGTGTCTGTGCACCTAAAGCCGAATAGCGTTGCGGAGTTTACTCGTACCTTGGACGAGAGAGTCATTCCTGTACTTCGGAAGCAGAAAGGGTTCCAAGACGAGATTGCGTTCGTCGCTCCCAACGGAACCGAAGTGGTTTCAATCACCCTCTGGGATCAGAAAGAGGATGCGGAAGCTTACAACCGCGGAACCTACTCAGAAGTGCTGAAGGCTCTGGCCAAAGTGCTTGAGGGAACGCCTCAGGTTCAAACCTATGAGGTCGCCAACTCGACCTTCCATAAGCTCGCTACGCGGGCCGCAACAGCCTGAAGCAGACGGACCCTTTTCATCGGTTGGGGGCGGCCGAGTCCGCCCTCTCTGTGTTCGATTTCGTACGAGGTGACATATGCGATTTCAGATTCGGCGAACTCGTTGCCTGGACAGAGTTTCTCGGCGTCATTCGGCTCAATGTTATCGATGCGATTTGTTCGTGAGGAGACTCAATCTGGAACTAGACAAGAGCCTGCCGTTTGCAGTGGTTCCGGCTTGGGAAGACGTAACAAGGGTTTCCGAGCCCGGCTCAGCGCGGTTTAGTTAGGCAGGCGGACTGACTGAGGGGCAAGCCTCAACCCGGAGGATCGAATGTTATATCTGAAAGGAGACTGAAAATGAATTTTAGACCTCTCCATGATCGAATCCTGATCAAGCGAGTTGAAGATAAGCAGGCTGCGAAGGGTGGAATCCTCATTCCTGACACGGCCAAAGAGAAACCGCAAGAGGGCGCAGTCGTCGCGGTCGGCACCGGCAGGAAAGACAAGGACGGGAAAGTTGTGCCGCTGGATGTGAAGGCAGGCGATCGCATCCTCTTCGGCAAGTTTTCCGGCACTGAAATTAAGCTCGACAACGAAGAGTATCTGATCCTGCGCGAGGAAGAAGTGCTGGGCATCATTGAAGGTAAGGCCGCCGCGGCGGGGGGGAAGAAGTAGATTGGGGGCTGTCAGTGGCCGGTGACGTTTCACGACGTTCCGGTCGCGGCCAGCCCATGACTATCACAGCGGACCCTAAGCAAGGGAACACATCTGAAGAAATCTTGGAGGAATTGAAAATGGCAAACGCAAAGCAACTTGTACATGGCGAGCACAGCCGTCAGGCGATCCTGCGCGGAGTAAACCAACTGGCGGAAGTGGTGAAGATCACTTTGGGCCCTAGAGGCCGCAATGTAATTCTGGATAAGAAGTTTGGTTCCCCCACCATCACCAAGGACGGCGTGACGGTGGCGAAGGAAATCGAGTTGAAAGATCCCTTGGAGAACATGGGCGCGCAGATGGTGCGCGAGGTGGCTTCCAAAACTTCGGATGTCGCCGGGGACGGCACTACCACCGCTACGGTTCTGGCTCAAGTGATCTTCCGGGAGGGTGCGAGGACCGTGGCCGCCGGAGCGAACCCGATGGGGGTAAAGCGCGGCATTGAAAGCGCCATTCGCACGGTTTGCGGCTACGACGAGACCGGTAAAGACGGCAATACGAAGCACGTCAAAGGCGAGCTCGACAAGATTTCGAAGCCGGTTGAGGGCGCCATGATCGCGCAGGTGGGCGCCATTTCCGCGAATGACGATCACACCATCGGCACCATCATTGCCGAGGCCATGAAGAGGGTCGGCAAAGACGGTGTCATCACCGTTGAAGAGTCGAAGACCATGGAGACGACGCTCGAAGTCGTGGAGGGCATGCGGTTCGACCGCGGCTATCTTTCCGCGTACTTTGTCACGAACCCCGAGCGGATGGAGTGCGTCCTGGAAAACGCACTGATCCTGATCCATGAGAAGAAGATCAGCTCCATGAATGACCTGATGCCCGTGCTGGAGCAGACTGCCAAATCCGGCAAGCCACTGCTGATCATCGCCGAGGAAGTGGACGGTGAGGCGCTAGCCACACTAGTGGTCAACAAGCTTCGGGGTACGCTGCAGTGCTGCGCGGTGAAGGCGCCGGGTTTCGGGGATCGCCGCAAGGCCATCCTGGAAGACATCGCCGTTCTGACCGGGGGCAAAGCGATTTCCGAGGACCTCGGCATTAAGCTCGAGAAGGTGACGCTTGCGGACCTCGGCAAAGCCAAGAAGATTACCATCGACAAGGACAACACCACCATCATCGAGGGCGCCGGCAAAACCTCCGACGTTGAAGGCCGCGTCAAGCAGTTGCGCACTCAGATCGACGACACAACGTCCGACTACGATCGCGAGAAGCTCCAGGAGCGCCTGGCGAAGCTGGTGGGCGGCGTCGCCCAAATCAAAGTGGGCGCGGCCACCGAGACCGAGATGAAGGAAAAGAAAGCTCGGGTGGAAGACGCCATGCACGCCACCAAGGCGGCCATCGAGGAGGGCATCGTGCCCGGCGGCGGCGTTGCCCTGGTGCGCTGCATCCCCGCGCTCAACAAATTGAAGGGCGACGAGGATGAACAGATCGGCGTCAACATCGTGAAGCGGGCGCTTGAAGAGCCGCTGCGTGCGATCGCCCAGAACGCCGGGCACGAAGGCGCGGTGGTGATCGAGAAGGTGAAGTCGAACAACAACCCGAATTACGGCTTCAACGCGCAGACCGAGAGCTTCAGCGACCTCGTCGAAGACGGCGTGGTTGATCCCACCAAGGTCACGCGCACCGCGCTTCAGAACGCGGCTTCCATTGCGTCCCTGCTGCTCACCACGGAAGTGCTGGTGGGCGATTATCCCGACCAGGCAGACAGCCTTCCGGCCGGATCTCCGGCAGGCATGGGCGGCGGAATGTACTGACGTTTGCGGAAAACGGAGTTTCGGGCTCTGGAAGGGCGGGGCATCCAAAGCCCCGCCGCACCGGTTCCATCAACTCAATTACTCAAAAGACCGGGGCGCCACTCGCGGAGAGAGAGTATGAATAGTGCTCTCGTATCCACGATGCTGATTCTCACCTCAGGGGCGTCTGCCCCCAGGAGCGCTGCCTAAACCGGCGGCGCGCCGTCACCATTGAGTACTATTCCAAAATCGTGCCCGGCGGCATCGAGGTTTGGCCTCTGGCCGCATTCCTGGAGGCTATTTCCGCGAATAAACTCTGGCCATAATCTCACAGCCGGGATTTGTGATCAGGGTCTCCGCCAGGGATGGCCGTCTGTGTAAGCAGGCTGCGGTGCTGAGAGGCCCGATCAGTCGCGCAGGGCTATTCTGAGGAGGGAGCTGTTGACCTGCAGGCCGCCGTTATAGTCAATGAAGCCGAGCTCCCTGAACTTGTTCAGGAAGGAGCTTACCCGGGAACGGCTGGCACCAACCATCTGTGACAGAGTTTCCTGACTGATCCTCGGAACGACGGGCTGAGGCTTACCCTCTTGACCGAAGTTCGCGAGCAGCAAGAGAACGCGGGCGAGCCGCTTCTCGGTAGAATTGAAAAGCTGATCTACCAAGTCCTCCTCCACCCGAACCGTGCGAGCCAGGGTATACGACACGAAGCGGTCTGCGAATTCGGGGTTCTCGTGAAGCAGACGCACCACCGCCGCCTTCTCAAAGCGATACACGGAGGAATGTCCTACTGAGGTTGCGCTCGCCATGCGAAGGGGATGCCCAGCCACCAGGCTACTTTCGCCGAAGAACTGACCAGCATCAACCATGCCAATCACGCCTTCTTTGCCCCGTTCGGAGGTCACCGCCAGTTTAACCCTGCCTCTTTGAAGATAAAACACCGCGTCAGCCGGATCCCCTTGCAAAAAAATGCGTTGTCCGTTGCGGAACTCCTCAACCGACTTTCCGTTCTGGAGCTCCGTGAGGAATGCATCCGGAATAGAAGCCCCGGTTGGCTTGCGGGCCATAAATCACTCCTCGATTGCCTCTCGCCGCTCTCCTCGAAGGCCTCATGGGACGCGCTGATTCGCGGCGGACATCCAGCCAATACGGCCTTATTTTCGCGCGATCCGTGCTCATTTTCAACCCCTGCGTAGGCGCCGCCGGGCGACAGCTTCAGTGCAGAACTTTTTTTGCCTGATATGTTCCCTTTGGAACATTTTGTCTCGTCACAACGCGATAAAGTGAGTTCAGTTATCAACTCAACGTTTACTAACGTTGGAGAAGAGCACTCCGTGCTGGGAGGCGCTCTAACGCAGCGGGAAGCCGAACAACCTAAGGATTAGACTCCCTCCAGGTCGGCGAAGATCCGCTGCTCCAGTTTGGTTGACCCAGGCGGTTTGGACGCACGGTGGCGACTACGTTGCGCGTCTTTCGCGATGCAGACGCCACCGACGAACACGGCCAGGGTTTTTCGCATCCATATTTCCGGGCAATCGCGACCGGGTAGAGCAGAGTTTCGCAGTCGCGCTTCGCTTCCTTCATACGGTCGGATCGTCACAACCGTTATGCTGGATAAATGCTCATCTGCCCCGTCCGCGGCTGCCATATTTCGCTGGTGCGCGAGGAGCGGCGAGTGGCCTGTAGCCGCGGCCATTCGTTCGACGTCGCGCGCAGCGGATACATCAACCTGCTTCAGCCACAGGACAAGCGATCGAAGCAGCCAGGCGACAGCGCGGCTGCCGTCCTTGCGCGGCGGCGATTGCATGATCGCGGCGTCACCGAACCGCTGCTGCGCGCGATGGCGAAGATGTTGGCCGCATCGCCCCGCGACATCGTTCTTGATGCCGGCTGCGGCGACGGCTTCTACCTCGGCACCCTCGCTCGCCAGACCGGCTTCGATGCGCATGGCGTCGACATTTCGATTCCCGCCGTTGACGCCGCCGCGCGGCGCTACCCGGGTGGCGAGTGGATCGTGGCCAACGCCGATCGCTTCGTGCCTTACTCCGATCGCTCGTTCTCGATCGTCCTGTCGATCACGGCGCGGATGAATGCCGGCGAATGCCGCCGTGTCTTGCGCAACGACGGCCGCCTGCTGGTGGCTATTCCCGCGCCGGATGATCTCCTCGAGCTGCGCGGCGCAGGCCGCGATCGCGTGGCCCGAACGGTGGCGACATTCGCGTGCCACTTTACCCTCGCGGATCGGCAGCGCGTCGCCACCACGGCCGATCTGGACGCGGCCTCCGTTCACGACATCCTGCTTTCCATTTACCGGCCAATGCGACGGCAACGGGTGGAGGCGATGCGAGTGACGTTCAGCCTGGATCTGCTGCTGTTTCGCGCTGCGTAGCCATTTTCACTCCGTCCCTTCTTCCGGCGGGCAGGTCAGTGCGGACCCCGCTTTCGGGTCCGCGGTTCTTTCCCAGGCACAAGCGCAAAAGCCGCGGACCCACAGATCGGGTCCCCGCTGCACTTGCTGATTTCAGAGTGCTCGTGAACGCAACAGCAGACGCGTCCGGCTGAAGACCGCATGCTTGGCGCGGGTGCGCGGGGTCCGGCGGAATAGGACGTAGGCCGACGCAGCTTCCCCTTGCTTTCCAGCTCAAACAGGCGGACCATCTTCATATGAGGGCCCCACAACAGAGTCCCACGGCAGGGGCGCTACGCGCGGCCGAGGCTATACAAAACCCTGGATCGCAGTCCACATCGCTTCCGGAACTCATTGACCGCGAAACTGGGGTAAGCGAGATTCTCGAAATCCTCGAGAGCATAATTGCGCAAGCCGGCGATCTCATCGAAAGCCGCAGCCCCGAACTCGCCGCAGCGGCCCGCGCTGCGTTAAAGCGTTATAGCGATGAAGCGCCCCGACGAGACGAATAAACGCCGGCTGGCGCAGACCTCGGGTTTCTGTGAGATCTGCGATGTCCCGAAGGGACACTCTTCGGTTCAGTTGGGAGGTAGGCCCGGCTCATAGCCTGCGCTATCATCATGCCTACGATCGCGGTCGCCGCCGAGCCAGGTAGCGCAGAGTCTCGCTTCCCAGAGACTCTGCGGCTTCTCTTCAAATACGGGTCCCTTCGTCCGCGGGTAGCACAACCCGGTCGATGCGCAAAATCGGAGGCGCGCTCGCCGGCGCACCAAGCGTTCCCGAGTATTCCGGCGCGCTCGACCACAACCAGTCTTCCGCCCGCTTCACCAAGCCCGCACGGACGGGTCTTGATGGATGTAATCCACCTTCTCCCGGTACTCCTTGACGGTTCTCAAGACCCGGTCGAAATAGCGGGGTTGCCACAGCTTTCCCCTTTCCTGCCGGGCGGCGTTGATGCGGGATGTGGAGCTCACCTTAATGCACTCCATCACCAGCGCGATAGTCAGGGGAGAGGCTGGAAAGAAGATCGCGTGCCAGTGATCCGGCAGGAACACCCAGGCGGCCAGCACGAACCCGTGTTCGGCCCGACGTTCCGCCATCACGCGCGCATGACATTCGAACTCTTCAGTACCAGACGGCGTAGGCGCGACACGGAGGCGATTATACCGCCAACAACGAGAAGCCGCAGAGTCTCTGGGAAGCGAGACTCTGCGCTACCCGGCTCTTGCCTGTTCTACGTGCCCGTTCCGCTCAGCGCTACCGTTTGCGGACTGCCGCCTCCGTTGTCGCCGACGTTGAGGGTTGCGGTACGGCTTCCGGCAGCGCTGGGCGTGAAAGTTACGCTAAACGTGCAGCTCGACCCCGCCGCTACGCTGCTGCCACACGCGTTGGTCTGTGCAAACTCCTTCTGACCCGTTCCGGTGAAACGGATCTGGAAGATGCTTAAGGCGCCTCTGGAATGATTGGTCAAGACAACGGTCTGGGGAGAACTCGTGGTGCCCACCGGTTGACTGCCGAAATCCAGCCGGGCAGGCGAGAGGCCCACGAAGGTGCCTGCTCCGGTTAGCGAAACAGTCTGCGGGCTATCGAAGGCGTTGTCGGTAATCGTGATGGTGCCCGTCACGGTACCAAGGGCATGGGGCCTGAAGAATACGCCGATAGTGCATTTCCCACCTGCGGGAACTCTCGAACCACAGTTGTTCATTTGAGAGAAGCTGTCGCTGGCGATAATGTTAGTGATGTCGAGTGACCTGGCGCCGGTATAGGAAAGCGTGACGGCCCGGCGGGCGCTCGCCACGAAGATCAGTTGTGTGCCGAAATCGAGGCTGGCTGGAGAGAGTGTAACGGCCGGCCCCGGTGGATTCTGCAGCAGAATGGAAACCGTGCTGCTGCCCCAGTTGGCGACCGCTATATCTAACTTGCCGTCCCCGTTGAAGTCACCCACCGCCACTGATTGCGATTGCCCGGTAGCAGGCGAAGAGGCCAAAGTGAGGTTGCCTGTGCCGTCTCCCAGGAGGATGGAAACCGTGCTGCTGCCCGAGTTGGCGACCGCCACGTCTAACTTGCCGTCTCCATTGAAGTCGCCCACGGCCACTGATATGGGCTCCTGGCCCGCTGCCGGTGAAGAGGCCAAAGTAAAGTTGCCGGTGCCGTCGCCCAGGAGGATGGAAACCGTGTTGGAATCGTAGTTGGCCACCACCAGGTCCAGCGTGCCGTCTCCATTGAAGTCGGCCACGGCCACGGAGAGGGGGTTGGCTCCAGTAGCCGGCGAGGAGGACAAACTGAAGTCTCCAGCGCCGTCCCCCAGCAGAACCGAAATCGTGTAGCTCCATTCGTTGACGACTGCCAGGTCCAGCTTGCCGTCTCCATTGAAGTCGCCCACGGCTACCGAGGCGGGGTTGGCTCCAGTAGCCGGCGAGGAGGCCAAACCAAAATTGCCCGTCCCGTCCCCCAGCAGGATCCAGACGGTTTGGTCCCCCCAGTTGGCGACGGCCAAATCCAGCTTGCCGTCCCTATTGAAGTCGCCTACAGCCACTGAGTGCGGCCACAAACCTGTGGCCGGAGATGAGGCCAAGCTAAAGTTGCCCGTGCCGTCTCCCAGGAGGACGGAAACCGTGTTCCCATCAGTGTTGGCCGTCACTAAGTCCAGCTTGCCGTCTCCATTGACGTCTCCGACGGCCACTGAGCCTGGGCTGGGCCCGGTAGCCGGCGAGGAAGCCAGAATAAAGTTGCCCGTCCCGTCCCCCAGCAGAACGGAAACCGTCTCGCTATCAAAGTTAGTGACCGCTAGGTCCAGCTTGTCATCACCGTTGAAATCGCCCACCACCGTGGAATCGCAGAGCCACCCGACGGGGGGAGACGAGGCCAGGGTAAATGCGATGGCATCCCCTGTATCGGCGGTGGCTGTGAAGAACATAAGATTGGACGTGCCGCCACCAGGCGTGGGATTGATCACCGTCACCGAGGCAGTGGTCGCGATAGCAACGTCCGCAGCCGGAACAGCGGCTTTCAACTGCGAGCCGCTGATGAAGGTCGTGGCGAGCGGGCTGCCGTTCCAATTCACGACCGAACCGGAAACGAAACCCGTACCGTTGACGGTGAGGGTGAAATCCGGCCCTCCCGGCGCTGTCGCGTCGGGGACCAAAGGTTGATTAATCAGGGGTACGGGGTTGGCCGTGCCGGTACTGGCGCTGGTTCCCCTGTTGTTGCTCACACCCTGAGCGAAAGCCGTCCCGCTCATCAACCACTTCGAGGTCGCACCGCCCGGGCTGAACAAGTCCAAAGGGCCCAAGAGGCCGAAGACACCCAACATCGCCCCCAAGAGAACTCCTATTCCTTTCCTTTTGCGTTTCATATCTCATCTCCTTCTTGGCGCTCTCGCGGCTGTCGAATCGGATCGCCAATCCAGACAGAGATTTCCTTGTTGGGGAGCCTAGCGGCGGTGGTCGCTGACCAGGGCCGCCTGCCCCCGTTTGAACCTTTCGCCGCCTGTCGGAGCATTGCAATGCACAACGGATAATCAAAAAGTGAACATAAGATGAACAAAAGATGACCATCTGATCTAACGCACCAGGCCACTTGCCCCGTTGCAAGTGTCACGCAGAGATGTGACTACGGTCACAGATCGGACCCGAGCGGTTGATAGACTGAATATAACTTCGGAGGAGTTACCATGGCTGGCGTTACCACGTCTAGCCGTTTCGTGCACTTCGACACGTTTGAAGTCGACCTGCACTCTGGTGAACTGCGCAACCACGGGTCGAAGATCAGCTTGCAGCCGCAGCCGTTTCAAATCCTGGCCATTTTGTTGGAGCACCCGGGCGAGCTGGTGACCCGGGAGGAGATCCGCCAGAGGCTCTGGCCCGCAGACACGTTCGTTGACTTCGAGCACAGCCTGAACACTTCCGTCAAAAAACTGCGCGAAGCGTTAGGAGATCATGACGGGGGGCCACACTACATCGAAACCCTGCCGCGCCACGGCTACCGTCTGATCTGGAACGTCGAACGAGTTGAAGCGCCCTCGCCATTGTCGACGCAGCAACCGTCGAGCGAGGAGACGGCAGTTGAGGTAGGGCAGGGCGCGGTGCCCGGCGGAAAAAGTCGAATTCGATCGAACGACGGTGGCACTGGCACTCCTGCCTGTGCTGATTTTGTTGTACGTACTCGTGGCGCACAGCCAAGAGTGGCTGTGCCACCAGGCCCTAACAAGCGCCCGCGGCCCTTCTTCGTGGCGGGAATAGTGGCGGCACTCATTATTGGCCCCTTGGTGGCGCGGTTGGCTACGCGCTCACGGCCTGCGTCCCCGCCCGAACTCAAGCAGCGCAGACTCATCTTCAATCCCAGCGAGAACGCTGTGAAGCAGGCCATCATTTCGCCCGACGGACGGTACCTGGCGTACAGCGACCGGATGGGATTGCACTTGAGGCTGATCGAGACCGGAGAGACGCGCAGCCTGCTTCAACCCGAAGGCTCCGCGCCTGACCGCGACGATTGGCGGCCGAATGGTTGGTTCCCGGATGGCGCCAGGTTCCTTGCGAGCAGGCTGGAGTCTGGGGGACACACGAACGCCTGGGTGATCTCAGTCACGGGTGGAGAGCCGCACAAACTCCGTGACGATGCCGGCGCCTGGTCGGTGGCGCCGGATGGTTCCCTGATCGCGCTGGGAGCGCAGCCTGCCTCTGCCGGCGGCTTCCGGGAGATCTGGCTGACGGGCCCGCAAGGAGAGGAACCGCGCCGATTGGTAGCGGGTGCGGCGGATGAGGAGCTCTTTTGGGCAGCCTGGTCGCCGGATGGCACACGGATCGCCTACGGGAAGCACCGCCGCGTACCCAACAGAGTGGAGTGTTCCATCGAAAGTCTCGATCTCGAAGGAGGCCAGCCGGCCGTTCTTCTTTCTGACCCGAGGTTGTGTGCCGGAAACGCTGGTTTCGTGTGGTCTGCGGACGGGCGCGTCATTTACGCCATGTCGGAGCCCGAGCCGAATCAGGACGAATCCAATGTTTGGGAAATCCGAGTTGACGGAACGACTGGCAAACCTGCCGGCAAGCCAACTCGCATTACCAACTGGCCCGGAATCCGCGTAAGCCACCTTAGTGGGTCGGCGGACGGAAAGCGGATTGTCGTTACGAAATGGGGCCTCCAGACCGACGTCTACGTCGGGGAACTGGAAGGCAACGGTCGCCGTCTGAAGGAGCTGCGTCGTTTAACGCTCGACGAAAGCAATGACCATCCTAGCGCCTGGACCCCGGACAGCACAGCCGTCTTGTTCTCGTCTGATCGCAATGGCAGCCTCGACATCTTTCGACAGGCTATCGGCCAAGACTCAGCCGAACTGGTGGCGACCGGTCCTGATTACAAAGACGAAGCCGTTGTGAGCCCGGATGGGTCTTGGATCCTGTACCTCTCCAGGGCGACCGCCCGGTTCGCCGCTGCCTCACGGGTGCGCATCCTGCGGGTGCCAACTTCGGGAGGAGCACCGCAGATGGTGCTGGAGGGACGAGGCATCGCACGCCAATCCTGCGGGCGGTTTCCTGGGACGCCTTGTGTCTTCAGCGAGGAGACTCTGGACCAGAAGCAACTCGTCTTCTCGGCGTTTGACCCGCTGCAGGGAAGAGGCCGGGAAATCGCCCGGGTGAATCTCGAACGCCCGCTCGTTTATCCCACGGATAACCCGACCTACGACTGTGATCTGTCTCCCGATGGTTCGCGCCTCGCGTTGGCGCTTTGGGACCCTGTCGCGAGCCGAATCCAGATAATTCCTTTGGCTGGCGGGGAGACACACGAAGTGATTCTCAAGAGCTCGGTTGGGCTTTCTGGCGTCTCGTGGGCGCCGGACGGCAAGGGTCTGTTTGTTTGCACCTATACAACGGATCCCATGTTGATTTACGTGGACTTGAACGGCCGGACTGAAGTGACCGGTACTTGGCGGCAAATGGTGCCCCGGCCGGGCGTGGTGCCTTCTCCCGATGGTCGCTACCTGGCAGTGGAAGGTGGAACCGGCGACCGCAGTGTTTGGATGCTGGAAAACTTTTGAGGGCAGCAATCGTAGAGCGTCTGTGGGTGATTGGCGCCGCCAAGCGAAACTTGTCCGCGGCTCGGTCGATCACGCTCCCGAAGAGCGGAGGCTTGGAAATGCTTGCCCCCCGGCAAGGTGCAAACGGCCGGGAGCCCTCGGATCCACCCGGCCGCGCGCGTTCCATTGATGGTTTCCCGAGGGTTGTGGTTTTCGGCCCGCTTTGAATTCGGAATAATTCAAGTTAATCTTGGTGCCCCTCACCCCGCCGATCCACGTTACTTTGGGTGCCCCTCTTAGTTGCTCTTGAGGCCCTTGACCGGCGGCTGGCGCAGAGCGCCTAGCTCTGCGATTTACGTTCGGTTGGTCGCGCCAGCAAGTTGGTTGCAAGGTCGCAGAGTTTCACTCTGCGCCAGCCTACCAATCACAGGCTGGGCGAACACCAGCAATACCGCTGCGAGCCGACGCGACATAAGTCTCCCCTTTGAGGACGATGTGTGAGTAAGACTACCCGGGCCGGCTGGCGCAAACGAGGTTGTGCGATTTCTGGAAGTCAATCCATACCGCTGGTGCCTCTATGTCGCGTCGCGCACTTATGCCGCCCTGTCACCATATTCGGTAATCCTCAGTAGCGGTAATCCACGATCTCACGCGCGCGCTTTCGCGATCATCTCTTTCCATATACCTTTGGATTTTAGAATCAGCTCGACGGCTTCGCGCACCGCTCCGTGGCCGGCGGGTGCCCTTGTGGTGTAGTGCGCAGCGGCCTTGACTTCGGGTACGGCATTACCAACAGCAACGGCCAAACCCACGCGGCGCATGAGGGGAATATCCGGAAGGTCATCCCCGATATAAGCGACGGCAGAATCCGTGGCGCCCGCCTTTCGCAGGATTTCCTCGTAAGCCGGCATTTTCAACGGCTGCTTCATATAGATGAATTCCATCTTCATTTCCTGGGCGCGGCGGAGGAGTGCAGCGCTTTCGCGGCCCGTGATGCAGCCGGTGCGCAGCCCCGCTGTGTGCGCAAGGGTTAGGCCTTGGCCGTCGTGCGCGTCAAAGGTCTTGATTTCCAGGGCCGTGCCGTCGGTTTGAGAAAGCAGAGTGACGCTGCCGTCCGTCATGGTGCCGTCCACGTCCATCAGGAGCAGTGTGATGCGTGCGGCGCGCTTCTTAAGTGCAGGGGAAATTGTCGCCAAATTAGACAAGGAAGCCTCCGGAAAATAAGATAACGGCAGGCTGGGCAGAACGAGGTTGTGCGGTCCTTCCCACCCCCTGCGCCGCCTTCCCCGAACGCCTGCGACGCGGCTCCGGCCGCATCAGCTCAGAGCAAGCGTAGCGGACTTCCGCTTTTGAGGCCACGGGTTTGGTGCTCGCGGGCGGGTGGCGCATACATTGCTTTTATGTGTGCGCTGCCGTGCGCGGGCCCTCGGGTAGCTCGGTTCCCCGTGGCGACGACATGCAAATCGATGTCGTCGCCACCCGCGATTCCCGATAGGGACCGCAAATGCCGCGTCGTACTCGTTCGTAGTTCGTGCCGCGGGACCACTTGCGGAGTGAGCAACTTTGGCCAGACATGTGTGCCGTACGGAACTGACACGGAACTAAGTCCAAGGTATAGATGAAGTGCTCTCAGGATGTGCAGGAAATGGTAAATGATTTCTCCTCGAAAGTGAAACAGAGCTACAAGCCCAGCAGGGATGAGGGAACTTTACGGGCTTATGTCCTTTTCTTTTTCTTTGTCCTACCTTGTGGATGTTTCGCGCAGGAGTCGCTCCCGAGTTCCGCCGAGATGGTCATCCCGGACGGCACTCCGGTGAAACTTCGATTTGCCCAAACCATCTCCTCTGCGCATGCTCGCAAGGGTGATCGTCTGGATTTTGTGGTCGTAGAAGATGTGACGGTCGGCGGGCTCACGGTCATCCGTGCGGGCACCATGGCCAGGGGTTCCGTCGTCAAAGTTAGTGGTAAGCGTTTCCTCGGACTTGGAGGCAACGTAATCGTCAAGCTCGATTCGGTTGAGCTTGCTACCGGCGGCAAAGTTCGGTTGCAAGCCCACCGGAAATTCAAGGGCCGCTCCCACACCAAACTGATGGCCGCGGGGATGCTCCTTGCCGGCCTCATTTACCTGTCCGCGGCACCGGTCTTCCTTCTCTCCCATGGCCGCGACTGCACTGTCCTAAAGAGCACAGAAGTGACTGCGTACATCGACGGTGATTCTCAGGTGCAATCAGCAGACTTGGCGAAGGCCGAACATAGCGATTCAGGCTTGAAGGAGACAATGGCTTTCCTGCCGCCGCGCGTGCTTGATGGTGAAGGCCGGGAGGGCGATATGATAAATGTCGTCTTTATTGCCAACGAAGACGACCTCAAATGGGTCTTTGCGCGCGCAGGTTGGGTGAAGGTGGACCAAATGCGGCCGACGCTTTTCTGGCACTTGTTATGGCAACGAAAGCGTTACGCTAAGCTGCCCATGGCAACCTTTTACGTCTTCGGGAGGGCACAAGACTATTCGTATGCCCTACCCGACCCGGCGGCGACCTTAACTCGCCGTCATCACCTCCGAATTTGGAAAACAGATCAGGAAATGAATGGCACACCCATATGGGCGGGCGCCGCAACTCGAGACATGGCGATTGAATTCGAGATGCGCAAGCTTTGGATGACTCACCGAATCGATCCCGACGTGGACGCAGAGCGCGAGTTCATTGCCAGCAGTTTGGTGCAGTCACATCTGGTAACTCAAGAGGACTATCTTTTTTCCACTTTTCCAGTCCTCCACGCGCAAACCGTCAGCGGTGAGGCCTACCATTCCGACAGTAGGATACTTTTGCTGGATTTCAGTCAAGGGCACACACCAACGCTGGCAGCGACTCAGCCTACAGATCGTGGCCTAGAAGATCTCCCCACGAGGATTCAGAGGTAAATGTTGAGCAAGCGTAAGGGTCGCGGTCACAAAGATGTAGCGGTCATAGAGAAACGGGCATCGACGCCGTTATAGACGCGCTACCCTGCTACTAATTGCGAAAAGCCCGCAACGTAGGCGCCACGCGCGCCTACCCCTGGGGTAGTTGTTCGCTTACGACGGTGAAGTGTGTCAGGTTCGCTGCCCCAAACGATGTGGTGATGGCAACGTCCGAGGCGTCGCGTCCCACGGCCATCAGCACACGTCCTACCCGCGGTTGGTTATGCCGCGCGTCGAAGGTCCACCAGCGATCTTCAAGATAAACCTCGAACCAGGCGCTGAAGTCCATGGGATCCTGGGACGCCGCCACACCGATATCTCCCAAGTACCCCGTCGCATATCGTGCAGGAATATTCAGAGCACGGCAGAGCGTAACGGCGAGGTGCTGAAAATCCCGGCACACTCCAAAGCGTTCTGTGAACACGTCCAGGGCGGTCTTGGTCGGGCGGGCATGTTGATACCCAAAGCTGATTTTGGTGTGCACCCAATCGCATACAGCCCGCACCCGCGACCATCCTCGCGGCATCCCGCCAAACAGCTCCACTGCAATCATCGAGAATCTGTCCACCTCACAGTAGCGGCTGTTGTATAAGTACGGCAAGCACTCGTGTGGCAGTTCTTGAACCGGAACCTCGCGCGCGCCAGGGTTGGCGGGATCGGCCAGGCCGGAGTCATAAATCAGAGTCGAGTTGCTTAGCCGGAGCGCGCCCTTCTGCGCCAAGAAACGGCTGCACCGGTTCCCGAAGCTATCAAGGTAACTCTCCACCTGCGTCGTCTCAGGCTCCGCACGCAATTCGTCAGGTGCTCGCAGATCCGCTACCCGGGAAGGGTGCACGTTGAGCAAGGCCACTATCGCAACTGGGGCGGGGATCTCAAACTGAATGTCGTATCCGAGCCGCAGAATCATCGGTTCAATTGAATGCAAGAGACCTCCGCACGGGATTCCAGCCCGCCGAAACCTTTATTGAGCCTCGAAGCGGCGGATCACCAGCTTGGGCAAAGCCTGGCAGTTATCCACGCCCAATGCCCGTGTCATTCTGATGCTCATGCGTGCCCCTGGTAGCGCCAACATTGTTTTTGCGGCCGGCGACCCTTTTCGGGGGAGCTGCCCGAGGGGGGCCAGCTTTACGCCTCAAATCGACGGAGCGAGCGCTCGGTCCGGCCGACAAAATTTCCGGTCGGGTGAACGTAGGCGACGCCGGAGTTCCCGGCGACTATTCGCCGTTTTTTGACCCAAAGCCGGGTCCTCATTGAGATCACGTTTACCAATCCTTTGATTGCAATTCAAACGGTTGTTTGACACGATTTTGAGCCAAAGTGTAAAGATGCTTCACACTTTTTCCCTTTCTTATTCTCTCGTAAGTGATTGAAAATAAGTCGTCGTGATTTTCCCAATCAAATCGTGTAAGTGCTTTAGATTTGATCGGACTTCGCGGCCCTTGCACGGTCTAGTTGATTCGTGTTTTGTTCGCTTTTGGCGTGAGGCTTGTCCCTAGCCGACCGACACGAATCGGTGGAGGGTAAATCCGCCCAGGCTGGTCGCAATGCCAAGCCGAGGCCCGGTGTTGAAGCCCTGGATTGAACGATTCAATCCGGAGGCGGATTACCTAGGTTTGGTTAACAGAAACATGCCTTCCACGCCCCGCCGGGTTAGTACCGGCTGCCTTTGTGGTGCCAGGGGTGCGCTCGGGCGGCCGCCGGAAGTGCAGGGGGTCTCTCAAGTTCTGCAGTTCGCGGTAGTAATAGAGGGCGGTGGGGCGCTTGTCTCTGAACTTTAACTTCTTTAGAAATGAGGTTTCCTCTTCGGTGATATCACCGCTGAGGGAAGTATTGCGGAGAAACTCCTTGAGCCCCGCTTCGTCCTCGGGAGGCCCATCAGATTCCCGTTCGACGTATTCAAACTTCTTCGGCTGCCCTGGGGCAACTCTTCGGTTTAGAATGACTTCCATGCTGAAAGTCGCCAGGTCAATGTCCCAGGATTCGATCAGCGGGTCCAGGAATGACAGGCAGTTGGCAGCGGAGATGTCCAATATGCCCGTGTCCAGGAACTCAAGAATGGCGACGCGCATTTCTTCGTAGCTTCGGTTGCTGAGTCGTGCCACGAGGTGCAGCCAGTTTTCACTCTCCAATTCCTCCTTGGCCACTCGCTTGGCTACGTCCAAGAGTTTCTGGGTGACCAATCGCTCAAGCTCCCCGAAGGGCTGCTTCTCAAAAACGGCTTGGACTTCCTTCCGGTTCTCGGGCCTGCATTTCCGGAGAACTAGCTCACGGACTCCGCTGAAGAGCGGAGCGGGACGGTCCGGCAGCTTTTTTCTTAACTCTGCCTGCTGCTCTAACTCCGCCAGTTTCGCCAGCTCGCCATTGGGGAGTTTCAGGAGTCTGCCCATTTTGTCATAAATGTCCGTCCGTCCCGGTGCCGGGGGGGCCTTCTTACGAGTCAGCAACTGGGAGACATAGGACTCGGTGACCTCGGCAGCGCGGGCCAGATCGCGTTGCTCCAGACCGAGCTCTTCTAGTCGGTGTTTAACCACTAAAGCAAAATCCATTATCACTCCGAGTTTAACTGCATGAGCTTAATCACGTTAAGATTATTTCAGATTTAGCTTGACAAGTCGAGTAAATTCACTGATTATGGTTAAGTGATTTGAGCCCTAGCTCTGACCTCCGGATTGCCTGAACTAAGTCAGGTTATCTGAATCGCATTCCTTAGAGACAGCCAAGGAGGTTGCCATGTTTGCTCGAAGTGTATCTATACACCTGAAGCCCAACAGTGTAGCGGAGTTTACCCGGACGCTCGACCAGGAAATCATTCCCGTGCTCCGCAAACAGAAGGGCTTCCAGGATGAGATCACGTTTGTTGCCCCGAACGGCACGGAAGCAGTCGGAATCAGTCTTTGGGACCAGAAAGCAAGCGCGGACGCTTACAGTCGCGGGACCTACCCGGAAGTCCTAAAGACGCTGGCCAAGGTGACTGAGGGAACTCCTGAGGTTGAAACCTACGATGTCTCCAACTCGACTTTTCACAAGGTCGCTGCTCACGTCGCAGCCTAACGGAGAGATCTGTTCGGGAGGGCGGCCCACTCCGTCCTCTCTGCTGTTCGGCAAGAAGAGATCAGAACGTAGGAGCGAAGGAGATTTCAGATGCCTATGAAAATCATGAAGTTAGCCGCTATAGCGGCGTTGTTGATGGTAGCGCTACCCAAATCGGGCGCAGCCTACCAAGTAGTGCTCGAGTTTGTAGTTTGCGTAGCCGGTATCATTGTTTCCTGGGAGGCGGGCCGCGCCCGGAAGTACATGTGGATGGTCGCGTTCGGCCTGATCGCGATCCTGTTTAACCCGATCGCTCCCGTGGCACTTTCTCGCAATACGTTCATTTGGATAGACTTGGCTACAGTATTGATGTTCCTAACCTCGTTGGCGGTAGTTCGCGCGCGCCCGAGGCTCTCCATGCCTTCGATCACCAATCGGACGCCGGGAAGCGAGTCACTTTGAAGTCCGCGCCGAACGTGTGTAGGTCGCGACTCGATCGACACTGTGCGCCGTCCCCGCCCAAGCAGAGGACACGGGAGGCTGAGGCTGATAGTGGCCTGCGCCTCGGAAAGAAGGATTTCTTTATGTACATCCAGTATGTCGGCTTCAATGGCAGAGCGGGGTCACGAGCTTATGATTTTCACGTGATCGAAGCGGCCCGTGAGCCGCGTAACTTCACCGTCGAAATCCACTCTGAGGCGTTTGGACCATCCCAGTTGAGATTCCAGGATGGTCCGGACATCTGCTTCGCGCGATTGAAGAAGGGGCTGCAGGAAGAGACGCGAGAGGTCCGCGCTGAGGGCCACCTGAACATCAATAAGCATGATGTCCAGGCGTACTTAGAAACCCATCGTCCGATCAAGTCGCTCGGAAAAAGAAGACGAGAAAGCCTTGAGGCCGAACCGAATGGCATGCGGGTCCGGTCAAGCCTCTCGGGTTGAACGCACCTGGAAGCGTAAGGCGGCAGCTTCTATAAGGAGGAAACTTCAATGATCAATGCTCGCAGCGTGGTAATTGCGATTCTGGGTACCGTGCTGTCGGCGGCGCCTTTGATTCATGCGCAAGATTTGAAGCCCTCGGGATCCGCAGCGATTCGGGAACTAGCCTTGCAACCCCAACCCTTTCTCGCCGACTTTACGTTCCAGGAGGATTCGATCCCACCTTCTGCTCAAACGCCAGACCTTTCCCGGTACCGGGACTTCCGGCTTGGAATGACCGTGGCAGAGGTCGCGAAACAGACGAATATGGAATTGAGCGAGGTCACGGTGATTCATGAACGTCCGGCGGTGATCCGGCAACTGGATTGGCAGCCATTGCCGTCTATCGATTCCTCGGTGGCGGCTGACCCGGCTGAGGAGATCACCTTCAGCTTTTACAACGACGAACTCTTTCGCATGACGGTCAATTACGCCAGCGAAAGGACCGAGGGCCTGAGCGAAGCGGACCTCATCAAAGCGATCTCGGCAACCTATGGCGCCGCAACACGGCCATCCCGGAAGACGACTCTCACGTCCCTGTCCCTCACCGATGTCTCTGGTGACAGAGTCATTGCGCGTTGGGAGACGCCGCAGTACTCCATCAGCTTGGTGCGTTCCTCGAGCGACGCCAGCTTCGGGATGCTGCTGCTTTCGAAAGGGCTGAACTCGCTGGCCCGGACGGGCTGCGGCAGAGGGGACCCGGATCGAGGAGCGCGAGGCTGCGGAGAAAGAAAGGGCGCGCCAGAAGCAGCAAGCCGACGATGATCGTGCCACGCAAGCGAAGGCCAAATTGGCGAATCAAGTAGCCTTTCGCCCCTAAGGGAGTGCGCATAAATAACTTGAACAGACCGTGCGCAAGGCGCATACTTCCTGTGTGGACGGGAAGCGGCTCCGAGCCATCCAAGAGAAGTATCGGACGATGTGTCACATCCTCGACGAGCGC
>Ga0335085_10002202_pt1 | contig 37210 bp, 56 predicted proteins | sample Lox_Sample_45_FD_206712 | JGI IMG/M metagenome (GOLD analysis project Ga0335085, IMG submission 206712) | Soil microbial communities from Loxahatchee National Wildlife Refuge, Florida, United States - Lox_Sample_4.5 | ecosystem: Environmental > Terrestrial > Soil > Wetlands | place: USA...
AAGAAGCAAAGAAGCCTCATTTAGAAGAGAATTCTACTAATGCCGAAATATTGGAAAACAAATGAGTTTAAAAGATTAGAGGCATTTTGGGATGAAAAACTAGCAGCATCTGGCTTTGTTGATGCTGAAAAAAGGATCGGAGATGACAGAGTTTTATCACAAAACTCAACCAATGTTTATAGGCAGGCATCAGAGCTCGCACGAAATAGTAAGAAAATTTATTACGATCTTTTAAATGAATGCATCAATAAAAAAAACCTAAGATCTAAGATAGATCAACTCATCATGCCATGGCATCCAGATGCACCTGTAAGATTAGAGCAGATGATCATCGTATGGCATGCTGAAGGGTTTAAAAAAAAAGAGATCTGTGAACAACTAAGAGAAATAGGAGAAAGCAGACATCGTCAAACAGTCATGTTCATTATCAGAAAGTATGAGCATAAATGGAAGATAAAGAAGTGGACCAAAGAGAAGCTAGATCCGAAATGGCGCCATTACAAGAAATGAGCGCCTATAGTGTAAATGTTCATTTAGGTAGAGAGCTGCCTGAAAAATACCAAGCACTAATCTTCTCTCGTTGGTTAAGATCTCTAAGACATGGAAATGTTTTCTTTAAGCTCATTGATTCTGACACTTATTACAATCAGTATCATATCTATATAGAAGCGTTCTTAAGGCGCCCTTATGCAATAGTGAGAATAGCCGCTCTAAAAGATGATGATGATATCGTGCTAGGCTTTAGTGTGAGTGAGAGAAACATTCTTCATTACATTCATGTGCATTCAGACTATAGAAGAAACGGCATTGCAAAAGCTTTGGTTCCTTTTGAAGTAGACACAATAACGCACTTAACCAAGATTGGGCATAGTATCTGGAAATCAAAACTACCACATGCTATCTTCAATCCATTCGCGTGAGGATATATGATCGAACTTAAATTCGCAGAGCTTCAAACTCCATTGTTTCTAGCAGGCATTAATTTCGGAGTTAAGCTTGATATTGGAAGACGTCCCATTAGGCTTTTGTATGATAAAACCGATAACATTCTACTTCTAAATCACAAAACAGATTGGGCAATCATTCCACTTGGAAACGTAGCAAGTATGACCCCCATTGAACCTCTTAACATAGAACTAAAAGAAACTCCGACAGTAACCGAATTGTCTAAAATTCATACTCAACATACTCAGATGACTGCTGAAGCGCCTAAACGCGGCAGACCACCAGGAGTAAGCAAAGCCCAAGTCTCAACGCCAACTTCTCATGTGTTTGATGAGCCTAAATAATGAAGATCACCGATGGGTTCTATGACCCAGAGTTTAAAGAATATCTAGACCGGATTGTAGAAGAACGAAAAAAACGAATCCCAAAGATACCGCCATCAACAGTTCAACCTGCATCAACTCAAGCTATACTTGATCGGCCAGTTGAAGATGATCTAAAGCATTGGTTAAGACCTATTCCAAAGAACTGGTGTGCTAATCCAGAAGCTTGGAAGATCCTACAAGACGATCCTTTGAATCTCGAAGCTCAAAAAGCATTCGTTGGGGCAAAAGACTTTGATCCAACTCAAGTAGCTATCGTTGAGGACATTAGAGGGAAGGCAAGAAACACAGAAGGCCAATCAGAGAAAAGTAGCGTTACTCCAGAAAGAAAAGAGAAGGCTATTCATGCATTCCATTACTCTCAACCAGCACCACTTACACCAGAAGAAATAAAAAAAGTAACTGTAGTCAATGAAATCAAAGAGTTTAAGATCATAAAAGAAGAAGAACCAGAAGTTAAAGGACGTAAATACTCTCTTGGCTGGCTCTTATTCTTTCTCATGATCTTGATAACGCTAATATGCACATGGTTCTTCTGGCCAGCTGACATAAATGGTAGGGAATATCAGAGAATCATCAATAAGGATCAGATGTGACCGAGCTCCAATTTCTCATTGATCTATTACTCAATCACAAGCTTTCAAAAGAAACGAAAGCCCTAATAAAAGAGAGAATTGGTCAAGTTGAAGCTCAATACGCAAGGCCACAACAAGTCATTCAAAGACCTATTGTTAGATCACCTACTGCTCAGGCAGCGTCAACTCAAGCTATCTTAGAGAAGAATCCAGATCTGATAAAGAACCCACAAGAGATAGTGTCAAATCCGACACATATAGTGGAAGAACCGCCGCTAAGGCCGATTACACCAGCTGATCTTGCCATCAATAGAATAGCAGGCGCTGAAGTGAGCACGGGTAAAGGAATGAAAGGACCCCGCAAGTTTTGATTAAGACTAGGTGAGTTATAATGGCTTACAAAAAAGGTGAAGGCGGCAGGATCAAAGGTGTTAAAAATAAGCGCACAAGGACGATTGAAGAAATTGCAGCTAAATTCGATATAGATCCATTTCAAGTGCTCATGATGGTAGCAGCAGGTGATTGGAAGGGTTTAGGCTATGACGCGCCATCAAAGATTTCTTATACTAATGCTGGTATTGAGTTTGAAGAGCCTAACATTAAGCTATCAGATCGCGTACAAGCTGCAAAAGAAGCATCGAAATATCTCTATAGTCAAAAGCAATCAGTGGCATTATCGACAGGCGATCAGTCAATTAAGATCGAAATAGTTGACTATACTAGTGTTAAGAAATAGTTCCCCGGGGAACAATAAACGAATAAACGAATGAACGAAGAACGAAATTAACGAAGTAAGACTTTCAATTCGTTAATTTCGTTCTTCGTAGGCTCGTAAATGAATCTAAAAATAGCTCTTCAGCCGAAACAACTCCAATTCGCTAAATCTATTGAAACAACGCCTGTAACTCTATTCGGTGGAGCAAAAGGCGGTGGTAAGTCAGCAGGCCTTCGCAAGATATTCTTAGCAAGGCGCTTTCAATACGCTGGCTCGAGTGGCGCTATCTTTAGAAAGACCTATCCTGAGCTTGAGGCAAACCATATAAGACCAATCTTTGAAGAATATCCTGAGCTTAGACAATATTATCATGAGTCAAAGAAGGTATTAACGCTACCTAATAACTCTACTTTACAGTTCTGTCATGCAAGCTCAGAAAAAGATTTAGATCTCTATCAAGGGCGAGAGTTTAATGATCTAGGCATTGAAGAAGCAGGTCAGTGGACTGAGACGATGTTTCGTAGGCTTATGGGCTCTAATCGTTCAAGTAAACCTGGCATTCCAGCGCGGGCTGCGTTAACAGCTAACCCTGGTGGAACAGGTCATAAGTGGCTCAAACGACTATTTATAGAGAGAAGATTTAATGAAAGAGAAAGGCCAGAAGATTACGCTTTCATACAAGCCCTCGTTAGAGACAACGCCGCCTTGTTGGATAACGATCCAGATTACATTCGAAGACTTGAAGCCGAACCAAGTGAAACTCTTAGAAAAGCTTATCTCTACGGGGACTGGGATATTTTCGCAGGTCAGTTCTTCTCGGAGATTAGACGGGACATCCATTATATCGTTCCTTTTGCCGTTCCATCCCACTGGAATCGATTTGGGGCTTACGATTTCGGATTTAATCATCCAGCTGCTTTTGGATGGTTCGCAGTTGATGAAGATGGTAACGTTTATTTATATAGAGAGATTATCAAAGCACAGATGCGAGTGGATCAATTCGCAGCAGAAATCAACAAATACCCGGAAACGAAAGAAATGCCGATTTACGCTGGTTGGGACTGCTGGGTCCAAAAAGGCATCATCAAAGAAGGCACGCCGCCGACGATAGCTGATGAGTTCGCTAACCATGGTCTGTTTCTAAAGAAAGCAGTCATTGATCGTATTCAAGGCGCTGCTCAAGTCAGAAAGTATCTTGCATGGCAGAACTTTCCTAATGGACGCAATAAGCCAAGATTCTTTATCTTTAACACCTGTCCTATCTCCTTTGATTGCCTGACTCGCGTTGAGCATGATCCAGATCGCATTGAGGATGTTCTAAAGATCGATGCAGTCGATGGTGATCCAATGACTGGTGATGATGCTTACGACATGATTCGTATGGGTCTTATGTCACGCCCTGTTATGACTGATAAGGCTGTCATTAAGCCTCCTATAGGCTCTAAGGCTTGGTATGAAGAACAGGCTGAAGGTATTTGGGAGAAAGAACGTGAGAAATTGACTGAAGATCAAGGAAACTGGCCTTCAGATTCTAATTTTAGCCTCTAAAGTGTCATTTTTGACCTTCATAGAGGTCAACAATGCTTCCATTCAAAAATTACAGAGAAGGCTCTGTATCCGCCCCTGTTGAATCAGTAAAGCGCGAACCAGATGAAGAGAAAGATCTCGATAGTCTAGAGATTGCCGCTGAAGAGCTCTGCAAAGCTATCGAAGCTAAAGATTATCCTGCCATAGCCGAAGCATTGCGAGCTGCCTTTGAACTTCTAGATTTAGAACCACATAAGGAAGGTCCACATGTCTAATTATCTTCTTTTGAATCAACCACAAGTATTCTGTGGGCTAGGAACACTTACTTTCACTATCCCAACAACAGGACTTTATAGCGTTCTGTTTCAGACCACTGAAGTGCCGCCATCTAGTCTTTCAGTATTGGTTAAAAAGAATGGAAGCACGGTGTTTACTGCTCCAACTCTCACCACAACGCAGTCAGCTATGCAGTTTAAAGTAGGGCTAAGCCTAGCTGCTAATGACGTGATCACGGTGGTTCTAAGTTCAAGTGCTGCGGTTGATAACGCACTTAATAACGTAAAAAGCATAACAAGCATTGAACAAGGTCTTTAATCATTCAAGGAGATAAGAATGTCGACTTTTAATCTAAATCAATCGTTTGCAGGATTAGGGACTTTAAATTTCGTAGCTCCATTTGCATCAGTATTTTCTTTTGATGGCAAGATTAGTCTCCCCACAATTGTGAATGGTGGTGGAGCATCATCGTGTTTAATGACTGTGAATAAAAATTCTTCTCCTGTTTATACGGGCATTGCAGGTGCTGAAGGATTTAAAGTTGATATCAACTGCGCATCTGGTGATTCAATCGATATGGTGCTCAGTTCTGGTGCAGCAGTAGATCAAGGCATTAACGCAATTAAAATGGTCGTTGCTATCAGTACTGGTGTTTGATGCCACTAATCAAAGGTAAATCTCAGAAATCATTTGAGCATAATCTTAAAGCAGAAATGCATGCAGGGAAGCCTATGAAACAAAGTCTAGCAATTGCTTATGCAATGAAGCGTAAAGCAAAGAAAATGGCTGATGGTGGGATGGCTGATGGTGGGATGGCTGATGTTAGTTCTTCCCATGCTAGTTCTGAAGTTGATCAAAGTAAAAAGCCAGTGACAACTGCTGATAATCCTGTGCTTCAAAGTGTACGCAAAGCATTTAAGTTTGCTGAAGGCGGATACATTGGGAGCCATCAATCACCGAAAAACCCACATATGAAAGATGGTCTTGAAGAGCCCGAACATGAGCTTGCTTCTGGCTATGTAGATCATATGGGCAATGATGTTAAGCATAATGAAATGGCCATCCACGAAGATGATCGAATGCTCAATCAACATGGTGCAGATGAAGAAGGTCCTGATGGTGTGATGATGGCTATGGGTGGTGAAGCTGGCCATCAATCTGAAGCTCATGAAATGGACATGATTGATCACGTTATGAAGCATCGCATGAAGCATTATTCAGAAGGTGGACGCGTTGCTAATAGTGGGGAGGATGATCTTGATAAAATGGCTGATGGAAGGCCTAACAATTTTGACGATCTTTCTCTGCGCGATGATCTTGAGAGCTCTTATACTGGCGCTAATTCAGGTGATGAGCTTGGTGACGCACGTGAAGATCATGACAGGGCAGATATAATCGCAAAGATTATGGCATCACGTCGTAAAAAAGATCGGTTGCCAAGACCTGCATGATTGCTTCTCTAAAGGATTTAGAAAAGCTTTTAAAACTCTGTCGTAAACAAGGCGTCACCGAAATCAAGCTTGGTGAAGTAGAGCTTAAGCTTGGTGATTTACCTAAAAATGATGTCATGGAGCATGACCCAGCAAATCCATACGCTAACTTTCCAGAAGGCGAATTAACTCCTGATCAATTAGCGTTCTATTCTGCCGGTGGAATTCCAGAAAACGATCCTGAGAATATTCAATGAAGATTAAAAAAGCTCAAGCTGGACCTCAGAAGATTGTCATGCAAACCAGATCTAAAGGTGATTTGTCTGGTAGAGGTGATCTTGCTGAATGGTGGAAAGCTGAAAATGATACTCAGCTAGCCCAAGAGCTTTGCGGAACTGCATCTTATCTTAAGACCAATCAGACCTATAGAATGCGGCAATTAGCTGCCGATGTAAGGCTTTATTGCGGGCTATCGATCTATTCATATGCAGGCTCAACTGTTGCCACAATGAATAGAACTAGAACTTTGCCTGATGATCGTCCTACGTTTAATCTCATTCAAGCTTGCACAGATACTTTGGTTAGCAGAATTTCTCAGGCAAAGCCTCAGCCTAAGTTTTTGACTGACAATGCTGATTATAAGCAGCGTCATTTAGCTCAGCAATTAAATGGATTTATGCTTGGTGAGTTCTATCAAACTAAAGCATATGAAAAAGGAACCAAAGTTTTAAGAGATGCCATTGTCATGGGAACTGGTGCTCTTAAAGTTTATGAAGGTGATGACAATAAAGTCTGTGTTGATCGAGTAATGATCACAGATTTATATGTCGATGATAATGATTCGATAAATGGAGATCCGCAGCAATTATATCAGCTAAAGCTTATGGATAGAAATAAGCTTATGGCTAATTCCCCTAAAAAAGCAGCTGGCATTATAGAAGGAACTCCTCAGAGCTATCCTGATAATACTCCTGATACGGCTAGAACTACTGCCGATCAAGTAATGGTAGTTGAAGGCTGGAAGCTACCTAGTGGACCGGATCCAATGGCACCGGGGTATGTTCCAGGTCGTCATACAATTGCAACAGTCAATGGTGTAATTCTAGATGAAGAATGGAATAAGCCAAAATTCCCATTTGTATTCTTAAATTATTCAGATCCATTCTTAGGATTCTTTGGACAAGGGTTAGCTACACAACTCTTTGGAACTCAATTAACTCTAAATAGAATTCTTTATACGATATCTCGAGCAATCACTCTTGTTGGTGTGCCTAGAGTATTCATTGATCAGCATAGCAAGGTTGTAAAAGCTCATAACAATAACGAAATCGGTGTTCTGGTTACTTATACAGGCAATAAACCAAGCTATGAAGTAGCTCCTTGTAATGCACCTGAACTTTATGCTGAACGCGATAAGCTCATTCAATATGGCTTTCAGCAGTGTGGTGTATCTGCAATGCAGGCAACATCTCAGAAACCAGAAGGATTAGATAGTGGTGCTGCCATTCGTTCTTATGACGATATCAGCACTGATCGTTTTGCTGAGTTATCTAAGAAATACGACAATATGTATGTCGATCTCGCTTACTTAATTGCTGATACTGCAAAAGATATCGCAGAGCGAGATGGTAAGTATCAAACAGTTTATCCAAATAAAGATGGAACTAAAGAAATTGACTTGCCTGCAATGAAATTTCTTAAAGATCCGTTTGTCATTCAGGTCTTCACTGAATCATCACTTCCACGTGATCCAGCAGGTAGGATTGCTGCTGTTACAGAGCAAGTTCAAGCAGGGATGCTATCGATTAAAGAGGGGCGCAGACTCATGCGCGTGCCTCAAGATCTTGAGCAGAATGAAAAGCTTGATAATGCATCTGAAGAAAGAATCTTTTGGATCTTGGATAAAATTGTTGAAGACGGAACATATACGATGCCTGATATGTTCTTAGATCTAGATTTAGCTACTCAGCTTACTGTTCAATACATCAATCTATACTTGCCAGCTAAGCTTGAAGAATCAAAAGCAGACATGCTTAGAACATTCTTTAATCAAGTTCAGACATTAAAACAGGCTGCGATGCCTCCTCCAATGCCCGCACCTATTCCTCAAGCGGTTCCACAACCGCCTCCTACAAGTCCAATTCTTCCAAACGCTGCTGGAGCGACGAATCAAGCAGCATAACCCTCTAAATTCGCAAAGCGATTGCGAAAGGAGATCTTATGAAAATCAGTCCAATCCCTAGTGGTGGTATGCCCGGGATCGATTTACGTTCTGGTGAACCAATACCTTCTAATGCAGAAGGTCAAAACCTTAAGCGCATAACAATGCGCACCAATGTTTCACCTGATAGGCCTATTGCAGAGCCTGCCCAAGCTCAGGTAGAGGCGCCCACCCAAGAAAGTGTCATTTCTGACAATACTGAACCGACTACAGTGACCGAAGCGACGAAGCCACTTAGTCCTCAGCTTGCCGCTATTGCTAAGCAAAGGCGGGCCGTTCAGCAAGAACGTGCGTTGATAGCTAAAGAGAAGGCTGAAATCCAGCATTTGAAGGATTTGGAAGCTAGGCTCAAAGCTCAACCAATGAGTGTGTTGCGTGATCTTGGTGTAACCTATGATCAACTCACGGAATCTATTTTAGCTGATTCAAGCGGATCAGCTCCTCAACTTCAAGAAATAAACTCTAAACTTAAAGCTCTAGAAGAAAATCTTGAGCAAAAGTTCATTACTAGAGAGCAGCAAGCTGAACAGCAGGCTCTAACAGAGATGTTATGGCAGGCTGAAGATCTTGCTAAAGAAGGAGATGAGTTTTCACTTATCAGAAGTGAAGATGAATCCGCTTATAGAGAAGTTCTAACGCGCATTTACAATACTTACAAAAAAACTGGACGCGTTCCAGATGTAAGAGAAATAATGCAAACAGTCGAAAATGAACTTCTAGATAAATATCTAAAATATGCTTCCATTGAGAAGATCAAAAGTAAGCTAATCCCTCCTGCACCGCCGGTTCAAGAGAAGCGACCAAACCAAATTAGAACATTAACTAATCGCGATTCATCGCCTGTTGGTCTATCTCGTAGAGAAAGGGCCATCATGGCTATGAATGGCACTTTAACGAAAGGGTAGAGTATGGCTATCGCGCCAGTCTACGCAAATAGTAGTAATCAGATTGCAGCTCTAAAAGAGCTGTATGTAGACGATAAAGACTACATGAAAAATATCGTCTATTCGAAGAACCCGTGGCTTGCCATGGTGCCTAAAAACGAATCTCCAGATGGCTTTGCCGGTAAATATATCCCGGTGCCTCTTGAGTATGGCAACCCGCAAGGTCGCGCACACGTATTCGCAAATGCTCAGAATCAACAGACCGCAAGCGATGTTGTTTCTTACTTTGTGTATGCCGTGCAAGATTATCAGCTGGTTACCATCACGAACCTCTTGATGGAGCAAACCAAGAGCAATGCAGGTGCCTTTGTTGATGAAGCATCTAGAACCCTTGATAACGGTTTTAGAAACTTGTCTAACAATATGGCATTTGAATTGTTTGCAGGTGGAACGGCATCACGTGGTGTGATTGCTTCAAGCCCAGCTGTATCGCTAGTTGGAACGACGCTGTCGTTTTCGCTAGCTAACCCACAGACTGTTGTTCAGTTCGAAGTAGGCATGACGCTTCAGAACTCGGCAACGGATGGTGGTGCGGCTCTAACGGTAGGCGGTAACGTTGATGCTGTTCAGGTGACTGCGGTTAACCGTGGCACTGGTGCTATCGTGGCGACTGTTGTTCAGGGTGATGGTTCGACGTTTGCTGCTGGCAATTACCTGCAAGTACTTGGTGATATCGGTATCGGTGGAGCATCCACGATTGCTGGTATGCTAGGTCTATCGGGGCTTGCTGCTTGGGTTCCTAACGTTGATCCTCCATCTAACGACAATTTCTGGGGCGTGAACCGTTCGGCTGATCCAACTCGTTTGGGTGGTCTGCGATACAATGCTTCTGCAATGTCGATCTCTGAAGGATTGACTTCGGCATTAGCATTGGCAAACCGAGAAGGTGCGGCACCTGATCTTATCATTATCGACTTCGTAAGTTACTCGACGTTGATTAATGAGCTTGGAGCAAAAGTTCAGTACGTTATGCTCGAGCATGATGATGTCGAAGTAGCTTTTGAGGCGATTCACTTCCACTCGGCTTATGGCAAGATCCCAGTCCTAGCCGACAGAAGTCAGCCTGCACAGAGTGCGAACGTATTGACCGTCGATAGTTGGAAGTTGAGAACGTTGGGCAAAGCGCCTCATATTCTCACTTACGGTGAACACCATGCCGCGTTAGGCTTAGCAGCCTAAATGAAAATTCTCTCTGATTGACTTGGACACCCAGAAGTGGGCGACAAGGGGGAAGGCTAGAGAAATGGCCACCCTGAACGACTAAGTGAGAGAACACCCTTCGGGGTGATGCGATAGTCTGAACAACAGTATAACCCAAGAAGCTGTTGAGAAGAATCCGAAGCGGTTCTTCCCCTCGAAAGAGGAGTAACAAATTGATGGAAGGTCTTGAGGGCTTGCGCGTAGGTAATGCGGATGCTCTTGAAATCCGTATCGCTTACTACGGCAACCTCATTTGTAGCGCACCTGGCTATAATATGTTGGTTCAGCTTTCGGCTTAATCTAAGCTATAAAGCGCATGAAAAGGGCTCGGGGATAAAACCTCGGGCCCTTTTTATTTCTAAAGTGTCAAATCTGACATGATTGAGACTAAAAAGATCTTTTTAGTGTACTGCCTTGGACTGTAACTAGCGCACCAGGGAGAGAAATCGCTAGATTTAAAGGGTCTAATCTATGTCAGTAGCACGAGGACTTGGCCAAAATGGCGGCCATTACTATTCAAATATTACACAGCCAGTCAAAATTGATCTAAATTTCATTGTCGATAGCACTAACGGCAATGGTTTAGGGATTAGATCGCTTAAGAGCAATGGGTATGTCCGAAACGTTTTCATGCATACTTCGGCCACTCCTGGATCAAATAATGGGGCTTTAAACCCAAATCCCGCAGCTGGTTATGCTCTTATTCAGTTCAACAACAACTTTAACAAATATCTTGGTGGATTTAGCGGCTTTGTAAGTCCTACCACTGGTGGGACCTCTGGCAGTGTAACAAATCACAACGTTTACATCATCGCCTCTGTAGGAAGTACCACGCTTGCTCAGTGGCAGGCCAAAGGTCTTCCAGCCGGGATTACCCCTGCTGCTGGTGTTTCGTTTGTTGCAACGGCTACTGGATCTTTGGGTGGTAGCGGGACTGTCATTGCTGCTGGTGTTTCTGGCATTAGCTCAGTTGAAGTTGTGGGTGATCCAAACCTATCGATTTCAAATAGTTCAATTGCTCAAAACGGTGGAGCATATCTACTTGTTCAGTTCTTAGGTCAAGTGGTTACGATGAACTCATATACGCCTGCTGGAACTAATTCAGCACCAGCGCTTACGATGAATTCATATACACCTGCTGGAACTAACGATGCTTCTAGCCCGCCTATCTTTACTGGCACGCCAGCTGTTCTAACTGGCAGTGTTGCTGCTCCAACATTTACTGGAACTCCTGCTACGCTAACTGGAACGGTAAGCATGGCAGTCACCGCTCCAGCAAATGGATCTGTAGTCGGCATGAGTGCATTCTTTGATGCAAGTTCGGTAACTATTGACGGTCTATAAGAATAAAGGGGCTACTCTTAACGGGGTAGCCCCTTTTTAGGATAATAAATGGCTATTCCTTATCAACCTCAAGGATTAGACGCTCAACAATCAGATGGAAATATTTTACTTACCTGGCAAGGAAGCTTAGGCGCAACCTCTTATCAGGTGCAGCGCTCCACGGATGGAGTTAACTTTTCAAATCTAGCTACCACTGGCGTTGTAACTCAATATATCGATGCGCTTCCCGGTATTGGCATCATGTATTACTATCAGGTAGCTGCTGTAAATGGTTCTGGAACAAGTCCATATAGTTCTGTTGTTCAAATGGTTGCAGCACCGCCATCTGAGATGTCTTTGTATGAATTAAGATTAAGATCTCAGCAAACAGCTGATCGTGTTGCATCAGATTTTGTAACAACAAGTGAATGGAATGCTTTTCTAAGACTTGCCTGTTATGAACTCTACGATCTCTTGATCGATAGCTATGAGGATCTATTTTCTGACCAATATGTGTTCATAAACACAAACGGAACAGTCCAAAACTATCCATTACCAGATGGAGTAACCAACTATATTGGTGGAACCTATCCTAATAGCTCAGGATCTCCTGCTAAAGCCTTCTATAAGCTCGTTGGAATGGATCTTGGAATAAATACCTCAAACAATGCTTGGGTAACTCTACTTAAATACGATTTTATTGAACGAAATAGATACGTTTATCCAAATTCTACATCAACCATCTATGGTGTTTACAACATGAGATATCGACTCATGGGTAAAAACGTAAACATCATTCCAACTCCAGCTGGTAATCAGCAAATTCGCATGTGGTACATCCCAAGACTTCCAGGTCTTCTTGCTGACACTGATATAACCACAATCGGATTTTCTGGATGGCTAAGATATGTCATTGTTAGAGCAGCAAAATACGCTTTAGATAAAGAAGAAGGATCAGATACTTCAAAGCTTGATGCTGAAATTCTTTATTTGAAACAAAGAATTGAAGAAGCTTCTCAAAATCGTGATGCAGGCGTTGCTGATACGATCTCTGCTACGCGAGCAGACCCAGTCTATGGTGGTAACGGCTGGAATGGCGGCGGGAACAATGCGGGATGGTGATTTATGTCGCTTCCATTACAGTTAACTAAAGATAAAGACTTAAGTCTTCTTCAGACAAAATGGAAGTCTCAGCTTGATCCTGTTTTAGCCAATCCAATGACTAACATGTCCATTTTAAAGAATGTGAATCTTGTTATTGGAGTAAATGTAATCAACCATTTGCTTGGTAGAGTCCAACAAGGATGGGTGATTACTGACATTCAAGGCGCTGCTCAAATCTATAGATCTGCTGAGTTTAATAATCTAACTTTAACTCTAACAAGTGATGCCATTGTTACGGTCTCTATAGGAGTGTTCTAATGTCTAGCACAATCTCACCAAATATGAATTTGGTTATACCAGGAGTTGGAACAGAATTAGGACCAACATGGGCTCAAGATCTAAATGCTGACCTATCAATTCTAGATAGTCATAATCATAGCGTAGGACAAGGGGTTCAGATCCAGCCAAACGGATTGAACATCAACACTGATCTACCCTTTAACTCAAACAATGCGACACTACTTAGATCTACTATTTTCTCACCTCAATCAGCAGTTCTAACTCAACCTACTGATATTGGATCAGTCTACGTCGTAAATAATGAACTTTATTATAATGACGTAACTGGTGGACATCATGTTCAGATAACGAATAATGGTAGTGTGAACGCTGGTGCAGGGTCTATTACTGGCCTTCCTTCTGGAACTGCATCGGCATCCTTTTCTGGTGGGACTTTTACATGGCAGTCTGCCACGGCAACAGCTGCCAATATGGATGCTGGTTCCTATATATTTAGGAACGCTACGGCAAATTCTAAGGGATTAACTCTAGCACCACCTTCTGCAATGGCAGCAGATTATTCTTTAACTCTACCAGCATTGCCATCATCTCAAAGCTTCATGACAGTTGATACAAGCGGTAATATGTCTGGATATGCATCAATCAATCAAGGCATTGTTCGAACCAATTTAGCTCCGGTTGGGCAACAAATAAGTGCTACGCAAATTTCTTTTACTTCAACTGCATTTGCCGATACTGCCGTTCCTAATCTCACCGTAACGATCACAACCTCTGGCAGGCCTGTAATGATTTTTTGTCAAGGAATCGGCGGTGGTGGTGGTGCATTCCAAAGCGCTAACGTTACTAGCAATGGCAATGCAACATTTAAAATAAAAAGATCAGACATCGGTTTTATCAGCGGATATAATATCCCATCCCCTGGCGGGGACTTCCCGCCGTCCAGTGTCATGTATTTAGATACTCCTTCTGCTGGTACTTATACTTATAGTATTTGGATTTCAGTTAGCCCAGATGGAGACGCAACAGCTTCAGTATTTAATATGGCTCTTGTAGCTTATGAGTTATAACAGATGCTAACAAAGCAAAATGTAAACATCAATTTTGCGCAAGGATTAGATACAAAGACTGATCCTTTTCAGGTTAGCCCAGGTAAATTTCTATCATTACAGAATAGCGTTTTCACTAAAGGCGGATTACTAAAAAAAAGAAACGGATACGGACCACTTACTGCACTACCTACTCCAGCAGATGTTGCGACCACTTTTAATGGCAACCTAACAGCCATTGGGAGCACGATTGAAGCTTTATCAAACGGATCCTCACAATGGGTAAATAAAGGTAAGATTACTCCATTAACCCTATCTGTTATCCCAACAGTTAGATCTGCTTTAAATCAAACTCAATGCGATTCTGTTACTGCTTCAAATGGCCTTACTTGCACAGTCTATACTGAAGTAAACAATACAACGCCATCTTATAAGTATTCGATTCAAGATTCGGTAACTGGCCAAAATATTGTTTTGCCAACTGTCATACCTGTAACGAGTGGAACAGTAACTGGATCACCTAGAGTGTTTTTGCTCGGTGGATACTTCATTGTTGTATTTACAAACGTCATTAGTGCTACGTCGCATTTGCAATACATAGCTATATCAACCCACATGCCAACATCAGTGACTACAAACGCTGATATTGCATCGGCCTATGTTTCAGCTACAACGCTGTCTTGGGATGGTGTTGTTGTCGGCAATAATCTCTATATTGGATATAATACGACAGCTGGCGGCCAACAGATAAAGATCACTTACCTAACAGCATCATTATCTGTTGCCATTGCTCAATCTTTTGTGGGCAGCATTGCTACAATAATGTCATTGTGTGCTGATGTCACTAATGCTTCATCACCGGTAATATACGCCTCATTCTATGATCTAAACTCTACTTCAGGATATGTGGTAGCTGTTGATCAGAATTTGAATAAGCTAATGACTCCAACCCAGATCATTTCATCTGGGACAATATTTAATCTAGCTAGCACTGCTCAAAGTGGAGTTGTAACTGTTGCGTATGAAGTATCTCATGCGTATTCTTATGATTCAGGCATTGCCACAGACTTTTTAGATAAGGTTTCAGTTACAAAACCAAATACGGTGACCATTGGCACTGTAGGATCAACGGTTACATTCATCAGATCTGTCGGACTTGCTTCAAAAGCATTCTTAATGAATAGCACTATGTATATGCTTGGTGTCTATTCATCCACTTTGCAAACCACATATTTTCTATTCGATATTTTAGGTAACGTGATAGCCAGATTTGCCTATGAAAACGGTGGTGGGTATTTAAGAGTAGGACTACCGCAGGCTCAAGTAATAGATGATGAAGTTAAGATAGCATATCTTTATAAAGACCTAATTCAATCGGTAGCCACTTCACTTGGTAGCCAGGGCGCTCCAAACACGTCAAATATCTATTCTCAGACCGGAGTTAATGTAGCAACGATATCTTATAATGCTGATACAACCTCAGTCTCTGAGATTGGGTCAAATCTAAACATCTCTGGTGGATTCTTATGGGCTTATGATGGTCAAACCATCAATGAGCAAGGATTTCATTTATTCCCAGACAACATAGAAGCAACCTGGTCTACAACTGGTGGAAGCATTCATGCTCAGCCAGATGGTGCAACAAATACTGACGCTTATTATTATCGCGTAACTTACGAGTGGACAGATGCTCAGGGCAATATCTTTAGATCAGCGCCATCTATTCCTGTAGCTGTTACCACTACTGGTAGTGGGACTAGTGGATCGATCACAATTGATATCCCAACTCTAAGGCTTACCTATAAATCTGGAGTTAAGATCGTAATCTATAGATGGTCTGTGGCAAACCAGACTTATTATCAAGTGACATCAATTACTGCGCCAACCCTAAATGATCCTACGGTTGATTCAATTGCCTATGTCGATACACAAGCAGATGCCTCGATTGTCGGTAACAGCATTCTTTATACAACTGGTGGAGTAATAGAAAATACTGGCGGTCAAGCTTTTACGGCCACAACTTTGTTTGATGACAGATTTTTTGGCATTAATGCTGAGGATAGAAATCTTCTTAATTTTTCAAAGCAAGTAATTGAAGCAACACCAGTTGAAATGAGTGATCTGTTTTCAATCTATGTTGCGCCAACAATTGGAAGCCAAGGATCAACTGGATCACTTCAATGCATTTTCCCAATGGATGATAAGCTCATTTTATTTAAGAATGATGCTATGTATTACATTAATGGGACTGGACCTGATAATACGGGTGCAAATTCTCAGTATAGTCAGCCAATTTTTATCACAAGCACTGTGGGATGTTCTAATCAGAGAAGCATTGTGTTCATGCCTGAAGGACTCATGTTTCAAAGTGATAAGGGCATCTGGCTACTTAATAGATCTCTTGAATCAACATACATCGGAGCTCCGGTTGAAGATTTTAATCAATATCAGGTAAACTCTGCTGTAAACATACCATCTGAAAATCAGGTTAGATTTACGCTATCAAACGGTGTTACTCTTATGTATGACTATTACTATGGTCAATGGGGGACATTTGTTGGAGTGCCTGCGATAAGTTCAACTCTATATCAAGGGCTTCATACATATGTGGGGTCTAGCGGAAATGTTTCTCAAGAAACTCCTGGTCAATATCTGGATAACGGTAATCCCGTACTTATTTCGTTTAAGACATCTTGGTTTAATCTCACGGGTCTTCAGGGCTATCAACGAGCTTATTTTTTCTATCTATTGGGCAAATACTTAACGCCACATAAGCTGTTTATGGAAATAGCCTATGATTACAACTCATCACCAATCCAAAGTAATTTGATTAGTCCAACAAACTTTAGTCCATACTATGGCGACGTATCTCCATATGGACAAGAAAGAGAATACGGCGGTCCTGGAGATATAGAGCAATGGCGAGTGTTTTTAACTAAGCAAAGATGCCAAAGCTTTCAAATCACATTGCAAGAAATCTATGACTCATCATTTGGAGTACCAGCTGGTGAGGGGCTTACCTTGTCTGGAATAAATCTAATATTTGCTCAGAAAAAAGGATTCAGACCAATATCCAATGCTCACTCGGTGGGAAGATAACATGTCATTATACGGCGATTACATCAAAGAACATCATGGAGATGAGATCATAGAGACTGAGCACGGATTTGCTACTTATAGATATTTAGATGCCAATGGCCCTGCGGTTTACATTGTAGATATCTATGTAATCCCTGAACTGAGACAAAGTCATTGTGCATCAAAGCTTGCTGATGAAGTAGCAATGAAAGCCATGCAAGTTGGCTGTAAGAAGATGATTGGATCCGTTGTTCCAAGTGCAAAGAACAGCACTGCAAGTCTTAAAGTATTACTTGGTTATGGGATGAGACTTAAATCTAGCTCCGATAATCTGATTATTTTTGAGAAGGATCTATAACATGGGTTCAATAGGTGGAATGCTTGGTCTTGGTGGTGGAGCTGCTGGAACTGGATTCGCAGCACCTCAAGCAGCGAATATAACTGATCCTGTAACTGGGCAACAGATATCAACTGCTTATAATAATACTCAGAACTCAATGCAGTCGCAGCAGCAATTGCTAGCGGCACTACAAGCTCAAAACGCGCTTCAAAACCAATCTCAGGTCTATAATCAACTTCAGGGGATTGCAGCAGGAACTGGTCCTAATCCTGCTCAGGCGATGCTAAATCAAGCCACGGGGCAGAATGTAGCCAATCAGGCTGCTCTTATGGCAGGGCAGCGCGGTGCTGGATCTAACGTTGGTTTGATTGCAAGGCAGGCAGCTCAGCAGGGGGCAGCTACTCAGCAGCAAGCTGTAGGTCAGGGCGCTTCTATGCAAGCCCAGCAAGCTTTAAATGCCATTAATGCTGCCGGTGGCATGGCAAATACTCAAGCCTCTAACCTTGTTGGTCAAACCAATGCCAATGTGAGTGCGCAACAAGCTGAACAACAGGCACTTCTTAATGCTCAAGCTGCCTATAATCAGGCTCAGGTTGCTTCTCAGGCTAGTATGAACCAAGCCAATGCCGCTCTTGCTCAGCAACAAATGCAAGGAGGTCAAAATCTTTTAGGTGGTGTAATGAATATGCTTGGACCCGCTTCTGGCGTTGCTAAAGCAGAAGGTGGCTATATAGAGCGTGATATGGCCGCTGGTGGTATAGTGCGAGGCTATGCTGATGGCGGTGATACTGCGTTTTCTAACCCAACTGGACCACAAAGTAAGTTTGGCCAATTTTTGGTTAATTCAACTCCCAGCTCAAATTATGGGGATTCAAGTGTCCCAGTTCTTCAAAATAACAATGACGCCTTAAAAAAGGGGGCTACTGCAGCTGGTAATAAATTATTAAACACCATTAAGGGAGCACTATCATCTCCATCTCAAGCAGCTCCTGCATCAACGGGGCCGGGGCAGCCTCCTTCATTAGGCACAAACATTCTTGCCGGTGTGTCTACTCCCGACCAATTAGAAGCAGATATTGGTCGGGCTCAAGGTGGTATGATTCATGACTATCGTACTGGCGGCAATGTTAACGCTCATAATCCAAAAGAAAAAGCTGTAGAAGCTGGCAATTCTTATGCAAACGATAAGATTCCAGCAATGTTAAGCGAAGGTGAAGTAGTTGTTCCAAGAAATGTCATGCAAAGCGCCGATCCGGTGGGTAATGCTGCAAAATTTGTTGAATCCATTCTAGCTAAGCGAGGTATGAGAAAATGAGAAGCCTTAATCTATCAAAATTAAAAAAGGTTTCCTCAGATAAAGACGCCACCGTATTTCGGCATCAAGATGGGCATACGGTTAGAATAGCTCACAATGCACTGAGCCCTAAGATGAAGGCTGAATTAGATAAGCTACCCATTCATGCAGCTGAAGGTGTTGATACTGAGCCTAAAAAAGAAATGGCAATTGAGCCTTCAGAAGATCAATCAGAGAGACCACCAGTTGAACAAAAGCCTCAAGCTCCAGTAGTAGTTAATGTTGGAACTCAGCCACAAACGCCACAAGTTCAAGCACCCGTTGCTGCGCCCCAAGCTCAAGCAGCGCCAGATCAATCCCAACAGCAAGCACCTCAGCAATCATTGGCGCCACAACAACAATCACAATCTGAACAACAGACTGCATCGGAAACGCCTCAAATAGGCCCACAAGGTCCAAGTAATGCTTATCAAAAGGTATCGGCGGTAGCACCTGCTGAAGCAGCAGCACGAGTAACTCAAAATGCTGCTCCACCATCTCATGAGATCTTAAAAGAAGATCAAGCATGGACGCAAGATCTTGCTAATCAGCATATTACTCCTAAAACTTATAGTGATCTTTTTCATGATAAGGAAACAACTCTAGGGAAAATAGGTATGATATTTGGTATGTTAGCAAGTGGTGCAGGATCTGGATTATCTGGTCAGCCAAATGCCATGCTTGCGATGATGAATCAACAAATTAATAATGATTTAGCAGCTCAAACAAAAAGCAAAGATAATGCTCAAAATTATTTACGGATGATGCAGCAACATAAATTAAATGAAGCGCAATCAGGTCTAGTTCAAGCTCAATCTTTTTTAACAGCAGCTCAAGCTGATGCAGCACATCAACTTACTGCTAAAATGCTAATGGATCGTAGTGCCGCACAAAATATATGGGACAAGCAAATAGCATCATTACCAGAAGGCCCTTTAAAAGAGGCGCGTAAAAATGCTTATGCATTTATGATCCAAAATATAGATGCGAATCATGTCGAACTTGCACAGAAATTTGATGCTACTCAGGCATTGTTAAAAATGGGCGAAAATACTACTTCTGGATCCCCAAAAGAAAATGAAGGTCCAGTAAACTATCAGAGATTTAATCAACTACAACGAGCATCTCAGTTGAAACTTCCAGGTGCTCCATCTGAGGCCGATCTATCAAATATGACCAAAGAAGCCTCGCAGTTAGATGAAGTAGTTAAATTGCATAAAGATTTTAATGACGCATGGGAAGCTCTTAATAAAAAGGCACTCGCTGGAGCATTAAATCCTGGAGATAGAGAAGCTTTTGTTAATAGTTTAAGTGGTAAATTAACAAAAGTCGCTGAAGGTAGATACTCTAGTTCAGCGCATAGCTTAGCAGATTCTATGTTTCCAAATTGGAAAGATTTTGGAACTACAAGAGCTGATAAAGATAAGATGGATCAAAATTTCTTTAATATTCTAAGCGCTGGAATGCCCACTTTGACTAGATTCGGAGTTATTAATAAAGGGGCTTTAAATCCTAAATCTGAATCTCAACCAGAAATTAAAACCATGAATGGTATTAAATATAAAAAAGTTCCAAATGGATGGCAAAGGGCTGAATAATGTCTGATGATTTCATTCCAGATGCTGACTTTAAACCAGATCAAGAACAAAAAAAAACTGATATACCTGATTTCATCCCAGATGATAAATTTGTACCCGATGAAAAACAAGAAACTTCATTAGTTGATAAAATACAGAAAATCACCGGCACTCCAGAAGAATTCAAGCAGGGATTTCTTGGTTCAACTGAAGCTATAGCTCATGGATTTCTTGGTCCTATTGCTACAGGAGCTGAAGAATTATTATCTAAAGCAGGAATACCTATTAGCCCATTGGTATCTGTTGGTATCCCTGGGTTAACTCAAGAAGAACGAGAAGCCAGAGAGAAAGCTATAGGGCCAATAGCTTCTGGAGCTGGTGAGTTTGTTGGATTAGGGGCTAGCGCCATTGGTGGACCACTTAAACTTGCTGGTGCTGGCGCTGAAGCTGCAATGGCAGCAAAGGGTCTTACTAAATATTCTTCTCCTGCCATAAAAATTGGTCAAGATATTGTAAAAGCCATGACAGAGATGTGGACATATGGTGCAGGAGAAGAAATCAATAGACAGATCTTAGGTAAAAGCAATCCAGAACATCCTGTAGCTGCTGTCATTGCTGCTGGTGGTGCGTCTAGTATGTTCGGAGCGCTAACTGGTGGATTATTCACCGCTGGTAGCATCGGTGGTAGTGCTCTACTTAAAGAAGTATCTAAAACAAGCGTCGGAAAATATGCGAGTGAATTTTTACAAGATCTTGGTAACGCGATAAATGTTAGCGGTGAAGAAATACCTATTGCTACGACTCCAGTAGTGCCTCAAAAAGGTATTCAAAATGCAAGTTTGATGGAATTGCAGCATAGAATGGAACAAGCAGGGGCTATCTCTGATTTACCATCTAAAAGCTCATTACAATCGGCTATTAATAGAATTGAAATGAAACAACCTGTCCATCCAATACAGCTAAGCTCTTTTGATTCTCAGGCTGCAAGAGATCAATATCAAATCTTAAAAGAAATGCCTGGTGGTGAAGTTCTTCAGAAATATGAACATGCTCAAAAAGGTGAATTAATCGCAAAGACAGATGAAGCGATTCAAAATCTTGCAAAGAATGAAAAAGTAACTGCAAACAAAATTGAAGGCGGCAATCAGGCGAGCAAATACTTCACTGATCAATATCAAGCCGAGAAAAAAGAAGCTGGTAAGTTAGTTAATGAAGCAAAACAGCTTGATACGGAAGGAATGGATCATCTAACGGGTGTCGTAGATGCCATGAAAACTGCCGTTCCTGAAGTAAACAACATGATTGAAGCATCTGAGGCAGGCATCAAAGTGCTTCCTTATAAGACTTCCATGGGTGTTAGTAAGCAAACCTATGGTGCAATCAAAGATGCGATTCGTTCTTTGCAGGATAATCCACAGAAGTTTAGTGATCTTTTTAATATCAGAAAAGGTCTAGAAAATGATGTTAATATTTTCAAATCTGATGATCTAACCAGATCGCAGATCATGGGTTTGAAATCAGCCATGATGGATTACATGCAAAACATGGCAACACCTGATCTAAGAGAGGGCTTTAGACGCTATGCCATTAATGAGCAGCAAAGGGAGGTCATAGAGAAGATCTTTGGTGCATCAGTAGGTAATCCAGAGTTCGGAGCAATTGCAAAGACAACTCCTGAGACGGTTATAAATGACATTTTTGCAGATAGCGCGTCTATCAATGCCGCAAAGAATATTTTACCTAAAGAAAAATATGATCATCTTTTAGGTAACTGGATAGCCCAAGCAAAAGCTGCGGCGACTGATCCAGAAACTCAAATATTTTCATCAAGAAAGTTTGCATCATTTTTAAATACTAATGCTCCAGAACTTGAGACTGCATTTTCTGATAACCCACAAGGGCTTCAAAGAATTAGAGATTTAACCACGATCATGAAGGTATTGCCTGATGCGCCATCAGTTAATCCATCTGGTACGGGAAAGACCTTAGTTGGATATCTTAAAGGGGCAAAACCTAATGAATTAAGCGCTCGAATATTCGATTATTTAAAAGAATCAACAACCGGTGAGATTCAAAAACAGAAGAATATCCGAGAAATCAATCAAGTTCTTGCCGGTGGTAAAGGGGCTCAACCTGATGGCCCTGGAATTGTTCGCCGATTGATGGATATTTTATCTAGAAGAATCGGTAGACCAATAAAAGATGATGTAATTCCTTTTGTATTGAAAGCACTGGAAACTGCTCCAGAACAATTGGCAGTTACTCTGGATCATGCAGATCAAGTTTCAAAGGGTGATGATGCAATGAACTTAGGGGTTCATTCATTGTTTGAAGGAAAGAAAATAGAATCTCATAAGCTGTATAATGAATCGGACGAAAAAAATAAAGAGAAGATTAAGAAATATATAAAAGAAAATGGTCTAAATACTCAAATTCAAAACGAATCAAAGCAATCAATCCAGCAACAAAACAATCAAGAACCTCAGAATTTTGCAAAGGGAGGTTTAGTTGAAAGTCAAAAACAACAAGCAGGAAATCAGATTGCTGCTGATAATTTAAGCACCATTTTTCCTGATCAAAGCTCATTGATTAATCAGGCTAAAGTTAGAGTATACAATTATTTGAACGGATTAAGACCCCAAGAAGTTGAATCAGCATTTCCATTTGATAAAATGCATCAAGATCCGGCAAAAGAGAAGACATATAACAAGGCTGTTACGATTGCAGATAAGCCTTTATCGATTATAAATCATATCCAAAAAGGAACTCTTGAACCTGAACATCTAGCACATCTAAAACAGATGTGGCCCGAGGTTCATGGTCAGCTATCAAAGAAGATCATAGAGCGAATGACTGAAGCTAGGATGAAAAAAGAAACGATGCCGCCTTACCATGTGAGGCAGGGGTTAGCGATGTTCTTAGGCGCTCCTCTTGATAGCTCTATGACTCCAACAGCTATTCAGGCTGCTCAGTCTGTGTTTATGAAGCAGAAGATGGCAGCCCAACCAGGACAAGCTACAAAACCTAAAAAGAATACTTCGAAATTAGGTGAAATCGGAAGACAACATCAAACGCCAGGGCAGGCTGCCGAATCAAGGCAGATAATGGCAAAGCGTTAATGCTTATATCGTTGCATCTCTCTAGCATTTAGACGATCAAATTCATCCATAACTTTTTTATGTCTTTGTAGACCGTCATTGATCATTTTATTGATTAGATCCTGATTCGTCATAGCATACTCTACCTTTTGATGAACAACAGGCTTCCCGATCAGATATACAATCAATCGATAGCACTTAAACCCACCGCGCTCTTGCTCACATGTAGTTCTACGAGGTTCGACAAAAACCTCATGATCTTTACAGTCAGAAGATGCATTGCAAATATGATCAAATTCAGCTTTTGCATGGTTAGCCGCATCTAACCTAGCTTGGTCTTCAGTTGTACCAGCGCCTACGCCACAGGCAGAGATCTGCCCTTTTTCACGTCTTGAGGACTCTTCAGTGCAGAACCAAGTTTGGGCATAAACATCTGAAGTCAGTAGCAAAAGCATAATTAAGTACTTCATAAAATCCCCTATGTCTAAAGAGTATCAATTCTGAGCTAAATAGTCAATCAATAGAATCAAGTGTCATTTCGGACCTTTGTATAGCCCCCCAACGGCTGAACAAAGGAGACCCCTTTATGTCCCATAGACCGCAATTTGACCCTTACGTTGTTATCCCCAATGCCAGCGCTAATCCTGCAAATACTGGTTCAATGGCAGCTGATATTATTAGTGCGCCTACCATCATTCAGAAACTTTCGATGGTTAATTACCAGGCAGTTTGGTCTGGGACGTCTCCTGTTGGGACGGCTTCAGTGCAAGTCTCAAATGATTATAGCTTAAACCCAGATGGATCGGTCAGAAATGCTGGAAACTGGTCAACACTCCCATTTCTAGATGGATCTACTGGCCTAGTGGTCTCTTCAGTTCCAGTGACTGGTAATAGCGGAAATGGAGTATTCGATATCGATACTATCGGTGGATACGCGCTTAGGTTTGTCTACACGGCCATAAGCGGAACCGGAACTCTACAAGTAACAATTAGCGCAAAGGTATCATAAAAATGAGCTTTTATCTTACATATCCAATCTTAGGTGGAACGGGGGGGAGTAGCGGCGTGGTTACATCACTAAATGGTCTTACAGGCGCACTTACTCTTGTGGGAGCAGGTGGGATTACCATCACCCCCTCTGGGAGCAATATAACCATTACTGGCACTGGCGGAACGGTAACTAGTGTCGGATTGTCTCTACCCGCTGAGTTCTCGGTATCCGGTAGCCCTGTTACAAGCTCAGGAACGCTAAGTGCAAGCTGGGTAAGCGAAGCTCAGCATGCTGTATTTGCCGCACCATCTGGGAGTTCTGGCACGCCATCCTTTAGAGCCCTTGTGGCAGGTGATATCCCTGCACTCCCCTATGCTCCAAGCGCACTTACTCAGAACCATGTATTTGTAGGTAATGCATCAAACGTAGCCACTGATGTAGCGATGTCAGGTGATTTAAGCATTGTAGCCTCTGGTGCAACTACTCTTGTAAAAATCCAAGGGACTACTGTTTCAGGAACTACCGGAACTGGAAACGTAGTATTTTCGGCATCCCCTACTCTTACTGGGACCACTAGCGCTGGCGCTTTAACCCTCACAACTCCACTTGCTTTTCAGTATCAAGGCGCAGTCCCCGAAGCCTTCACTTATTATGTAGATAAAAACAGAACCGATTCTTATACCGCAGATGGCACTGTTTTAAGGCCATATAAAACTATTCAAGCTGCGATCAATGCAGCAATTGGATCTGGAAGCGCGGTTGCTGCTGTTTTAATCACTGGTCCAGGTGAGTATAATGAAAATCTTACCTTTAATAATCTTGGAGTATTAGAACAATTCTGGCTTCAAGGATTTGGTCAAGTATATGTAAATCCATTATCTGGTTTATCCTTTGATAGCTCTGTTAATAACAACAACGGAGATATCCTACAGGTTAATGGGATAAAATTTGCTTCAGATGTCCAAGTTATTGGATCAGCAGATAATGCTTCAATATTTGCAACGGACATGTCGTTCAATGATTGCGAGTTTATTGGCAATGTAACCATTGAAAACATTGTTGGTGGTGTAATAAGCGGATCTCACGCGTTTGGTAACGTAACATTTCAAAATATAGGTGGTGGTGGATGTGGCATCCTTGGTGGTATAGGGATGGCCGGTGGGACTCTTAGTGTAATCACCAATAACGCTGCACCAAAGCCGTCTGGATTTTCTCAAACCATTTGTATCTGTGAAAAAACCGTTCTCCCAGGTCCAATTTCTGTTGATGCTGGATCAAGCTTTCAAATAATAGAAGGCGTTAGAGCTGGAGCTCCGAGTCAAAACGTAAGTATAAATGGAACATTTACTTCGTACAGCTCATATATTCGAGGGAATATCTTATTAGCGTCTGGCTCTGTTTGGACCAATAACGCATCATTTTATGACCCTAGTTTGGTAGTAGATAGTGGCTGTACTTTCACCAATAATACCTTTTCTAAGGTTGTTCAATTTACTCCAGCTGTATCTGGAAACTGGACAACTCAACCTAACAACGTAAAAGATGCTCTTGATATTCTAGCAGCAAACAAAGCATCTAATGCGCTTACATCTGCCCATATCTTTGTTGGCAATGGTTCAAACGTAGCTACCGATGTTGCCATGACTGGTGATATTGCGATCACTAATGCCGGTGTGACCTCATATTCTGGGACTGTCCCAGTAAATAAAGGGGGGACTGGCCAGACTTCTCTAACTGCTCATGATGTTCTGGTTGGTAATGGGACTTCGGCAGTTACATTAATCTCGCCATCTACTGCTGGATATGTACTTACTTCTAATGGCACGGGCGCAGATCCTAGCTTCCAAGCACCAGTATCTCCTTTAGTAGATAGCACCATCGATGTTTATGGTGGTAATGGATATGGATCTACAAATAATAAAGTAAGACGCTTCACAAGTGTAAATAAAAACACCGGATCTCCTAGCATGACCTATGCCGACGACGCATCGCTTGGCATGAGCGTTACGATCAACATCGCTGGTCTATATATGATGACGTATGTAGATTCTGCTAATGCTAACATGGAGTTCGGATTTGGTTTAAATGCCAGCGGGACTACTTCAATTGCTTCCTTGGGTATAGCAAATAAGCTTAATCAAGATTCTAGCCCAAATGCCTTAGAATCCTGCGTAACTGCTGTCAGATGGCTATCTGTTAATGATGTTATAACCGCTCAAACTGATGGAACAACGAGTGGATTAGCATCTGGTGGTACATATTGTCGATTTACAATAGTGAGGTTAGCATAACATGAATGTTCTACGAGAGCAGCTTGCTATTTCTCATTCAGGAGATATGAGTCAAACATCTATCGCATCAGATCCTTGGAGTATGGATCAGATGAAAGGATTTGCAGTTCAACCTATATGGACAGGATCAAGCCCAGTCGGGACAATTACCATCCAAGGCTCAAATGATGATGGTGGAACCTCCGGCGGTAATCCACCCGTTATCACGAATTGGACTACAGTTTCATTTAAAGACAATACTGGAGCTACTGTATCATCATTTTCGGTTAGTGGTAACTCAGGGAATACGATGATTCAGGATGATGCTCAATATTACAGATGGGCAAGACTTGTGTATACTAAAGGTAGTGGGACTGGGACATTATCAGCGAGACTTGAAGCCAAAGGATATTAATCTATGGATGAGAACACGAAGTTCTTAATTCAAAGAATAGATCGTCTTGAAGAACGTCTCATGAATGAGATTAAAGAGCTTCAAGGATTCAGAAATAGAGCATTAGGAATGGCCGGTCTTATCAGTTTGATGGTAACTATAGCAGTAGAATTATTATATCGAAAATTAGGAGGATAACATGGAAGCAGTTATTCAATGGGTACTGGCTCACTCTGGTATGATCTTTGGTATTCTTTTTGGCGTCAGCGAAGCGCTTTCTGTAATTCCTGGGGTTGAAGCAAACGGTGTCTTTCAGGCTATTTTTAACTTCTTGAAAGATAAGGCTCCGAAATCATCGTGACAACGCTTGGAGCCATCTTAGGCGGCATCTCTGCTATTTATGGCTTAATTAAGCTCATCGAGCATTTCTTTGAAAAGAGTAATGCTCAAAAAGCCATTGATGCAATCGCAGATGTTGAGAAAGCTATTGATAAAGCAAAGGCCACAAATGACACGTCGGATGTTGAGAAAATGCTTAATAGCTAGCTTTCTCTGTTTAGGCGCAAGCTCTTGCTCACATGACCTAGGAATTAAAGTCTATAGATCAGACACAAAGCTTGGTGGTCTATATCGTGATCAGAACAAAGAGCTTATCAAGTATGAAGATTCAACAGGTATGTTCTGCACAAATGAAGAGGGCATGCGAAAGCTTGTTGAAGCGCTATCACTATGTAAGGATCTTCAAAATTGAAAATCCATATTCCAGAAGATACTTGTCCAGGTTGTGAAAAAAAACTTGAGATGGCACACGTTGATTTGGTTAATTGGTTTAGGAATGTTGTTAAGCCAGCTCATCCCGATTGTCATATCTCTTGGAGCTTTAGAGATAGAGCTTCTCAAGACCAAGCTTATGCTGAAGGAAAATCAAAGCTTCCCTGGCCAGAGTCAAAGCACAACAGCAATCCCGCAGAAGCAATAGATCTTTTTGAGCTTGCTTCAAATGGGATGGCCTGTTGGAATTGGAAATATTTTAAGCAGATAGCTGATGAAGCAAAAGAAAAAGCCCTCCCAATCCGTTGGGGGGGCGATTTCAAGCATCTAGGCGATACTGATCACTTTGAATTGAATTAATGACAATTGATAAAATTGCCATTTTGAATGCAAGTAGTGGAATGAGTGTTGTTCCCAGCTAGTCCATCAAATGCATGAGATAAACGATGTTGTCTTTCAGCTCTTTCAGCATAGCACTCGTCATAGTCTTTATAGTGATCTAGATGGTTCATACAATAATCATGGATCGTGCTAGCACAGCCGAACATCGAAGTGAGAGCCAATAACGTGATTAGATACTTCATAAATCACCTCTATGACTCTAATTATACCATGGATAAAAAAGGCTTTAAGTATTGAGGGGATATTTAGGCACCAGACATCAGGGGGATATCTGGTGCCATCTATTACGTCTAAGCCCTATTGAATAGACGTAGCAGCCTTTGGGGGACGACCACGGCGCTTTGGAGCGGTTGCATTTGTATTTGTGGTCGTGCTTCTAGCTTTACGAGTTTTACGCACAAGATTCGTTTCTTGAATAGGAGAAGCCCATGCATCTTTAAGAGACCCTACAAGGGCGCTTGCGAAAAGCGTGAAAGATCTGCGGCCAAATTCTGCATAAAAAACATCATCACTATTTGGTTTCATTTATTTCTCCTTAAAAATAAGCACATTCATATGGCGTATCATGTTCATGTGCTTCTTTCTTTTTCTTTGATTCAAACACGATTCTACCTTCTTCGAATTTAATCTCGTATTCACCATTAGCAAGCCCTTCTTCTAGCTTCCTAATGAACAATTCTCTAAGATCAGTCATTCCTTTATCCCCTTGACTGTGGTCTGACTTATCGTATAACGAATCCAACCACAAGAGGTAAATATGAAGTTAATTGAGAAATTGGTTGCTATTTCTGATGGCGCAAAAGAGCTGAAAAAGTCTGGTTATAATGATTTTGGTAAATATAACTATGCCAAAGAAGAAGATATTCTAAATGTCTTAAAGCCGCTATTAAAGCAACATAGCGTGTTCATTTCTCATTCGATCAAAGAAGTAAAACACACAAGCTATGAGAGTATGGGAAAGAACAATCAATTAAAGCGCGAGCTATTCTGTGAGGTATTAATAGAATATGTGCTGCATGACGGTGAAACGGAAGAAAAGCTTATTCTCAATGGTGCTGGAACCGGTATGGACGTGGGTGATAAGGCGCTTTATAAAGCCCTAACTGGTGCTCATAAGTACTTTCTCTCTAAGAATTTTAATATTTCAACTGATGATGACCCTGAGAATGAAGAAAAAGAAGATACTTTTAATAAGTATCAGCCATCATCGTTATCTGATTCTGTAGAACATCTAGAGTATGACCCGAAAGCTGTATTTCCATTTGGAAAGCAGAAAGGAACTCTTTTATCTTCTATGGCACTAGATGAGCTTGAACGCGCTGTTGATTGGATTAAAGATAAGCAAGCAAAGGGTGAGAAGATTTCTCAATCCTGGTTAGACTTCTGTGGCCAGGTAGCATTGATTAAGCAGCAAAAAGGTAAGCTTTTATCTCAGGCAATGCATATGCCTGCGCAAGACGAGGATATTGGATTTTGATTAGTCTAGAACCTGCTGCACAGCTGACTTGTGCACTATGTGGAAAACTCTGTGAATACAAATTCTTGTGTGATGTGTGCGGGTATTGCCCTTGCTGTTGTGGATGTGGATAACTATTTATCGCCTCGGTAGGCATAAAGTGCGTCGTCTAATGCTTGGATATAATCCCCCCAAGCGCTTGGACCTTTCGGGAACTCATTGAAACACTCTAATAGAGCCTCAGCCGCCCTCACAACTTTAAGCAAAGCCGTGCCTGCGTTGGTGGATGCGAGGGCTTTACAAGCCTGTTTATAATCATTATTTACTGTCATTAAATACATATGACCTGAGTTTGGTTGAAGCTGCCCTGTTCGATATTTAATATCTTCAAGCGCCTCACGATAAACCGCGCATTGAGCTTTAAGCCGCTGAATCTCATCGTAGTATTTAGCACGAATCTCGATATGCTCACCAATTGCCTGAAGTAACTTATCACGCTCAGCTTCGGCCTTCTCAGCGCGCTCTTTCCACTCAGTGATCGGCTCGTAGTGTCTGGTTATATCGCCTACGATTTTGACTTCAGTACCACAGAGATCACATGTTGTAATTGGTTCGCGGTCGGTCATTTTGATCTCTTTCGTTTTAATTTCAAGCAATTCTTACAGGTCACCGCATACCAACGAGAGCATGATAACCGAAATCTTATATTATCCTTGGGAAGTTTGGTACAAAGAAGCCAACCCCAATAATCTTCTTTATGTATTTTTAGCTTCATTTGAGCAATTTCTCTATTTTGGCCAGTTCAATCGCCTGCTCACGGTCGGTCATATTTCCACCTTGTCTAAATCTCCGAAATGCATCCAAATGAACCTAACAAACTTACAAGGATCACACTCACAGGAGACTATTTGTCCAACTCGACGACCTAATCGAGACCCTTTATGTGTTTCTGTTGCCTTCATGATAAGCCCGACGAGCTTTGCTTCTTTTATAGTCATTACTTCAATATCTCCTCTGCTTCGGAAAGAGCTTCTAATAATGGCGCCGACTCCTCTTCAGAGAGATTCGGCCATGTATCTCTTATTGCCTCTTCCATCACCAAGAGAGCGCGAGCGAGCTTATACTCACGACGATCGAAAGCATCGTCATATTTCTTCTCGTTAGCCAAGATTTCATTACAGATGCGCTTTAGGTTGGTCATTTCGGTTCCAAGATAAAACAAGCGATATGCTGTCCAATGCCTTTGCCAGGTTTTCCGTCTTCAATGGCGCACCACTTAACATCGCCTAGATTTCTAACTGTTGCGCCAGCCTCTAAAAGTAAATGGATCCATTTATAGATCGGAAATACAAATACAACTCGTTTACCTTTTTTGTTTTCTGCGATAGCTTTTCGAACCCATGCAGTAGGTCCACTAAATGGGGGATTGACATAAGTACTATTACCCCAATCAATATTGAGACCATCAAATTCATGAGGTCTTGGATATGGACAAGCATCAAAATCAAAATTGAATTCTTTTTGAAGCTCATTCATAAGCTCGGGTGGAGTAAGCCAATAATGACGGCCATCTTTAGATGCGCCCTTACCTTCTCTAGCCATTATCCCCATCTCCTAAAGCCTTAAGCGCAAGGGCTTCTACTTGGGTCAGAATCTCTCTACACAAACAACACAGACAATCTATTTTTAGATTACACGGTCTCATATGAATCTGCTCAAGAGCCTCAGCCATAATGGAGATCATCTGGTCTTTGAGGTCTGAGGTCGCATGAATGTGATTTCGTAGTTTAATACACGGTTCCCAATCGCATCGTTGTCCTGGCTGGCAGGGCTGACATCCTTCTCTCAATTCCTTAGACTTGGCTAAAAGCCTCTCAAGTGCGGTCATCTGCAATTCCTTATTTCAAGAGATCGTATAAGTTCATCATTTTTCCAGCATGAATAAAAAAATATGCTGAACATTGAGATCATGAGTAAAAAAAGAATTGTTACAAATATAGACATTAACCTCTTAAGTGCGGTCATAGAGCACCTACGGCTTTAAGAGCAGCAACACAGATAACGAGCGGAGCTGTATCGGCTAATACAGCAATTGAATTATCGTTAAACGTTGATTTAAACTCTGTTTCATCAAGATCGAATGCATATCGAAAGTCTTCAGCTAAATTAGTACAAAACCACTTTTCTCTATATTTATCCCATCCAACTTCAAGCCCTCTATCTTTAAATTTTTCCATTACTTCCCAAGCAGCTGCGATATCGGTAGAATATTCCGGCGGTAAGCATGGCTTGGCTTCTTGCCCATAAGGGATGATTTTTGCTTTGAATGCCTTACATTGCCATCGAGGATCTTGTTCTGGCCATGGTTCGAGACCCATCACCTTCTCAGCAACGAGTGCATCTAATTCACGTCCTGGGTTCATCTTCTTTATCCAATTCATCTTCATCCAGCGCAGCAATCAAGGCATCGGCCATTTGAACAGCACCAATAGCTAAATAACGTTCACGTTCTACACTAGTTTCTTTATAATTTTCATCAGCTACAGCTATATAAAGTGAGTTAGAACATAATCCTGATAATGCCATAGCTGCGAAAAGGTCTCTTCGATCACGATCGTTCATTTGCATTTAATCCACCCATCTTATTTGGATCTTATTACACTCAAAGCAAAATCTAAATTGTTTATAATAGATTAAACTTACTTGCTGTTTATCGCTCCAGCTACTCCAGGTATGAAAAAATAAGTGCCTAAAGCTCATCTAACCACCACAAGATGACGAGCTTCACAGTATCCCCGACCATTCTTCTCTGAATGCTTAAGTCTACCTTCTAGAGCTACGATAGTACCTTGCTTCATATCCTTCATCTGAGGGGCATCAGGGCCTATTACACGCGCCATAACAGTCTCTTTATACTCTTTACCCTTAATCTCTTGAGATAGCGTCTCTAAAGCGAAATCAGCCTGGTCTAATCCTCTTATAGGATCATGGCCATACTTCACATCAGAGACTAGTTTACCGATTAGTATGCATAGGTTCTTTGTTTGAGTGCTCATTTGAATGACCTCCAGAATGCTTTGTATTCTTCTAACACTTTAAACAGGGTTCCTGGTTTATTATCAAGCACAGCTTTATCAATCTTAGCTTCAATAGCTTCCTTCTGCTGTGCAGATGAGAGACTGAGCTTTTGGATTGTGCCTTCAACATAATCTTTAGCTATCTCTTTTAAAGCTTCGCTTAACATTTGATCACAGCTACTTTTAGACATACCTAGCCTATTCCTCCTCTCCTCTTTGCAGTTCTTTCATATCTGCTAAAGAAGTATATGAGGTAATGTACTGCTTACTTATCCATCTCCATCTCTTAGGAGGCACTCTTAATCATAGATAGGTGTCTTTGGATTTAAGAAATACGCAACGCGTATCTTCTTCTTTGCTCATTCTCATTTAGAGAAATAGAATCGTCTATTACTTTCATGAGAGGGAGTCACGATCTATGATTAAGAGATCCTCCTAAGTTAAGAATAGGCCAGCTACTTCCTATTCAAGCCTTCATGTTTTTGGATAAGTCGCTCAATAGAATCCATATGTTTATTTAGATCATCCAGCCATGTTTCGTGCATGAAGTTAAAAAATGCTTCTCTGAATGATTTTAGAAAACTATGACATCCTTTAAGCTTATTTACTTCCCCGTCCCTTAAGCGGTCGCTTGGCATTGGTGTTGTTCCTCCTTCATCTTTAGACTTCCAAGGTGGGCATGGAAAACGATAAAGACTAACTGCGGTTGTTACTACCCCGCAGGTTTCACAATAAGACCATCCAGGATGGTTAGGACCAAAATTAGCTCCTTTAATATTTTCCCATTGATGGTTTTCCATGCTAACCTTTCTTCTAATAGGAAGCGTACGTGACGTGCCTATTTGAAGTCTTGATGAGCCACTGAGTAGGGGGTAGTACTTAATGTGCTACCTCCTACCAGCTTGTCACCGCTTAAATCCCAGTGCGAGAATTCGATCCCTCATGTTTTTGAATAAGTTTTTTAAGGAACTTAACTTGTTTTTTAATAGATCTTACATATTCAAAATGAAAAGGGTCAGATAAAGTCTCTTCAAGATCTATTAAAAGTTCGATTATTTCCTTAAAATTCTTTAATTCATCATTTGAGTTCACAGTTGAGACCTCGCGTTGTCTCTGGCCTGATTTTTAAAGTGCCTTCCAGGCCGAGCATTTGCACTTTTACTGCTTAAACCTTATTTTCTTTCAAGCAATGGAACATCCCCACTATTTATTTTCATGTTAGGATTGCTCATGGCTTTATATTGAAGCTCAAGCCTTGTAATGTTACAGATTTCTTTGGCGGCCATGATGACCGAGTTTGCTTCTGATGGTTGTATCTTTTTTTGTTTAACCTTTATTAAAACATCCCAAAGTTGATTTTGTAAATTCTCTACTGTCAATTTATCCTTCATATTATCCTTCATACATAATATCTTTTATACTTTTATACTTTTATACTTTTATACTTTTTGATCTCTTGTTTTATTTTAATGATTGATCTCATGCATTCAGCAAAGCTGCCATATTTTTTCTTTAGTCTCAAATTTGCTCGTTTTATCAAAAAAGCATTCCAATGTTTTTTCCGGTTACGAGATCTGTTTTTATTTTTGCAGGGTTTACAAGTCCATCGATCAAATTGTTTGAGCAATGGTTTAATTTCTTCGCAAGTACAGCAATAAAACTCTATAGAAGAATCAATTGTTTCATATTTAGTGGGACGCTCCTCAAGATATGCCTTGATTGCTTCAAGTGTTTTCTTTTTTGGAGTTCGACGTCCATAAATAAAATCAGCATACGTCGCTTTAGCAATACCAATTGAAGCCAACTTAGCTCCGAAGCTTTGCGTTCGATCTGCTTTGAACTTCTTTAAAAATGCATCAATTAAACTTTGATTGTTCATAAGTATAAAATGACAACCCGGGGTTTGACCCCCGGGCTGCCTACACAAGATTGTTCGTTTTCTGAAGAATGAGAAAAGACTGATATGATTGAACTGGCCCTTTCGGGCAAACCCTCAGCTAGCGCTGAAGGAACTTTTTAAATCTTTTGTCAGTTCAACTATATCTTACCCTTTCTCTTTCTTCTATTCAAACGATCAATCAATGTGTGATTCAACAAATATTCGAGGATTGTGAATCGTGCAAGAAGAAAATGCATAACGCACGAAGATATTTCATTGTGCAATGCATCCATCTCTTATTGGTAGTAAAGTAAAAACTTTTACCTTACCGTATCTTTTAGTGTAACCCGACAATTATAAACTACTTTTTAGTGTTCCCCTGAAGTTTATCGCAGGCTTCTTTAAAGGAATCCGGGAAGAGTTGCTTCCAGAGAGCTTGAACATTGGTCTCATCTAGGAAGGCAACCCCAAAACGCTGGGCTAAGAAGTCTCTTATATGAGCTTCGATGAGCATACAGACCTTCTCTTGATCCACAACATCGTCATAGATGTAATCAGGACCCCACTTCTCGTAGGCCGCAGTCAGACCATTATCGATAGCTTCTTTCATCGTTTTTGGTGTGCACATAGTCTGATCCTATCAAACATGACGCATTAAGTCAAGGAATAAGGCTTGCCGACCGGTCTACTTCACGCATATTAAGAGACATGTCTAATCGATGCCTTAGATGCACGGAAGAGCTTAAAACAGTCAAACAAGCAGAACAGAGGCTTTGTAAGGAATGTTTTGAGCTTATCGGTGAGCGTCCAGATTTAAGACACATTATCTGTGACCACTGTGGGGACCGATGGATTATGCACGATAAGATCATGTGCGATCAATGCTTAGGGGAAGCGGCTTCATTTTCAGCATGATTAGACACTATTTTACTTGGGATAAAAAAACCGATTATTACAAGCCCCTTTGCGGGACTGATGAATTCGTAACCGATAGGCATTCATATCTCTACAACTGGAATGGGATTAATTGCTTTTATTGCCTAAATCATGAAGAAGCATTGGCGCGGCAGAAAAAGCCAGCCAGCAAAAAATCAGGACTAACAAGAGCTATTCAATCAAAAGGTGGAAAATCTCATTCAAAGGAACATATGTCAAAGATAGGTCGCCTAGGTGGCCTTAAAGTCTCTAAAGATAGAGCACACATGAGCAGAATCGGAAGACTTCCTAAAAAAAAGAGGAAATCTAAATGAAAAATGCAATGTGTGGCAACAATGAAGAATTTTATGTCTTTAAAGAAGAAACGCAAACTTTCGTCTGTGAGCACTGCTCAAAGCTAAAAGAAAGAAAATGCCTAAATTGCAATAAACAGTTTATGCCTGGGTGTAAGGTTAAATTTCTTTGCTATCGTTGTTACGCGCTTAATCAAAATCAAGGCAATGATACTTCTTACTCTACGAGGGTATGGCACTGACTAAATATAAAGCAGTGCGCACTACGTTTTCAGGCTACTCCTTTGCATCAAAGATAGAAGCACAACGCTATGCTGAGCTTGAGTTACTTAAGCGCGCAGGTGAAGTGGTCTCAATTAAATGCCAGGTTCAAGTATCTCTTTCCCATGCAAACATTATCTATAAGCCAGATTTCTTAGTTGAGATGAAAGATGGATCTCAAATCTATGAAGAGGTCAAGGGCTTTGAAACGCCTGAATGGCGGCTTAAAAGAAAGCTCTGGATTGCTTATGGTCCAGGTGAACTTCATATTTATAAGTTAAAAGGAAGAAAGCTCTATCTTGATGAAGTACTTAAAGAGGGGAAATATTTAGATTTAATTGCGCGGTAGCTCAGCTGGCAGAGCTTTCCGCTGTTAACGGAATGGTCGCACGTTCGAACCGTGCCCGCGCAGCCACTTAACAACAAAGGAGAAGCAAAATGAAACTCGATAAACTTCCTAAAGCATGGAAAAATCCAAGACCACTTGATGAAATCAATAAACTCTATACTAACGGATGCACTGTTGCTGGCGAGCTTCAATATAAGATTAAGATTATGAATATGGAGCTTGACCAAGTGAATCAATCGCTTCTTGATCTTAATCAAGAGGCTCAGGCATCAAAGCAAATGAATGGTGAGCAGAAAAAAGAAGAAGTACTTGAAGGTAAGCTAGAAGATGCTCCAGTCGTAGCAGCAGAAGCACCAGCAGGTGAAGCATGATCAATTTTTTTAAGAAAAAGAAAGTAGACACTCTTGTTTCTGAAATGAAAGAGCTACGTCCTCTACCTTTGGGAGTAGCAGAATTTCATGAATGGTCTGATCGGATCATTGAAAAGGCTATGCTGCCTGCCACACCTGAATCCCTTAAGTTTGCTCTAGCTGAAATGATTATGCACATAAAGCCAACTGAAGATCACTGTGACGATGGGTACTTCATTAAGTGCTTACGCAAAGGTGCAGCAAATCAAGTAGCTCATCATATGATGATAACGATCAGAGATGAGGCTAAGGCACGGCTAGCTAAAGAAGAAGAAGCAAAGAAGCCTCATTTAGTAGAGAATTCTA
>Ga0335085_10002203_pt1 | contig 37208 bp, 31 predicted proteins | sample Lox_Sample_45_FD_206712 | JGI IMG/M metagenome (GOLD analysis project Ga0335085, IMG submission 206712) | Soil microbial communities from Loxahatchee National Wildlife Refuge, Florida, United States - Lox_Sample_4.5 | ecosystem: Environmental > Terrestrial > Soil > Wetlands | place: USA...
GTGGTTCCGCCTTATTACTCGGTGAAAGAGGCGGTGTTCCCGTTCATCAAGTTCCCCGGCGTGGACACCATCCTCGGTCCGGAGATGAAATCCACGGGCGAAGTGATGGGCACGGGCGATACGTTCGCCGAAGCGTTTGTAAAATCGCAGCTTGCCGCCAGCGTGAAACTGCCGAAAGATGGTAAAGTATTTATCAGCGTGCGCGACGAGGACAAATCAGGGGTGGTGGAGATCGCCCGTTCGCTGGTGCAGTTGGGATTTTTCCTGCGCGCAACGCGCGGCACGGCGGCGGTGATCAGCGACGCGGGTGTCGCGGTGGAAGTGGTCAACAAGGTGGCGGAAGGCCGTCCGCATATCGTGGACATGATCAAGAACGGCGAGATCAGCCTGATCGTCAACACCGTGGACAGCAGGCCGCTGGTGATGCGCGATTCGTATTCCATCCGGCATGCCGCGCTGCAGGGAAGGGTCACTTATTACACCACGCTGGCCGGCGCACGCGCCGCTTGTGTCGGGATGCGGCATTTGACCGCGTTGGGCGTATATGATTTGCAGAGTCAGCATCAGCGCCTTGGGATCTGAATAGAAAGAGATATCGATATGAGCAAAATTCCATTGACCGTTGCGGGTGCGGAGAAATTGCGCCAGGAGTTGCATATCCTAAAGACGGTTGAGCGTCCCAAGGTGATCAGTGCGATCGCCGAAGCGCGCTCGCACGGCGATTTGTCCGAGAACGCCGAGTATGACGCCGCGAAAGAGCGCCAGGGATTCATCGAGGGGCGCATCGTGGAACTGGAAAGCAAGCTGGGCAGCGCCCAGATCATCGATCCCAGGTTACTCAATGCCGACGGGCGCTGCGTGTTCGGATCGACCGTGATACTGGAAGACGTGAACAACGGCGATGTGGTCACCTATCAGATCGTCGGCGATGACGAGGCGGACATCCGGCACAGAAAGATATCCATCAGTTCGCCGATCGCCCGCGCGCTGATCGGCAAGTACAGCGGCGACATCGCCGAGGTGCAGGCGCCGGGAGGGGTGAGGGAGTACGAAGTCGTGGAAGTCCAATACATCTAAAAAAGCACACCATAAGCTGCTGTGCGGTCGAATTGCGTTGTCGCGTGCTCGCTTACTCCTCGCCTACCTGTAAGGTATGTCTCGTTGCGCGCTGCGCGGCTCCTTGCACTTCGGCCTGCTCGCAACGCTTCTGATGTGCTTTTAGTACCTATGAGAGTTAGCGGTTACCCAGCTGCTTCTTGGTCAGCGGTTTCTTGCCCCTGTGGCGCGGCATCTTTTTGATTTCGATCTTGTGTATTTCCGGATTGGGTTTGTAGACCACCAGGATCTTGCCGATGTGCTGTACCGGCGCGGCATCCAATTGGGAGCAGATGGTTTCTAGCATGGTCGCGCGCAGCGCGCGATCATCGTTCGTCACGCGGATCTTGACGAGTTCATGGGTTTTCAGCGTCTGTGAGATTTCTTTCAGCACTGCTTCGGTCAAACCCGCGTTGCCGATCATCACCAGCGGATTTAAAGCGTGAGCGCGGCCTTGCAGGGTGAGGCGTTCGGATGCGGTTAGGGATAACATAGTGATTTTCTGTGATCAAGGCGCGGATTGTAATCGATGAAGTCTTCCCCCATCAAAAAAAACCCGGGCAAAAAAACCCCGGGCAAAAAAAACAAGACCAGCAAACAATGGATGCGCGAGCATGTCAGCGACCCGTTCGTGCAGCTAGCGCAGAAGGAGGGCTACCGCTCGCGCGCGGCTTACAAGCTGCTCGAGATCGATGCCAAAGACCGTCTGCTCAAGCCCGGCATGGTCGTGGTGGATCTGGGCGCAACGCCGGGCGGCTGGTCGCAGGTTGCTGTAGCCAGGGTTGGACGGGGCGGCAAGGTGATCGCGCTGGATCTGTTGCCGCTGGATCCGCTGGCTGGAGTGGATTTCGTGCAGGGGGATTTCCGCGAGCAGGCCGTGCTCAAGCAACTGGAAGATATGCTGCAAGGCAAGCCGGTGGGGCTTGTAATTTCCGACATGGCGCCCAATATCAGTGGCGTGGCATCTGCGGACCAGGCGCGCGCGACGCATCTTGCGGAACTGGCTATGGAATTCGCGGTCCAGCATTTGACACCGGGCGGCGGTTTCCTGGTCAAGGTGTTTCAGGGTGCGGGGTTCGAGGATTTCCTGAAGCGGATGCGCAGCCGCTTTGCCAGGGTGGTAACGCGAAAACCCAAGGCGTCACGCGACCGCAGCAGCGAAACGTATCTGCTGGGCTGTGGAAAGCTTGAGTAATAGCGAAATACATAGTTTAATGACCTACCTCGGCAGCCGATTTCGCATCAAAAACTGGGCGCGCCGTTTAAGGAGTGATTTTGAACAACTTTAAGAGCATTGCAATCTGGATGGTCGTCGCCCTGGTGCTGATGACCGTATTCAACCAATTCAATACCCGCCAGCAGCTGACTTCGCAGTCGCAGCTCGACTATTCGCAGTTCCTGGACGAGGTGAAACAGGGGCACATCACCAAAGTGGTCATCGAAGGCCGCACGCTGAAGGCGACCACGGCCGACGGCAAGCATATCACCAGCTACGCGCCCAGCGATCTGTGGATGGTTTCCGACCTGCTGAAGAACGGCGTGAAGATCGAGGCCAAACCCGAGGAAGAACCGTCCTTCCTGATGAATATCTTCGTGTCCTGGTTCCCGATGATCTTGCTGATCGCGGTGTGGGTGTTCTTCATGCGCCAGATGCAGGGCGGCGGCAAGGGCGGCGCATTCTCGTTCGGCAAGTCGCGCGCGCGCATGCTGGATGAAAGCAAGGAGCGTTTCACGTTTGCCGATGTGGCGGGCTGCGACGAAGCCAAGGAAGAAGTGTCCGAACTGGTTGATTTCCTGCGCGATCCTTCCAAATTCCAGAATCTCGGTGGGCGCATCCCGCGCGGCGTGCTATTGGTCGGCAATCCCGGAACCGGCAAGACGCTGCTGGCGAAAGCGATCGCCGGCGAAGCCAAGGTGCCGTTCTTCTCGATCTCCGGTTCCGACTTCGTGGAAATGTTCGTCGGCGTCGGCGCCGCGCGCGTGCGCGACATGTTTGAGCAGGCCAAGAAGCAGGCGCCCTGCATCGTGTTCATCGATGAGATCGATGCGGTGGGGCGCCAGCGCGGCGCAGGTCTGGGCGGCGGCAATGACGAGCGCGAGCAGACGCTGAACGCCTTGCTGGTGGAAATGGACGGATTCGAGGGTGCCAGCGGCGTGATCGTGATCGCCGCGACCAACCGTCCCGATGTGCTGGATTCCGCGTTGTTGCGCCCGGGTCGTTTCGATCGCCAGGTGGTGGTGCCGTTGCCGGACATCCGCGGCCGCGAACAGATCCTGATGGTGCACATGCGCAAGGTGCCGGTCGCCCCGGATGTGAAGGCCGATATATTGGCACGCGGTACGCCGGGAATGTCCGGCGCGGACCTTGCGAACCTGGTCAACGAAGCCGCGCTGTTCGCGGCGCGGCGCAGCAAGCGTTTTGTCGAGATGGACGATTTCGAGGCGGCCAAGGACAAGATCATGATGGGTGCGGAACGCCGCTCCATGGTGATGCCGGAAGAGGAACGGCGCAACACGGCCTATCACGAGTCCGGTCATGCGGTGGTCGCCAAACTGCTGCCGAAAACCGATCCGGTGCACAAGGTGACCATCATACCGCGTGGACGCGCATTGGGCGTGACCATGCAGTTGCCATCTGAAGACCGCTACAGCATGGACAAGGAACGCATCCTTTCCACGATAGCCGTGCTGTTCGGCGGGCGTATCGCCGAAGAAATCTTCATGCATCAGATGACCACCGGCGCATCCAACGATTTCGAACGGGCCACCGATATGGCGCGGCGCATGGTGACCCAGTGGGGGATGTCGGACGCGCTCGGGACCATGGTGTATGGTGAAAACGAAGGCGAGATTTTTCTCGGGCGCTCGGTCACCACGCACAAGAACATCTCGGAAGCGACCATGCAGAAGGTGGATGCCGAGATTCGCCGCATCATCGATCAGCAATACGCGCTGGCGCGCCGTTTGATCGAGGCCAATCGCGACAAGATCGAGGCGATGACCAAGGCTTTGCTCGAGTGGGAAACCATCGATTCCGACCAGATCGATGACATCATGGCAGGAAAGCCTCCGCGTCCCCCAAGGCCTGCCCAAAGCAGCCAGGCTCCGCAACCTCCTCAGGATCAGGCGCCGACCGCTCCGGCCGCCACGCCAACGCAACCCGCCCAGGAAACTTGAAGCAGGTGCAAGTGACAAGGTTCAAGGGACAAGTGGTTTTCCCTTTCGCCTTGCACCTCGTACCTTGCACCTGAATGAATTTTCACTGCGGCTCCTTCCGGTTCGATATGTCCCGTCCGCTGGTGATGGGGATCGTCAATGTCACGCCCGATTCGTTTTCCGACGGCGGGCTTCATCTTGAGCGGGATGCGGCGCTGGCGCATGCTCAGCAACTGATCGCCGAAGGCGCAGACATCCTCGACATCGGCGGCGAATCCACCCGGCCCGGGGCAAAGCCGGTCGGTGTCCAGGAAGAACTGGATCGGGTATTGCCAGTCATCGAAGGCTTGCGCGGCGCGCCCGTACCGGTCTCCATAGACACCCGCAAGCCGGAAGTGATGCAGGCCGCGATTACAGCGGGCGCGCAGATGGTCAACGACATCGACGCGTTGCAAGACGCGGCTGCGATGAAATCCGTTGCCGCGACCAATGTCGCGGTGTGCCTGATGCACAAGCAGGGCGATCCGCAGACCATGCAGCAGCAACCCCATTATCGGGACGTCGTCGCCGAAGTCTGCGCTTTTTTGCGCGAGCGTACCGGGGCGGCCCAAGCCGCCGGCATCCGGCGCGAGCGCATTGCGATCGATCCGGGCTTTGGCTTTGGCAAGACCTTGGAGCATAATCTGTCTTTGTTGCGCGAATTGAGACGGCTGACCGAACTGGGCGTGCCGGTCTTGGTTGGTCTTTCGCGCAAGTCCATGCTGGGCGCGTTGGCCGGAAGGGAAGCAGGGCAGCGATTGCCGGCCAGTATCGCGGCGGCATTGATCGCGGTGCAGAACGGCGCAAACATCGTGCGCGTGCATGAAGTGGGCGCGACGGTGGATGCCTTGAAAGTATGGGATGCTGTAAATGGAGCGGCTTTATGAGCGGGGTCAGGGGTGGGCAATAAATATTTCGGCACCGATGGGGTACGAGGCCGGGTGGGCGAGGATCCCATCACGCCCCAGTTCGTCATGCATCTGGGGTATGCGGCAGGCAGGGTTCTGGCGAGCACAGGTGACGATCGCACCGGCGTACTGATCGGCAAGGACACGCGCATCTCCGGATACATGCTGGAATCGGCGCTGGAAGCCGGTTTGATCGCGGCCGGTATCGATGTCTATCTGGCGGGCCCGGTACCCACTCCTGCGGTGGCGTATCTGACCCGCGCGCTGCGCCTGCAAGCCGGCATCGTGATCTCTGCATCGCACAATCCCTTCGAGGATAACGGCATCAAGTTCTTCTCTGCCCATGGCACCAAGCTGCCGGATGAGACCGAGCGCGCCATCGAAGCGGCGATGGATGAGGAGATGAAGACCAACGCATCGGACGGGCTGGGCAAGGCCAAGCGCATCGATGACGCCGCCGGCCGCTATATCGAATTCTGCAAGAGCACTTTTCCCGCCGAGCTGGATCTGCGCGGCCTCAAGATCGTTGTGGACAGCGCGCATGGCGCGACTTACCACATCGCACTCCATGTGTTCCACGAACTCGGCGCAGATGTCATTGCGATCGGCGCGCAGCCGGACGGCAGGAATATCAACGACGGTTATGGCGCGACCGCGCCGGATAATTTGCGGAAGGCAGTGGTTGAACACAAGGCGGATGTCGGCATCGCTCTGGATGGCGACGGCGATCGTCTGGTGATGGCAGACAGCAGCGGAAAACTCTACGACGGAGACCAGTTGCTGTATGTGATTGCCAGGCATCGTCAGGCGCAGGGAAAGCTGCATGGAGGTGTGGCAGGGACGCTGATGACCAACCTGGCGTTCGAACACGCCATGCAGACGCTGGGCATCCCATTCCAGCGCGCCAAAGTCGGCGACCGCTACGTGATGGAATTGTTGCAGCAACAAGGCTGGCAGCTCGGGGGCGAAAATTCCGGCCACATCATCTGCCTGGACAAACACAGCACCGGCGACGGCATCATCTCGGCCCTGCAAGTGCTGCACGCCTTGCGATCCAACAAGCAAAATCTGGCCGAAGCGACGGCGGATTTGCACATGTATCCGCAGGTATTGATCAATGTGAAAGTGAACAAGGGTATTGATTGCCTTGGCCATGACAAAGTCAAAGCGGCGGTGGTTGACGCCGAGCAGGCGCTCAATGGCAAAGGCCGAGTGCTGCTGCGTCCGTCGGGCACCGAGCCATTGTTGCGCGTCATGGTGGAAGGCGAAAACAAGCAGCTGGTGGAACAATCCGCGCGGCGCATTGCAGATGTGGTGAGCAAGATGGCAGCCGGCTAGCCTTTGCAATGCGGCAAGGACAAGCCGAATGATCGGTACTTTACTGATGGTGGCCGGGATCCTGTTCCTGGCATTGCAACTCGAAGACAAATTCAGGATTCCATCCCCGCTTGGTTTGATCGCACTCTCGTTCGCAGCCCATTTTGGATTTCAGCAGATACCCGTATTGACGGAGGATGCGGAACACTTTGCCTCGCTGGTGGTCTTCCTTTTGCCGATCCTGCTCATTTCGGATTCGCTGGAACTCAAGGTCGCGGATCTCAAGGAGCATGGCCTGAGCTTGCTCTACCTGGCGGTGGTGGCGGTGATCCTGTCGGTGATGATGGCTTTGCTCGTTTCCAACTGGCTGTTTTCCGACATCACCCTGTCCAGCGCGGCGGTCATCGTGTTGTTTGCGATGGTATTGGCGACCGACCCGGTCTCAGTGGTCAGCATCTTCTCCAAATTCGATTTGCCGCACCGGTTGAAAATCCTTGCCGAGGGGGAGAGCCTGTTCAACGATGCCACAGCCCTGATCGTCTTTGTATTTGTCGGTTTGTATGCTTTGGATGGAGGAGCGCTGACCACCGGTTACGTCGCCGAGATCAGCGGAGAGGTGGTGTTCGGGTCTGTGGCGATCGGGGTGGTGATCGGTTTCATCGGATTGTACATGATGAAAACGACGGAGAACCGGATCGCCGAGATGATGGTGCTGATCATCACCGGCTACGGCGCCTTTTGGCTGTCCGAGCATTTCTTTGTCATGCTCAACCTGCTGGGAGCGCACACGCACCTGCACCTGTCGGGAATCCTTTCCTGTATTTTTGCCACGATCACGGTACACCATGTGATGACCCGTGCCATCGCCGCGGAAAATATCCAGATCGATCGCGATGAAACGGCGCTGCATCGCGAAGCGCGGAAACGCGACACTTCAGCCGGCGTGATCGGGAACGTATTGCAGCGTGTCAAGGCCACCATCGAGGAGCGCGACCGTCACTTGCGCACCAAGGAAGACGTGCAGCTGCTGGCAATGGTGGCCAACACAATATTGTTTGTCGCGATGGCGGAGATGATCGATCCGGGCCTGCTGTGGAAATACCGGGTGCAGATCCTGGCGATGTTCCTTGCCACCACGCTGATACGCGGCGCGATGATGGGCCTGTTCGCGTGGTTGACCAACAAGACCGACAAGATGGTCGATGTCAATTTCCGCTGGTGGGGAGTGCTGACCTTTGCCGGGATCAAGGGCGGACTGTCTATCGTCATGCTGACCATGATCCCGGCATCGTTCGAGCATCTCGAAATGTTCAAGGCGGTGGTGATCGGCGTCATCGTGCTTTCCACATTCGCCTATTCCGCGGTTCTGCTGATCATTATCGGCAGCAACAAGGAAAGATTTCTTCAGGAAAAAAGCGAGGAGGGATAACGCCGTTTTGGCTGCTTTTTTGTGCCCGGTCTGCCCGTTTCGGGAAGATTCATTCTAGCTTCAGCCGGGTGCAGTGCAATAATCTGTCTGGATTCCAATGCGCGATCGCCCAGGCCAATATTTCCCCGATCTTGCCTAGCCTTAATTCATCGGGGGGCTGCTGGCGCAAGAACTCCAGCGCTCTGAATAAGGTGGAATTTGCATTGCCTGTTCCGACCGGCAGGGCCAGGGTCTGTTTGCTGAGCTTCTCGCCTTGCGAATTGACCACCACCGGCAGGTGCATGTACGCCGGGGTTTGCAACCCTAGCAGCCTCTGCAAATAGATCTGCCGTGGTGTCGAATAGAGCAGATCCGCCCCTCGCACCACGTCGGTGATTCCCTGAGCAGCATCGTCCACCACCACCGCGAGCTGATAGGCGAAGAGCCCGTCGGCGCGCAACAGCACGAAATCTCCCACTCCGGTCGCCAGTTCCTGCGAGATGATTCCTTGCATCTTGTCGCCGAAGCTGACGCTTGCATCATCGACGCGCACCCGCCAGGCGCGTGCCACCTTGCCTTGGGCGAGACCGTTGCGGCAAGTGCCGGGATAGACCAACTCATTACCCCGCTGCAGTGCGGAGTCGGCGATTTCCTTGCGGCTGCATGCGCACGGGTACAGCGTGCCAGTGTCTTTCAGTTGTTGGAAGGCGGCTTCGTAGGCGGATGTGCGCCGGCTTTGGTAAACGATGTGTTCATCCCAGTGCAGGCCGTAAGCTTCCAGGGTGCTTAAAATCTCCCGGGCGGCGCCCTCGAGGTTGCGCGATGTGTCGATGTCTTCAATACGCACCAGCCACTTTCCATTCTGATGTTTTGCATCCAGATAGCTGCCGATGGCAGAGATCAATGATCCAAAGTGGAGGGGGCCGGTGGGGGAAGGGGCGAAACGCCCCCTGTAGTCAGAACGCTTCATTGCCAACTGCACAGCCCATCCGCGGGGTTGCGTGCTCGCTTGGCCTAGGGTATGTCCCGTTGCGCGCTATGCGGCTCCTTGCATCCTGGCTTGCTTGTGATGGCACTGAAACGTTCTTTAGAGATTCTGGGGTTGGCAGGGCGGCTAGCAGTGTAACGGATGGTTCATAAACGAAGCATCGCCAAACGCATAACCGATGGCTGGCCATTTCATCAGCAGTTGTGCAGAAAGCCTTTAGGCAGGGACAGCTTCTTCCGCAAACTCCAGTTTAACTTTGTCTTCCGAATCCACATCCACCGTGACCTTCCCGCCATTCGCCAGCTTGCCGAACAACAGCTCGTCGGCCAGCGCGGAGCGTATGGTGTCCTGGATCAGGCGTGCCATCGGGCGGGCGCCCATCAGCGGATCGAAGCCGGCCTTGGCGAGGTATTCCTTGAGGGCGTCGGTAAATACGACCTCGACCTTCTTCTCGTGCAACTGTTCTTCCAGCTGCATCAGGAATTTGTCTACGACGCGCAGGATGACTTCGTGGTCCAGCGGCGCAAAGGAGATCACCGCATCCAGGCGGTTGCGGAACTCGGGTGTGAACATGCGCTTGATGTCCGCCAGTTCGTCCCCGCTGGCGCTGCTCTGGGTAAATCCGATCTGGCTCCTGTTCAAGGATTCAGAACCCGCGTTGGTGGTCATGATGATGACCACGTTGCGGAAATCGGCCTTGCGCCCGTTATTGTCGGTGAGCGTTCCATGATCCATGACTTGCAACAGGATGTTGAAGATGTCTGGATGCGCTTTTTCGATCTCGTCCAGCAACAGCACCGCATGCGGCTGCTTACTGATCGCTTCGGTGAGCAGGCCGCCCTGGTCGAAACCGACATAACCGGGCGGGGCCCCGATCAGGCGCGACACCGCGTGGCGCTCCATGTATTCGGACATATCGAAGCGGTGCAGCGGCATACCCATCGCATAAGCCAGTTGACGCGCCACTTCGGTCTTGCCGACACCGGTTGGGCCGGAAAACAGGAAGCTGCCGATGGGTTTTTGCGGGTTGCCCAAACCGCTGCGCGACATCTTGATGGCGGTGGCAAGCGCGTCGATCGCCTTGTTCTGGCCGAACACGACCGCCTTCAGATCGCGATCGAGCATTTTAAGCGTGTTGCGATCATCGGACGAAACGGTGCGCGGGGGGATACGCGCGATCTTGGCGATGATCTCCTCGATTTCGTGCTTGCCGACGATCTTCTTTTGTTTTGATTTCGGCAGAATGCGTTGTGCCGCCCCGGCTTCGTCCAGCACGTCGATCGCCTTGTCCGGCAGGTGACGGTCATTGATGAAACGCGAGGACAGTTCCGCCGCGCTGGTCAATGCCGCAGCACTGTATTTGACGCCGTGATGTTCTTCAAAGCGGGATTTCAGTCCGCGCAGAATCGCGATGGTTTGCTCCACGGACGGTTCCACCACATCGACCTTCTGGAAGCGCCGTGACAGCGCATGATCCTTCTCGAAGATACCCCGATATTCCTGGTAGGTGGTCGCGCCTATGCACTTCAACAGTCCGTTCGACAATGCCGGCTTGAGCAGGTTGGATGCATCCATGGTGCCGCCCGAGGCGGCGCCTGCGCCGATCATGGTGTGGATCTCGTCTATGAACAGGATCGCGTTGTTTGCATCAGTGAGTTCCTTGAGCACAGCCTTGAGCCGCTGCTCAAAGTCTCCGCGATACTTGGTGCCGGCCAGCAGCGCTCCCATGTCAAGCGCATACACGTGCGCATCCTTGAGGATTTCCGGAACATCATGTTCCACAATGCGCCGCGCCAGTCCCTCGGCGATCGCGGTCTTCCCCACACCCGCCTCTCCAACCAGCAGCGGGTTGTTCTTGCGGCGGCGGCACAGTGTCTGGATGACGCGCTCCAATTCGATTTCGCGCCCGATCAGGGGGTCTATTTTTCCGGCCAGAGCTTGCGCGTTCAGATCCTGGGCGTAGTTCTTCAGTGCTTCGCCGGTGTTCTGCTCTTGTTCCGAGTCGGGTTCGCTTTGCGGTTTGGCCGGGGTGCCCGTTTGGGTTTTGTCGATCCCGTGCGCGATGTAGTTCACCACATCAAGGCGGCTGACATTGCGCTGGGTGAGGAAATACACCGCATGCGAATCCTTCTCGCCAAACAGGGCGACCAGAATATTGGCGCCGGTCACTTCCTTCTTGTTGGTGGATTGCACATGCAGGATGGCGCGTTGTATGACGCGCTGGAAACCGACCGTGGGCTGAGTGTCGACTTCCTGGTCTCCCGGCGTGACCGGGGTATGGGTAGCGATGAAATCGGTCAGCACTTGGCGCAGTTCGTCCAAGTTCACACCGCAGGCACGCAATACCTGCGCCGCGGAAGCGTTGTCCAGCATGGTAAGCAGCAGATGTTCGACGGTGATGAACTCATGGCGCTTCTGGCGCGCTTCGACGAACGCCAGGTGCAGGCTGACTTCCAATTCCTGTGCAATCATTTCAATTTTCCTCCATGCCACATCGTAACGGATGTCCGTGCTGTTTTGCAAACTCGGTTACCTGTGTAACCTTGGTTTCGGCGACATCCTGGGAATAGACCCCGCATACCGCCGAACCTTCATTATGCACTTTGAGCATGATTTGCATGGCACGTTCCCGATTCATCGAGAAAAACCGCTGCAACACCTCAACAACAAAATCCATCGTCGTGTAATCGTCATTGAACAGCATCACCTTGTACATGCGCGGGGGCTTTGTTTTTGCGCGTTCCGGCGCGAGCACCGTGCTGATGTCATGTTTGGTTGCCATAGCAGTGATTTTGACACGTTCCTCATCACCATAATTGATGATTAACGCCGCTTTTTCAAGCCCAAACAAAAAATATTCTATAAACCTCTTGACGATATCAACTAAACAGGAGTAAAAAGCGCGCTGGTGTTTGACTCAAAGTATCTGCAGTACTGGTTTTGCCGTGTGCGATCTTGGATTCAAACAGTTTCGCGGGAGATATTCCCGTTTTTTAGGTAAGGAAGTAATCACATGGCAACAGGTACAGTTAAATGGTTCAACGACGCAAAGGGGTTTGGCTTCATCACTCCGGATGATGGCAGCGAAGATTTGTTCGCGCACTTTTCCGCAATCAACATGAGCGGCTTCAAGTCGCTCAAAGAAGGCCAGAAGGTCACCTTTGAAGTAGTCCAAGGCCCCAAGGGCAAGCAAGCTTCCAACATCCAGGCACCTTAAGCGGGCCCCGAGTTGGAAAAAAAGCCCGGCATGAAAGTGACGGGCTTTTTGTTTTACCGCGGATAACGTTCGCATTCGCGTTGGCGGAGGCATCCATTGCCAGCTCGATGCGGGCAGAACACAATACTACTGAACGGTGATGCTCTTGGATTTGACGCTGGCCCGCTTGGGCAGGCGTAGCTCCAGTATGCCGTTGTTATATTTTGCTTCTGCAGTGGTCTCATCCACGTCCTGATCCAGCACGAACGTACGGGATACCTTTCCGTAATAGCGTTCGCAACGAAGCACTTTCTCGCCTTCCTTCACTTCCTTTTCATTTTTCACTTCCGCGCTGATGGAGACCTGACTGCCGTCAATGCTGACATGAATATCCTCCTTCTTCGCGCCGGGAATTTCGGCGTGCACGGTATAGGCATTGTCATCCTCATTTACATCCAGTTTGATCTGTACATCCTGTTGCCCTTCGAAACGCAACGGACGCACGAAAAAACCGCGAAAAAAATCGTCCAAAGCAACATCAGCCGGGTTGTAGCGCAATATGTTAGCCATTTCATCCTCTTGCAGATAATCCGGGACGTCCCCGTACCATTTGATATTGGGAACCGGCATCCGGATTTCAAGAGCCAGGACTGCGGCTGTTCGGATCGGTTGACGCAATCAAGCCGAAGACATGCCCGGCAGGACCGAGCTTCACGGATGGAGGCATGCGGTTCAGATACTGCAAATCGACAGGTTCGGCACATTCCCTAAGCAATGGAGGCCAGCGCCGCATTCAAGGTGCCGCTGGGCCGCATCACTTTCGAGGTCTTGTCGAAATCCGGGTGGTAATAACCCCCCATCTCCACCGGTTTTCCCTGGGCTGCAATCAATTCGGAATTGATCTTGGCCTCGTTGTCGGCCAGTGTCTTCGCCAGGGAGGTGAAACGCCCCTGAATGTCTTTATCGGAGGTCTGCGTGGCCAATGCCTGCGCCCAATACAGGGCGAGATAAAAATGGCTGCCCCGATTGTCGATCTCGCCGACTTTTCTGGCGGGCGACTTGTTGTCTTCCAATATTCTGCTGACGGCCTGATCAAGTGTCACTGCCAGTACCCGGGCCCTGGCATTGGCATATTTCTGGCCCAGATGTTCCAGTGATGCTCCCAGCGCCAGAAATTCACCCAGGGAATCCCAGCGCAGATAGCCTTCTTTTTGGAATTGCTGCACATGCTTTGGTGCCGATCCGCCCGCTCCGGTCTCGAACAAACCGCCGCCATTCATCAGCGGCACGATGGACAGCATCTTGGCGCTGGTGCCCAGTTCAAGGATGGGAAACAGGTCGGTGAGATAGTCGCGCAGCACGTTGCCGGTGACGGAAATGGTGTCTTTGCCCTGGCGAACGCGCGCCAGCGTGGCGCGGCAGGCGTTCGCCGGTTCCATGATCTTGATGTCCAGCCCTGCCGTGTCGTGATCCTTGAGATACTCTTCGACCTTGGCGATGATTTGCGCATCGTGCGCGCGATTCTTGTCCAGCCAGAAGATGGCGGGCGTGCAGGACAGGCGCGCGCGCGTGACGGCGAGCCTCACCCAGTCCCGGACCGGCGCATCCTTGGTCTGGCAGGCACGGAAGATGTCACCTTGTTCGACGTTCCGCTGCAGCAGTACCTTTCCGGATAAGTCAACGATGCGCACCATGCCGTCGCCGGCGATCTCGAAGGTCTTGTCATGCGAGCCATATTCCTCGGCCTGTTGCGCCATCAGGCCCACGTTGGGCACGCTTCCCATCGTGGCGGGATCGAGCGCTCCGTTCTGTTTGCAATCCTCTACCACCGCGACATACACTCCCGCATAGCAGCGATCGGGGATCATGGCCAGCGTGTCGTAGGGCTTGCCATCGGCTCCCCACATCTTGCCGCCGTCGCGAATCATCGGCGGCATGGACGCATCGATGATCACGTCGGATGGCACATGCAGGTTGGTGATGCCTTTGTCGGAATTCACCATTGCCAGCGGCGGCTGGTTCCTGAAACAGTCGGCGATGTCGGCCACGATGGCCGCGCGCTTTCCCTCCGGCAACGCCAATACCTTGGCTTCCATGTCACCGAAGCCGTTGTTGACGTTGACGCCCAATTTTTTGAGCAACGCGCCGTGTTTGTCGAACACCTTCTGGAAGAACACGGAAACGGCGTGGCCGAACATGACGGGGTCCGAGATTTTCATCATAGTGGCCTTGAGATGGAGGGATAACAGCACATCCTCCTCCTTCGCCGCGGCGATCTGCTCGGCGTAGAACTGGCGCAGCGCACGGCGGTTCATCACGGCGGCGTCGATGATCTCTCCCGCCATGAGTGAAAGTTTGCCTTTGAGCACGGTAACTTCACCGTTCCGGCCGGTAAACTCGATGCGGGTGGTGACGTCTTCCGGCACGGTCATGGATAGTTCGCTGCCGTAGAAATCGCCGCTGTCCATGTGCGCCACGCGGGTCCTGGAATCGGCAGCCCACTTGCCCATCCGGTGCGGATGCTTGCGCGCATATTGCTTGACCGAGGCGGCGGCACGGCGATCGGAATTGCCTTCGCGCAGAACCGGGTTCACCGCGCTGCCGAGCACCTTGCCATAACGCACCTTGACCTCCTGTTCGGCATTCGTCTTGGGATCTTCTGGATAGTCGGGAACCTTGTAACCCTGCGACTGCAATTCGCTGATCGCAGCCTTCAGCTGCGGGATCGATGCACTGATGTTCGGCAGCTTGATGATGTTGGCTTCTGGCTTGAGTGTAAGTTCGCCCAGTTCGGACAGTTGATCCGGGATCTTCTGGGCGGAGGTCAGTTGCTCGGGAAAGTTCGCGAGAATGCGTCCGGCCAGGGAGATGTCGCGTGTCTCGACAACCACGCCGGCTGCTTTGGCAAAGGTTTGTATGATGGGAAGCAAAGAATAGGTTGCCAGTCTTGGCGCTTCATCAGTCAGGGTGTAAATGATTTTTTGGTTCGTCATGTTTGTTCATTTCGTAATATTGGATAACCATTTCTTCGTATACTTGCCACCTGCCGGCCAATGGTGAAATGCGATAGACGTAATGGGTCATGTCCTGCCATTCAACAGACCCTATGGAGTGATCTGCCAGTTCAGCCGCGATGGCACGCATCCGACGCTGGCGGATTATATCGCCGTTCCGGATGTTTATCCCGCCGGACGCATGGATACCGACAGCGAAGGATCGGTGTTGCTTACAGATGAAGGCAAGTTGCAGCACCGGATCACCGACCCGAAACACAAATTGCCAAAAGCATATTGGGTACAGGTAAAGGGTGTGCCGGACGAAACGGCGCTGTCGAATCTCAGGCGCGGCGTGTTGCTCAAGGACGGGATGACGCTGCCCCTGCCGAGGCGCATGAGATCGAGGAGCCTGCACCACTTTGGCCGCGCGATCCGCCGATACGCCAGCGCAAGCATATTCCGACCCGCTGGCTGGAACTGTCGATACGCGAAGGGAGGAACCGCCAGGTGCGGCGTGTGACCGCAGCGGTGGGGCTGCCTGCGCTGCGTCTGATACGCTATCGTATCGGACAATGGACGATGAGCGGTCTGGGATCCGGGGCGGTGGCTGCTTGAATCAATGCAAACTATCGCGTTGACAAACAACGCGACGGGCATTTAACGTGCGCAGCAGGATTAAATTTTTGAGAGGTCGCCATGATTGTTTCACGCCGCTTGTTGATACTTGCCGCGCTATTGCTCCTGGGTCTGTCCAATGCCGGGTTTGCGTCAGAACGATCCCATGCAATGGTCACCAAAGCGGAAAAAGCCCTCAGGGGCACTTGGTACAGTGCGACGGGCTCGATCACGTTCAAGAATAACGGAACGATCAACTATAAAGGTAAAAGATATTTTTATGCGGTGTCCAACGGCGGCATCATTCAGCTCAGCGGGGAGCACAGCGCGAATGCGATTCCCTATCAGCTTTACGGCGAAAAGCTCACTTTGATGGAAAACGGCAAGGCGACGGTTTATACGCGCAACCGACCGGGAAAATAAAGCCTTCTTGCCGGTCTCTGAGCGAAGTTTACGCCGTCATTGGCGGCCGCGGCGCACTGCGGGCTTGGGCGAGAATAGCGCAGGTTGCGGCATCGCCTGATGACGCGCGGCTTCGGAAAGATGACGCTGTCCGGTTGTCTTCTGCGGTTGGCGCGGCTTTCCGGTTTGCCGCCCATCACGCGGTTGCTGTTCACGATGCAGCGGGTTGTGCTGTTTTTGACCCTTGTTTCGCGGTTGGCGGTCGGCCGTTCTTGGGGTGCGCGTGCCGCCATCGCGTCTTTGCCCCGACGGATGGCGCGGGACTTCGGCGGGAAGCTGGGCGGGCGGCACAAAGCTGTCCGTCTTTATGACCGGGATCTGACGTTTGATCAATCGCTCGATATTCCTGAGAAATTGCAGCTCTTCCTGGTCTACCAGCGAGATTGCCTCGCCGCTGCTGCCCGCGCGTCCGGTGCGACCGATGCGGTGCACATAGTCTTCGGGCACATTCGGCAAGTCGAAATTCACCACATGCGGCAGCAGGTCGATGTCCAGCCCGCGCGCGGCGATATCCGTGGCGACCAGCACCGGCAATGAACCGTCCTTGAATTGCGCAAGAGCCTTGGTGCGCGCGGGCTGGCTCTTGTTTCCATGTATCGCCGCGGAAGGGATGCCGTCCGCATTCAGCCTGTCGGACAGCCGGTTCGCGCCGTGCTTGGTGCGGGTGAAAACGAGCACCTGTTTCCAGTTGTTTTGCTTGATCAGGTGCGAAAGCAAGTGGCTCTTGAGACGCTGCGGCACGAGATGAACACGCTGTTCGATCAGTTCGACGGTGGAGTTGCGGCGCGCGACTTCGATATAGCCGGGATTTCGCAGCAGCCCGTCGGCAAGGTTCTTGATCTCGTCGGAGAATGTCGCGGAGAACAGCAGGTTCTGGCGCCTTTTGGGCAGCAACGCAAGGATCTTCTTGATGTCGCGTATGAAGCCCATATCCAGCATGCGGTCGGCTTCGTCCAGCACCAGGATCTCGACGCCGGACAGGTCTAGCGTGTTTTGCCCGGCGTGATCGAGCATCCTTCCCGGTGTGGCCACGAGAATATCCACTTGCCCGCGCAGAGCCTTCATCTGGGGGTTGATGTTCACACCGCCGAATATCACCATGGATCTAAGCGGCAGGTATTTGCCATAGGTCTGCACCGATTCTTCCACTTGTGCGGCGAGCTCGCGGGTCGGAACCAGAATCAGGCAGCGCGGACGGCCGGGGCGGGTGTTCGCAGCGGGTTTTGCAGCCAGCAGTTGCAGGATAGGCAGCGTGAAGCCGGCGGTCTTTCCCGTGCCGGTTTGCGCGCCGGCCAGCAGATCCCCGCCGGCCAGTACCTGCGGGATCGCCTGAGCCTGGACCGGGGTGGGGGTCGTGTAGCCCGCGTCGGCAATCGCGCGCATCAGGGGTTGTGCCAGATTCAGACTGGCGAAGGAAATTTCAGTGTTTGGCAATACAAGACTCCTGCGACGGCCTGCCGCTCGCAAGAGCCGCACCAATCGAGGCAGACGTATTATGTGATCGGAAGGATCGGGAGTGGATCGAGACCGCTGCGTTGATTGGTCGGGCGCAGGGCGGACGCATTATACCCGTAATCGGCCCGTCGCGTAGCAGAGCCAGGCCGTTACGGTTTCTTGATATCCTTGGCGCACCTGAACCCAAGGTCTATCAAAGCACTATCGGGGGGTAGATGGGCGCGCTTGGCGGAACGGAACATCAGGCTGAGCGCATCATAATGGCCTGAACTGGTGATTCCGCCGCGAGTCACCCGATGGATCTTGCCATAGTACTTATTGTCGGAGGGCGGCGCGCCAGGGTAGGCGTTATACCAATCAGCCACCCATTCGGAAACATTGGCCGCCATGTCATATACGCCATAGAAGGAATTGTCTCCGGGATAAGATCCACCCGGCGAAAAAGGCTGGTCCGGATTCTCAGACATGGTGTTGATCTTTTTGGGATCCCAGTCATTTCCCCACGGGAATTCGTTGCCATCGGGGCCGCGCGCGGCTTTTTCCCATTCCGCTTCAGTGGGCAGGTGTTTGCCGGCCCAGCGGCAATAGGCGTCGGCATCTGCCCAGGTCACCGTCGTTACCGGGAGTTTGTTTCGAACTGCCTGGATCTTCTTCAACTCGGCCAGCAGCTGCTTCTTCGTCATGGCGGTCACATCCATGTCCAGCTTGAACCGGTCGGATGCCACTTGTTGCAAATAGACCAATGGCAATGAATCCAGGAATTTGTTGGTCAGGTTATATCCATTCGTTTGCCACATGGCTGGCACGGCACGCCTGGTTGCGGTCGTGAATTTCCGATAATCGGCATTGCTGACTTCATATTTGTCGATCAGGTAAGCAGGGAGTGACAGCTTGCGCTCCGGATGTTCATCGACATAAAGCTTGTCATTGAATCCGTAGGGATTGAGCGCATTCGCACCCTTCCACTTGGTGTCATCTTCAGCTTTGTTGCTGCCCATGGTGAATTCGCCGGCAGGGATGAGCACCATGCCGCGAACCATTGCTTTTCCGGAAGCCGCGTTCTCGGCGGCACAGGCGATACCGCCCGTGAATGCCAGACAAACGACACCAGCAAGCAACTGCTTAATTGGCATCTTTGGCGCAACGGAATCCCACATCGATCAATGCCGAATAGGGTCGCAGGTGGGTGCGTTTTGCATTGCGGAACACCATGCTGAGCGCATCATAATGCCCGGAACTTGTCATTCCGCCGCGCACCACACGCTGCTTCTTGCCGTAATATTTATTTTCTTCCGAGACCGGTGCGCCGGGATAGGCGTCATACCAATCGGCGACCCACTCTGTTACGTTGGCCGCCATATCGTAAACGCCGTAGCCTGACTTGTCGCCCGGATAGGAACCTACGGGTGCATACGGTTGATCGGGGTTTTCAGACATGGTGTTGATCATTTTCGGATCCCAGCTGTTTCCCCAGGGATATTCGTACCCCTGCGGGCCGCGTGCGGCCTTTTCCCATTCCGCTTCGGTCGGCAAACGCTTTCCCGCCCAATGGCAGTATGCGTCGGCATCCGGCCAGGTCACCGTCGTTACCGGGAGCGTGTTGCGGGAATCCTGGACCTTGTCCAGCTCGGCGAGCAGGTCCTCTTTCGTCATGTTGGTCACGTCCATATCCAGCCGGAACTGGTTGGTTGCGATCTTGCGCAAATGCTCGAGCGGCAAGGTGGCCATCATTTCCTTGCTCAGGTTGTATCCGTTATTCCAGTTGTAGGGAACACTGTGCTGGGACGCTATGACGAAATCGCGGTACTGTTCATTGGTGACCTCGTACTTGTCGACATAGTAAGCAGGAAGAACCACTTTATGCGCCGGATGCTCGTCGACATATAACTTGTCCTTGAATCCGTAGGGATTCAGCGCATTGGCTCCGCGCCACATCGCCTCATTTGTTTCTTTGTCGCTGCCCATGGTGAATTCGCCGGCCGGGATCAGCACCATGCCATAATCCACAGTTCTGGCCGTGTTCGTATTTGCGGCTTTGTCCGCAGGCTGTCCCTGGGGAGATTGGGCGGCACATCCCGCCAACGCAAAGCAAAATATACCGCCCATCAAATATTTATTTGTCATCTTTAGCGCACCGAAAACCGAAACTGGAGTTTTTTACACTCTGTTTGAAATAGCTGCGGTTGAACACCGGTGCCGAAACGCCACACTGGTAATACGAACAATCCCACCACGAGCCGCCCTTTAATGTTTTGTACATCTCGCCGTAATTTTCACTCGGCCATTTGTTGCCCGGATATTGCGTGTACCACGAATCCGTCCACTCCCACACGTTTCCGGCCATGTCATACAGGCCATACGGGCTTTTGCCGCCCTCGAAAGAACCCGCCGGCGTCGTGTCACCCTGCATATTGAGGGATTCCCATCGCACAGGAGAGTTCAGTTTGGTCACGTCAAAGGTATCGCCCCACGGATAATCCCTGTCGTCCGTGCCGCGCGCGGCCTTTTCCCACTCGATATCGGTCGGCAGACGTTTGCCGGCCCATTGGCAATAATCATGGGCATCGAACCACGAGACATAAACGACAGGATGGTCCACCTTGCCTTGCGGATAAGTGCGGTTGCGGAACAGGGAAGGCGACTTGCGCTTGGTGGCATCGATGAATTGCTTGTATTGCAGATTGGTGACTTCGTATTTATCGATCCAGTAAGCCTTGGTTTCGGCGGTATATTGCGGACCCTCATCGGGCAGGCGGTTGTTGGAGCCGCGGATGAACTTGCCGGCAGGGATGAGCACCATCGGGTTCGGATCTTTGCCAATACGCGTTTCGTCGTAATACATCGGCACGCTCATCCCCGCAGTGGCCTCGGGTGGCGGTGCGACCGTCAGTTTGTTTGCGTATGGATCGACGAATTTTTTGTCGTCGACTTGCTTGACAGGGTTGCTGTCATCCGACGAATGGCATTCGTTGCAGTCGTTGGCTTTGCTTGCATTAAAAGCATCCACTTGATTTCTTGCATGGCACGAATCGCAGGATTCTGTCGACTGGGTGTCATGCTGGTATCCGCTGGTACCTACAATACCCAAGGCCGATGCGCTTGCGCTCAGCGTAAGAAGAACGAAAAGCAATAGAAATTTGTACTGTGATGAAAGCATCAGATGAGACCATATCGGAAGGTTCAAGCTTCACATTTTTGCATGATACAGGCGACGATTCAAGCATCTCTATGCGATCCGCTCCGAAGATGCGCAGTTCCTGCGGGCGAATGGTTACCCCGATTCCGGCTCTGGCATCCGTGCGCTGTGAAAATTTTGATGGCCAGGAGACTATCCTGTTGGGCTGTGCTGCCGGTATAATACGCGCTTTTGAAAATCACCCGAAGAGAAGACGCGATGCCAATTTACGCTTACGTTTGTTCCAGTTGCGGCTTGCATAAGGATGTGATGCAGAAAATAAGCGATGCGCCTCTTGGCGTTTGCCCGCAATGCGGCAAGGAGACCTTTGCCAAGAAGTTGACTGCCGCCAGTTTTCAGCTGAAGGGCAGCGGCTATTACGCAACCGATTTCAAGGGCGGACCCAAGCGGCCTGAAATGGAAAAGCCGGATGCGCTGAAACGTGAAGCCGGTACCGAACCGGTGGCAGCATCCGCCGGTTCCGAATCCGCTTCGGCGGCGGGCTGCACTGACTAGCCGATGAAGAAATATTTCATTACCGGCCTGCTGGTTTGGGTCCCGCTTGGGATTACCTTGTGGGTGCTGGATCTGACGATCAGCACAATGGACCAGACTCTGCTTCTGCTGCCGGATGCCTGGCATCCGGACAGATTGCTGGGCGTCCATATTCCCGGGTGGGGCATCATTCTGACGCTGGCCGTGGTGGGATTGACCGGCATGCTGGTGCGCAATGTGCTGGGCCAGCGTGTGCTGTCCATTTGGGAAGGCATATTGCAGCACATTCCTTTTGTGAACAGCATCTACAAGGGAGTGAAGCAGGTCAGCGATACCTTGTTGTCCGGCAGTGGAAACTCCTTCCGCAAGGTTTTGCTGGTGCACTATCCCCACCCGGATGCATGGTCGCTGGCGTTCCAGACCAGTGTACCGGGAGAAGTCATCGATCGTCTGGACGAGGAATATGTCGCCGTTTTCATTCCCACCACGCCGAGTCCGGTCAACGGATTTTATTTCTATGTGCGCAAGGCCGACACGATCGAGCTGAAGATGACCGTTGATGTCGCACTGCGCTCCATCGTTTCAATGGGTGTAGTCGCGGATTCGGAAAGCGGCAAGCACCACGCCCACACCCAATTACCCTGATTTCAAACTGATACCGGATCATGCGAACTCATTATTGCGGATTGCTCAACACCGACCAACTCGGCCAGACCGTCAGCCTGTGCGGTTGGGCACATCGCCGCCGCGACCACGGCGGGGTGATCTTCATCGACCTGCGCGACCGCGAAGGACTGGCGCAGATCGTCTGCGATCCGGACCGGCCCGACATGTTCAGGATCGCCGAATCCGTGCGCAATGAATTTGTGCTGCGCATCACCGGCAAGGTGCGCCACCGTCCTGCAGGAACCACCAATCCGAACATCACCAGCGGCGAGATTGAGATCCTGTGCCACGAGATCGAGGTGCTGAACACAGCCCTGCCCCTGCCGTTCCAGATTGATGACGAGAACCTGTCCGAGACGGTGCGCCTGACCCACAGGGTCATCGATCTGCGCCGACCGCAGATGCAGAAGAACATGATGCTGCGCTACAAGGTGGCGATGGCATTCCGCCGTTTTCTCGACAGCCGCGGTTTCATCGACATCGAAACACCGATGCTGACCAAGTCCACACCGGAGGGAGCGCGCGATTACCTGGTGCCGTCGCGGGTGCATCCCGGCGAGTTCTTTGCGCTCCCGCAATCGCCGCAGCTGTTCAAGCAGCTGCTGATGGTGGCCGGCTTCGACCGTTATTACCAAATAACAAAATGTTTCCGTGACGAGGATCTGCGCGCAGACCGCCAGCCCGAATTCACCCAGGTGGATATCGAGACTTCGTTCCTGACCGAGATGCAGATCACCGCATTGATGGAAGAGATGATCCGCGAGGTGTTCAAGGAGGCGCTGGATGTCGATCTGCCCAATCCGTTTCCGCGCATGACCCATGCGGAAGCGATGGCGCGATTTGGTTCGGACAAACCGGATCTGCGCGTGACGCTGGAACTGACCGAAGTCACCGACGCGGTAAAGGATGTCGCGTTCAAGGTGTTTGCCGGCGCGGCCAATTCCGAGAACGGCCGCGTCGCCGCATTGCGCGTGCCGGGAGGTAGCGCGTTCTCGCGCGGCGAGATCGACGAGTACACCAGGTTCGTCGGCATCTACGGCGCGAAGGGCCTGGCCTACATCAAGGTAAACGATGTCACGCAACTCAACGAGACCGGCCTGCAGTCGCCTATCGTGAAGAACCTGCACGAGGCCGCACTGAAGACCATCATGCAGCGCACGGGTGCAGCGAACGGCGACATCATCTTCTTCGGCGCCGACAAGGAAAAGATCGTCAACGATGCGCTCGGCGTGTTGCGCTCCAGGATCGGCCACGAAAAGGGGTACACCAACGGCAACGCCTGGGAACCGGTGTGGGTGGTGGATTTCCCGATGTTCGAATACGACGGGGAAGCCAAGCGCTGGAACGCCTGCCATCACCCGTTCACCGCACCCAAGGACGAACACCTCTCCCTACTGGAAAGCGATCCGGGAAAGTGCCTGGCCAAGGCCTACGACCTTGCGTTGAACGGCTCGGAGATCGGCGGCGGCTCGGTGCGTATCCACCAGGAGGCGGTTCAATCGCAGGTGTTCCGCGCGCTGAACATCGGCGCCGAAGAAGCGCGGCTTAAATTTGGATTTTTGCTGGACGCATTGCAATACGGCGCTCCGCCGCACGGCGGGCTGGCGTTCGGGCTGGACCGCATCGTGACCATGATGACCGGTTCGGATTCGATCCGCGACGTGATCGCATTCCCCAAGACCCAGCGTGCGCAATGTCTGCTGACCCAGGCACCGAGTGCCGTGGATGAAAGACAGCTGCGCGATCTGCACATCCGTCTGCGGCAGCAAGTACAAACCACGGCTGAAGTGCTTGCCATGACCAAGGAATAATGGGGCTGCGTATGTTGCGTCTGATGCGGGTCGTTTTTGCGGCGATGCTGTGGTTGCCCCTTGCGACTTATGGATCGAGTCAAAACCTGCAAACGGAACCGGGCGATCCCGGAGGTTTGCCCGTTGTCTCCGTTGCAAATCTGCCCGCGGAAGCCCGCGAGACTTTGCGTGCCATCAAACAGGGCGGTCCGTTTGCCTTTGATCGGGATGGGGCGGTGTTCAACAACTTCGAACAGGTCTTGCCAAAGCGTCAGCGCGGCTACTATCACGAATACACGGTGAGAACCCCCGGCATGAACAGCCGGGGAGTGCGCCGCATCATCAGCGGGGACGCCAACGAGTATTACTATACGGCCGATCATTACCAGACATTCAAACGAATTCTGGAGTAGCCATGGATACATTGGCACAACAACCCGCCAACGCATTGGCGCAGCAATTGGGCAACCGGGGAGCGGCAGGCAGCTATGCGCTGGGTTGCAGTATGGAAGCCTTGCGCGGCGCGGCTGAGGCAGCCGGATTTGCGCTGTTCGATACCGACCTCAAAGGCGTCAAGGGCAAGCAGAACCTGCTCAATGCGCTGGCTGCTGCGGCAAAATTTCCGCCAGAATTCGGCGCGAATTGGGATGCGCTGGCCGACGCGCTGTGCGACCTGTCGTGGCATCAGGCCAACGGTTATGTGCTGCTGTTGCGCAACGCCAGCGACACGCTCGGCCTTTCCGCCAACGACAGGGAAATCGCGCTGGACATCTTTGCCGATACGGTGGTGTATTGGCGGCAGCGCAGCAAGCCATTTTGGGTGTTCTTCAGCTAGGTCATGACACACTACAAGCAACCGATCTCGGTGCTGGTGGTGATCCATACTCCGCAACTGGAAGTGCTATTGCTGGAACGTGCCGACCATCCGGGTTATTGGCAATCCGTCACCGGCAGCCGCGACAGCGGAGAATCGCTGACGGAGACAGCATTACGCGAAGTGCGCGAGGAGACCGGACTGGATGCGCGAAAATATTTGCTCAGCGACTGGCAGACGCAAAACGTCTACGAGATCTATCCGCACTGGCGCTACCGTTATGCGCCCGGCATCACACACAACACCGAGCATGTGTTCGGTTTGCAACTTCCGCATCCGGTCGATATCCAACTCGAGCCGCGCGAGCATTTGAATTACCAGTGGCTGGCGTGGCAGGATGCGGCAGAGAGAGTCTTTTCACCGAGCAACCGCGCCGCGATCTTGGAATTGCCGCAGCATATACCGGCGAGACGCACACGATGAGCAAATCCCGATGAGCGAACAACGGATCCCGTTTTCTTATGAACATCCCGGCTCTCCCACCGCCGTGGCGTGGGCCAAGGTTCCGCGCGAACCGAGCGCGGCCGAGAAACCGGAACTGATCGGACGCATCAAAAGGTTGCTGAAGCAGCAGGATGCGGTTCTGGTCTCGCATTACTACGTGCATTCCGACCTGCAGGATCTCGCGGAAGCCACCGGCGGCATCGTGTCGGATTCGCTCGACATGGCGAACTTCGGCCACCGACATCCTGCCCGGACCATCGTGGTCGCTGGGGTCAGATTCATGGGCGAGACCGCGAAGATCCTGAATCCGGAAAAGCGGGTGCTGATGCCCGACCTCAAGGCGGAATGCTCGCTCGATCTGGGCTGCCCCGCCGGCGAGTTCAGCGCATACTGCGACGCGCACCCTGACCGCACCGTCGTGGTCTATGCCAACACCAGTGCGGCAGTGAAGGCACGCGCCGACTGGATGGTGACCAGTTCGATCGCGCTGCCGGTAGTCAAGCATCTCAAGGAACAGGGCAAGAAGGTGCTGTGGGCGCCGGACCGGCATCTGGGGAACTACGTGCAGGAGCAGACCGGCGCCGACATGCTGCTGTGGCAGGGCTCGTGCATCGTGCACGACGAATACAAGGCGAAGGAACTGCAGGAACTCAAGGCACAACATCCTGATGCAAAGGTGCTTGCGCATCCCGAATCACCGCGCGCGGTCATTCAGCTGGCGGACTTTGTTGGCTCCACGACCCAACTCATCCGGGCGTCGCAGAGTATGGATGCGCAGGAATACATCGTCGCCACCGACAACGGCATTCTGCACCAGATGCGCACCCTGTCGCCGCACAGGACCTTTTTGGAAGCGCCGACATCAGGGGTGGGCGCGACCTGCAAGAGTTGCTCGCATTGCCCTTGGATGGCGATGAACGGATTGTTGAATCTGGCCGAGGTCCTTGAGTCGGGGAAGAACGAGATACGAGTTGATCCGGCCATCATTCCGAGAGCGGTGTTGCCGATCAAACGGATGCTGGATTTTGCGCAGCGGATCGGGTTGCCGACGAGGGGGATAGGGAACGCTTGACTTTCCATCCCGGGAATCCCCGGCGATGCCGGGATAGCAGATGTCCCCTCACCGGTCATTCGTTAAAATATCGACCATGCCCACGCTGAAAATCGCCACCTATAACATCCATAAAGGCCTTTCCTATTTCAAGCGCCGCGTGGTGCTGCATGAGTTGCGAGAGCGGCTGCGAGAGCTGGATGCGGACATCGTGTTCCTGCAGGAGGTGCAGGGCGAGCATACGCTGCATGGCGAGCGCTACCATAACTATCCGGAAGGCGCGCAGCACGAGTTCATCGCACAGGAGGTCTGGCCGCATTCAGCCTATGGCAGGAACGCGGTGTATGAGGCCGGTCATCACGGCAACGCGATCCTCAGCAGATACCCGATCCTGCAATCCTTCAACATGGACGTTTCCGCGCATCGTTTCGAGAGCCGCGGCCTGCTGCACAGCGAGATCGAATTGCCGGGACAGAAACGGGTTCATTGTTTGTGCGTGCATTTCGGATTGTTCGCCAGGGGCCGCCGTTCGCAAACCGGTGCGTTGATCGAATATGTGCGGAACGAGATTCCGCCCGATGCGCCGCTGATCATCGCGGGCGACTTCAATGACTGGCGCAATCAGACCGGCAGGATATTGGCCAGCGAGTTGCACATTCACGATGTGTTCCATATGCACGGCGGGCGGCTGGCGCGCAGTTTTCCATCCCGGCTGCCGGTATTGCGTCTGGACCGCATCTACGCGCGCGGATTTGAAGTGCAGCACAGTAGCGTGCATACCGGCGGAAATTGGCAGAGATTGTCGGATCATGCCGCGCTATCCGCACAGCTGGAAATGACCATGGCCAACATTCACCGGGTGGCCGAAAACCAACTGATGCTGCTGAAAAACGGCGCGGCTTTTTTCCCGCAGCTTTGCGCGGCTCTCGATGCGGCACAGCACTCTGTATATCTGGAAACCTATATCTTCTCTGGCGACGAGACCGGACGAATGGTCGCAGATGCCCTGCAGCGCGCGGCCGCGCGCGGCGTGACGGTGCGCGTGCTGCTGGACGGCTACGGTTCGGCGGAGTTGCCCCGGCATCTGGTGGATGAATTGCGCAATGCGAAAGTCCAGGTGCAATGGTTCCGGCGCGAAATCTCTCCCTTCACGATGCAGCGCAGCAGAATGCGGCGCCTGCGCCGTTTGCACCGCAAACTCGCGGTACTGGACGGCGAGGTGGCTTTCGTCGGGGGCATCAATGTCATCAACGATATTTCCAGCAGTGAGGGTTTCGATTCTCCCCGCCTGGATTACGCGGTGCGTGTTCAAGGTGGGATTGCCCGCGAGATCCACGCGACGATGCGGCGTCTGTGGGGCATGGTGTCATGGGCCAACTTTCGGCGACGCGGCAAGGAATTGCGGCGGTTCGTCAGGGAACGCGGCAAGCCTGCGGTTGAACAGCGAATCACGCTGTTGTTGCGCGACAATTTGCGCCATCGGCACGATATTGAAAATGCCTATCTGGATGCGATTGCGGGTGCGCAACGCGAGATCATCATCGCCAATGCCTACTTCTTGCCCAGGAGCGCGTTTCGCCAGGCGCTGGTTCAAGCCGCGCAGCGCGGTGTGCGCGTCATGCTGCTGCTGCAGGGGAGGATCGAATACCGAGTGCAGCACTATGCGACCCACGCGCTGTATGATCAATTGCTGGCTGGGGGTGTCGAGATCTACGAATACCAGCCCAGCTATCTGCACGCCAAGGTTGCCGTGGTTGACGGGGAGTGGGCGACGGTCGGCTCATCCAATATCGATCCTTACAGTCTGCTGCTGGCACTCGAAGCGAATCTGGCCGTGCGGGATCAGGGATTCGCCGGCGAATTGCGCGCAAGTCTGCTGGACGCGATTGCCGGCGAATCGGCCCGTATCGGGGAAGGGTACGGCGTTTCCCGCAACTGGATCGATCGGATGATCGCGCGTTTCAGCTATATGATCGTGCGCATGCTGATTGGGCTGCTGGGTTACAGCAAAACGATCTGACCATTGGTTATGCCACCGTCGCCGCGCTATAATTCATATCTGTCATTTTCGCCGTTCCGAAATGCGCCCCTCCACGAGTCGAACGCCAAATAGCACCAATCGAGCCGATTGGAACACGCTCCGCTCCCTGTTCCCGTATCTGCTTGAATTCAAGTGGCGGGTGATCGTCGCGATGAGCCTCCTGATTTTTTCCAAGCTTGCCAACGTATCCATTCCGCTCGCGCTCAAGGAAATCATCGACTCGCTGGGCAAGGACAAGGCGATGCTGGCGGTGCCGGTGTTTCTGATCGTCGGTTACGGCGTGCTGCGCCTGCTCAGCACGCTGTTCGGCGAATTGCGCGACGCGGTGTTTGCCAATGTGACGCAGCGCGCCATCCGGCGTGTGGCATTGAAGGTCTTCGAACATCTGCACAGTTTGAGTTTGCGCTTTCATCTGGAAAGGCAGACCGGCGGAGTATCGCGCGATATCGAGCGCGGTACGCGCGGGATCGGCTTTCTGCTGAATTTCACGCTGTTCAATATCCTGCCCACGCTGCTGGAGATCGGATTGGTGGCGGCGATCCTGCTCAAGAAATACAGTCCGTGGTTCGCCGTCATCACTTTCGTCACGCTGCTGATCTATATTGCCTTTACGCTGTTCATCACCGAGTGGCGCATGGTGGTGCGGCGCACGATGAACGACCTGGATTCCAAGGCAAACACGCGCGCCATCGACAGTCTGCTGAATTATGAAACGGTCAAATATTTCGGCAATGAGCGTTACGAAGCCGATCGTTATGATCATCATATGGAACGCTGGGAGGCCGCCGCCATCCGCAATCAGACTTCGCTGGCGCTGTTGAATTCAGTGCAGAGCATTGTGATCGCCTTCGGTATCACCGCCCTGATGCTGCTGGCCGCAAGCCAGGTCGTCAAGGGTGTGATGACGGTGGGAGATCTGGTGCTGGTCAATGTGTTCATGATCCAGCTGTACATGCCGCTGCATTTTCTCGGCTTCGTGTATCGCGAGATACGCCACGCCCTGGCCGACATGGAAAAGATGTTCAGCCTGCTGGACGAGCATCGCGAGATCGAAGACTCACCGGATGCGACAGTATTGCAAGTGGGAAGCGCGGCAGTGCGGTTCGATCATGTCGGCTTTGCCTATGCGCCAGACCGGCAGATCCTGTTTGACGTGAGCTTCGCGATCCCGGCCGGGAACACGGTGGCGGTGGTGGGGGCGAGCGGAGCGGGCAAATCTACGCTGTCGCGCCTGCTGTTCCGCTTCTATGATGTGCAGCAGGGTCGTATCCTGATCAGCGGCCAGGACATACGCGACGTCACGCAAAGCAGCCTGCGCGCGGCGATCGGCATCGTGCCGCAGGACACGGTGCTGTTCAACGATACGATCTATTACAATATCGCCTACGGCCGGCCCGGAGCGACGCGCGAGGAGATCATCGTCGCTGCGCAGGCAGCGCACATCCACGATTTTATCGAGTCGTTGCCGCAAGGATATGACAGCATGGTGGGAGAACGTGGCCTGAAATTGTCCGGCGGCGAGAAGCAGCGCGTGGCGATCGCACGCGCGATCCTGAAGAATCCGGCGATATTGATCTTCGACGAAGCGACTTCCGCGCTCGATTCGAAATCGGAAAAGGCAATCCAGGCGGAACTGCGCGCGATCGCGCAAAATCGCACGACACTGGTGATCGCGCATCGCCTGTCTACCGTCGTGGATGCCGATCAGATTCTGGTGATGGACCAGGGAAGAATCGTCGAGCGCGGCACGCACCGCGAATTGCTGGCGCATAACCGGTTATACGCGCAAATGTGGAATCTTCAGAAACAGGAAGAGCATGCTCAGCCTGCTTATTGATTTATATTATAAATCAGGTATGCTTATCAGTCCCATACGGCTGTACAGGTGAGAGAACAACAATGAAAAAACGTATATGGATGCTGATATTGCCCGGCATGGCATTATTGGTACTTGTGGCGCACTCTGAAACGGACCAGTATCAATTGAAAATGGATCAAACGATATCGGTCCCGTTATCTTTCAAGATTGCGCCGCTCAGGGTTTTGTCGCTCAAGCCCTCGTCGCTCAAGGTTCGTTCCCATGTGGCGCTGATTTATGATGAACAGACGCAGCGCTTGCTCTATAACAAGAATGGCCAGACGGTCATGCCGATCGCCTCGATTACCAAGTTGATGACAGCGATGGTCGTGCTGGATGCGAATCTGCCGATGGACGTGGAAGTGAGCGTCGACGAGGACGACCTGAACAGTATCAAAAGGGCGAAATCAAGGTTGCGGGTGGGTATGACGCTGACCCGCAATGAGATGCTGCGGCTGGCATTGATGGCGTCGGAAAACCGGGCAGCGTTGGCGCTGGCCAGGAGTTATCCCGGCGGACCCGATGCGCTGGTGGAGGCGATGAATGCAAAAGCGCGCGCGTTGGGTATGGAAAACACCCGTTTTTTTGATCCGACCGGATTGGATAGCGATAACGTGTCAACCGCGCAGGATCTGGTCAAAATGGTATCCGCTGCACGGGAATATCCCTTGATCGCCCAGTACACCACGACAGCTTCTCACTCGGTGGATAGTCTAAGCGGCCGAACGATCCGTTTTATCAATACCAACCCCCTGGTCAGGAGCACGTCATGGGATATCGGACTGAGCAAGACCGGCTTTATCAATGAAGCCGGGCAATGTCTGGTCATGCAGGCGAACATCAATCATCGGCCGGTCATCATCGTGCTGCTTGATTCATGGGGCAGGCGCACACGCGTTGGGGACGCGAACCGCATCAAAAGGTGGATGGAAAGCGCGGACGCACTCGATCGTGCCGCAAGACGCAGTTAACGGCCCGTTTCCCCTCAAGTCGGACATTGTCAATTTTATCGAATGCGCTAGCGCTCCGGATATCAAGATTTGAATATGGGTGAATCGCTACTACTACTGACCGTCATCACGCTGATTGTCATCACAATACGCCGGGCAAGGCCTGTGATATTGGAAAACCCGGTCATCATCCAGCGTCCCGGGCAATATCACATCACACTTGCTCCGCAACTCAACCGCGCGCAAACCTTCGTCGAGCAGATTGCCAAACAGTATATCCAGTCCAATCCGTCAGAACGCGACCTGCCCACCCAATATTTTGAAGTGCGCGATCCCAAGGTGTTTTCAAAGGGGCAGAATTGCTATTTGTTGGCGATTGCAATGCGTGCAGGCGTGCTGTATTTTCAGGCGGTCAATCCCAAGCCCAAGCAAGACGATGCGGAGAGCCACTACAAAACCTTGCACGAGTTCTCCGAATCTGTGTTGCAGCACCATCCCAACTCTGGACCAGCGGATGAACACGGCGCGGAAAAGCTGCACGCCACGGTCGGCGCGGTAGCGGCCCAGTTGATGATTACCGTGAAAGCTTTGCCTTCTGCCGATTGAATGAATTAGCCGGGGTCTCGAGCCTCACTGATTCCCTGTTTCTAAGATTGTTGCCCCTCCCCAAATGCGATCGCTTTGCTTGCGTTGAAAACACCGGGCAGATGCCATGCGCATGCCCATGATTGACGTCAGCTTTCCTGGAATCGTTTGTCCTGCCATACAATGGGAGGTAAGCTACGCGCTGCGGTTTCATTTTATCATTGATGCTTGGCTGGCTGGGCCAGAATGGATTTTGTGCCGTAGAGTAGCCCGATAACGAGGTTCAACTGCAAGTGAGCAACAGACCAAAATCTCCGATAAATCTCGATTTGACACGGTACGCCATCGACCATGTGGCCGACGCCATTTACTGGATGAACGAGCAGTCACAGATTCTGGATGCTAGCGATGGAGCCTGCAGGATGGTCGGCTACAGCCGAGAAGAACTCACATCCATGACAGTGGTGCAGCTAAATTCTGAATTTCCGATCGAAAAATGGAAAACACAATGGGATCTTCTGCGGGAACGATCATCAGTCACCCTCGAGGGTTTCCATCGGCACAGGGATGGGCATCTTGTCAATGTCGAAATCACCGCTAACTATATAGTCTATAAAGGACAGGAATTCATCTGTTCCTTTGTGCGCGATATCAGCGAACGCAAACGCAACCTACGCCTGATGGAAATGATGAAATTCTCCATGGATCACATGGCCGACAAAGTGACCTGGGTGACACCCGATGCAAAGGTTGTGTATGCAAACCTGGCTGCCTGCAGCTCTCTCGGCTATACGATGGAGGAAATGCTGAAGATGAGCATACCGGACTTCGACCCGGATTTTCCGGCTGAAGTTTGGCCCCAGCACTGGGAAGAGCTCAGAAAATACGGTTCGCATACCTTTGAAACGAGACATCGCACCAAGAGCGGCGAGATTTATCCGGTGGAAGTCTCGATCAATTATATGCGTTTTGGCGATGAGGAATACAACTGCGGGTTTGCCCGCGATATCTCCAAACGCAAGCAGGTGGAATTGCTGATCCGGCAAAGCGAGGAAAAGTACCGCCTGTTATTCGACAATATGACTGCCGGGTTCGCCTTGCACGAGGTGATCTGCAATGATCAAGGCAAGGTCGTTGACTACCGCTTTCTTGAAATTAATCCCGCATATCAAAAGTTGACCGGGCTCACGCCGGATATCGTCGGCAAGACGGTGCTCGAAGTGCTGCCCGGTACCGAACCCTATTGGATAGAAGTCTTCGGCCATGTCGCATTGACCGGCAAGCCGTCGCTGTATGAAAACTATTCAAAGGAATTGGGGCGTTGGTATCAGGTGTGGGCGTTCAGTCCGAAGATCGGCCAATTCGCCGTGATCGTCAACGAGATCACGGAACGCAAGAATATCGAGGAAGAGTTGCGGCTATACTCGCTGGTCCTCAGAAACAGCAGCGAGGGTATGATCGTAACCGATGAACACAACCAGATCATTGCCATCAATCCCGCTTTTACAAAAATTACCGGATACAGCTTCGAGGAGGTCAGGGGCAAGAAACCCAATATGTTCAAATCCGGCCGGCATGACCAGGCTTTTTATCAGGCGATGTGGACCGAAATCACCGCGACCGGCCAATGGCAGGGTGAAATCTGGGATAAACGCAAGAATGGCGAGATCCATGCCAAATGGCTCACCATCAATACGATTCGTGATAGCGAAGGAATGATTCACAGATATGTGGCGCTATTCTCCGATATCACCGAGAAGAAGAAATCAGAAGAATTGATCTGGCGGCAGGCCAACTTCGACACGCTGACCGGTTTGCCCAACCGTGACATGTTTCGTGATCGTCTGGGACAAGAAGTAAAAAAATCGATTCGGGCCGAGCTGCCTTTGGCGCTGCTGCTGGTCGACCTCGATCAATTCAAGGAGGTGAATGACACGCTGGGCCATGCGGTGGGTGACATGTTGCTGATCGAGGCGGCACATCGCATCAGTGTATGCGTGCGTGAATCCGATACCGTGGCGCGCTTGGGCGGTGACGAATTTACCATCGTGATATCGGAAATCACCGACAATGCCCATGTCGAAGATGTCGCGCAAAAGATAATCGGGAGGCTTGCGGAACCGTTCCATCTGGGCAACGAGATCGTCTATGTATCGGCCAGTATCGGTATCACGCTGTACCCGATCGATTCCATCGACATTGACATGCTGATGAAGAATGCCGACCAGGCGATGTATGCGGCCAAGAACAAGGGCCGCAACCGTTTCAGCTATTTCACGCCCTCGTTGCAGGACGATGCGCAGAAGCGGATGCGATTGACCAATGATATGCGCGGCGCATTGGAGTCCGGGCAATTCAGCGTCCACTTTCAGCCGATCGTCGCGTTGTCCACAGGCCGGATCCTCAAGGCCGAGGCGGTCATCCGCTGGAATCATGCCGAACGAGGCATGGTCAGCCCGGCCGACTTCATCCCGCTTGCCGAGGAAACCGGGCTGATCATTGAGATCGGCGATTGGGTGTTCAAGGAGTCGGCACGCTGGGCCAAACATTGGAGCAAGCATTATGCGGCCGACTTCCAGGTGAGCGTCAACAAGTCTCCTGTTCAATTCAGGACCGAAAACAATCGCTTGTCGTCACGCTGGTCCGAGTATCTTCGGGAATTGGGGCTTCCCGGCGAAAATATCGTCATCGAAATTACCGAAGGGTTGCTGTTGAACGCGGATGCCGATGTCACCAGCGAACTGATCAGGTTGCGCGATGCGGACATACAAGTGGCGATCGATGATTTCGGCACGGGTTATTCCTCGCTTTCCTACCTCAAGAAGTTTGATATCGATTACCTGAAAATCGACCGCTCATTCGTGAATACCCTAGAAACGGACGAAAATGACATGGCGTTGTCCGAGGCGATCATCGTGATGGCGCACAAACTGGGGCTTAAGGTGATTGCGGAAGGAGTGGAAACCGAGGGGCAACGCAAATTGCTTGCCTCCGCCGGTTGCGACTACGCTCAAGGCTATCTATTCTCCAAAGCCATTTCGCCTGTAGAATTTGAGAGGCTGCTGATTGCGCAGACAGAAAAATGACGACTGCAGGCCCTCTCCGTGCAGCAGCATTGCGCATTGAAGTCTGCAGCCTATAGCGTCTCCCGAAATTGCTGCACTATGCATCGTTATTGCCCGCATCCGGTTGCCGGGTTGTTCCTTGACCTGGTATGCATTCCCTATCAGAATTAAACCATATGAGAGAGTTGCTCCTTACCTCCTTTGACGGCAGACAATACGGGATATGGAAGGACGCAATTCTGTCTGTCAAGGACCAACATGTACTGCACCGGATCCCTCTCAGCCCCGCACGCATCGCGGGGATCATGATCCTCGACGGTCAGACCGTTACACTGGCGGATCTCTCAGCAAGCATCGGTTATGATCCTTCCCCGGCATCCGATCACGGTCGCATACTCCTCTTGGCGCAAGAAGACAAGACGACCGGTTTTGTCGCAAGCGGCGAGTTGCGAATCCGGTCTATTGCTCCTGAATCGATCTTCCCGCTGCCAGATTGTCTCAAGACACCGGTGTTCGACACTTGTGCCGTGCTTGACGGTATTCCCGTTCCCATCATCAATATTGCTGAACTTTACTCCCGGGCACTGAATCCAGGCAAGGAGCCAGCCGGAATTTCGTTCGGGTTACTCCCTACACAACACCGGGAAATGTTTCCATCGGAGCGGATCAGGTTCTTTTCCGCAGCTGGCGACAGCTTTGCCGTTGCCGCGTCGGGTATGGGCGACCAGGCGGTCAAGCCGGGACCGGTCACGCCGCTACCAAATACCCCGCGGTATTTGAAAGGGGTCGCTTTCCACGATGGGCGCCTGTTAACCGTGATCGATTTGACCTGGCGAGTAAAGCGACTGGACGCTGCACCGGGATCCCTGATGCTGATTGCGAATATTGCCGGCACCAAATTCGGTTTTCTGATTGATGGCGATGAGGGAGCGATGCCAGCCGACGATGTTTCGGTCAAGCCCGTGCCGTTGATCGCACAGACTTCATGGATGGAGAAAGCGGTGCTTCGTGCAGGAGCAATCATCCCGCTTATCGACCTTGCCATGGCGCTGACTCCGGATTCCTGCGGAACGGATGAACGGCCGGTCTGGCAGCGTTATGTCCCCGATTCCCGGTTTCCCGATCTATTGTTCAAGGAAGCAGCCGAGGTAGTTGAATTCTCGCTTCTGGGTGTGCGCTACGCGTTGCCCAAAGGGGAAGTGGAAGAAGTCGTTGCGTTAAAGCCCAGCAGGGTGCTTCCCGATGTGGCGCCCATCGTCATTGGTGTGACTGAACACAATGGAGAAATCCTGCCGGTGGTGGATCTGGCCATGATGTTCGGCAGACGCTCGGTCACAAGACCGGATTGGCGAATGATGCTCGTACATAACGGGGATTTCCGTGCGCTGGTGATCACCGAGGCCGTATTGGGGGAACGCCGTCTTCCGATTGATATGCATCGCGCAGTGCCGATCCATCTTCCGTACAACCTGATGTATGGGTGTTACCCCGACGCGAACAAGGTAACGATCATCCTGAATGTCGAGGCCATATCGGTTCATTTCGAGAAATCCCTGATACAGATATTCATGCCGGCGCTATCGCATGAAATGCGGATGTCGCCGACGGGTGTCGTGTATACATTTCCCGAGGAAACAGCCAGCCCGACCGTATTGGATACCGGGCAACCATCGGCTAAATCGACGCCGGCCCAAACCGGGGCAGAGACTGTTTCTGAAATCGCGACTGCGGATGAACTTTCCCCGGCAGTACCTTTATTCAAACACCTGGAACAGGAACAGGAAGGCGGATTCGCCGGGCAGGAAGAGAGGAATGCAGATGCTGCCGCGATTGCCCATGAAGTTGAGCCGGTCGAATATCCGGCTAAAAAGGAAATTTCAGCAGGAACACAAGAACCGCCGGCCGTATCCGAGGAAGGAAATGCCGGGGTGGCGTTCGGACAGGAATATATTCAACGGGTATCGGAGAACGCAATTGCTGAAGAGACTAGGACATCCGGGGCAGAATCGCAGGAGCTGATTTCCCCGGTGGATCTATCTGCGCGCGCGTCAATCCGTGAAGAAGGCATAGGGCACGGACCTGAGATCGCCGGAAAAAGAACTCCCCTCGAGCAATTCATGGCAGCAGCAAAAAAGAAACGGGCAAAACCGAAAGCGGCAACTGCGATTTCAGCCGCTCGTCCATCCAAACCCGAACCTACCGGGACAAGCTATGCGCCAGCCGGGCCACATCATTCGAATCGGGAAACGGAACGGATAGTCGCAAGCTCTGTAAACGACGACCAAGCGGCCGGCGGCAAGTGGAAACCCATGATCGCTTACGGAGTCATCGTAACGGTGCTGATCGCTGTTTTCCATTTCTCGGGGTTTTCTGAAAAACCTGTCGTCGAAACGAACGCGAAAGGCACGGAGCCTGTGAAGATAGAGCGGGATTTACGGCCGGATCAACCCGTGACCGGGAACGTGCAGGATAAGCCCAAGGTCGAACCGGAAAAAGAGAAAGTCGACCATGCAGGAATGGAGGCCGGACAGGCAATCGCAACTGTAGAACCCGAAGCCAAGGTCAAGCACGAAGCCAAA
>Ga0335085_10002204_pt1 | contig 37204 bp, 29 predicted proteins | sample Lox_Sample_45_FD_206712 | JGI IMG/M metagenome (GOLD analysis project Ga0335085, IMG submission 206712) | Soil microbial communities from Loxahatchee National Wildlife Refuge, Florida, United States - Lox_Sample_4.5 | ecosystem: Environmental > Terrestrial > Soil > Wetlands | place: USA...
CGTCCTGCGCGAATGCTTCCGGCAACACCTTGATCGCGACGTCGCGATTCAGCCTGGTATCAGTAGCTCGGTAGACCGTTCCCATGCCGCCTTCGCCGAGGCTGGACACGATCCGATAATGGGCGATGCTAGAAGGCGGAGCCATCAGCGCGGGCTTCTTGGCATCGTATCACTTCAGCAATTGCGCTGCCCGAACGATCCGCGACCCACTTGGCGTCCGCCTCTGGCCTGCAAACCGCCTTGCACAAAATTTGGCATCGGGGCCCCCAAGCCCCGCGAGGAAATTGCGACTGGCATGCCGTTGTCTCGTGAATTTGGCGACTTTGGACGCGGGCGGAGGAGATTCGGGGAACTCTGAACGAATGACGCCACGCGAAACCACGCCGGAAACCAGCCAACTTGACGTCTAACGCCCGTCCCGCCATCTGACGCAGGGCGTGATTGGCAGGTCAAGATGAGCAACGGCGACTACACGCTCATGTGGATTCATTTCTTGACATATATCCGTAACGGATATAGCATCAAAGCATGGCGAAGAAGAACCGGGTGGAGGCCCCACTAACGCCGGCGGTGCTGCATATCCTGCTGGCGCTTTCGACGGGGGAGCGGCACGGGTACGGGATCATGAAACAGGTGGAAGCGGATTCCCAGGGCAAGGTGAAGATGGGACCGGGGACGCTGTATGGCTCGATGGGGCGGATGATGGAGGCCGGGCTGATCCGGGAGAGCGATAAGCGGGTGGATCCGGAGATGGACGACGAGCGGCGGATCTATTACAAGCTCACAGGCATGGGGCGGTCGGCGCTGGAAGCGGAACTGAGGCGGTATCGCGGCGTCGTGGCGGTGGCGGAAGGACGTCTAGTGTATGGCCGCTGACCTCGCCGGTCGTCGCTACCGGACGTGGTATGCGATGCTGCTGCGGCTGTACCCGCGGCCTTTTCGAGAGCGGTTCGGCGAGGGGATGGCGCAGACGTTTCGTGACCTATGCCGCGAGCACAGCGACACTGGGCGGGGACTGTTCGGGCTCGCGCTGTGGATCTTTGCCGAAACCGTGGTGGGAATCGTAAGGGAGAACATAACTCGCATGAACCAACTGCCAAAGACGATACTCCGTGTGGCGCTTGTGTCGCTGGGCCTATTAATGGCGCCGTTGGTGGCATCCCGGGTGGTGAACGATTGGAACTGGAACGCGGGAGCTTTCGTGCGCGTGTATCTCCTCTTCTTCGTGACGGGGATGCTGTATGCGGCGATCGCCAAGAAAATGCGCACCTGGGCGTACAAGGCGGGCGTCGGCATGGCCTTGGTCGCCGGTTTCGCCTTGGGGTGGTCGACCATGGTCCAAACGGCGGACTCGGGACATCCGGAGCGCCTGTGGTATCTCAGCGTGCTCGTGGTGGGATTCATTGGGGCCTGTCTGGCACGGCTGAAGGCGCCAGGATTAGCTGTCACGTTGTTCGCGATGGCAGCGGTGTTGGCACTGATCTCCGTGGTGCTACCTTCCGGTGCGCCGTCCGACATGGCGCTAAGGATGGCCATCGGGCATGGTGTCTTCGTAGCGTTGTTCACCGCGTCAGGTCTGCTGTTCCGGCACGCGAGTTTGGCGGCATTGAGATAAGACCGAGGCCGATTGCAAATCAACCGCCGGATCGGGGTGCGCCAGGAACGATTCCGGTGTATCTGAACGGCCCCAGGGCGCCTTGCGCAAAAAAGATGCAGCCGAGTGAGCTACTACTCAGCGGACCGTACGTGCAACCCTCTCAACTGCAACCAGCCCACCCTGCAGCCGCGCCTACAGGTACGCGTAGAGCATCGCAATCAGCCCCACCACCGAGGCCAGCAGCACGCTGTGCTTCAGGGTGAAGCGGAAGAGCAGCGCTTCGTCTTCGCGTTTCATGCGGGTGGCGGCGGCGGCGACCGCGATGCTGGTGAGGCTGATCATCTTGCCCATCACGCCGCCTGCGGAATTGGCAGCCGCCATGAGCACCGGGTTCATCCCGAGTTTGTGCGCGGTCACCACCTGCAAGTTGCCGAAGAGGGCGTTGGCCGAGGTGTCGCTGCCGGTCAGAAAGACGCCCAGCCAGCCCAGCAGAGCGCTGAAAAACGGAAACAGCGCGCCGGTAGCGGCGAACGCCAGGCCGAGCGTGGCGGTGGCGCCCGAGTAGTTCATGAGAAACGCCAGAGCCAGCACCGCTGCCAGCGTCAATTCCGCCAGCGCCAATTGCCGCGCGGTGTGGCCCAACACAGTCAGGAACTGGCGCGGCTTCATCCCCACCGCGATCGCACCCAGAATCGCCGCAAACAGGCATGCGGTGCCGGCGGCCGAAAGCCACGCAAAGCTGTAAACGGCCGCATACGGCGCCGGCTTGGCAACCACGGGCGGAACGCGTTGGATGAGATTGTGCAGACCCGGCCAGTTAATCCCCACGTTCGTCGCGTTCAGCCGCATCTGCAGCGGCTTGTAGCCCCACAACAGCACGAACACGACCAGCAGCGCGTACGGCGACCAGGCCGAAATCAGCTCCGCGCGCCGGTGCGCCGAGGCGCCGCGCGGCTTACCCCAGCGGATCACCAGCACGAGCACCAGCATGGCCGCCATGGATGCCAGAATATCGGTGAGCTGCGGCCCGACGAAATTCGAAATCAGAAACTGCGTCCCGGCGAAGGAGATGCCGCACAGCGCGGCGGCCGGCAGCACGCCGCGCAGGCCCTTCCAGCCGGACATCACCAGAATCAGGTACGCGGGAACAAAGAGCGACACGGGCGCGCAGAGGCGGCCCACCGCCGCGCTGAGCCGGTCCAGCGGCAGCCCGGTGGTAGTGGCCAGGGTGGTGATGGGGATGGCGATGGAGCCGAACGCCACCGGCGCGGTATTCGCGAGAAGACAGATAGCCGCGGCGTAGAACGGCGAAAATCCCAGGCCGGCCAGCATCGCGGCGGCCACCGCGACGGGCGTGCCGAAGCCCGCGGCGCCTTCCACGAACGCGCCGAACGCAAACGCGATCAGCAGCGCCTGCAGCCGCTGATCGTTCGTCAGGTGGCCGATGGAATCCTTCAGGATTTCGAATTTGCCGCTTTCCACCGTCACGCGATAGAGCAGAATGGCGGTGAAGACAATCCAACCGATCGGAAACAGACCGAACGCCGCGCCGTACCCGATGGAAGCGACCAGCGGCACGGCCGGCATTCCGTAGACGCCCCAGGCGACCAGCGCCGCCGCGGCAAGCCCCGTCAGCCCCGCCAGCCAGGCCGGCTTGCGCAGCACTCCGAGCAGCAGAAGCAGAACGAAAATGGGCACCGCCGCCACCACCGCGGAAAGCGGCAGGCTGCCGGCAACCGGGAAATAGTTCTGCTGCCACATAGGCTCCCCTTATCCCTGAACGCGCCTCTCTCTTCCCTTCCAGAAGGCTTCGCGCAGCTCGCGTTTCAGAATCTTCCCGGTTCCGGTTTTGGGCAGCGGCTGATCGGCGAACTGGAAGCGCCGCGGAATTTTGAATTTCGCGATGCGCCCGCGCAGGTATTCGCACAGCTCCGGCTCTTCCAGCGTGTGACCGGGCTTGCGCACCACAAACGCCGCCGGCACTTCGCCCCATTGTTCGTCCGGCGCGGCCACCACGGCGCATTCCAGCACCGCGGGATGCGAAAAAATCGCCCGTTCGACTTCGATGGACGAAATATTTTCGCCGCCGCTGATGATGATGTCCTTCTTGCGATCGACAATGTGGATGTAGTTCTCCTCGTCCCACATCGCCATGTCGCCGGTATGCAGCCAGCCGTCGATGATAGCGTCGGCGGTGGCCTTCGATTCCTTGTAATAACCGTCCATCACCAGGTCGCCGCGAATCACCACTTCGCCGATGGCTTCCATGTCGCGCGGCACATCTTTGCCGTGCAGGTCCACAACGCGGATTTCGCAGCCGGGCAGCGGCCAGCCGGCCATCGCCAGGTGGTCGAGCCGGTCCTGTTCGCCCTGGTAGTGAACCGTGCTCTTGCTGCGTCCGCTGGTCGCCACCGGGCTGGTTTCGGTGAGCCCGTAGCCCGCCTGCACGCGGCAGCGGAAGGCCTGTTCCATGCGCGCGATCAACTCCGGCGACGAGGCCGCGCCGCCCATGTTGATCTCCTTCATGCTGGAAAGATCGAACTTGCCGATTTCGGGGCAGTTCAACAGCGCGCCGGCCATGGTGGGAACCAGCGACATGCCGGTGGCGCGCTCTTCCTGAATCAGGCGCAGCACGTGCGCCGGCTCGAAGCGCCGCACCATCACCTGGCGCAGCCCCATGAACGTGGCGGCTTGCGGGCGGCCCCATCCGTTGGCGTGAAACAGCGGAATGGTGTGCAGCTCGACCGCGTTATCGTCGTAAGTGAAGCAGGCGGCCACGGCATACGCGTGCAGATAAAGCGTGCGATGGCTGAGCATCACGCCTTTTGGAATGCCGGTCGAGCCGGAGGTATAGAACAGCTCGCAGATGGCGGTTTCGTCCAGCGAGAACAGGTCGGGCCGCTCGATGCGGCCGCGCTGCAGAAACTGCTCGTAGGGCTCGCCGGTCTGCACCCAGCAGTGTACCGCCGGGCAGGTTTCGCGCAGGCGCTCCACGATGGGCAGAAAGTCCGGTTCGTAGATGAGCACGCGCGGCTCGGCGTGACACAGAATCGCGGCCAGTTCCACGGGCGTGAGCCGCACGTTGAGCGGCATGGCGATGCCGCGCGCCAGGGGAGCGCCGTAATACCCTTCCAACAGTTCGTTGGTGTTGAAGCTGAGAAACGCGACGCGGTCGCCTGGCTGCACGCCTTCGGAGATCAGCCCGTGAGCCAGCCGCTCGCAGCGCTCGCCGAATTCCGCATACGTGAGCCGGGTCGTGCCGGAAACGACCCCGATCTTGCTGCCAAAGAGATCCACTGCGCGGTAGAGGCAGCGCAGCGGCGAAAGAGGGACAAACATCCGTTGCGATTGTACAACGAAATCCGCGCGGCTCCGCCGGAAGGCCGCTTATTGCACGGCGCGCACGTTGCCGATCCAAAGCCGGTTGGCGCCGGTATCGCCGCCGCCCATGGCGGTTACGTCCACGATGGCCAGCGAGCGCCATTGCGCCGGATCGAAGCGGCCTTGCCCGTCGAAATCGGCCAGCTTGACATCGACGTGGAAGACCTCCTTGTTTCCCGGAGGATAAATGGGGAGCGTGAAGCGCGGTCCCTGGCCTCCGCCCGGCTTCTTCATCTCGAGCGACACCACCAGCGTGGTTTCGCGCTCGGAAGCGATATCGAACTGCAGCCGTGTGGTTTTGGCCAGCGCAGGACCGGAGACGCGCCGCAACAGCACCTCCATGCGGCCATCCACGGGCTGGTAATCGGCTTCCAGGGCGCTCTCGCCCAGGGGATTGTCCTTCTCGCTCAGCTTCAGGTTCATGCCGCCGAGCGTGACCCAATCCAGAAAATCGCGGTCGAATGCCGCCAGCGACGCAACTTTGGCTGCCGGAGCGGGCTCGCCGCTGCTCAGAATTTCGAACTCTTCGATTTCCACCGTGCGTTTGCCCGACAGGTCGCTGACGACGACCGGAAGCGGCGCCGCCGGCAGTTCTCCGAAGAACTGCTCCAGGTCGAACAGCCCGATGCCTTCCACGGCATCGAGATCGAGCTTGCCATCGGAATCGACAGGGTCGCCCGGACCATCGGTGGCGGTGAAATCCGCGGGAGTCAGGTCCACCTGCTGCCAATCGCCCGCCGGCAGCCAGAACCAGGCCACATAATTGCCGCCGCCGGGCTTCTTTTCGCTCAGCAGCAGACCCATGGGGGTGGCACGGTCGCTGCGGATGCGGAAGCGGATGCGCTGTGCGTGGGCGAAACCTTCGGGGGCGCGGATGACCGCTCCGGAGTGTTTGTCTTTGGTCAGTTCATAGGAAAACACAAGTTTTCCGGAGCCTTCGGGAGCACCCGCCGCGGGCGCTTCGGCGCGCACCTCCGCATCCGTTCCCAGGGCCGACCACCCGTCCGTATCCTTCTGAAATTCCTGGCGTAAGATCACATTTGGGTTCGTTTGGGCAAATCCCGAAACGGCCGCCAGCCAAAGCACGCAACTCGCCCGCACCATCCCTTAAGACTACCCGAAACGTGCGGCGGCCCGAAACCCGCCTGCGATAATGCGGACAGGGCGGCGGCTTGCCTTCCCTATCCTGCCTTGGATCTGCCTCTTTGGAAATCTCTGGATGAGCTTATCGGCCTGGCTCTGGTCATGATGCTCGCGGGCGCGGCGGTGGCCGGCATGACGCAGGCAGCCGCGGTCGCGGCGCGCAGCCGCAAGCGTCATCTGCGCGGCGCGCTCGAGCGATTGCTGACGCGGCTTTCTCTGTCGCCGGGCGATGCTTCGACGATTGCCGCGCTCACCCTGCGCCATCCGCTGGCGGCAGGCTCCCTCCGCCGCGAGAACCTGGTGCGCATCCTGCTGGAACTGGCTGCCGCGCCTTCCGCCGAATCGCTGCACCGTGCCTTCGGCTTCGCACATGCGAGCGACGCCATCCGCCTGCTGTGCGCCTGGGACCGCCGCGCCCTCGAACTCGAACTGAGCAGCCCCGGCGAACCGCTCGATCTGCGCCAGACCCGCGCCGTGCTGGCGGCGGCGGGACCGAATCCGGCGATCGCGCGCATTCACTCCGAGTTCGCGCTGGCCATGCAGCGCGCCACGGCTCGTTATCGCGCCGAAACCCGCACCCTGGCTGCGGCGGCCGCGCTGGCCGTGGTCTTCGCCCTGAAACTGGATTCCCTGGAACTCCTGGCGCGGGCCGCGCGCCTGCAGCATGCCCGCTGCCCTGGCGCGGGGCTGGCGCTCTCCTGGATGCTCCTTAGCCTGGGCGCGCCGTTCTGGTACGACCGGCTGAAAGACTTATTGCACCTGCGCCCGGAACACTAGCGCCCGGCTTCTATTTCACCGTGAACGGTACGCTGGCCGACACGTGCTCCCATTCCATCGTGAGGGTGCCTTTGTTGCCGCCATCGTCCTTCAGAATGTACCTCATCTGCTCGACGAGGGACGGAGTGGATCCGGTCTTCATCGCCACCCGGCCCAGGTCCTGAGACTTCTCGTACGTGGTTCCCCATTGCCCCGTCTGCTTGTTGATGATGAGTTCGAACTTGCCGGGCGTCGGCAGAATGTACAGTGTGTAATCGCCTTTGGGCACACTCAGACCTTCGATCTCGAGGTCGGCGTCCGTGTGGAAAGCGGTCGCGCTGTTCGCGCCGGCGCGCCATACCGGAGCCGTGGGATCTTTCGCCAGAATCCCATCCGGCCCCCAGATCGTACGTCCGCGCACCGACGGCGCCGAGTACTTGATCGTAATCGCATGGCCGTTAATGGTGACCGAAGCTTCCCTGGGCGGGCTGGCCGGTCCTTTCTGTTGGGCCAGTCCGGCGCCCGCGAGCGCGGTCAGCAGGAATGTGTAAGTCAGTATGCGCATGTAGCGAGTATATAATGGCTCAACCCATGTCATTGAGCAAAAGATTGCTGTTCTGTGTGCCTGCGTTCGCCGCGACGCTGCTGGCCGCGGCGTTGGACGATTCCACGCGGCGGCTGGCGCACGACATTTTTCAACAGTTAATCGAAATCAATACTACCGATTCGGTGGGCAGCACCACGGCCGCCGCCGACGCCATGGCGAAGCGCCTGCTCGATGCCGGATTCCCGCAGGCCGACGTCAAAGTGCTCGGCCCCAACAGCCGCAAGGGCAACATGGTCGCGCGCATTCACGGCTCCGGCGGCGCTTCGCTGAAGCCCATCCTCATCATCGGCCACCTCGACGTGGTCGAAGCGCGCCGCGAAGACTGGAGCACCGACCCGTTCCGCTTCATCGAAAAAGACGGCTATTACTACGGCCGCGGCACGCAGGATATGAAGGTCGATGACGCAGCGCTCGTCACCACCTTCATCCGCTTTCACCGCGAGGGCTACCGGCCCGACCGCGATCTCATCCTCGCGCTCACAGCCGATGAAGAGGGCGGCAACTTCAACGGCGTCGACTGGCTGCTCAAGAACCATCGCGACCTGATCGATGCCGCCTTCGTCCTGAACGCCGATGCGGGCGGCGTCACGACCGATCACGGCAAGCCGGTCGATGTGGACGTCGAGGCCAGCGAGAAGCAGTACGCCGATTTCCGCGTGAGCGCCACCAATCCCGGCGGCCATAGCTCGCTGCCGGTTCCGGATAACGCCATCTATCACGTCACCGACGCGCTTTCCCGCCTGGAACACTACGCCTTCCCGGTGGAGCTGAACGGCATCACCCGCACGTACTTCGAGCGCCGCGCGCCGCTCGAACCGGCGCAGGTCAAAGCGGATATGAACGCCCTTCTGCACAACCCGCCGGACGCCGCCGCGGTGGCGCGGCTTTCCGAAGATCCGCGTTACAACTCGATCATGCGCACCACCTGCGTCGCCACGCGGCTCAACGCCGGCCATGCCAACAACGCGCTGCCGCAGATGGCCGAGGCCAACGTGAATTGCCGCATCCTGCCGGGCCATTCTCCGGCGGAGGTGCGGCAAAAGCTCATCGAGATCTTCGCCGACCCGAAGGTCACGGTGAGCTATGTGGACAGCAACGGCAGTATCGGCCGGCGCGACCCGGAGAGCAAAGGCTTTTCGCCGATTCTGCCGCCTCCGGAGATTCTGCAGCCGCTGGAACGCGTCGCCGCGCAGATGTGGCCCGGCATCCCCGTCATTCCGGAGATGGAGACCGGCGCCAGCGACAGCGTTTACACCGTGGCGGCCGGAATCCCGAGCTACGGGATCAATGGCGTGGCGATCGATCAGGACGATATCCGCGCCCACGGCCGCGACGAGCGCGTGCGCGTGTCTTCGTATTATGACGGCGTGCAGTTTTTCTACCTGTACCTGAAAGCCCTGACCACGCGGTAACGCCGGCGGTCCTGCCGCCGGTGGGTTTTCCTGCGTCCCGCGTAACCTGTGCTACAACCGAAGCATGCCGGCCTCGTTTGAATTTCTGCGCGGCGTGCTGGGCGTGATCGGGATCGGCTGCGCCTTCATGGCGGGCCGTTCGATGATCGCGGTGCGCAGGGGATGGATCAAGCTCTCGCGTTTCTACGGCTGGCTTCTCCGCACCGCCGTCTGCCTCTTCGCCGTGGGTATCCGCCACGTGGTGGATATCGAAGATATCGTGATCTGGGCGGTAGCGGTAGCGGCCTTCGGCGCGGGCGCGTGGAACATGTCGCGCAGCAAGGCGGAAGAAGACCTCACGCACACGATTTTTCCCGATCAATCGTAGGACGCGGCGCGCGGCTTGTTACAATTTGCTCTTACATGTCACTTGTCGTGGTAGGTTCCGTTGCGTATGACGGCGTCGAAACGCCGCATGGGAAGGTGGATCGCATGCTGGGCGGCGCGGCCACTTACATTTCTCTGGCCGCCAGCTATTTCGGCCCGGTGCGCCTGGTCGCGGTAGTGGGCGACGATTTCGCCCAGGAGGATGTCGACCTGCTGGCGTCTCGCAATATCGACTTGGCCGGTCTGGAGCGCGTTCCCGGAGGCAAGACGTTTTTCTGGGCGGGCGTCTACTCGGCGGATATGAACGACCGCACCACGCTGCGCACAGACCTCAATGTCTTCGCCGATTTCAATCCGAAACTGCCCGGGTCCTACCGTTCCGAGCCTTACCTGCTGCTGGGCAACATCCAGCCGGAATTGCAAAAGAGCGTGCGCGCGCAGATGCCGCGGGTCAAACTGACCGGCGGCGACACCATGAATTACTGGATCAACGATTTTCGCGCGCAGCTTCTGGAAACCATCCGGGAATGGGACTTCCTGCTGATCAACGACAGCGAAGCGCGGCTGCTTTCGGGCGAGCAAAACCTGCGGCGCGCCGCGGCGAAGATTATCGGGATGGGCCCCTCGACACTGGTCATCAAGCGCGGCGAATACGGCGCGCTGCTGTTCCACGGCGGATGCCACTTCATGGCGCCCGGCTACCTGCTGGAGGACGTGTTCGACCCCACCGGCGCGGGCGACTGCTTCGCCGGCGGGTTCATCGGCTACCTGGCGGGAAAGGGAGTCGCGCCCAAGAACGGAAAGATCGATTTCGCCGAACTGCGCCGCGCCGTGATCTACGGCTCGGTCATGGGAAGCTTCTGCTGCGAAAACTTCGGCGTCGACCGTTTCCGGATGCTGACCCGGGAAGAGATCGAAGGCCGCTACCGGGAGTTCAAGGACAGCACGGAGTTTTAAGGGGCCGGCGATGAACGCAGATGAACGCCGATAAGAAAAAAACGGGTGCCGTCGGCGTTTCTCGGCGTTCCCCGGCGGCCGGTCTTCTCGGCGTTTTGGCCTTTCTCGCTCTCCTCATCTCCGCGGCGGTCGCGTATTGCTATTCCCACGGCTACATTCTTTATTACGGCGACGCCGAAGCGCATCTGAACATCGCGCGGCGGGTGCTGGATTCGCAGACGCCGGGGTATGACGAGATCGGCGGCGTGTGGCTGCCGCTGGCGCATGCGCTGTTGATTCCGTTTGCGAGCGTCGATAGCTGGTGGCGCTCCGGGCTGGCGGGCGCGTTTCCTTCGGCGATCTGCTTCGTGATTGCGGGAGCGTTTCTGTTCGCCGCGGTGCGCCGCATCTTCTCCTCCGGGGCCGTGGGATTTACGGCAGCGGCGCTGTTCGCACTCAATCCCAACATTCTGTATCTGCATTCCATCCCGCTCATGGAGCCGGAGTTCTTTGCCTGCTTCCTGGCGCTGCTCTACTTCAGCGTGCGCTTTCGCGAAACGCAGGGGTGGGGCGCGCTGGCGGGCGCGGGAATCGCGGCCTGCCTGGGTTCCCTGGCGCGCTACGAGGGCTGGTTCGTGCTGCCGTTCGCCGCGCTGTATTTCCTGCTGGTTGCGCGGCAGCATCGTATTTTGACGGCGGCTGTGTTCAGCGCCATCGCGGCGCTCGGACCGCTCTACTGGTTCGGCCACAACTGGTGGCTCACTCTCGACCCGCTGGATTTCTATCGCGGGCCGTATTCGCCCGCCGCCATACAGGGCCGCGTGTCGTATCCGGGCAAGGGCGATTGGCACAAAGCGTTTCTCTATTACCGCACCGCGGCAGAGCTATGCGCCGGGCCGGGGCTGGTGCTGCTGGCGATGGCGGGCGCGGTGGTGGCGCTGGTGCGGCGCGCCTTCTGGCCGCTCGTGCTGCTGGCGCTGCCGGGCATCTTCTATATCTGGAACATGCACTCGGCCGCGGGCCCCATCTACGTTCCGGTGCTTCCGCCGAACAAGTATTACAATACCCGCTACGGCACGGCGGTGATGCCGCTATTGGCAATCGCCGCTTCCGCGCTCGTCTCGGTTCCGCCGCGGCGCATGCGGCCGCTCTTCGCCGCGCTGGTGATCGCCGCCGGCGCCGTGTATTGGGCAGCGCATCGCGCTCCCTCCGACTGGGTCACCTGGGAGGAGTCGCGCGTGAATTCCGAAGCGCGCCGCGAATGGACGCGCGAGGCGGCGGACTTCCTCAAACCGCGGTTCGTGCCCGGCTCGGGCCTCATCACCACTTTCGGCGATATCACCGGCGTGTTTCGCGAAGCCGGCATCCCGCTGCGCGAAACATTCACGGGCGATAACGGCATTCCTTTCGACGCCACGGTGACGCGTCCCGACCTCTTTCTATGGCAGGAGTGGGCCGTGGTCATGGGTGGAGACCCGGCGCAGAGCGGCATCGATCGCGCAGGCCGCTATGGCATTCGCTACCGCCTGGAGGATACCATCGTGGTGAAGGATTCGCCGGTGATCGAGATCTACCGGCGCACGGGAGGCAATCATGGTCCCTCATAGCAACGTTACGACGGCATTCGACCTTCTTCCCAATTTCCGGATCACGCGCAACCTCGGGGTCGTCCGGGGAATCGTGGTGCGTTCCCGCTCGCTGGTGGGCACCATCGGCGCCAGCCTGCAGACGATCGTCGGCGGCAACATTTCCCTCTTCAGCCAGCTTTGCGAAAAGACGCGCGAGGAGGCGTTCGATATCATGCTGCAGCACGCCGCGGCGCTGGGCGCCAACGCGGTGGTCGGCTTCCGCTACGATGCCACGGAAATTATGCAGGGCGTGACAGAAGTGCTGGCCTACGGCACAGCAGTGGTGGTGGAACCCGTGCACGAATGAGAGTCAAGTTCACCAAGGCCCACGGAGCGAAGAACGACTTTCTGCTCACCTGGAGCGGCGATACGCCCGAGACGGACCCGGCGGCGCTGGCCCGCGCCATCTGCGACCGGCATACGGGAATCGGCGCCGACGGGTGGATGATCGTCTCGCCGCCGGTGGATGCGGAGGCCGAAGGCGCCATCGTGCTCTACAACTCCGATGGCAGCACTGCCGAAATTTCCGGCAACGGCACGCGCTGCGCCGCGGCCTTCCTGATCAAAAACGGTTTTGCTCCGGGGGTGGTGCGCATCCGCACCGGCGCCGGCATCAAGACGCTGCGCCTGCTCGGCCGCAGCGCCCTGGCCTTCGAGTTTGAAATGAACATGGGGGGGCCGCGCGTGGTGGCCGAGCGCTTTTCCCTGCCCCTGGCCGGCGGGCCGCGCGACGTCACCCTGCTCGATGTCGGCAATCCGCAGTGCGCCATTCCCGTGGTCGATTTCGACTTCGACTGGCGCGCCGTGGGCGCCGAGGTCGAAGGGCACCCGCATTTTCCCAATCGGACCAATGTTTCGTTTCTCCGCGCGGTGGATGTCCACACCATCGATGTGCGTTTCTACGAGCGCGGCGCGGGCGAGACGATGAGCTCGGGGACAGGCTCGACCGGGGCGGCCTTCGCGGCGGTTCTGCGCGGAATGGCGCAATCCCCGGTGCGCGTGCTGACGCCGGCCGGAGGGCTGGATATCCGGATCGACGATGCGGTTTACCTCACAGGGCCGGCCGAACTGATCGGCGAAGGCGAGTTCTGGAGATAGTACCGTACTCTCCGGCCCTGCCCGGAAGAGCGCACCTTTGCCTCCTGTGCGAAAATGCGGTTTATGCCTGAACCGCAAACGGCCACTGAAGTCACCGCCGAGCTTCTGAAAGAGAAGATCCGCAGCCGCACCGCCCGCGTGGGGGTTGTCGGTTTGGGTTACGTGGGACTCCCGCTGGCAGTGGAGTTCGCCAAAGCCGGTTTTTCCGTAACGGGAATCGACCTGAGCGACGATAAGACGCGGCGGGTGAACGCGGGCGATTCCTATGTCGGGGACATTTCCACGGCTACACTGGCCTCGCTCGTCGAAGCGGGCAAGCTTCGCGCCACCACCGATTTTTCCGCGGTGCTGGAACTGGACACCATCAACATTTGCGTCCCCACACCTTTGCGCAAAACCAAGGATCCGGACATGAGCTACATCGTGTCCGCCTGCCAGGAGATATCGCGCCATTTTCACGCCGGCATGCTGGTGATTCTGGAATCGACGACGTATCCGGGCACGACCGATGAAGTGGTGCTGCCCATGCTGGCAAAGAGCGGGCTGGAGGCAGGCCGCGATTTCTTCCTCTGCTTCTCGCCGGAGCGCGTGGACCCGGGCAACCCGAAATACCAGACCGCCAACATTCCCAAGGTGGTGGGCGGAGTCACGGCCGCCTGCACGGAGATGGGCCGGCTGTTCTATGCGCAGGCGCTGCAGACGGTGGTGCCGGTGAGCTCCACGCAGGTCGCCGAAATGGTGAAACTGCTCGAGAACACATTCCGCATGATCAATATCGGGCTGGTCAACGAGATCGCTCTGATGTGCGACCGCATCGGGATCAACGTGTGGGAAGTGATCGACGCCGCCGCCACCAAGCCGTTCGGGTTCATGCCGTTTTACCCGGGCCCGGGCCTGGGCGGCCACTGCATTCCCATCGACCCGTTCTATCTTTCGTGGAAGACCAAGCAGGCGGGCATTGAAGCGCGCTTCATCGAACTGGCGGGATACATCAACGGACAGATGCCGCACTTTGTCGCGGATAAAGTTCAGGGCGCGCTCAACGACGCCGCCAAGCCGGTGAAAGGCTCGCGCATCCACGTGATGGGCGTCGCTTACAAACGGGATATCGACGACATGCGCGAATCGCCCGCGCTCGACGTCATGATGCTGCTCGAACGGCGCGGCGGAAAACTGAGCTACAGCGATCCGCACGTCCCGACGCTGCGCGTCGAAGGGCTGAATCTGACGGCGCAGCCGGAAAGCGCGGCCGCGGAGGCGGACTGCGTGGTGATTGTGACTGATCACTCGAGTTTCGATTACAAAGCGCTCGTCGAGCGCGCCGCGCTCATCGTCGACACGCGCAACGCCCTGAAGGGCATCCGCTCCGGGAAAATCGTCCGGCTGTAGCTGGTGGGAAGCGTCCGCTCAGGGCAGACGCCGAATCTGGATCGTCCCGTTTTCTTCCCAGGCGGCCAGTGCCCCGCCGCCGGGCAGGGCGGATAGCGAAGGAAACGCGCCGGACCCGGAAAGCTGCTCCGTTTTGCCGTCGATCCACACTTCCACCTTCGAGCCATCGACCCAGGCGACATACGTTCGGCTGCCGCTCAGCGCGAGCGCGACATCCTTGCCGGCGCCCACCTGCCGTTCCGGCTTTCCGGGCTCGGCAAGGAACACATTGGTTTCTCTCCGCCAGGCTGTCAGAATATGCGAAGACGACACGGCGAGGCCGCCGCCATCCATCGGGCAGGCGTTGAGGTGCCATGTGCCGTTTCCGAGCTTTTGCGGCTTGGAAAACGTAACGCCGTCGCGTGAGGTGGCGAGGTACATGTCGCGTGCTCCACCGAGACAATTGCGCCACATCACCACAACTTCGCCCGCGGCATCGATGGCTGCTGACGGATGGCAGCATTCACAGATGGTGCCGTCCGGCGATTGATAGACGACCACGTTTCTGGACCAGGTTATGCCGCCATCCGTGGACCGGGCGGAATAGAGCTTTGTGCCCTTGCCGCCGCGCTTATCGAGCCAGACTGCGAAGAGCGTGCCCTTCCCGTCCGAGGCGAGGCCGTGTAATCCTTCGGTGGCAGAGCCGGCCACGTCATTAATCGCCTTTTCTCGCGACCAGGTCTTCCCACCGTCGACAGAGCGCCATGCCAGCAGGTCTCCGTCTGAGGGAAGTCCGTGCGCGTGCACGCCTTCTTCGGGCCTGTTTCCGGCCACAGCCGTGATCACGATAGCAGTTCCGGCGAGTGCGATGCGCGGCCCCCGATGCCGGGAGAGCGGGATAATCCCCGCTTCGGCAACTTTCACGGGAGGCGCAAATGTCTTGCCGCCATCGTGCGATGCGCTGAAATAGATCGCCTTCCCCGCGCCGAACGCCAGGGCAACCAGCGACGAATTGGCGGCGATCTGCGGCTCGCGGGCCGGCGCTTCCGGGCCCATGGGACCGAGGTGAATCGTGAGTGCTGCAAAAAGAAGAATCGGGATCATAATCGCTCCTCAAAAGCGAAACCGGAGAGCAAATTGCATCGATCGTGAGTCGTTGACCGCTGTAATCTGCTTAAAAGTGGGCGACGGATTGACCGGGTAGGCGCCGGTGCCGAACACCCCGTTCAAGGTCACGCCGTTCATGTGATTCGTGAGGTTGAATCCCTCCGCCAAGGCCTCCAGCCGAAACCTCTCCGAGATCTGGAAACTGCGGCTCAGGCGCGCGCCAAGGTTGAGAAAATCGAACCCGCTTCCGGCGTTGCGATTAATGAACACGCCGTTGATGGTCGGCCGGGCGCCGGTTCCCTGCACGGTATTGGCGCCGGTGGTGATGTTAAAGGGGAGCGGCGAATAATACTGGAAGAGCGGGCTCAGTTGGAATCCGTGGCTGACGCGCTCCCAGACCGTTCGAGCCGCGCCGGTGGGCGCGCGCAACGTGCCTTCGAAGACCACGCGGTCCCGTTGGTCGTCGTCCGACCGGCCATAATCCTGCCAGATGTTGAAGTTGTTGATGGGAGCGCTGAAGAAGAACTCCCCGACGTTATCAAGAGCCTTCGAATAGGTGTAGGAAATGCGAAACATGCTCCATGCGGAGGGCCGCTCGACGAAGGAGACGTAGACACCGTCGTAGTGCGAGTCGGCCAGCGAGGAGTATTGGCTGTCGTTGCCGTAATTCGGGTTCGGACGGCATCCGTTGTTGGTGCCGGCCGCGGTACACGTAGGCACATTCTGATTGACGGAGATGATGAGATGCAGCCCGCGCACGTGTTGATAGCCGGCGCTGAGCGTGCTGCGCGTGCCGAATTGCCGTTCGATTTCAAAACTGCCCTGTTCGGAATATGCATTCCTCATCTGCGGGTCCATGGTACTGAAGTTGAACAGGACTCCGGAGGGCAGTGTCAGGCTGCTGAGAATATTCGGAAACACGGGTGCGCCGGCTTGACCCGGCGACAGGCTGATGCTGATCTGACTGAGCTCGGCGGGATTGGTCGTGTTATTCGCAGAAAGCAGCGCATTGGCCAGAGGACGAAGAGGAATGCGGTCGTAGAACAGGCCATAGCTGCCGCGAACCACGGTCTTGCGCGAGGCGAAGGGCGTCCAGGCGAAACCGGCTCGCGGCGAAACGTTCCCCGTCTTGGTGGCAATCGTGCGTAAGAACTCCAGATCGTAGCGCGCTCCGAGGTTCAGGGTCAGGCGCGTGCTGACTCGCCATTCGTCCTGAGCATAGAGGCCCATATTGGGATTGGTCTGCGCCACCACGCTGTTGGCGAACGTCTGGGTATACCCCGCATTGTTAAACGTCCCGGCGAGAAAATTCGCCAGCGAGGAAAAGGAATAACTGCCGCGATAGGTTCGTGGAAAGGTGATCGTGTCGTCGTTATAGAGGAAATCGGCGCCCACACGGATGGCGTGCGGACCCGCCTGGTACGACAGGTTATCCACGCCCTCGGCGAGTTTATTCATTCGCGCGGTGGGCGACCCGGACAACGTCCCGAACGACGCCACGCCGGAGATGCTCACGGCGGGCCCGATCGGGTCTGACGGAGGAGCCTTCAGGTCGCTATCGGTGAATTGGCCGCGGGTCTCATTCACCAGCCGCGGCGATAAGGTCGCGATATTGCTGACGGCAACGGTCTGGTCGGTATCATCCAGGTTCGCCGAGGCACTGGGCGCGCTCAAGCCGCCGGCGCCGCGCGAATTTATGGAGGTCACGTGGTACAGACTGTAGCGGATACTGGCCTGGTCTCCGTCATTGAAGCGATGATCGACCTTGCCGAAAACATTGCTGTTGTGAACCGGATTGGAATAAATGCCGGTGGAGATCTGAGGGCCCGGATAGCCCACCGCCGCCAGTCTCGCGTTGATGACCGCTACATTCGCCGGCGAGATGGTGGTGAGGCCCGATTGGTTCAATTCCCGTTGCTCGAAATTGACGAAGTAAAATGTGCGGTCGTGAATAATCGGTCCCCCCAGGCTGGCGCCGTATTGCGCCTGCGTGACGGGGAGCGCGATGTGGGCCAATGCATTGGCCGCGTTGAATCGCTGGTTTTTGAAATACAAATATGCATCCCCATGCAGGGTGTTGGTGCCGCTCCTGCTCACGACGTTGACGTATCCGCCCAGCGCGCGGCCGAACTCGGCCTGCCCTCCCGACGTTACCACTTGAAATTCATCCACTACGTCCAGCCCGTAGAAGACGCCTGTGAGGCCGGCGGCGTCGTCGTTGTTGGAAAGCCCATCGACGATAAAGCTGTTCGAAAAATTCCGCTGGCTGCCTATCGAAATGCCCTGCCCGGGAACGGCCGAAGTCTCGGCGAATAACTGGTTCGCCGCGGTGTTGGTCGGCGACACTCCTGGGACAAGCAATGCGAGATCCAGAAAATTACGCCCATTCAGCGGCAGGGCGGTAATTTCCGTTTGGGAGATAGTGCCGGCGATCTGGGTACGCGCCCCTTCCAGCAAATCCGCCTGGCTGTTGACCGTCACCTGGCTTTGCGAGGCAGCTACACGCAGCACGACCGGCAGTTCGAAAGCCGATCCCGGGCCGACGTTGACAGATCGCGTCTCCACGGCGAACCCCGGATGTTGCACCTGTAGTTCGTATTCGCCAACCTTCAGATAGGGAAACCGGAATCTGCCGTCCTTATCCGTCAAAACGGTTCCGGCGATATTGGTATCCGTTTGACGGGAGCTGACCTTCGCATCTGGAATCACCGCGCCGCTGGCGTCTTCGACGCGGCCGCTGATACTGCCGTATTGGATTGATTCCTGCGCGGCGGCACTGATCACACCCAGCGACAGGAACGTAACGCTCACTAAGAATCGTAACTTCACAAGTACCCCCCTCCTGTTCTTGCTCTGGACAACCGGATCAAACTACGAGCCAGCTCAGAGCAGGAGGCGGTCTTTGAAAGAGTGCGGATTCAATTGTGGACTGCTTCCATGCCAGGCGGAAATAGCGCGAAAGCGGCGTGTGGGACGGGACGGGGCCGGCGAGGGAAGGAGTTGACGAAGGAGCGATGCCGAACAGATTCGGTAAAGCAGCCGGCTGTGCGGAGTCGCCACAACAGCGGTTCGGCGAGGTCCACTGGACGCCTTTCCGGTCCCGCAACTGCCTGGAGCGCCGGCAACAAGAGCAGAGTTTTCCGGACCGGCATTGCTTCATTCCGCACGACGACGGGGCCGTCTGCAGAAAGGCGAACTCCTGCAGGACCGGAGCGAGAAGACTGAGCGCAAGAATTCCCACCGCGGCCGTGCGAACCCCGCGGCCGGGAAACCGGAATCGCCAACGCTTCACACAACGTCCCTGCATTTTAGGCAGAACCCTTCAAACTCCTCATGGCACAAACGTGCAACTGGCAAGACTGCAAACTAGCGGAAGATCGGGCTAAATGAAGGAAACGGGTGGAGACCGAGGACGAGTGACGTCGTCAGACGAGCGCTGCGGCGGCGCCGTTTCCAAAACGAAGGCGCCGTCGACACTCCTGGCCGGGAGCGGTATCGAGCGGGAGTGAGGCCGAACGAACCTGCCCATGCCGGGGCCCGCAACCGCAACCTGGCAGCAGGCGGCGCTACAGGATGAACTAGAGAAAGCGGGGCCCGCGGACGAACTCGAGCCCTTCTTCCTGCAGCAGCATTTCCCGTGAGTCCGGCAACAGGAAGGGCCGGATTGGGGGAACGATTCGCCGGCAGCAAGCGGGATCAGAGAAGGGAGACACAAAAACAGCGCCACGCATGCAGCGAGCGCTTTTCGCACTCCGAAAGTGCTTTGCTCTTTCCCCAGCATCCCTGGGAAAACACTATAGCATGAGCGGTCGCTTACGGCTGTTCCGGCCTGGGGCGCCGATGACTTAACGTCTTTCCAGGCCGTGATCCGTTCCGCAGACGTTCACAGCGATTCCCATTTCGCGGAACATGGCGGCTTTCACGGCCAGCGCCTGGTTGGCGCTGGCGGCATCGCTGCCGTAGGCCACCTGGACGTGGTTGGCCTTGTGCTTGGCCATGAGCTGGTCGCGCGAAACGCCGTAGGTGACGGCGTGCATCACGGGCCATTGCGGGGTGGTGATGCGCCAGCGGCGCTCGGTCTCTTCGGGCGGCAGTTCGATGGAGCGGGCGCGGCCGATATCGGCGTGCAATTTGCCGCCCTCCACGTAGATGCGGCTCCAGACCACTTCGCCGGGCTTGCTCACTCCTTTGATGGTGCCGCCACCCAGGCGGAAATACATGGGCGGCTGGCGTTCGCTTACCGCGCCGGCGTATCCGCCGATCAGGTGGCTGGGCGGAACCGAGCCGGAAATCTCGAACACCCAGACGAAATCGCCCTGGTATTCTTCGCCGAAGCGGACGTCATGCAGGGTGGTTTCGGGATCCATGCCGAGGCCGGTCCAGACGCGATTGGTCACCAGCGCGTCGAGGCCCGCGCATTCATCCACCTCGTTGAAATGGGGCAGCGCTTTGCCTTCGTAAAGGACGCGGCAGTTGCCGGCGGCCGTCACGGGCGGACGGTCCACGTTATTGAGAAGTCCTTCGGCCAGGTCGGACGCCGGCGCCAGATCCTTCAGGCCCTGCTGATATTGGATGCCGATGACATCGCAGCCGAAATCGTCGGCGATGCGCAAGGCGGCGATGTACATTTTGCACTGGCCGAGAATCTGCTCGTCGGTCAGTTCGCTCTCGGGATTGGAGCCTGTCTTGAAGCGCATGCCGCGGGAATCCAGCCACTGGCGCACAGCGCGCGCCTCTTCCTCTGTGACGCCGCACATACCGGCGTAGAGGGCGGACTGGCTGAGCCGTTCCTTGAACACCCCCATGGGCATCATGTTCTCGTCGGGGATGATGGCGTTGTACATGCCCATGCAGCCTTCGTCGAAGACGCCCATGATGGCTTTGTCGCGGCGCAGCCGCGCCGCCAGTTCGCGCGCGGTCTTTTCGGCAGCGTCCGGCACGCGGAACGTCTCCAGGGGACGCGCGTGGCTGGTATCGTGCTTCACGTGAGCGCCGTTCAGCCATTGGCGCAGGCCGCAGAGAAAGAGTTCGTCGGTGAAATCCTCACTCCAGAGCGTGGAGTAGGGCACGCCGGCTTTGGTGAGGCATCCGTTGAGATTCAGCATGCCCACCAGGCCGGGCCACTGGCCGCTCCAGTTCGCGACGGTGAGGATGGGGCCCCTATGGCTCACCAGTCCGGGCAGCACGTGATGGCTGTACTGCCAGACGGCTTCGCACACCACCAGGGGCGCCTGTTCGGGAATGTCGCGGAAAACGCGGTTGCCGTACTTCTGACTATCGATGAAACCGTGGCCGCGCTCCGGATCGAAGGCGTGGCCGCGTACGATTTCACGGCCTTCGCGGCGAATCGCCGCCATGATCGCTTCCTCAGCCTTCTGCTGTGCGGCCCAGCAGTTGCGGTTGGCGGATAATCGCAGGTCGCCATTCGCTATGAGATAGATTGCATCAGCCATAAATTTCCTGTTCGCTCCGGCGATTCAGCCGGCAGCCGGCCTGGCAGGGCTGCTGCGGCCGGTTTGCGGGGCGCCTTTCCCACCCGCATCGTTCCGGCCCGGCGGCAGGCCGGAAAAGGGGCATTTCCATCGCTAAAAAACCGTTACCGTTAAATTGTGGCACATATTATTGAAATTAGCCATGCCTGGACCTACAATGGCGGGGCGGATTTTCTTTTTTCATGTCCAATTACCTTGCCGTCGATCTGGGTGCGGAGAGCGGGCGCGTCATGCTCGGCTCGTTTTTCGCCGGACGCTTGTCCTTGGAAGAGTTGCATCGCTTCCCCAACCAGCCGGTCTCGCTGCCCAGCGGTCTGTACTGGGACGCGTTCCGGTTATACCACGAAATTATCGAGGGGCTGTCGGTCGCGGCGCAGCGCAGGATCAAGATCGACGGCATCGGCGTCGATACCTGGGGCGTGGATTTCGGTCTGCTGGCGCCGGACGGCTCGCTGATCGATTGCCCCAGGCACTACCGCGACCCGCGCACCAACGGCATTCCGGAAAGGCTGTTTCAGACGGTGCCGCGCGCGGAAGTCTTCGCCGCCACGGGCATCCAGATCATGGCCATCAACTCGCTGTACCAGTTGTATTCCATGAAGCTGGCAGGCTCGCCCGCGCTGGAGGCCGCCGAGCGGCTGCTGTTCATGCCAGACCTGCTGAATTACTGGCTCACTGGCGAGCAGCGTTCGGAAATCACCATCGCCAGTACCAGCCAGTTTTATAACCCCCACGTCCGCGGTTTCGAAACCGGGCTGCTCGATCGCCTGGGCATTCCCAGCCGGATTCTGGCGCCGCTGGTCGAGCCCGGCACGCGACTGGGACCGCTGCGCGCGCCGCTGGGAGAATTCAGCGGGCTGGGCGCGGCGCCGGTGTTTGCCACGGCGGCGCACGATACGGCTTCGGCGGTGGCGGCGGTGCCCGCGAAGGGAGACGACTGGTGCTACATCAGCTCCGGCACCTGGTCGCTCATGGGAGTAGAACTGCCGCGGCCTATCGTCAACGAGCGCTCGGCATCGCTCAACTTCACCAACGAAGCCGGCTTCGGCGGACGCACCCGTTTTCTGAAGAACATTGCCGGCCTGTGGCTGCTGCAGGAATGCCGCCGCGCCTGGGCGGCACAGGGGGAAACTTTCAGCTACCAGGCGCTGGTGAGCATGGCGCAGGAAGCGGGGCCGGCCGCGGGAACGATCGATCCCGACGATTTTCTTCAGCCCGGCGATATGCCCGCGCGCATTGCCGAATGGTGCGCGGCGCATTCCATTCCGGCGCCGCACTCGAAGGGCGAGACCTGCCGCCTGATTCTGGAAAGCCTGGCGTACCGCTACCGCGAAGTGCTGGAGGGACTGGAGGCGCTCACGGGCCGGAAGATCCGCACGATTTACATTGTCGGCGGAGGCTCGCGCAACGGATTGTTGAACCAGTTGGTGGCGAATGCCACGGGCCGCACGGTGGTGGCGGGGCCGGTGGAAGCCACGGCCGCCGGGAACGTCATGGTGCAGGCAATCGGCGCGGGCGAAATCGATACGCTCGATGAAGGACGCGAAATCATTCGCGGATCGTTCGAGATTGCAGTGTTCGAGCCGGAAAAATGAGGGCGCCGCGCGGCGCTCTTACTTCTGCGGCACGGTCACCTTCGTTTCCGCAGGCTTTCCTTCCCCGCTGGGGTTCACGGCGGCGACGGATATGGTGTACGTCTCACCGGGTTTGAATCCTTCTAGGGTGGTAAACGTAGTGTGGGTGGTGCCTTCCAGCGCCAGTACATTGCGGCCGGTGAAGGTTTCTTTGCCGTCGCCAGGCGAGACGGTGAACACATAGGCGATGACCGGTTTGCCGGGCGCTTTTTTGTCCACGGCCGCGGGGTCCTGGAAGTGAATGCTGACGATTCCGTTGACGTCGGCCGAAGCCGTCACGCGCGCCGGCGGCCCGGGCAGCGGGATCTCCACGTCACTCGGCGTGACCGGACGCGAGGGCAAGGAGGGAACGCTGGTGCCGATTTCATTGGTGGCCGTCACCGTGAAGGTGTACTCTTCTCCGTTCTTCAGCCCGGGGATTTTCACGTAGCCGATGCGCCAGAAATCGGGCGCGATGATGGCGGCGTGGGCGCCGTTGGAAGCGGTCACGGTGTAGCTGCGCACGGGCGATTCGCCTTCATACGCCGGCGGGCTGAACGTGACCAGCGCCCAGCCGTTGCCTGCGAAGGCTGCCACGCGGGCGGGCGGCGCGGGCGGCGCGGCTTTCGCGAAGCGCCGGTTAAGCAGCCCGGCGAATTCACCCTCGGGCAAAGCATTCCTCACGATTGATTGCGGCGCCTGGTTGAAGGATACGATCAGGTGATTGTCCCGCTCGGTGACGTTCTCGCGGGAAACGTCGCTGGCATCCTGCTGCCAGTAATTGCCCTCGACGAGCAGGGGGTCGTAGGCTTTGCCATCCTGCCCATCGTAGTAATCGCGGTGGCGGCTGCCCCAGTTATCGAAGTTGGCATGGAAGACGACGTTGCCGGAGACGGTGATGTTGCACGATCCGTTGTCGGTATAGATGGCATGACCGCTGCCGAACTGGTCGTACACAACGTTGCCGGTCACCTTCTCGCCGTGGGCCAGGTCGGGGCCGGTGAGTCCCTGGGTGTAGATGCCGCCGCCATCGGCCAGCACCAGCATGAAATCGGAGATGCTGTTGTCGGCCACGACGTTATCGTGCGAGTAGTTGGAGACGCCCGCCTGGCGGATCTTGTCCGGCCAGCCGCCCCATCCCATGGAAATCGCGGCATAGGGCAGGTGGTCGAGCATGTTGTGCTCGATGCGGCTGTTCTGCGCGTAACCCACGACGATCCCGATGCCGTCGTGATACTCGGCGCCGATGTTCCAGATGTGGTTATCGCGGATGCGGTCGTCGCGGGTGATATCGGCGCCCGTGGCCTCGGGCTTGTCTACCGCGCCGAGTTCGACGCCGTTGCCGGAGATATCGGTGAAGGCGCAGCCCTCGACCGTGTCAGCGACCGCGCCGGAGCCCAGGTCCAACCCGGCCGCGCCCAGGTGCAGAAAGGCATCGCCGGAGAACCGCACATCGTGGCCGTAGGTCATGGTTACGTTAGCCGGCATTTTGGTCCACGCGCCGTAAGGGCACTCGCCGTTCGGGACGAGCTTGCAGAGGCCCTGGGTCGCCCAGGCATGCGGCCCGGTAAGCGTATAGTTGGCCTGGATCTCCGAGAACCCCTCGGGACCGGAGGGCCGCAGATAGGTGGCATAGGCGAACTGCACGCCGGAAAAGACGATGTTGTGCACGGGTTCGGCGGCAGTCCCGGCGAGCGACACGAGGGTTTCCAGCCGCGCCGCCTCGACGTCCGCGGTACGCAGATTTTCGCCGGGGCGCGGCACATAATAAATCACGCGCGCAGGGCGATCGAAATACCACTGGCCGGGTGTGCCGAGCAGTTCGAAGGCGTTCTCGATGTATTCCGGCTGCTTGCCCACGCTGGCCGGGCCGACGAGGTTGGCGGTGCGCGCGCCGCTGGGCAGCATGATGCGCCTGGTGGAGTTGTCCCAGCAGGGTTGCGCCATGGTGATGATGGCGCCTTCGATGGAGGCCACGGGACAGCGCGGCTCGGTCCACCCGCCGAGTCCTTCTTCGTGTTCGCTCCAGATATTGTTGCCGCCGGTGTAGACGAACTCGATGGCGGTGGGATTTTTCCAATGCGCCATGGTATCGCTGGAAGCGGTGTAGCCGGTAGGCGTCATGGTCACGGCCACGGGCAGGCGTCCGGCAGTGCGCCAGGCGCGGATGCCATCGACGAACATCTGGCGCGTGTTTTCGAGCCCGGCGGGCGCCGGCGCTTCCCAGAGATTCCTGGAAGGGTTCACCGGTTTCCAGCCGGTGACGCGGACGCCGCCGCTGATGACGGGCATGATTCCCGCGCTTGCGGCAGTGTAGACGACGTTGTGGCCGCCGGAACCGGAATCGCGCGCGTCGAGCACGAGAGGGCGCGACAGACGGTACGTGCCGGGTTCGAGATAGACCGTCAGGTCGGCGGTCATGCCGCGGTTGCGGGAGCGCACGAGGTCGCGAGCCCGCTCCAGAGTGCGCACCGGACGCGCCTGCGAGCCGGGAGCGGAATCGTCGCCCGCGGGCGAGACGTAGATCTGCGCGGCGCACGGCGCCGCCAGCGCGATCAGAAGGCAGATGGATTTCATAATCCCCACAGGCCTCGCGGGCCTTGTGACATTTAGAATTGCAGCTTCAAACCTAATTGTATATTTCGCGGCGGATAGGCCGAAGAAATGGTGCCGAAGCTGCTATCGGAAATGTTCGTTCCCGGACCCTCGAAGTTCACACAGTTGAAGGCATCCCCGGACCTTGAAGCCGGGATGATCCGCCTCGACCTGATAGGGGCCGATCGGCAGGTTCTCTGCGACGTAGAATCCGCGCCCGTCGGTGAGGAGCGCACGCGTCGCCTGGGTATCGACATTCCGTACGGTGACGCGTACGCCGGATATGGGTGCCGACGAGGGATCGGTAATGGTACCGGAGATTCGGCCGAAGGTGGTTTGCGCCTGGGCGGTAAGCGCAGAAAAGGCGAAAGCGGCGACAAGGAGCCCGGCGAAACGGGCGATTCCTGGCCTGGGACCGGAGCGCCTTAAATCGGGTAAATCAAAATTTTCAATTGGACGCGGGCGTTCGCAACCGATAGGTTGGTAGCATGGCGGGCACTTCCGAGTCGGCAGTATCCATTCTTCACCAGGTCAGCAGTCTGGTCAGTTCGGACCTCTCCCTGGACGAGATGTTGGGCGAGGTGATCGGACTGACCGTGCAGGCAACGGCATGCGATGCATGCCTGGTATACCTTTTCGATGCGGCCACCAATGAGATCGTGCTGAGGGCATCGCAGGTTCCGCACGCGGCGGCGCTGGATAATCTTCGCATGAAACTGGGCGAAGGCGTAACGGGTTGGGTGGCGGAGCACAAGAGCGTGGTGGCGCTGAGTTCGAACGCGGCAGCCGACGCGCGCTTCAAGCGTTTCCAGGGTCTGATCGAAGACACCTACGAGGCGTTTCTTTCGGTCCCCCTGGTGAGCGGCGGGGATCTCATCGGCGTGGTCAACGTGCATCATCGCAAGCCGCACGAGCACACGCGCGAGCAGATCGGCACGGTGGTCTTTATCGGAGAACAGTTGGGCGTGGCGATTTCCAAATCCATGCTGGAGGAGGAAAACGCGCGTCTCCAGGAAGAGACCCAGGAAATCAAACGGGAACTGGAAACGCGCAAGCTGGTGGAACGCGCCAAGGGGATTCTCCAGCAGCGGCACAAAATCACCGAGGAAGAGGCCTATCTGCGGCTGCGCAACCAGAGCCGCCGCCTGCGCCGTCCCATGCGGGAACTGGCCGAGGCCATCATTCTCTCCGAAGACCTGAACCGCGAAGGCCAGGCGGCCGAAGCCCAGGCATCGCGCCCGTAACACCCGTCCGCGGCGACATTCCGAAACAGAAAGCTCTTCTCCGCGCCTGAGAACAACCAGACTCAAACGGAGGAACTGTGTTTACCAGAAGACTGCGTGTTTACGCAGCGCTCGCGGCCAGTCTCTGCCCGGGCGTTTGCGTGTGGGCGCAATCGGGAGATATTTCTGTATTGCGCATTGAAGTGACGAGCGAAGCGCCGGTGCTGTTTTCGGGCTACACGGCTGTGCTTCAGAGCGTGTCGAGCTACCGGTTTTCGCAGACGGCAGATGTGGATTCCGACGGGCGCATCATGTATCGCGACATTCCGCCCGGCGAATACCAGTTTCAGATTCAGGACGGCCGCGGCGCCACGGTGCTGAGCCAATTCATGCTGGTTACTGACCAGATGGGCCCGATTTCGGTGACGCTGCCCAAGCCGCAGACTGCAAGGCCGCCCTCGGGCGGTGTTTCGCTCACGGAGTTACAGCACCCGCCGGCGCGCAAGGCGGTGGAGGCGGCACAGGCGGCGCAGCGGTTCTCCGAGGCGGGCGATTTTGCGCGCGCCGCCGCGCTGCTGCAAAAGGCCATTCAAATCTCGCCCGATTTTGCGGCGGCGTATACGAACCTGGCGGCGCAGCATGCGCGCATGGGAATGTACCGGCAGGCGATCGGCGAATCCGCCCGGGCGATGCAGATTGGCGGAGCCAACGCGCGCGACCTCACCAACATGGCGGCTTCCCAGGCCGGCCTGGGACGGCTCGGCGACGCGGTGCAATCGCTGCGCGCGGCATTGCGCACGGATCCGGCGTTCATCCCCGCGCATTTTGTGCTGGGATCGCTGTTGGCGCGGGATCCGCGGACGCGGGCGGAAGCAGTGATGCATTTGCGGCAGGCGGCGCCGACGATTCCGGGCGCGCGGGAGTTGCTGGAAGAGCTGAAGTAGCAGGTTGGCACGGGAAAGGCACCGCTCCCTTCGGAGCCGCGACCGGCAGGGAGCGGTGCTTTTTCATCCCGTGGTTGCGGTATATTTCCAGAATGAAACTTCTTCGGTGCCTGCTTCCGGCCCTTTTTACCGTCAGTCTCTTCGCGCAGATGAAACCCGCCCGCGATCCGAACCAGCCGATCGATGAGGAGTACACCAAAAAGATCCGCGAGTACACCACCGAACCGTATTTCAACTCGCCGCTCACGGACTATCTGCCGGCGTCGAAGACCGTCCCCACCCCGAAGGCCGTTCTGGGCGATGTCGCCGGCGCGCCGAACATTCTGCCCTATTCGGCGGACGTCTACCGCTACATGCGGATGCTGGAAAAGGCCACCCCGCGGGTGAAGGTCTTCAGCATCGGGCACAGCGAAGAAGGGCGGGAGATGATCGCGGTCGCGGTGGCGTCGGAAAAGCTCATCGCCGGGATGGACGAAAACCGTCAGCGCCTGGCCAAGCTGGCGGATCCGCGCACGATCAAGCTCGACGACGCGGAGGCCGACCGGCTGGTGGCGGAATCGACGCCTATTTATTACATCACGGGCACGATCCACTCGACCGAAACGGGCGCTCCCACGGCGCTCATGGAACTGGCGTACCGGCTGGCGGTGGATGACAGCCCGTACATCCAGCAGATTCGCGACCACGTGATCACGCTCATCACCCCGATCGTCGAAGTGGACGGCCGCGACCGCGAAGTGGACATTTACCGCTGGCACCGCGAGAATCCCAGCAAGGAGTGGCCGCCGCTGCTCTACTGGGGCCATTACGTGGCGCACGATAACAATCGCGACGCCATGGCGCTGACCCTGCAGCTCACGCGCAATGTGCTGCACACCTTTGTCAACCAGAAGGCGCAGGTACTGCACGACCTGCACGAATCCGTCCCTTACCTGTACGACAACACCGTGGGCGACGGACCGTATAACGCGTGGATCGATCCGCTGCTGGCCGACGAATGGGAAATGATGGGCTGGAACAACGTTTCGGCGATGACCAAGTTCGGGATGCCGGGGGTGTTCACGCACGGCACCTTCGATACCTGGTCGCCCGCGTACCTCATGTTTATCGCCGCCATGCACAACGGCATCAGCCGCCTTTATGAAACGTTCGGCAACGGCGGCGCCGATACCGAGGAGCGCACGCTGCGGCCCAATGAGTACGCGCGCACGTGGTTCAAGCAGAATCCGCCGCTGCCCAAGACGAAGTGGTCGCAGCGCGACAACAACAATTACGAAGAGACCGGGCTGCTCACGGCGCTGGAGTACTTCTCGGAAAACAACAAGCTGTTCCTGCGCAATTTTTATCTGAAGGCGAAGCGTTCCATCGAAAAGCCGCAAACCGAAGGTCCGGCGGCATATGTTTTTCCGGGCGGCGATCCGCGAACCGGCGGCCAGGCGGAGCTGCTCGACGTGCTGCAGGAGCAGGGTTGTGAGATCCAGAAGGCCACCGCGCCCTTCACGGTGCTGATTCCGCCCAGGAAGCCGCGCGCCGGCCGCGGCGGCCGCGGCGCAGCGCTTTCGACCGATGGCGCGGAAGACAGCGCCGCCGCCAAGCCCGCGGAAAAGCCCAAACCGGAGCCGCGCACCTTCCCGGCGGGAAGCTACATCGTGCGCATGGACCAGCCTTACAGCCGTATCGCGGACGCTCTCCTGGATTACCAGTATTGGTCGCCGAACGATCCGCAAAAGAGCATCTACGACGATACCGGCTGGACGTTCGGCGAGCTGAATAACGTGCAGGTAACGCGCGTGACCGACGTCAAGGTGCTGGGCGCCGCGATGAAGCTCGTGGATGGCCCGGTGCGCGCGCCCGGCGGAGTGGAAAACACGGGCGACATTTTTCTCATCAACAACAATACGGACAACGGCCTGATCACGCTGCGCTACCGCTTCCCGCAGTCCTCCTTCGATGTGGCCGAGGAGCCGTTCGAAGCCGCGGGACACAAGTTCAACCGCGGATCGTTCATCGTTCGCAACGTGGCCGCGGCCGATCTGTCGAAAGCGGCGGCCGAGGCGCAGGTGGAAGCGTATGCCGTGAGCACCGCGCCGAATGTGAAGACGCACCCGTCGCGCGCCGCGCGCATCGCCATCATGCACACCTGGATCAACACGCAGGCGGAGGGGTGGTGGCGCATGGAATTCGACCGCCTGCACATTCCGTACACCTACATCAGCACGCAGACGCCGGCCAAGGAGGCCGATCTGCGGGCGAAGTACGACGTGATCGTATTTCCGCCGGCCGGCCGCGGCAACCCGCAGGCGATCGTCAACGGCATGCCGATGTACGGCAATCCGCTGCCGTGGAAAGTGACCGCGCTGACGCCCAACATCGCCAAGACGGACCAGACGGACGACATTCGCCCCGGTCTCGGATGGGAGGGCCTGCAGCGGCTGGAGGACTTCGTGCATCAGGGCGGGCTTCTGATCACGGCGACCGATACTTCGGCCCTGGCGGTGACTTTTGCGCTCACCCCCGGGGTCAATATCACGCCGGCGAGGACATTGAAGGCGACCGGCACCGTTCTGCGCTCGAAGATGGTGGACGCTGCCAGTCCGATCGCTTACGGCTACACGGATAACCTGGCGGTGTATGGTTACAATCCGCAGGTATTCACGATCTCGAACATGGCGGGAGGCGGAGGTGGATTCGGCGGCGGCGGGCGCGGCGGCGGGGCGGGCGGCGCGGAGAGGCCCACGGGCCGCGGAACGGCCGACGATTCCGATATTCCGCAGGGGCGCGTGCCGGTCGAAGCGGTGGAGCAGCCGCGCGCCAATCCCTGGGAGGCGCAGCCCTTGACCGAGGAACAGTTGCGCAACCCCGTCAACGTGATTCCTCCGGCCCAGCGGCCGCGCGTCATTCTGCGCTATGCCAATGCGCCGGATCTGTTGGTGTCAGGGCTGCTGGAAAACGGCAACGAACTGGCCCAGCACGCGGCGGTGATCGATGAACCGCTGGGACAGGGCCACGTGGTGCTGTTCTCGAACAACCCGTTCTGGAGAACGGAAACGCGCGGCAGTTATGCGCTGGTGTTCAACGCGATTCTGAATTTCGACCACCTCGACGCGGGAAGAAAACTGGCGGATAAGTAACGCGGGGCGGGGTGATACAATCCCGCTATGTTCCAAGGCATCGAGCACACGGCAATTGCTTCGCCGGACCCGCAGCGGCTGGCGCAATGGTACGTGGATCACCTGGGGTTCACGGTGAACTGGCGGCCGGAGGGCAGCACCACGGTTTTCGTGAAAGCGCGGAACGGTTCGATGATCGAAATCATCGAAGCGCGAAAAGACAGCCCGGAGATGGCTGGCCACATGCGCGATGCCGGCCTGCGGCACCTGGCGATCCAGGTGGCCGATTTCGCGTCGGCATACGACAGCCTGCAGCGTGCGGGAATCCGGTTCCTGACGGAACCGGAGACCCACAACGGGAATACCGTCGCGTTTTTTACGGATTGCGACGGGAACATCCTGCATCTCCTACACCGGGAGAAGCCGCTCGAGTAGTTATTGGACGGCGAGCGTGTACCCGGCCGAGCAGTATTGCCGGCCGCCGGTGGCTGCGCAGAGGATGAGCGGGGCAACACCGCCGCTCGCTCCGGACGGCACCGCGACATTCACCTGCTGCACGCCGGGGATGCCGGGCGCGGGTCCGGCGTAGAGAGGCACAAGACCGGCCGAGTTGCCGATCTGCGCCGTGACGGTGGCGCTCGCCGGGATTCCGGTGGCGAAGATCTGCAGGATATCGCCCGCCTTGGCAAGATGGCCCTGGCCGTTGACCGTGTTGTCCTGGTTGAGCACGCCGCCCGAGAAGACGGCGGGCGATGCAGGAGCCAAAGACACGTTCTGCGCGGCGCTGGAATTGCCATCCACAGTCACTACCAAGCTGGTTGAAGATTTGCCCGCGAGCGCGGCGGGAACCTGCAGGTTGATTTGAGTCGCGCCGGTGTAGAGCAGCGATGCCGGAATGCCATCGAACGTGACCGACACACTGGTTCCTCCGAGGTTCGATCCGAGAATCGTGCCGAGCGAACCGGCGACGAGCGGCGTAGGCGCGAAGGAAGCGGCATTGACCACGCTGGAGACGATCACTGAAGGCGTGGTGGGGGTTGTCGGGGTTGTCGGGGTTGTCGGAGTCGTCGGTGTGGTTGGCGTCGTCGGTGTCGTTGGCGTCGTCGGCACCGGCGCCACAGTGAGAGTAGCGGGAACGCTGGCGCTGCCGGCGAGCGGGCCGCCATCGATCACGACGGTCGCGGTATAGGTGCCGGGATTGAGCCCCACGGTGTTGGTCCAGAAGCGGACGCTTTGGCCGCCGCCGGCGGAAATCCGCCCCGAAGTGCTATCCGGCGCCAGCCACCCGTTGCCGGAGTGGTACTGAATGTTGATGGTCCAGTCGAGTTCGCCGCCGGCCACATTGCGGATGGGCACATAGCCGGGCGTGCTGGTCATGGGCCCGCCATTGGCATACGCGGTGAGTTGCATGGGCGCGGCGGAGACGGAGAGTTGGGGGAAATAGTCGGCCGAACAATCGCCCACGATGGAGCAGTCCGAGGTCGGGGCCAGCGGCACGAAGCGCGGCACGGGCGCGGCCTGCGAGGCGTTGTAGACCGTCGAGACGGGCGCCAACGTGACTGTTTCCGAAGCGACCGCCGGGGCGGTCACGTTGGAAAGCCCGATGAACGTGGGGAACTGAACCGTTTCGATGACGGAGGGGCTGGCATCGACCACTTCATACACCACGTAGCCGCTGCCGCCGGTAAGCGCAACGCTGCTGACCGAGTTGAAGCTGAAGGAGGGCGCGCCGCTGGGCGCGGCAACCGGAAATCCTCCGGCGCCGGTGGAATCGGCATTCTGCACGCGCGCCAGCAGCAGGGCGCCGCTGCCGGGGATGTATTGGCCGCCGGACGGCGTGCCGCCCAAGTCACCGCCGATGGTGGGGACGGCGGCGTCGGAGCCGGCCACGAAATCGGGAACATAGAGCTGGGTCTGCGAGGGGAATCCGGAGAACTGGATGAGGAAGCGGGTGCCGTTGTCGTCATTGGCTCCCTTGGGCTGAAACGCACTCGCGAAACCTTCCGTGAGCCGGGTGGAATCGAAGGCGGTGCCGGCAGCGAGCAGGTTCGCGTAGTTGACGGTGGAGGGCACGGGCGAACCGGAGCAGGTGATGCCGGAAGAGTAACTGGTGATGAAGAGTCCCAATTGCGGCTGCGCCACGACCACTTGCGAGTTCGTGAGCGGCACCGGGAAAGAGACGGAGGCGGTCAGCGGCTGTGGAGCGGCGGTCCCGGCCTGGTAAGCCGCGGCGCGGATGCCGGAGACTTTCAGGTTCAGAGATCCCGAAGGTGGAACGGTGAACGAGAATCCGTTGAAGGCGATGCTGTTGCCCGAGACGAGGCCGGATGCCGAGGAAGGCACAAAACCGCTGCCGTAATCGGCGGAGAGCAACGCTCCCTGGGCGAGGTTGTTGGAGTCGACCCGGTTGGTGACGCTGACCGGGAGGTAGACCGAAAGATTGCCCGTCAACACCGTCCCGGGATTAGAGCCGGAACATTGCAGAATGATATCGCCCATGCGCTCGGTGAGGCCTTCGGCGCGTACCTGGTTGGGTACGCTCGAGAGCACACAGCGTGCGGCAGACGGTGTCTGAGCATAAGTGGCACAAATTGTTAGAGTTAGAGCGGCAAGCAGGCGCCAGGTTGGCTTACCACTCGGAATACGGAGTTCCATCAGAGCCTATTTTATCCGACGAACTATGCACGTCGAAGATACCGGGCTCGGATTGGTCGACGCTCTGCGAGGCGTCCTCCATGACGGTTTGCCAGTTGGTGTTGCCGGTGATGGGATCGAGGGGAAGCGCGCGGAGGTAGCCTTCGGTAACGAGGTCCTGCAGAGACTGCGGGGCTTTCTCTTTGTCGTAGGTGTAGTGATCGATGGAGGTGCGCAGCGTGAAGAGATTGTTTTTGAGAACGCTCTCTTTGGCACGGACGATGGAGCGCTGGTAGATGGGGATCGCCATGGTGACGAGGATCACGATGATGGTGATCACCACCATGAGTTCGACGAAGGTGAACCCGCGGCGGGACCGTGCCGCGCCGGTGCGCAGGCGGTTCAGCTTACCATTCGGAATAATTGCTGCCATCGGGGGCCTTGTCGGTCGTCTTGCTGTAAACATCGAACACATCCTGACCTCCCCAGCTTGTGCTCTTGGGGTCGTCCTGGTCGCTGCGCAGGCCCCACTCGGTGGTTCCGGTGAAGGGGTCGCGCGGGATGCGGCGCAGGAAGCGGACTTTTTTGCCGTCGGGGCCGTTGAGTTTCTGGCCGTCGACGAGAATGTCGAGCGACTCGGGATAACAGTTGGTGCCGAGCTTGGGCGTACCGAAGTATCCGGCATCGCAGTAGTCTTTGTATTTGTCGATCGCCTGGCGCATGTCGTCGAGAGCGTAGCGGAGTGCGCGCTCGCGTTCGACGCGCACGCGGGCGCGCGCCAGGGGCACGGCCATGGTGCTGAGGATGAGCAGAATCGTGAAGGCCACGATGAGCTCGACCAGCGTCAACCCTTTTTGACTCTTTCTGCGCTGCATACCTCTATTTTACGGTGACGGTCACCTGCGGGCTCCCGGAAGCGACGGGCTGGCCCTGCGAGTTGCGCACTACCAGGTTCGGAATTGTGATGGTGGCGTCGCCTTTGCCGACCGCCTGGAAGCTGAGATTCACCAGGACACCGCTGGGCGCGGTGACACCGGTGCTGCCGGGCGTTCGGGAGAGCGCGATGGCGGCCGAGCCGGTATCGTTCATGATGTTCTTGGCGAAGACCGGCTGCTGGCCGTCGGAGGAAAGGAACGGCCCGAGGGTGACATCGTTGAGTTTGAGAACCTTCGGGTCCCACGTCAATTGCATGGGCGCGGAAAAAACGTCGGTGCCGCCATCGACGACGACCGACAGATTGACGGGGCCGTTGACGATGGTGCTGACCGGGTTGGGTGTGATGTGCACAGTGGCCGCCTTTTGCGGCTGAGCCTGCGGCTGTTCGGGCTGGCTCTTGCCGGTGGGCGCGGCGCCGCCGGTGGGCGGGGGCGCGATGGCGGGCGGCAGCGGCGGAGCGGTGGCCGGGGGCAGTCCGGCGGGAACGGGCGCGGCCGGTCTGGCAGGTTCGGGCGTGCCCGGCAGCGGCGTAGCGGTCTGGGTCACGGCGGGCTGGGTCGCGGCTTTTTCGGCGGCTTCCAGGCTGGCGGCCCCCGCGCCCACGGGCTTCAGTTCGGCGACTCCGGCCACGATCGGCTCGGAAGCGTAATGCAGAGTGGTCGCGTTCTGCGTGCCCACCGCGATGGCGCGGATATTTTCCGGCGTGATTTCGGGACGCCGCAGAATGTGGGGCACAAGGACGATCATGAGATCGTCGCGGTTATGATCGACGCTCTCCCCGCTAAACAGGCGGCGCAACAGGGGGATGCTCGAGAGGCCGGGAATACCGGTGACCGTCTTATCGTCCTGCTGCTGGATCAGGCCGCCGAGCAGGCCGATCTGGCCTTCCTTCATCCGCAGGTCCTGGGAGAGCTTTTTCTGGCCGATGATCGGCTCCGGAATGCCACCCAGATTGACCTGGCCGATCACGCTGGAGATGTCAAGATCGACGTGCATCGAGATTTCGCCGTTATCGTGCACGCGGGCGGTGAGCGCTACGTTGACGCCCACATCCAGGTATTGGAACTGAGTATTGACGAGCGGGTTGATACCCACTCCGCCGACGCCCGGTTGGAAGCTGCCGCTGGCGGTGGGCTGGCGCTCGCCGATATTCATAGTGGCCTTGAGATTATCGACTGCGCGAAGCTGCGGAGCCTGCAGCACTCTGGTCTTGGCATCGCTCAATGCGGCCTGCAGCAGAGCGCCGGGAAGCGTGGTGGCGAAATCGGCGCTGGAAAGGTGCCCGAGCTGGGAGAGAGGGACGTAAGCACCGGTGGTGGTACTCGCGGTGCCGGTTGTGTTTGTGGTCCCGGTGGTGGTGTTGGTCGTGGTTGTGGTGTTGGCGCTGGTGCTGCTGCTGGTATTGGTGGTGCTGCTGGAATTGTTGTTGGTCTGCACCTGAATACTGGCGCGCGGATTGAAGGTGACCGGAACGTTGAGGCCGGTGGAGGCGATGGCGGCAGTGATCTGGCGGCTGAAGGTGGAGCTGGCTTCCATGATCAGGATGTCCACCAGGACTTCGCTCTTGGGCTTGTCGAGATCGTGAATCAGCTTGGCGGCGAGTTCGACGCGGTCGGCTTCGCCGCGCACCACCAGGGCAAACTGCGCGTTAAACGGAAAGACGCGGTTGATATCGCAGGCGGTGCGCACCACGTTGACGATTTCCTGCAGCTCAGCGGGCTGGAAGACGTTCTGCAGATAGAAGACGCGGGTGACCTGTTCTTCGTAATCGCGGCGCTTGTTCTGGTTATCGTTGGTGATGAAGATGGTGTTGGGCGAGAGGGCCTTCCAGAACGACTTGGTCTGCACGGAGACATCGTCGAGCGCCTGTTCGAGCGAGGAGTTCTGCAGATCGACGCTGATCTGGTCGTGCGTCGGATTTACGTATTCGGGGTCCCAGACGACATTGATGCCGGCGAGCTTGGCGATGGTTTCGAACACGACCTTGGTCTTCTGGCCGGCCATGCGCAGAGTGAGCGGAGCGGGGTTGAGGGGCTTGAGTTCGGGGACGGGGAGGATACGATCGATTTTCTCCAGCTCTTGCTTCTTGGCCTCTTCGATGGGAGTCAGCGCCCGCTCGGCGGGCGGCGCGGCCTTGCCGGTCTCCTGTACGCGCTTGCGTTCGCGCTCGATCATCTCCTGGGTGACCTGCATTTCCTGGGAGGCGACCACGGAACCGGGGTCGATGGCATAGGCCTTCTGAAATTCCAGGAGGGCGTCGCCAAGTTTGCCCTGGGCGCGAATATTGAGCCCGCTTTCGACGTGCACCTGGGAGGCCTCGAAGCGCGCTTTATCGGCTCCGATCTGATAGACGACTTCGGCAGGATCTTCGCTGAGCGCCTTCTCGTAGGACTCGAGGGCTGCATCCCATTCTTTTTTGGCTTCGTGGATGCGGCCTTGGGCGAAATACTTGTCTCCCTTTTTGGTTCGGGCTTCCAAAGGCGCAATCGGTCCGAGCAGAGCGGCGCATAGCAGTACCGCAATTAAGCGATTGAAAAAAGACATGTTGCGTGGCTTTCGTGGGCTCCCTGAGGGGCTATGTTAAGATGAAGTGCGCTTTGCGGGACTCGTCGCATCTAAACTCATTGACGACGCACGGCTTCGGCGCGTTGAGAAGAAAAATTGGCTGAAAAAGACGGCGGAATCAAGATTCTCAGCGACAACCGGCAGGCCGGTCACAACTACTTCCTGATGGATCGGTTCGAAGCCGGGATGGTGCTGACCGGGACCGAGGTGAAGTCCGCCAAAGACGGCAAGATCCAGCTTAAGGACGCCTACGCCAATGTGGTGAAAGACGAAGCCTGGCTGGTCAACGCGCACATCAGCCAGTATTCGCACGGCAATCGCGAGAACCATCCCCCGGTGCGGAACCGCAAGCTGTTGCTGCATCGCCGGGAGATCGACAAGATTTTCGGCATTATTCGGGAGAAGGGACTGAGCCTGATTCCGACGAAGATCTATCTGAAGAACGGGCGGATCAAGTGCGAGATCGCGGTGGCAAAGGGGAAAAAGCTGCACGACAAGCGGGAAGCCGAGCGTTCGCGGACGGCTGAGGCGGAAGCCCGTGCCGAACTCCGCCGCCGCGCCTAAAACCGGTGACATCCATGATAAGGGCTTGTCCAGAGAAAACACACTTCTGGCCTGACTCAACGGAAGAGTTTCTTGAAGAGCAGTTGTAGGTCCGAGGAACCTGGCGCTGGCTTGTTTATGTGGATCCGT